>Ga0209096_1000301_pt1 | contig 70909 bp, 54 predicted proteins | sample AD_UKC034_MetaG_FD_184407 | JGI IMG/M metagenome (GOLD analysis project Ga0209096, IMG submission 184407) | Active sludge microbial communities of municipal wastewater-treating anaerobic digesters from USA - AD_UKC034_MetaG (SPAdes) (version 2) | ecosystem: Engineered > Bioreactor > Anaerobic >...
GAAAGAAACCCGCAGGAGCTAATCGAGCAAATCAACTGCTGGTGCGCTTCTGTACTTTATGGTCCGGCTAACGAATCATCGACACAGGAGTTAGCTGCATAATGGGAAAGATGAGTCAGGCAAAAATCTCGCCATAGCGAATTGGAAACCACCTTTGGCGATATTCAGCGTCCGGATTTGCCCGGCGAAATCATAAAGACCGCCGAACAGATAGGCGTGAATCTGCTGCAAGCCTTTAACTGTGCCAACTTCTATGCTCTCGAGAATCGAACTCTCAAAAAGGGCATACGCTTTGGATTTGCTCTTTCCGTCAATCGTTTCATCGCTGTACGTGAACCACTCGATAAAGCGATTCGCTTGTTTACCCGGGAAATTTTTAGCAAGCTTGATAATGCCGTCATAATCAAGAACGTTTGCTGCGCGCTTTTTGCCGTCAGGTGCGGTAAATTTGAACTGGGTAGTCACGCTACCCAGTTGATTGTTTTCGCGTTTCAGCTTGGCTTTGAGGTATTTCCAGTAATTTCGGTTTTTTTCGTAATCGTTTGTAGCACGCAGAACGCCGATGATATCGATGACGGAAAACCACCATCTGGATTTTTCATCGTCCCATACGGCTCGAACTTCTCTATCGTCAAAAAATCTTATCGAAACCCTGCTCATCTGTCGGTCTCCATTTCAAGCACCTGTTGGTATTTTAACATAGTTTTTAAGCTTCGACTATAGTCGAATGTTTGTGTTATAATTAAAAAAGTTTCGACTATAGTCGAATCTTTTTGGGCAGAGGTGGCGAGATGTTTCAGCGCAGACGCTATTTTGACAAAATAGCCCCGTTTGTCGGAAAACCGGTGATAAAGCTTATCACCGGCATACGTCGCTGCGGCAAAAGCTCGTTTCTTAAACTGCTGATCGAGCATCTCACAAATTCCGGCACGGCCGCGAAGAATATTCTTTACATCAGCATGGAACTCATGGAATTCAGCTTCATCACCGATCATAAAATCCTTTATGACTACATCGCAAAGAAACTCGCGCGCGGCAAACAGAAGAAATACCTGTTCATCGACGAAGTTCAGGAAATACCCGGTTGGGAAAAGGCGGTCAATTCAATTCTCGCTGAAGGCATGGCCGATATCTATCTGACCGGCTCCAATTGCCGCCTGTTCGCTTCTGAGTTCGCGACTCTGCTTACCGGCCGCTACATTGAACTCGCCATGTTTCCGCTGTCGTTCGAGGAGTTTCTTGCCTTCCGCCAGGCACAAAAGCCGGCCACTGTCGAAGACGAATTCGCCAGATATCTCAAATATGGCGGCCTGCCCGGAATTCATCATCTCGATCTGACCGACGAGGTCGTATTCCAGTATATAGATTCGATATTCAATACCATTCTGCTCAAGGATGTCGTTTCCAGATACAACATCCGCGATGTTTTTCTGCTCGAAAAAATCGCTTCCTTTCTTTTCGATAACTGCGGCAATCTCACCAGTGCCAACAAAATCGCCGACTTTCTGAAGTCGCAGAAGATCAAAGCCAGCGTCGATACCGTGCATAACTATATCAGCTATCTCGTCGAGGCCTTTCTCGTATATGCCTGTGGCCGCTATGACCTCAAGGGGAAAAGGCACCTCGAGCTGGCTGATAAATACTATGTCGCTGATTCCGGCGTGCGTCATGCGACGCTCGGGTTCCGCCAGAACGATATTGCCGGCATACTCGAAAACATCGTTTATATCGAGCTTCTGCGCCGTGGTTACCGGGTGACGACCGGACGTTACGATGCGCTCGAAGTTGACTTCGTCGCGCGCAGAAATGACGAGACTCTTTACGTCCAGGTAGCATACCTGCTGGCGTCAGAAGCAACCGAAAAGCGCGAATTCAGAGCGCTCGAGCAGATCGACGACAATTTCCCCAAGCTGGTTCTTTCCATGGATAAAGTCTGGGGAAAGGGCCGAAACGGCATCAGGCGTCTGTATTTGCCCGACTTTCTGCTTGAGAGACAATAGTTGAGCTATTGCGGTATACGCAGGGGTTTGAATAATGTATGATATAATTGCTGTGGCGGTCTGCTAAAATTCAATTGCAAATGCTGCCAATGCTGAAGCGGGAAGCGAATTCCATGCAGGGAAGACCGCCGTCTGATCGAGCGTAATATGAGTATTTCCTGTTCCGGCAGTCCTCAGGAGCACTGATTATGTATGAAAAAGTTGCCGATCTGTTGAGGCAGATTTCTTTGGGTGAAGACTCTGTATTTGAGCTGAAGAATATTGAATTCAGCGGAAACAGAATTGTCGGCCCCCATAAGGACGGGATGGCAGATGAGTTGGCCGCAATGGCAAACACAGCGTCAGGCATTATTCTTCTTGGTGTAAATGACAGAAGAGAGGTCGTGGGAATACCTTTCGAAAAGCTGGACATAGTTGAAAAATGGCTTCGTTCAATATGTAACGATTCTATTGAACCGCCTCTGGATTGCATTATTCGAAAATTAATTGTGCCTGATCCAAATGCGGGCGAAAAATACATGGTGAGAATCGATGTGCCCCGGAGCTTGTTCGTCCACAAGAGCCCGAATGGATATTTTCGCCGTATTGGCAGTTCAAAGCGCGAAATGAAACCGGATGTGCTGGCCAGACTCTTTCAGCAGCGCAGTCAGGCCCGGCTCATTCGGTTCGATGAACAGATAGTGCCGGAGACAGCGGTTGATAATCTGGATCCCAGACTATGGAGCCGTTTTAAAACAGTAGTCTCACCCAAGAATGATGCAGAGTTTCTTGAGAAAATGAAGCTGATTTCCCGTGACGGTGACGGAACGATGCGCGCAACCGTTGGCGGTTTGCTTATGGCGTGCGATGCGCCGGAAGCTTTTCTTTCAAGCGCTTTTATTCAGGCAGTTTGCTATAAGGGTTCTGAACGAAATGCTTCTTATCAGCTTGATGCCAAGGATATCGGCGGGCCGCTCGATGCTCAGATTCGTGAAGCCTGCAAGTTTGTGGAAAGGAACATGCGCGTATTTGCGATCAAAGCGCCAAACCGGATAGAAATTCCTCAGTTTTCCATGAACGCGGTTTTTGAGGCGGTGGTTAATGCCGTTGCACATCGCGACTACTCAGTCTATGGTTCCAAAATCCGTATTCACCAGTTCTCAGATCGGCTTGAAATTTTTTCGCCAGGCACAATTCCCAACTCCATGACCATCGAAAGCATTTCAGAAAGGCAATCGGCGCGGAATGAGCTTATAAGCTCCCTGCTTGCCCGTTGCCCGATGAATGTAAATGTCGATGGCAGCCAACGCAATTTCATCATGGACAAAAGGGGCGAGGGCGTACCGATCATTATCTGCGAGAGCGAGAAGATTTCAGGCAGAAAGCCAGAATACTTTCTGATCGACGATGCTGAGCTGAGACTCACCATTTTTGCCGCGCCGTCCCCTCATGATGAAGCTTAAAGCCTGTCTCGATCACGGTCTGCAGATGCCCGCGTGAGCTGCCGCATCAGGAGAGTGTGACACCGCCCGCCGACATCTGAAATTGTCGGCGGGCGGTTTGTTGTTGGCTCAGATCTTTTGCCAGGAAAGTTTTTCGTTGTATTGGTTAACCTGAGTGAAGAAACTGTTGCCGTTGAAGGTTACATTGTGCAGCGTGACCTGTTCGCCTGATCTCAGGGTGAGCTGGTTCCCATCGAGCTGCCAGGTTCCCTGTGTTTCCTTTGCCGGTATGTTGAAGCTTTGCCAGTAATCTATTGAAGCAGTGGTAAAGCGCTCTATAGTTTCAATTTTAAAAGTGTTGTCGCTATAGAAATGCGTAACTGAAACATTACCTGAATCATTAGGTTTGACTGGCGCCATGACACCGAGCAGCTCTTCTTCGACCAGTTTCCAGCTACCGACAATGCTCGTCTGCCCGGAGCTGGACGAGTCAACCACGGCACCGGTGGCGAGATTGATGGTCAGGCTGAAGGTTTCGGCGCCGCTGAAGTTGACTGAGGCCAGGTTCGAACCGTTGTAGCTGGTTGAATAACTGTAGGCGTGGCCGTTGAAAACAAGCGTACCGCTTTCGCTCGAACCATTTCCCGGGTAGGGGTAGCTGCTCTGGTTGACGCTGACGCTGCCGTTGATTGTCCAGCTGATCTGGTCAGTGTTGTTGATGCTGCCGGCCATGTTGAGGTTCTGGGCCTTAACCGTGAGCGTTGTGGCATTGTACAGGCCAGAGAAGAAGAGCTTGCCGTTGTAGACGAGATCCATGGCGCTGATGCCGTCATTGACGCGGCAGCCCATGTTGACACAGCTTATTTCAATGCTGTCGATGAGATTCTCATTGTCGGTCGGATTGCCGGCGTTGTCTCTGGCGGTCAGATCCTGATAGCCGGCATAGTATGTATAATTAACCCCCCACAGGCTTACTGTTTCTGTCGTATCGTAGGTAACTCTGATCTGGCCAGTGCCAGGCTCGGTTACCGTGGCAGCTTTGAGTTCGCTGACAGTTCGCAGGCTTTTTCTTTTCCCCGCGCCGGCGTAGCTGTCAAGACTCGAATAGGTGCTGGCGATCTGCCTGGCAATGAAGTTTTTGGCGGTAGTCGAGCTGGAAATGGTCGTCGTCGACTGTGCCGGTGCGGGTGTGCCGCCGCCGCCTCCGCCGCCGCCACAGCCGGTGGCAAGCAGAGCCGCGTTGATCAACAAGGTGAGTAAAACATTGCGCAGATGGTGATTTTTCAAGGTTTCTTCTCCTGATTCTTTTTTGTTTTCAGGGCATCGAGACGTTTCTGCAGTTCGCTGGCGCCCTGGCTTTCAACGGGTTTTTGAGACTTTTCCGGTTCGTCGATGTTCTGTATGCCGGAGATGTCTTTTTCTGCGATTTTTAAGCTTCCGAGTGGTGTTTTTATGCTGTATATTCCGCTGTTCAGACCGGTTACGTTGCCGGATATGCGATCGCCGTTTTTAAGGGTGATTATCTGTGCCACGCTGTCTGAACGGTTTTCAGTTGACGTCTCGTCAACACTGGTTTCTGCTTGTGTGGTTTTAACGTTGAGACTGTCATTGACGTAGGCGACAAAGGTTGTGCCGGCGTCTATCGAAACATTAGAGCCTTTGCAGAAGGCCAGCGGCCAGGCGACGAGCAGGGCACCGGCTGTTATCAGGCCTTTGTTGCCGCTGCCGCTGCGCGATTTGTTGGCTCTCAGGTTAACTTTCTGGCCATCGACGGCGGTTGTATAATCGACCGAAATGTCGAGTATACCGCGTCGACCAAGCATGCCGGAACGGCGCGAACTCAGCACGGTGCCATATGCCGGCGTGCCCTTTCTGATGAGAATGTTGCCGTTTTTGTCGGTAACATCTTCGTCAACTTTGTAATTGACGCGGGAATATCTTTTGGAATCGCCGGAGCGTTGCTTTTCGAGCAGGATCAGCTTTACTGAAATTTCCGGGTTGAGATTGAATTCATTTGCCGAAAGCATACCGGCAATCGTGCAAAGCGCAAAAAGAAGAGTGTGTTTTAAAAGACGTATCCCCATTGTTATCTCCGTTGAAAGAATTGCTGCGACATCGAACTGTCGATTCAATCTTTATTAAGTCGCGGAGTTGGGGTCTGTTCAAAAAAAGATCAAATATTATCTGATTTTGTGAAAATCGAACTGAAAGGCAAAATTCCTGTAATGAACAAAAGGTCGCTGCTGTTAAATTCTGGAATATTGTCTTAAGATCTTAATTCCCGGGACAATCGAAAGATGTTTCTCGTTGAAAGAGTAGATTGGAACTCCAAGCCCTACGGCAGTTTCGCCAATCAGGATATCTGCAATGCTTGAACCATGGCTCAGGCGTGCTTTAGAAAATGTTTGAATGGCTTTTCTATAATCATTTGCTGTCGGCCAGAACAGAGAAAATGGTTTGAATGATTTTTTTATTCGCTGCATCTGCAGCCTGTTCTCGGCGCCAGCCATCAATTCAAACAATGAAAAGCCTGAAATAGCTAAAGATGTGTTCAGGCCAAGAGATTTAAGCCATTCTATCGCAGGTGGATATTGGCGCTGAACATCTACCAGAATGTCTGTATCAACGAGAATCATGCTTGTCATTTTTGCGCGCCCATGCTTTCTCCCTTAGTTCCCGCGCAAATTCGACATTGTCTTTGATATCTGTTCGATCTTTCCATATGCCTACCAGGCCAGAGTTCAGCAGTTCTTCGACTGTCATTGTTTTAATCTCTGGATTATCAATAATTTGCTTCTTAGTTTTTGGCATACTATTCTCCATATCCAAATCGAATCAGGAAAGCAACCTACATATCATAATAACACAAAACCTAAGCCGATTTTCAAAGCTTCCTAATATATTCTGAGTCATGCTTATGCCCAACACCAGGGTTCATAAAATCCCCGATATAACGGGGAATACGGCTGAATCGGTATGCAAAACAATCGTCTGACAATGAATATTCAGTCGTTTCAATCCCCGATGTGATGGGGAATACAGCTGAATTAACTAAATTTGAGATAGAGGTGAACGAAATGAAACAGGGTTTCAATCCCCGATGTGATGGGGAATACAGCTGAATGCGGTCGAGAGTCCTATAGATATGTGGAGAGAGAAATCGTTTCAATCCCCGATGTGATGGGGAATACAGCTGAATGAAACCACAGCTGTACAGCCTGATGTACAGCCTGCTCGTTTCAATCCCCGATGTGATGGGGAATACAGCTGAATACTATCACAGGGAAAGAGGCATATCGTTATGTTGACGTTTCAATCCCCGATGTGATGGGGAATACAGCTGAATTAAATTGTATGAAGGATGTTTGGTTGATAATCACAACGGTTTCAATCCCCGATGTGATGGGGAATACAGCTGAATTCGACGCTGCGAGCGCCATACCCGGCATTATCGTCGATAGTTTCAATCCCCGATGTGATGGGGAATACAGCTGAATGATGAGTAGCGAGTTGATATGCATACAAGACCTTGAGGTTTCAATCCCCGATGTGATGGGGAATACAGCTGAATGGCACCCCGTGGCGGCGCTGATCTAATCATAAGTTCCAGAGGGTGAAATGTCAACCTATGCTGAATTTTCAGCAGCGACTGCGGTGAAATTACCATAAAAACCCGGAGATGTCGATGGGAGCGTGTGCACGGTCGTCGTCAACCTCGACGGAAGAATGCGGGTTTGCGGGGTGAGGGGGAGGTTGACGTTGCGGGGCACCGACAGAAACCCGAATTCTACGATAAATCGCTTATCAGACGCAGGTTGGGCAGGTCGTTAATTTGCTCGATAATATATGAGTTGAAAAGCCCTGGCCGGTAAATGCGGTAATAGCCGATAGTCAGGCTGTCTAAAAGCTGCTGTTCATAAGATAATGGGATTTCCGGTATTGGCTGCAGCCGGTAATTGATGCGGCCAAACCGGCTGAACCGCAGGAGAAAAGCCACGGCAAACTCACAGCTGTTCACCAGATGACGGTTCTTGCGCAGATGCCGCAGAGCTTCGGCCCGGCTGCCGCTCAAAAGATGATAGACCGGAGCCAGGGCCTGCATGGTTCGGCGTGAAGACTCGGCATGCTCGTGCCAGGCCTGCAGCGAGTCCTGCCAGAATGCCGTCACCGCGTCATCGCAGCCGGGGGACATCAGGCTGTGCAGCATGGCTGTGAATAAGCGCGTTTTCTGGCGCAGATGATCTCCCGTTGATTCCTGCCAGTTCAAGTTGAGCTGCCGGCATAGCCACCCCTGGCAGGCAGCACGGCATTCTGCCGGTAACAACCAGAACCAGAACATGGTTTCGGCAGGAAAGCTCTGGTTCTCGATCAGGCTCAGGCAGGCAGAAACAATTTCCTGATGGTCTGCGGATGCCACTTTCTGGCTCAGCCAGCCGGCAACAAATGGCAGGCGCAGACCACCGGCTTCACGAAAAAACCTTGAGGCAGCAACTTCAGAACTGTCAGGGAAATGCCGGGCGCAGATCAGTCCGGCCCAGTAAGCCAGACAGGCCTGCCGCAGTTCTCCTGATGGACTCTGGTAATTATCGGCTGCGAACTGGCTGCTTATACGAAAAAAAGGCAGTGAGCGCCATTCATTCTGCATTATTGCACGCACAAAAGCTATGCCGGGTTGCGGAAACCATGGCATTTCATGTGACTTTCCACTGAGCACACGGCGGAAACTCTTATGCAAATTATGCACGATACAAGACCTGTCTTTCGATCCCTGGCGGTTTTGTGCGTTTGTCATCGCCTGCAGAAGATCTTGCAGTACCGGCATGGGCGCTTCAGGAAGATCTGCTTCTTCTGCAATGCCGGCATGAAAATTCTTCAAAAATTGCGCCAGCCCGGTAAGGTCTACGCCGGTTTTCTCTGTTACATGCTCCAGATGCAGACACAGCAGGCGCAGGCAGCAGTCAGCCGTTCGCCGATGCCCATACTGGCTGAAATTCTGCATAGCATTGAACAGGTGCAGCAGACGTTTTCTTATGGTCAGAACCGGGCCGGGCCGGAAGCGAGCGTCAGGATCGACATGGCGCAATATCTTCTGCATGATCGCTGCGTCAGGGCGCTGGTTGCCGGAGGTGCCCACGTATGAGCCGGCATGGCGCGAAAGCAGGTCGAGAAGCATTTTAAGAGCTCGTTTTTCACTGCTGTTATGCTTTTTGATAAGCGAAAATGTCGCAAGCATTTCTGTGGGTTCTCTGAAGAAAAGCCAGATCAACAATGGGAAACGTTGGCGCAGTGCAGTGAATTCGGGTCGGGCAGGCAGCTTTTGATAAGATCGGCCGAGAAGCAGGCGTGAGGCCAGATAAATTTCCGGCGAAGACTCTGCGCATCGGATGGCGAACTCAGAATAGAGGCCTTCAGCCATGGCGGTGTTCACGCCAGCGTCAGCCAGCATCCAGGGCAGGGCCGCGTAGCGGAACGCCGTCGGCAGGAGTGCCATATTCCTTCGAATATCAGTGTCGATGTCATTGCAGTAAGCCATGGTAAGTGCTTTAAGGCGGGTCAGCCTGGCAGCCGGGCTCAGTTGTCCTATCATGCTTTTCCAGGTGACGACTGGCTCAGCGGGGCAGGCAGGCGATTCTGCAAAAAACGCCGAGAAATCGATCTGAGAAGGCTTTCGGCGCTCTGACTGCAGCCAGCTGACAACACGCCGCACATTTCTGCCGTTGCCTGAATTGATCAGCAGCCAGTTGTCGAGATCGGCTACGTCATGCAGTCTGATCACCCTGCTGTCGCCGGCAAATCTTTCGGGTATGCTGCCGGCAGCAGGAACCAGACAGCTGGCGAAGCCCATGGCGAAAGCTGCCGCCAGCTTCTGTTCGAGAAAGGAAACTTCAAGAAAGCATCCGTTGTCGGTATCTATCGCGCCGGTGCAGCAGATGCGGCCGATTTCGGGCTGGTTATGAGCGGTAAGCCAGAGGTTCGCCCACAGTCCCATTTCAAAGGAGCAACCTTCGGCGTTGAAGCCGGGAAAGGGAAAACACAGCATCGGCAGAACCGGTACGGTTGTTATTTCGCTTTTATGCCTTTCTGAGAACATCTGACAGATCAGACGATGCCGCCAGATTACCCGGTTGTCGGCAGGCATGCTTATCAGCAGGGCGAAGTCACTGCTGAAATGATCGAAGATAACGTCTGGCAGGTCGTATCTGTCGCCAGTTATTATGAGTGGTACCGCCGGTTGTCTGGTAAAGCGCGGAAGACCCGATGTCCTTATCGAAGCCGGTTTCTGGACGGAAAGTGTCGCGGCAAGCTCTTTTTCGTTATGAGTGAGCGCGAGTTTCTGGAGTTTATTAAGTTTTTCAGGAGAGTAGTGACTTGTGGTGAGCAGAGCCGGCAGGCGCCTGATTTCCTGATCAAGCAGGTTGAAATACTGCTGAGACTGGTCGTCACGGTAGTTTTCCAGCAGAGAAAACAGGCGGGTCGGGCGTTTTCGCCAGAAATCGAGAACGAAACTTCCGAGTCCGCCGGGGATAGTCGTTTCGCTGTTGTCCCTGGCAGTCTGTTCTATTTCTGCCTCGTTGTCACAGCCGGCGAATTCGAACCAGCCGGCAAAAACTTTTTCGAGCAGGTTCTCTGGCAAGGGCTACTTTTCCTTGAAGATGATAGCGGTGATAATTGAGTAATCCAGCGCAGCCGGTGGGTCGTCAAGCCTGATCAGGCATTCACCACCACTTGACGCGGTTTCGACGATGTTGCCATCGGAGGTTTGCAGCGTCAGCCAGAAATCCTTTTTCTCGAAATTTACCAGCTTCAACGAGTGGTTGGCAGTCTGTCGGATTCTGACAGGAAAATCAGGCCTGTCTCTGAGAAAGGCACAAAGTAATTGGTACAGTTTGTCCAGATTCTCTTTGGGTAAAGTTTTTGTAGCAGCGTATATGGCGGTCGGCTCTCTGTGCCGCAGCGAATATCTTACCTCTTCGTGTGCGATCGGAGATATTTCTTTGAGTGTTTTACGAAGTCGGTGATAAATTACTCTTATACCGTTGAAAAGCCACTCTTCTTCTGGCGCGGGATTGGCTTCCGAGGCCAGCAGGCCATTGAAGGCTTCCTCGGAAAAAGTCGCGGCGCGAGCAATTTCATGTTGACGGAACACTCTGATGCGGCTGTTTGCAGGTTCAGGGCCATCGGCCGCCAACAGTCGGCTGAAACTCTCCATGACAACCGGCTCAAGTTCGCCGGCATATTCCATAAGCTGCCGGCAGAGCAGCGGCCTTTCATTCCAGTATTCGACGAGCAGCGGCACGCCGAGAGGGTTGCTCTGCGAACTGACGATGAGGTCGCCGGCGTCTGTTTCCTCATGGCGTGGCGACAGAAAGAGCGGTGCGATTCTGACGGCGGAGTCTAGGTCGGCACTGGCTTTGAATGGATGTGAGGTAATCAGGCAGAAGTCAGACTGTTTGTCTGGGCCGAAGAAGAAGCGCCAGATCTGCCCGGGAATAACCACTGAGGGTTTGGTGACCAGACCCGTTGCGGGGACTTCTTTTTGCTTTCGCCCGTGGAACAGTTTGATGAATGCAACAGCCATGTGTTCTTCTGCAACAATGCGTGCACAGGCCGGGCAGACCCGCATGTGTTCGGCCAGTTCGGGAGGAAGCGGCATTGATGCATCTTTCTGTCGTTTTTCGAGATAGTCGACAAGAGCAGTTGTCGAAAACTTGCATTCGTTCATGGTTTTCTCCCGACCAGGCGGCTGTACTGGCAGATCATGAAGTTGACCAGGCATTTGATTCCGGCCTGCTGTACTTCGACCGGAAAATCTGTCAGCGCTGCTTCCAGGATGGTTTTGAAAGAACGGATGCGGTTGAATACGGTGCTTCTGCCCGGTTCTTTATTAAATAAGTCGCGGAAATGTTCTGTATTCAAAAATTCGTGAATCCGGTCAATCATTCCGGTACTGGAAGTCAAAATTCTGTAGTGCTCGACAATGAAGTCATCAGATGTGAAATATTTCGGGCAGGCGATGAAACAGTAGGCAAGCCCGGCCATGAGAACCGGCAGGCGTTGTGACTGATCGAGTTGCAGCGTAACCTGTTCGAGTATGCTGCCGGCGGCCGCGCTGATTTCGTAGCGTTTGTGCGGCTGCGGATCGCTATCTACGGGTTCGTTCTGATAACCAAAGCTGACCAGAAACGAAGGAGCTGTGGTAAGGTTGAAAAGTGTCGCGCTGAGCGCCGCCTGCTTGAAGCTGTAGATAATATGCTCAGGGTCTGAAAGCAGATCGAGAATTGCCTGCTTTAAGCTCGTGCTATTGATTCCTCCTTTGTTGGCAGAGCTTTTTAGCTGAATCCGGTCGAGAACCGAAGGCGAAAAAAAGTCAGCATTGACTGTGTGTGTTTCGGTTCCGGCAGTCCAGTGCCCGGTTGTCAGATGTCTGATAAGACCCTCGTCAGCCAGACTGTTCAGTTGCTTTTTGACCATCTCGTTGAAGGCCAGATAGGCCTGTGAGCGGGCAGAGGCATTTTGTTTGAGCAGTGTAAAGAGTCGGCGTGAAGAGTAATACTGTACGTGCTGTCGCATCTCTGGCGAACGCTGCAGTATCATGGCGAGAAGCCTTGCAATGAAACGACTTTCGTCGGGCGAGGCACTGAGGTCTTCCATGAAGTCGGTTACGGTGTTTCTGATCTGTTCTTCTTCAACGACTTTTGTCAGATGCCAGCTTTGAATGAGGCGTCCGATCTCATGCTCGACTGTCTGAAACAGTCTGACGAAACTTTCCTGTAATGAAGATTCGTTTCCGACAAGGGCAATTATACTGTCGGCAAGGCTCAGATCATGCCTGTCGGCAGGGGCCGGTTTCGTGCTGATATCCTGCGTTGAATCAAACACGCTTCAGTTTCCTCTTCAGTTCATGTTCGAGCTCTGGTGAAATTTTCGCTGTCGCGCTGCGCCGGTAATCTACGTCGAAAATGGTCAGTGGCGCCGAATACTGCAGAAGGAAGGCTGTCCTGCGTTCGAGGATCGAGCAGTTGGCCGGCGAGACGATCAGAGTTGTGGCGGGGTCACGGCCATCGGTTTTGCTGCTGCCGAAGGCGACCTGATTGTTTCTGCTGGAAATGCTCAGGCCGGGATGCGAGGTTCGTTTTTGCCCCGAGGCTGCACGATGCCAGTCGAACGACTTCCAGCAGCTTTCTCTGAAGAAGGCCGCAGTGGCAAAATCGAGTGAGTCGGACACTTCTGCTTCGCCAGTGGAAGCTTCCATGGCGAGTTGAGCGAGACTGTTGTGGAGCAGAAGGTCCAACTGGTTCATTTTTACCGTGACTCTGTTTGATTATTGCAGATCATATACCAAAATCGCGCGGGTGGCCAGAATTTTGCGTCAGTCGACGGTGATCGATTTGCTGACGTTCTTGGGAACGTCGGGGTGCACGCCGTGGCCGGCGATTTCGAGGCGGTCCATGAATTCCATTTTTTTGAGGCTCATCTTGAGGGCGAGCATCTGCAGCACGACGGTGATCGAAAAAATCGGCAGGATCTTCGAGTCGGTGCGCGGAATCGTGATGTAGCCGTGTTTGTAGGGGCAGGTCATCGAGGGCGCGACAGAGACGGCTTCGCGCAGGTCGTTGTTGTCTTCGGCGATCAGATAGACGTTGGCGCCGCGGATCTTGTGCGTGTTGATCTGCGAAATGGTCAGATTGATGTCGCGCTTGCGCGGCGTTGTGATGAAAATCAGCGGGTAATTGTCGTACAGGCTGTTGAAAACGTCGAAATGTCTGAACACCTCGTCGAAAACCTCGCGCTCTTCGACGCTCAGATAGGTAGGCTGCATATCCTGGAAGGCATACTCGCTGATCGCCTTGAACATGCGCAGCACGCCACGCGGCTTGAGCGACTCGCCCTTCTTGTTCTCGATGACGAAGTTGATGACTTCTTCGAGGCGCTTCATCAGCCCGGCCACCGAATCGAGCCCGAAGATCGAATTGAGGCCGAGAATAGTGTTGGGGCCGTGCTTGAATTCAGAGCCCTCGAAGCCCTCGGTATGGTTGAGCACGATCTCACGAATCTTCAGCGCACCCTCTCTGGCGATGCCGAGAATGCGGGTCGCGAGAATGTGCATGCTTGGCTTGAGATAGAGCTGCTGCGCGACCATTTCGGTTTCCTGTTGCGTGGTTTTGAGGGTTAGATCGATGAGGCCGGGAATTTTGCGCATTTCTTCGCGATGGAAACTGGCGGGAAGCCCGTCGCCGATTTTGGCGTCGCCCGCTTCTTCAAGGCGCGATTTGACTTCGAGTGCAAGGCCATAAAGCACCAGCAGCTGGTTCAAAAAGCTCTTGGTCGCGGGCACTGCGATTTCGGGGCCGCAGAACAACGGCACGTAGAGGTGTGACTTCTCCAGAGCCAGCGTCGAATTGGTGTTGTTCAGAATACAGATGCGCCTGACGCCGGGGTAGATCTCTTCTAAAAAGCTGAAAACGTCGATCAGGTCTTTTGTCTCGCCGCTCTGGCTGATGCCGATGACGACGTCATTTGTACCAAGCGAGCGGGTACACTGCGCGCGGAACTCACCCGGCAGCAGTGGCGTTACCGAGATCCCGGCGATTTCGTTGAAGAACAGCGGCGCGGTCTTGGCGGCATGAAAAGAGGTGCCGCAGGCGAGAATATATATCGAATCGCCGTTCTTGCGGGCCTTGACGATGATATCGACGAATTCGCGCATGCGCTCTTCGAGCAGTCTGATGTTCTCGAACTCGAAGATGCCATCGATAAGCCTGAGCAGAACCGGATTGCAGCGGTCGCCGCCGATTTCGTCGAGCGCGCGGCGCACGTCTTCGAGCAGCGAGGCAAAGCCCGACTCGAGTTCAAGCGAAGTGCCGCAGCCGGCGAATTTGCTGCACAACCCGGCCATCTGCGCGACTGGCGCCGACTCGAACAGCTCGCCGACACGTCTGACGAAGTCATCGTGTTCGGTTACCAGCGCCAGTTGCTGCAGACCTTCGCTGATTTCAGCGTAACATTCTGCGTGGGTTTCGACATGGTCGCGCAGCAGCCTGATGACGCCGTTGCCGCCTGAGAGCAGGCTGATCAGCTTGGCGGTGTTTCTGCTCTGGCTGAAAATTTCCTGTTCCATGAAGTAGCGATATGGATGCTGCAGTTTCGTTTCTTCGACTTTGAGCAGACTGCGCTGGCAGCTGTGTTCGAGCCGGCTGCCGTCACGTATGTCATACATTGTGAAATCGTTGCTGTCGAAGATGGCGAATTGCTTTTCCTTGATTGGAATCAGAACCTTGGTCAGCTGCAGAACCGATGCAAGATCCGACGAAGCGAGATAAAAATCTTCGAGTTCGGGCGTATGGCCCTTGCCGATATACAGGCTGCTGCCAGCCTTGATCGCGACAGTGCGGCGCGCGACCGGATCGACGATAATTGCTGCGAAAGAGCCGGTGGTTTTTTGAAAGGCTTTGACAACCGCATTTTTGAGAGCATCATAGCGGTCTTGAAGGTTGGTTTCGTCTTTAAATCGGAGTTCTTCGGCGAAAAAATGCTCAACCGTGTGCACGACCATTTCGCCGTCGTTGTCGCTGACAACCCTGTGTCCCTGCGAGGTGAGCCATTCCTTGAGCTGACTGCAGTTGGTGATGTTGCCGTTGTGGGCACCATATATGTGGGTGTGGCATTTGACTTCGTGCGGCTGCGCGTTGTCGCGGGTGACCGCGCCGAAAGTGGCCCAGCGCACCTGACCGCAGAAGATCTGGCCGGCGAGCTTATCGATGCCGAGGTCGTAGACGACCTTGCTGGGAGCGCCGACATCTTTTTTGAGTGTGATATCGCCGGCTTCAGTCTGAATCACCGCGCCGGTCGAGTCGTAGCCGCGATATTCAAGCGCCCGCAGCAGGTTGCAGGCGGTCTGCCCCATTTTTTCAGAGTCTTTAGCGAGAATGAGCCCGATAACACCACACATAAGATGATTCCTTTCGCTGCACGCACATCTGGATAAACTGCGCGTTTTTTTTCTGGGGTATATATAGCACATTTTTGAAGACTAAGGCGAAGAAGAGAAGAAGATTTTCGCACAAAGGCGCAGAGACACGAAGACGAAGATGAAGAAGAAGAAGAAGAAGAAGAAGAAGAAGAAGAAGAAGAAGAAGAAGAGGAGGATCCGCAGATTTCGCAGATGGGCGCAGATTTTTTGAGAGAGTTGAGCAGGCCGAAGACGACGACATCGAACCCGATACCGATAGCGATACCGATTGCGATTGGGAAAGAAGACAATAAAATGAATTTGATAAAGGGGCTGATTTTCTGTAGAATGGGAGTAGCATAGAAATAGTGAGTGGCTGGTTCGGATCTGGAACGAGGTAGTGCAGACGGATCAGCAGTCTGGAGAGGCCTGTTGAACAGAGTTGGCAAGCTGGTGCGACTTTTCATGATTACTGCGCTTTTGTGCTGTCTGTTGTACCCCGCATTCGCTGGACAGAAGGTTCGGGTCGGGATATATCATAACACGCCCAAAGTCGGCCTCGACGAGCAGGGAGAACCCTGCGGGATTTTTGTCGATGTCATCAAATATGTCGCCAGAGCCGAAAACTGGGATCTGGAGTTTGTAACTGGAACCTGGAAAGAGGGCCTTGACCGGCTCGAGGCCGGCGAAATCGAACTGATGCCAGATGTCGCTTATACGTTTGATCGCGCCCAACACTTTTCGTTTCATGAGATTCCGACGCTCTCTTCCTGGTTTCAGGTCTACGCTCATCCCGGCAGCGGTATCAAGACGCTGCTCGACCTCGAAGGCAAAAAGGTAGTCGTTCTTGAGAGTTCCGTTCAGCAGAAGAGTTTCGAGGCTCTTGCCCAAAGCTTTCATATCAAGATCGACCTGATCGGAGTGCCAGATTATCAGACAGTATTTCAGAAAGTAAAGGATCGTGAAGCTGCTGCCGCAGTTACCAATCAGTTTTTTGGTAACATGCACGCAAGACAATACGGTCTCGAAGATACCGCAATCATTTTCAGCCCTTCGGCCCTGCATTTTGCCACGGCAAAAGGCCGCAATCTGAATCTGCTCGAAAAGATCGATAAGCATCTGAAGCTTCTCAAGCAGGATCACCAGTCAGAGTATTACCAGTCGCTCAAGCGCTGGACCTCTGAGAAGGTGAGCTTCCAGATTCCGCAGGAAATAAAAATCATCGCCCTGGTTCTTCTCGGCTTTCTGTTCATGAGCATTCTCGGCAGTCTGATGCTTAAACATCAGGTCAATCTGCGCACCGCCGAACTGCAGCAGAGTCATGCGGAACTCGAACACCGTGTGCTCGAGCGCACGGCCGAGCTGGCAGCTGCAATGGAGCGGGCGGAGGCGGCCGACCGTATCAAATCTGCATTTCTCGCGAGCATGTCGCATGAATTGCGCACTCCGCTCAATTCAATCATTGGCTTTACCGGCATACTACTGCAGGGTCTGGCCGGGCCACTCAACGATGAGCAGAACAAACAGCTCGGCATGGTGCAGAAAAGCGCGCGGCATCTGCTTTCGCTGATCAACGATGTTCTCGATATTTCAAAGATCGAAGCCGGGCAGCTCGAGCTGGCACCAAACAGCTTTGCGTTAAGGCCTTCGCTCGAAAAGATTCTGATGCTGCTGACGCCGATGGCAAAGGATAAAGGCCTCGAGTTGCGCTCTCAGATCGCTGATGACGTTGGCCAGGTCACGACCGACCAGAGGCGCTTCGAACAGATCATCATCAATCTTCTCAACAATGCGGTCAAATTTACCGAAAAGGGCTTTGTCAGCCTGGCATGCCGCATCGAGAACGGCAGGTGTCTGATCGAAGTCGCTGATTCGGGCATTGGCATGGAAGAATCAGCGTTGCAGACGATTTTCGAGCCGTTTCGGCAGATCGACTCCGGTCTGGCGCGCAAACACGAGGGCACCGGTCTTGGCCTGTCGATTTGTCGCAAGCTGCTTGAAATGATGGGTGGAAGCATTGACGTAAAAAGCCGGCCGGGGCAGGGCAGCACCTTTTACGTTTCCTTCCCGGTAAATAAGGAGGCAGAGCATGGCAAAAACACTGCTGATAATTGAAGACAACGAGCAGAATTTCTATATGATGCGCTTTCTGCTCGAAAAAAAGGGTTTCAAAGTGCTTGGTGCAGAAAATGGCCGGTTGGGCGTGCAGATGGCGCTCGAGCATATCCCCGATGCCATTCTGCTCGATATCCAGCTGCCGGAAATGGATGGCTATGCCGTAGCCGCCGAGCTTAAAAAGCATCACGAACTTGACCACGTACCGATTATTGCGGTAACCTCTTATGCAATGGTGGGTGACCGCGAACAGATACTGGCGGCAGGCGCCAACGGTTACATAGAAAAGCCGATCAATCCTGACACCTTTGTCGATGAAATCACGCAGTTTTTGGGTCAGTAGATCTTAAGAGAGGTACTCGATGCATATACTCATTGTCGATGACCGCGAAGACAATCTTTATTTTCTCCAGGCGCTGCTTAGCGGAAACGGTTATACGGTCAATGCCTGCGCCAACGGCGAAGACGCTTTGGCATATCTGCAGAGAGAAAAAGTTGATCTGATCATCAGTGATATTCTAATGCCAATCATGGACGGCTTTCAGCTTTGTCGCAAGATTAAGGCGGATCCGAAGACGGCTGCCATACCGGTAATTTTCTACACGGCGACCTACACCGGTACACAGGACGAAGAGCTGGCCATGAAAGTAGGTGCCAGTCGCTTTGTCGTCAAGCCGTGCGAGCCTGAGCTGATGATCAGAACGATAAAAGAAGTCGCTCAAGAGGCACGTAAAGGCGAGACCGCGAAGATTGCTCAACCGGCCAGCGAAGAAGAAGTATTCAAACTTTACAGTGAGCGGCTGGTGCGCAAACTCGAGCAGAAGATGCTCGAACTCGAAAAGGAAGTTGCTGCCCGCAAGGAGACCGAGAAGGTTCTGGCCAGCAGCGAGCGGCGATATCGCCAGCTCTATAACAGTATTCGCGATGCCATTCTGGTTACCGATACCAGTCGTCACATCACCGACTGGAACCCTGCCTTCGAAAAGATGTTCGGTCATGCCGGCAATAAAATACTCGGACAAAGTACCCGCATCATCTATGGCGCCGATGAAGACTTCGATAAGATGGGCAGAGTGCTTGAGGGATTGTATGATTCTCAGAGTTCTCTGCAGCAGCTGAGTTTCAAACGCGGCGATGGCAGCGTGTTTCCCGGCGAATCCAGCGTATTTTGTCTGCGCAGCGACGAAGACGCACTGCTTGGCTATATCTGCGTGATCAGAGACATAACCGAGCGTCTCGAGTCTGAAAAACAGAACAGAATGCTCGAAGAACAGCTGCAGCACAGCCAGAAAATGGAGTCTCTCGGCCGTCTTGCCGGCGGCATCGCGCATGATTTCAATAACCTGCTGTCGGTCATTCTTGGATATTCTGAGATCATGGTCTCGCGCAATCACAATGACAGTAAACAGCACGATTTTGCCAACGAAATCTATCAGGCCGGCCTGCGTGCACGTGGCCTGACCAGACAACTGCTGGCCTTCAGCCGTAAACAGGTTCTAGAAATGCGTCACCTTGATGTGAATACCGTGGTAGAAGGCTTTAAAAGCCTGCTGGCACGTATGATTGGCGAAGACATCAAACTCGAAGTGCAGCTGTCAGAAAAGCCACTGCCGATTATTGCCGACATCGGCCAGATCGAACAGGTGTTGATGAATCTGGCTGTCAACGCACGCGATGCCATGCCGGGCGGTGGCATAATCAGCATAGGCATTTCACAGGTTGATTTTGACGACACCTGTGTCAGGCAGGTTCCTGACCTGATACCAGGGGCATACGTTCTCATTTCGTTCCGCGACAGCGGCATGGGCATCGATAAGCAGACGCTTACGCATATTTTTGAGCCGTTTTTCACCACCAAGGGTCGTGAGAATGGAACTGGCCTGGGCCTGGCAACATCTTACGGCATAGTCAAGCAGCACGGCGGTTCAATATGGGCCTACAGCGAGCCTGGCAGCGGCACGATTTTTCATATTTACCTGCCGCTGAGCAAGGAACAGTTTTTGCCAGTCGCTGAGCCGCCTTCAGAGCCGCCACCCGCATTTGCTGCGACGGTAATGGTGGTCGAAGACGACAAGGCGGTTCTTGGTCTGGTCTGCGAGGTTCTCAGCCGTTCCGGCTATTTCGTCATCGAAAGTTCGAACCCGATAGAAGCGGTTGAGCGTGCGGCAGCTTTCAAAGATCCGATTCATCTGATCATTTCAGATCTTGTCATGCCGGAAATGCGCGGCCCGGAAGTCTGTGCCAAAGTGCGCGATCTGCACCCCGAAACTTCGGTAATCTATATGTCGGGTTACCCTGAGAATGACCTGGCCAGCAAAAACCAGAAGGTCGGCAATTTCCTGTTTCTACAGAAACCGGTAACGGTTAAAACGCTTCTGGCTACATGCCGGCAGGCGTTGCAGGCTTCCGGACGTGGTCGCAGTCTTGCCAGATGAGTGCACTCTTGCATGCCGGGCGATGAGCGATTAGAATGGTTCGATAAATGACAGCGCACCAGGAAAATAAGGAGTCACCATGAAAGTATTAGCGATCAACGGAAGTCCCAGACCGAATGGCAACACGGCGTTGCTCATCGATACCATGTTTGCCGAGCTGCACGATGAAGGTATCGAGACCGAAGTGGTCAATCTCGGGGGAAACTCGGTGCGCGGCTGTCTGGCGTGTCGGCAGTGCTTTGAGAACAAAGATGGCAAGTGCACGATCGAAACCGACATGATCAACAAGGTAATTGCGAAAATGGCAGCGGCTGACGGCATTGTCATCGGTTCGCCGACTTATTTCGCCAATGTCACTACTGAAGTCAAGGCTTTGATCGATCGCGCCGGCTACGTTGGCATTGCTAACGGTCACCTGTTCAAGCGCAAGGTTGGCGCCGCCGTGGTAGCGGTTCGTCGCGCCGGTTCCTGTAACGTGTTCGACGCGATCAACAAGTTCTTTTTCATTCAGCAGATGATCGTGCCCGGTTCGGTTTACTGGAACCTCGGCGTTGGTCGCGCCGAGCGGCAGGTCAGTGAAGACGAAGAAGGCCTCAATACTATGCGCATTCTCGGCAAAAACATGGCCTGGCTGCTCAAGAAGATTAAAGAATAAACTACTCATCTGTCAAAGTTGAATACATGTTTAAAAACTGTCATTGCGAGGAGTGAAGCGACGAAGCAATCTCACAGGCAGAAGGATTGCTTCGCTTCGCTCGCAATGACAAATACAATCCATATTCAATCGTGACGGAGGACTATTTGGTTTTGAGGCTGTAGCTGCCGTCCCAGTCCTCTGGGGGCGGGGTCAGTTTAAAATGTTGGCAACGCTCGATGTACATTTCGGTCGGGCCGTCACCAGGGCAGAGTTTCAGTACATTTTCGAACGACTCGATGGCTTCGTTCCAGTTGCGGGCGAGATATTTTTCGAGAGCTCTCTGGTAAATCGGTTCTGCTTCGAGCCAGGCTGCGCTTTCGTCGCGGCGGTAACCCCTGACCTCAAACACCTCGATTGGCTTGAGCTTGCCTTTGACTGTGAGATAGTCGAGAAAGCGCGTGCTGATAAGATCGCGGTCAATCTGCTTGTGCACTGAATCAGAGATCATGATATAGGTTCCGTAAGCCTTGTTGGCACCCTCCAGGCGTGACGCGAGATTTACGCCGTCACCGAGGCAGGTAAAGTTCATCTGTATCTCGCTGCCGATAAATCCGACCATGCAGACCGCTGCATTGATGCCAGCCCTGACTTCGACCTTCGGCAGACCGCGCTTCAGCCATTTTTCTCGCAGTTCAGCCAGTTTAACCTGCATGGCCATCGCGCATTCGGTTGCGCGCTGTGCATGGTCGGGCTGTGGGCGGGGGTGGTTCCAGAAGCCCATGATTGCGTCACCAATATACTTGTCAAGAGTTCCGCCGAATTTGAAGAGAATGCGCGTCATTTCGTCGAGGTATTCGTTCATCAGTTCGGTCAGTTGCTCGGGTTCGAGCTTCTCTGAGATCGTGGTGAAACCGGCAAGATCGGTGAAGATGACGCTGAGCTCCTTCTTTTCGCTGCCGGTCTTGAGACCACCGGGCGTTCTCAGAATTTCATCGACGACTGCTGCTGAAATGAAGCGGCCGAAAGTCTGGCGGGTCTGTCGCTCCTGCTGCCGCGCAATGGCCCAGGCAATATAACCTCTGACGACACCGAAACAGCCCATGAGCAGCAGTGGGTAAAAAAACGGCATCAGCTGCTGATTAAGAAACAGATATGTGGCGGCAATAAGCCAGACGCATGCTGAGCCAACCACGCAGATGCCGCCGCGTATCGCACCGAATCTGATGAATACCTGATTCAGCAATAGAAGCAGCGGCAGCAGCAGCAATAACTGGACGACCGGCCAGTAACGGGGCAGGATATCTGAATGAAAAAAAACGGCGCGCAGAAAACTCTGGCGTTTGAGGGCTGAAAATAGCGTGGCGTGCAGGTTTACACCAGGTATGTTCCCTATGCTTAAATCCATGAACTTGATCGGAGTGATGACGAAGTCCTGATCGTCAGCCTGCGATGTGCCTATAAATACGGTGTCGATGGTTATGCTGTTGCTGAGCCAGAAACTGCGCGCTTCACCCTGTTCCAGCAACACCAGATAGCGTCCGGGTTCGACGTTGGCTGGAACACCACTGGTTAAGCGATAGTTTCTGCCGGTTTCGCCCAGCAGGGTTATGCTAATAGCGGCTGAATCATTGCTGGCAAAACTGATGCTGACAGCACCCGAAGCTGCCAGCGACAATGGGGGCAGTGCCTCAGTGCCAGAAGTAATACCCGGCATTATTGCCAGGTCAGAAGTTTTCTGGCCATTGGCACCAGCCTGCGAGAATAGTGCCAGGCGTGCATCGAGAGATGTCGGTAAACCCTCTAAGACCAGCTTGTTCTGGCCGGGCGCAAAGCTCGCTTCGTGATAAAAGCTCTGCAGCCACTGGCTTTCGCCTGGCAACAGTGCTGCCACCTGCTCAGCGGCCGGTTTGCCGTCTTCAAATACGATATTGCCGTCGATAAAAGTTACTGTGTGATTCTCGTCGAGCCCGACGAGTTCGAACCCCGCCGGAATCTGCGGCAGCGAGATGTGACCGGTCTCATCGGACTTTAAAAGAACTACGGGTTCGCCGAACAGAACAGCTTTTCCGGTCAATTCTGGCACTTTCGGCATTTCTACCCGGTTATTGGCCACCGGAAATACGATTTCTGGCAACCCGCGATTTTCGCCTTCACCAAGACTGTTTCGTAAAGTGGCTTTCTGAAAGCCTCCTGCCGTCAGGCTGGTAAGATATACAATAAAATCACCCGCCGGCAGCCGGGAAAGACTGAATCTGCCGTCACTGCCGGTTTCTGTCTGCTGCCATGAACCGGCGGTGAGAGAAAGCACAAGAACGCTGGCGCTGGCGACCGGTCTGTTATCGGCAAAGACGGCCCGCCCTGAGAGGATCGAACTGCCGGTGGCAAGGGCAGGGGAGTTGATCGCGAAAGATTCGTTTTCTCTGATATCGAGCAACAGCTTGTGGGTGAGATAAGGCGAAGAACGGTCGGCGTCGGTTTCGAGCAGAATTCCCATCGACCGGGTGGGAAGCCCGTCGCCTTTCAGTGGCGGCGACTGTTTAGAAAAATATGGGCGCAAACAGGGGCGTTCGTATGGGCCAATGAGAGGAAGCGGCCTGTCTGGCATTTTCAACCACGAGCGGTCATCATACCCTTTTACCGCCATGGTTCTAATAAGAGTTTCGAGTTCTTCGGCCATTTCCGGCCTGTCTGTTTTAAGAAGCCTGGCAATTAGAACCGCTTCAAGTCTTCGGGTGGCCTGGTCAAGGCCGGCGTGTCCGGTGCTTTTGAAGGAAAACGGCGCCTTTTTTATGACCTCTTCGATCAGCTTTTCGGCTGTTAAACTGTTCGCAGTTGCAGCAGTTTTTTTAAGTTCTAACCGGTTTTCAGCGATCAGACTGCTGACCCAGGCAACATAACCAAGAGTCGGCACGAACTCATCGCTGTCGGCGGGGTGGTAGGCCAGCGGCAGGTATCTTACGGTTGCGTCGAGATCTGCAACTATGTTGATCAGACCGGTAGTGGCGGCATTGCGCGCCACCGGTTCATAAAGCCGCTTGGGCCAGGGAGGGCGAACGGCGCTGCGGTCAACGATATCAGCCTGCTCAAAGGTTTGTCTGCCGCGGCCAATGTAGCGCTGTGCCAGAATTGGAATGGGTGTCGAAGCAAGCGCTGTGCTGAACCTGGCGTCTGCCTCAGCGATTGCCGGATCTTCGTATAGAAAATCGAAGGCGACAACTGATGCGCCAGAGCGATTAACCAGAGCGAGCAGTTCGGCAAAATCGCTGCGATCAGGGTCGCGGCCGAATCTCTGCGAGAAGGTTTCGTCCTTGTTAATGATGATTACCGGGTGCTGAGGCACTTCCGGTTTTCCGAAACTGGCGCGCAAAGCTGGCGAAAAGCTGAAGAGATAGTCTGAAAACATGAAGTCGAGCCATTCCATGCTTTGTCTGACAGCAGGATGAAGGGCAAGCAGACAGATAATGAGAGGTACAAGCAGGGCGCGCCTGCCGTGTTCAGAAATCTGTTTGCTGCCCGGCTCGACTTGGCGGGTCATCGATTACCAGAATTTCTTGATTTTTATCTTGTTGAGAACTTTTTTGCCGAGTTCTTTTTTCTTTTCGTCAGACTGCTCATCATGTCTGGCTTTTTCTTCGTTCAGGCGCTTTGCAACATTGAACTGGTAGTCAGCGAGATCTTTGTCGAGTGCGCCGGGAGCTGCTTTAACCCAGCTGCCCTGGCCAGTTTCAGTGTCATATACGAAAGACATTTCGTTGGTCGGCACTTTGAAGTGTTCGAGACTGCCCGGAATTCTGCCATAAAGTTCGCCCTTGATCAATTTCACGGTCGTAACCAGTTTTTTGTCGGCCGCATAATGGCTGGCAATAAATTCGAGATCGGTGCTGGTGTTTTTAAAGCGGTGCACACGAAAAGCAGCATTACCTTCGCTTAATTGCAGACCTTCACCGATGGGCTCGAATTTTGCAGATCGTGAACTGGCAGATGCTTTGCAGGCGGCGAACACCTGGTTGCCGATCAGAACTTCTTTGTAGCGGTCAGTAACGGTAAACGGGCGACTTTCTTTGCGAAACTTCGAAAAGTCTGCCTTGAATTCCTTACCGAAAGCTTCAGAAATATCTTTGCCAAGTTCGAGGTATTCGTTGTTGCCGATAAATTCATAGGCGCTGGTCAGCCCCATCTTGCGCTCAAGCCCGGCCACCTGTTTCCGCAGGCTCTCATCCATGCCGCTGAACATTTTTGTGAGTCGATTGGTTTCGATAACGTTGTTAAAATTGCCGAGTCCCTGAAATTGAGACAATCCCTGAACATTTGCTCCGACATTGAGCAGGCTGGCTGCCTGACTCGAAAAACGCTGAGTGAGCCTGTCGATCGGAACAAAATTCTGCAGAGAGGTGAACCCACCGTTCAGTATCGGGTCGAGCCCCATAAGCAGAGAACTTACAGCGGTGATCGACTCGCCTTCTTTCAGGGTTCTCTTCTGGTTAGTCTGGCGGTGAGTCAGCTCGACTTCGCCTTTGTAGACGCTTACATTGGTCGCTCCAGGGTATAGTGTTCCCAGCTGGAGTGCCGGAGTTTCGATCATGTTTACGAAATTGTCGACTATGTCGAGTTCGAACAGGGTGCCTTTGACGCCGGCGATGACATCGGCGGTCTGCACCTGAAAGTTGCTGCCAGTGACGACTTTGAAAAGAATTGTGCCCTGCTGTGCGCTCAGCTGTTTGATCGCTTCCTGACCAAGAACCTGAGGAACTTCAAATATGCTTTGTTCTTTGACGCCCAGAATGCATGTGTCTTTGAGGGCCATTTCTGCTGCGCTTTTTTCGTAGGTGCGCACCTTGTCGCCGCCGTCGAGCCGTTTCATCGAGCCGGCCAGCTTGAGATTGCTGTGCAGCTTTTTGAAAACAGCATCAACTGTCTTTTTTACTTCTACCCGGCCTTTGGCATCGGTTATCTCTGTGGCTGAGAGATCAACCGCCTGTGCTGGAAGGCTTAAAAACAGTGTGGCCAGAATAAGTATCGAGATAAATGCAGTTTTGTTGCGGATTTTCATGTTGTTCTCCTCTATAAACCTGTCTATATGTCGCAGGTTTGCCGTGCAAGTCTATAACAACGCCGCCTGCAAGTCAACTGGCGCGCTGTCGTTGCTGCTTCTCGCTCAAAAGCAGACGGTTTTTGCTGATACTCTCGATCCTGCGACTAATCGCATATTTTCGAGAGCGATTGCACTTTTCTTTTTTATTGCTATCGGGTCTCGGAATTCCTGTCGAACTTATCTTCTGCTCTATGACTCTGCGGCTATGCGTGAACTTTCGATTACAACAACGAGGACGGGAGATAAACTTAATTTGCTGGGGGGGTTGACGCTTTGCCTGCTGATAAATAGAATTAATCATACTGTTTAAAATATGAGGTACCCTTGTGAGATGTAAACAACACCTGCTGGTTCTCGTGATGTGTCTGCTGTTTCAGGCCTCATTCGCAGGCCAGGCCCAGGCTCTTGATCTCGGGAAGTTGCTCGGCGAAGTCGGTGGTGCGCTGAATCGTGTCAGCACTACGGTTAACCGCACCTTTGGCGGAGTTAATGAAGAGAACCAGGCGGTGCTCGAGCAGTCGCGCGCGCAGGCTCCAGGCACTAATGCCTTCCTCGGCAAATGGGAGCAGTCCTGGGAAGTGTCAATGGGCGAAAAAACCCATGAGTCACTCAAGAAAGACCCGGGTTTTTCGAGCGACAAAACGATGCTCAACCGTCTTGGAACGGTTGCCCGCAAGCTGATCAAGCAGGTCGAAAGAAAAGACCTCACCTGGCGTTTTGCTGTGCTCAACTCGGACGAAGTGAACGCTTTCGCCGCTCCCGGCGGATTCATCTACGTAACCAAAGGTCTGATGAAGATGTGTCAGTCTGACAGTGAACTGGCCGGTGTCGTAGCTCATGAAATGGGGCATGTCGATAAAAAACACAGCGTCAGACAAGCAGAGAAAGCTGGTTTGATGACAGCTCTCGTTATCGGCATGGGCCTTTACAAAAAAACCGAAAAGGCAGCCCCCTTTGCTGCAATCGCAGCTTATTTTGCCAATCTCAAGTTTTCGCGCGATGATGAATTCGAAGCCGACTCCTGTGCCGTAAAATACATGCATGCCTCCGGATACAACCCGAATGGTCTGCTGACATTCTTCGAAAAAATCAACAGAGACAGCAAAGCCTCGAAGATCACCAAGTATTTTTCAACTCATCCGCCGACAACTGACCGCATCAACGCTGTCAAGAAGCAGATTGCCAAACTTCCTGGTCAGATTACCTCATCAGGCCAACGCGAACAGGCTCCCCTTGCTCCGACAGCCACAGCCAGTTCTGGTAGCTCAAGCTCCAGCAGTGGGCAGAGCAGTACTACCTGGCATACTTCACCATCTCAGACCACTACCTCGACCCAAACAGCAAAGCCAACCAGTCAGCAGATTCAGGCGGCTTACGAAGCTTATCTTTATCACCAGCAGGTTTATCAGTATAAAGTGCAGCAGCAGGCTCCAATGAACGAAATCATGGCTGCCTTCAGCAATTACCAGAAAGCCAAAGAAAATTACATGGCTCTGCGCAAGGCCGCCGGTATGTAAGACTGTTACCCGGTTTCAGCAAAGCTCGCCCCACATTGATATGCGGGGCAGTTTTTTTGCTGGAATATGCTCGCACAAAGGCACCAAGACACAAGTGCTTCTCATGAGCGAAATTTCGAGCCAGGCAATATTGACGCAAAGCCATCGCTATTAAGAGAGACTTTCGACTGGCGAGAGTGGAGCGAATGAGATCACGCCGAGAGCCCGACGAAAGCAGTATATACTGATATTGCATTCTTGAACTCTTTGTGACAGTGGACTGGATTCTTAATAGCAGCCGGGGCTTTCAGGATTTGACAGAGGGGTGTAAAATGAGAGAAATTCAAATTGAACAACAAACAATGGGCTTGATAAGGAGCTGCAATGCATAAGCTGGCGAAACTGCTGTTGATAATGGTGATTCTGTGTTGTACGACTGGCGTCTCGGCGAAGAATCGGGCGCAGATTCTCAAATCTGACAGTCTGGGGGCGGTTTACATAAATGCCGGCCGGATTTTCAACCTCTACCTCGATCAGGCACGCGAACTGCTTAAACCCGAGAATGCCGAAGAACTCGAAAAAATCGAAACGCAGATGCGCCAGCATTTTCCCGGCAAATTCAGCTTCACCAGCTTCTTTAAAAAGCTCGTAAACTTTGCCGATACAGCGGTTTTTCTGCCAGATGGTGCTCTGTGGTTCTCGATCGACCAGGATCTGCGGCCAGCAATGAGTATTTCGGCACGCATAAAGCCTCAGGAACTGCTTGCGCGTGTGCGTGAGCGCCTGGCTAAATCTGGTCTGCAACCGATAAGCGAGGCGGCTGAGCTGGTTGAATACAGTATTCCGACACCGGCTTTCAATATGAGTCTAAAGGCGACGCGCGATGGCATAACTCTGCTGGCAGCAGCATCAGGAGTTGCTGATGTCAGCGAACGCTGGCGCTCTCTGACTGATGACGCCGACAGCAAAAACACCCTGATCGCCGCCGAAGTCGACATTGAAAAAATCAGGCACTGGCTCGACGACAAGGCGCAAAGCGGCAAACGTGCCGAATCTAACGCCTGTCTTGCAAATTTTAAGATTCTTGGCTCGGCGATGCAGTTGTACAAAGTTGACAAGGGTGTCGAGATGACAGCATTCGACCACGCTGCACTCAGGGCCGGCGGTTACCTGGCCGAAGACCTGCGTTGTCCGCAGAGTGGCATTTACAGCTTCAATGCAGACAAGGAGCTCAGCTGTTCGATTCATGGCAGTCTCAGCCAGCCGGTCTGGTCGAAAAAAATTCCGCGCGTCGATGCCGCCAACTACCTGAAACCTTTCGACAGCCTGCGAATACTGGTTGATTCCGACAGTGCCGAATTCAAGACCAGAATCAACGACAAAAATCTTCTCGAACAATGGGTCGCCATAGGCAAACAGCAGATGCAGGCGGTTCGTCACATGGCTGCCAACCAGATGGGGCAGATGCCCGAAGAAGCAAAGAAGCAGGGGCTGAAATTGCTCGACTCGATAAAGATTTCGGCCGATGGCGACTGGCTGAAGATCAATATTGAAGGTCTCGAAGAAAAGACCGTGATTTCCGGGATAACCGGCATAACCGGTGCCGCCGCCGCTATTGCCGCTCCGCATGTCGAAAAACTTCGCGAGCTGATCAGAAAAAATGTTCGTGGTCAGCCTGGTAAGGCGGCTGAAGCTGAGGTCGAAAGAACAGCCACCGAATGCGAAGCCGTGCGCAAGTCGCTTTATCGCGTGCTTGAAAGTCTGCTCGTCGAAGAAGATAAGCTTCCCGAATCTTTTGGACTGGAATACCTCAAGGATAAAGGTCTTATCAAAGAAATTCCCGGTTGCCCTGCCGGCGGCCGCTACGAGCTCAGGCGCAGCGGCATCGACTACGAGATTAAATGCACGGTGCACGACAGGTAACGAGTCATAAATCAACTTTCTTTCTCTTGCTGGAATCGGGGGCTCTCGTGTTATAATCAGCCCAGACGAAAGAGCAAGGAGAGAAAATGATGAAGGTTCTTTATTTTACCAACGAATATCCCCCGCTTGTTTACGGTGGCGCCGGCGTTCACATCGAGTATCTTTCAAAAGAAGTCTCGCGCCTGGCCAAAGTCGAAGTGCGCTGTTACGGTGATCAGAAGCTGAACCGCGACTCGCTCAAAGCGACCGGCTACGAGCCTTCGGCGTCTTATCCGAATCTTGATCGTGGCCTGCAGTCAGTTTTCAAGACAATCGACCGCGACCTCAAAATGGTCGGGGAAGGTGTCGACGCTGATGTGGTGCATTGCCATACCTGGTACACCCACATGGCCGGCATCTGGGCCAAGCTGAATTTTGGCGTGCCACTGGTAATCACTACCCATTCGCTCGAGCCGTTGCGCCCCTGGAAGCGCGAGCAGCTGCACGGTGGCTATGATTTTTCTCTCTGGGTAGAAAAAATGGCGATCGAAATGGCTGATGCGGTAATAGCGGTCAGCAAAGGCACCCGCGCCGATATCAAAGGCCTGTTTAATGTTGCCGACGATCGCCTCAAGGTCATTTACAACGGTATCGATACCGACGAATTCAAAAAGACCGAGTCGACCGAGCATCTCAAGCGCTTTGGTTTTGAACCGGCGATTCCCTATCTGCTGTTTGTCGGTCGCATAACCCGCCAGAAAGGCATTATTCATCTGGTTAACGCGATCAAATATCTGAACCCTGATATTCCTGTCGTTCTGGCCGCCGGCGCGCCAGATACACCTGAAATAGAGCAGGAAATGACCGAAGGCGTCAAAGCTGCTTCGCAGAATCGCAGCAATATTCACTGGATTCGCGAAATGGTCGATCGCAAAACCCTGATCGAACTCTATTCGCATGCCGGCGTTTTCTGCTGCCCCTCGATCTATGAACCTTTCGGTATAATCAATCTCGAAGCGATGGCCTGCGGCACACCTGTCGTGGCGAGCGCTGTGGGCGGCATTCCAGAAGTCGTCATCGATAACGTCACCGGCAAACTCGTTTCGCTCGAACAGATGAATGAATCGCCATTCGAAGCGCTCAAGCCCGATGTTTTTGCGCGTGATCTCGCCAATGAAATCAATAAACTGATGGCCGATCCGCAGAAACGCAAGAGCATGGCCGAAGCCGGCCGCCGCCGCGTCGAAGAAACTTTCAGCTGGAAATCAATCGCTGCACAAACCGTCGATCTTTACAAGTCACTGATCAAGGGGAAATAACATGACCAGATACCGCAAACGCATATTGATAGAGAACGTCAGGCCAACGGTCGATGCCGGTCTCTACCCGCTCAAACGCGAAGCTGGTGATGAAGTGCCAGTTATCGCCGATATTTTCCGCGATGGTCATGACAAGATTGCCGTATGGGTCGAATACCACCACCAGAAGAAGAAAAACTGGAACAAGGTTGAAATGCGTTGCAGCAACCCCGGTCTCGATCTCTGGGAAACCAGCTTCAAAGTCGACCAGATTGGCATTTATGAATACAGGATAGTCGCTTATTGCGAAGACTATGGCAGCTGGATCTCTGATACACGCAAAAAAGTCGAGGCAGCGACAGATTTTTCTTCTGATCTGCTTGAAGGCATCGCCAAAGCCAGAGCTTACGGTTCATGGCTGACGCCGGTCGGGCGCGAACAGCTCAAAAAGGCATTGGCGAAGGCTGAGAAAGAGAGCGATGACCTGCAGAAATGGCATATTCTCAGCAATGATCGCCTTGTCGAACTGCTGTCACAGCACCCTGACCCGGCCAGTCGTGTCGAAAGCCCGACTTTCTGCCTGCAGGTCGATCGTGTGCGCGCCCGTTTTGCCGCCTGGTATGAGTGTTTTCCCCGCTCGTGTGGCTTCGAATCTGGCAAACATGGCACATTCAAAGATGTCATCAAGCGGTTGCCGCATATTGCTGCGATGGGCTTCGATGTCCTTTATTTTCCGCCGATTCACCCGGTCGGATTCAGCAAACGCAAAGGTCCGAACAACAGTCTGACCTGTGCACCCGGTGATCCTGGATGCCCCTATTCAATCGGTAATCATCTGGGCGGTCATGACGCGATAGAACCAGCCCTCGGCAACTTCGACGATTTTGCCGAACTGGTCGAAGCAGCAGCAAGGCATGGAATCGAAATCGCACTTGATTTTGCCATTAACTGCTCGCCCGATCATCCATATCTTAAACAGCATCCAGACTGGTTCAGTAAACGACCCGACGGTACCATCAAGTTCGCAGAAAACCCGCCGAAAAAATACGAAGATATCTACCCGATCAACTTTGAATCGGCCGATTACAAAAGCATCTGGAAGGAAATGCTGCGCATTTTCCTGTTCTGGGCCCGCCGTGGCGTCAAGATTTTCAGAGTCGACAATCCGCACACCAAACCATTTGCCTTCTGGCAATGGGTAATTGCCGAAGTGCAACAGAAGTATCCCGATGTAATCTTTTTGTCAGAAGCTTTTACCAGGCCGAGAGTCATGAAGGCGTTGGCCAAGCTCGGGTTTACGCAGTCTTACAGCTACTTTACCTGGCGCAATACACGCGCTGAACTCGTTGAATACTTCTCTGAGCTGACCACACCGCCAGAGTCGGATTTTTATCGTGCCAATCTGTTTACCAATACACCCGATATTTTTCCGACCTTTCTGCAGGGTGGTGGGCGAGCGGCCTACAAGATCAGAGCTGTTCTCGCCGCTACTTTATCGACTGTTTATGGCATCTTTCAGGGTTTTGAACTCTGTGAGGGCATTCCCGTGCCAGGCAAAGAAGAGTACATGCACAGCGACAAATACGAAATCAGAACCCGCGACTGGAACGCTCCGGGCAACATCTGCGATCTGATCACCAGACTCAATCAGATTCGCCGCGAGCATCCGGCGTTGCAGGAATACGACAACCTCAAGTTTTTCGAAGCTGACAACGACCGCATAATGTTTTATGGCAAATCCTGCGGCGACGATCATATTCTGGTTGTGGTAAACCTCGACCCGCACATCAGGCACTCGTCTTTTGTGCACGTACCGCTCGAACAGTATGGCCTGACCCCTGAACAGGGTTACCAGATGCATGATCTGCTGACCGACCGGCGCTATCTCTGGTACGGTTCGAAGAACTATATCGAGCTCGATCCGAATAACGAGCCTGCACACGTCTTTGTTCTGAGAAAATAACGTTTGACTACGCATCTCTGGAAAGTTGCCTGCCAGGCCGATAAATTGCCGGTCTGGCAGGTTTTATAAAATGCTGGCAGAAAAAATTACTATCAGACAACTGTTTCTTGGTAATGCCAATGCTTATGTCGTAATTTCTGGCGACGAAGCTGCAATAATCGATGGCGGTCTCGGCTGTCGGCTACAGAGGTTCGTTGAGGCTCTATCGATCGGCGTAAACATGGCTGAGGTGCGCTATATAGTAGTCACGCATGCGCACTACGACCATGTTGGCAGTATTCGTGCTCTCAAACAGAAATTTCCTGACGCGGTCATTGTCGCACATCAGATCGAAGCTGCCAATCTCAGGGAAGGTGCCAGTCCGGTGCCGCGCGGCACGATGTGGTTTTCCAGGCCGGTCTCATGGTTGGGCTGCCGGCTGTTTCACAACTGCATCAGATTCGCCGGTTTCGCTGTCGATCTTGAGATCGGAGACAGCCTTGAATGCCCGCTTGGGGGGAGTGAACTTGAATTTTTTCACACACCCGGGCATACTTCAGGATCGTTGTGTGTGCGTGTCGGTCGAGAAGCGGTTTTTGTTGGCGACAGCATCTTTCATGTTTTGCCCGGATGCTTTTTTCCGCCGTTCGCCGATCAGCCCGAGCTTATCGTTGCCAGCTGGCAGCGCATAGCAGAAACCGGTGTCCGAATGATTTACCCGGGGCACGGCCGCCCGATTTCACTGAAAAAGTTCGTGGCCGGCAATGGCCGGTTCAATCAGCCGACCCGGTAGTTCTCGGCGGCACGCCAGAGATACCAGCTGGCGATCGACCGATAAGGTTTCCAGGCTTCGGCCTGGCGCATCAGTTCTGACGGAGTGGGCAGTTCGCCACATCTTCTGATTGCAGCCAGACCTTTGCGCAGACCGTAGTCGTCGGCAGCCATCACATCGGCGCGGCCGAGTTTGAAGATCAAAAGCATTTCTACTGTCCAGCGCCCGATGCCACGAATATGGGTCAGGCGGTTGATAATTTCGGCATTCGACATCATGCGCATCTGGTGGTGATCTGGCAAACCACCGGAAACCGCAAAATTGGCGAGATCTTTGATTGCCAGTACCTTGTTTTGTGAAAGTCCGGCTGAGCGCAGTTCATTTTCGCCGGCTCTGATAATATCGAGCGCGCTGACTTCGCTTTTGCCCGAAAACAGAGCGAGAACACGACGGTAGATGGTTGCAGCCGCCTTGCCGGTCAGCTGCTGATAGACAATTGCTTCGAGCAGCGCCTGAAAAATTGACGTATCAGGGTTGAATTCAAGGTTGAAACGCGGAGCAACCCTGATCAAAGCAGCAAGATCAGCATCGACGCGACTGAGATGGTGCAGTATGGTGTCGAGGTCGCAGTCGCTTATCAGCAGAGGTGGCCTGATGCGCCAGACCGGCTTTTCGTCGACGACATGACCTTCAAGGTGTAGCATCTGTGCTTTCAGCCGAACGCCGCCACCGGCCGAAAAGCCGCCGAGGCGACCGTCGGTGTTGACAATGCGATGACAGGGAATCAGCAGAGGCACCGGGTTTTTGCCGGCGGCCAGGCCTATGGCGCGTGCGGCCAGAGGTTTGTCGCAAGCCTGGGCCAGGTCTTTATAAGAGACGGTTGTGCCGGCCGCAACCTGACACAGCTGTTCGTAGACTGTCTGGCAAAAGGGTGTACATTCGGTCAGGTCGATGCTGATGCCTTTGAAATTAGATGGTTGCCCGGCAAAATACTGCTGAATCTGTTTTATGGCTTTGCTGACGGGCAAAGATGGTTCTGCTTCGCGGCAGTCCGCAAGGTTCGACGCAATTCTTCGCTTGAGGCTGGCTGGTGAGGTTTCGGGCAGAAGCAGTGCGATGATACCGCTCTGCTTCCAGGCTATTGCCGCTGGGCCGAAGGCGGTTGCAAAAATGGTGCAGAACCGGGGTTCATTCAGATTTTTTGTCGTTTTCCGGGGTTTGCTCATGGCATGATTTATTTTTGAGGCAGATTTCGCAGCGGGCGTCACTGCAGAAAAGGCAGTTGAAGCAGTCTTTGCAGGGGTGCTTCTTCAATGCACATTCTGGTGGCCTGAAGGCGTTTAGACGCTTGTATACGTCGTCCTCGCCCTTTGCCGGTTCTTCACGCTTTTCGTTTTTGAGATTCTCGACCATTTTTCGCTCCGTTGCATACTGATAATATGCCCCGGCAGCAGAAAAAAACAAGGCTCAGAATTATTTATCGAACTGTGGGCGCAGAAACTCTTCGAAGCGGGCGAACCAGTCTTCGAGGTCGGGGTTGCGTTTACTGCCCTGCTTGACCGAAGCTATGTAGCTGGCTCTTGCCTGGTCTATCGACTGCAGCATCTGCTGATGTGGATCTACCTTTGCCGCAGGAATGTCCGGGAAAGGCGACGGCGCGGTTTTATTCTGCTCATCATTTTCGACCCAGGCTGGCGGCAGCGGCGGCATCGAGGGCTTCTGGCGGTCAGCAATCATGTCTGCCGGCAAGAGGCCGGTGAGGTCGGGGAATACGTCGCTGCTGGTTGGCCGGTCTGGTTCATTTGATGGTTCCCTGGTCGAGACAGCTGGCGATGGTACTGATTCCAGCGGTGGCAGTGGAGTTATTGCGGGTGCTTCGGGGCTTGTGACTGTGTGTGTCGGCGAAGGTTGTGTCGGCATGGTCGCGGCCGGCTCTGCCGTCGGTGCGCTTTCTTTGATACCAGCTTCCTGCATGCATTGTGCAGCCATTTCCGCCATTTCATCAGAACTGGCACTGTCTTTGATGGCATATACGTGCAGTGGTTCGTTTTTGCCCTTGACCTGATGAAAGCCCATGTCAGCGCAGGGAATGCGGCCAGAAAGCTTTTCCATGGTGGCTTCGGTGATGAATATTCGACCTGGCTTCGCCAGGGTTTCCATGCGGGCGGCAATATTAACTGCCTCGCCAAACACATCTTCGTTTTTGACAAAAACCGTGCCCGTATTGATACCGATTCTGATAAATATTTTTTCTTTGCTGCGCTTGTTGAAGGCGAAGAGTTCGGCCTGCATTTCTCTGGCAGCATTACAGGCTTTCATGGCTTCGTCAAAGCGAATCATCAAGGCATCGCCAATCTTTTTGATCAGGGTACCGTCGTATTTTTTGAAAATCGGTACCAGCAGCTTGTCATGCACCGCAAGCAGGGTCATGGTGTCGAGCAGCTGCTTCTGTGAGGCCTTCGATGAAAAGCCGACAATGTCGGTAAACATTACGGTTTTCTCTGAGGTAAACTTTTTCATCAGCTGTTCATCGAACTTATCGGCCTTACCTTCTTCAGAGAATCTCTTGGCCAGCAGCAGTTCGATATTGGCATCAGAAAACTTCTCAAGTTCCATTTTCTGCAGGCGCGACTTACGGAAGATATACTCGCTGTTCTTTACTGCCCTGGCCTTGAACAGCATGTCGAGCTTCTTGAGTTCTTTTTCGAAGTCGCGGTCGATGAATTCTTCCTGGGCTTCGATAGCCTCGATGGTTCCTTCACGAATCAGATTGCTGGCTTCGTGAGCATCTTCGGCGAACATGTGCGGCAGTCGGAAAATGTCCTGCGGGGTTTCGATTTCTACGCTGACGGTGCCGGCTTCGTTGACTGTCTGGGCGCTCTGCACCTGCTGAAGGTTGAAGCCAAGTATTGCTGCCTGTGATGTTCGCAGCTCGTCGCGCAAAAACAGCAGGCAACGCTTGCTGGTCAGTATGGCGAGCAGATAGATTGGCCGGTCGGTTTTAGAAAACATCTGTTCAAGCGCCGGCGAAATCTGGCCGGGGTTGAGAATACGGCTGAGGTTGACCAGTGTAGTGGCGGCGTTGCTGTCAAGCGAGCGCTGGCAGTCTCTGAATGGTTGCAAGCCTTCGTTGTAAAGGCATACCCAGCATTTTTCGATTTTTTCGTCTTTTCGCAGGCTGTTCTGGATCAGTTGCTGGGTATCTTCCCGCAGGGTGTTAAGAATTCTTGCCGTTGTCGGAAACGGGCCATCCCATTCCTGCATCATTTCAAATCGTTTCTGCCTCTTTTGCAGATTCTGGGCCAGCAGACTCGGCACCATATCGGGAATTTTATTAAGAACCGGGCCAAACCCTATGCTCTCACTGAAATAATCGGCGATTTTCTTCTTCAGTTCAGATGAGCCGATTTTGCCGAAATCAATGTACCAGCTCTGCTTGCTGAAATTGCTGGCAGCCATTTTGGCCGCCATGACGATCTGCATGTCGTCATCAAGCATTGCGTGCAGAGCAAGATAATAGTCTGACTTCTCTTTCATTTCGCTCTGTCTGATGTTGATCAGCGCGTTTATCTTGTTCTGTCTGGTCATTCCGTTGAATACGGAAAACTTTACACCCATCTTCCCCTCCGGATCGGACAAAAAATGCTGAATTGTTTCCTGCTTATGATAAAATGTTTTTTAAGGATTAACAAGCAGTTATGCTTAGCTGATAAAAAATACTGTGAATCAAGGCTGGCAGGAAGAGACTATGGATGCCCGCAGCGTGAGGTTGTTGCTGATTGCACTTGTGCTGGTGCTGGTGCTTTTGCCAACCGGCCTGGTCATGGCCAGACAGGATACCGATGACAGCCTGTGGGCTGAAGCCGAGTTCGCTTTTAAATCAGGTAATCGTCAGGAGTCACTTCGGCTGTTGCGGCTCTGCGTGCTGGGCCGCCTGAATCTGCCAGACAGTGAACTGATGTTGCGGCAGGCACTGGCATCGGAAACCGCCGCCATAAGTGCCGGGCGTCCAATCAACGAACTTTCCAGGGCAGAGCTGGACGACTTTTACAAGTTGCAGAGCGAAATCTGCACTCTTGGTATCACGGATGCAGGCGACTGGCTTTTGCTGATGAAAGCCAGTCTGGCGGTGCCTGGTTCTCAAAATCTGATCGTATCAGGTCAGGCATTTTTAGACGCTGTAGAGCGTGGTCTGCCGGTAGTGATCACCCATGACTGGCGCTCTATTCTGGAAAAGCTCGATCAGGAGCTGGTTCGCGACGAACAGGTGCTTTATCGGCTGCAGATCGCCAGAATATTTGCCGGCCTTGAGCCGGAATCACGCGAATTGCAGCAGAAACTGGCCGATATCAGGCTGGTAGCCGATGCCAAAGCTGTGAAAATTCTCAGATTTGCCGAAGTCGAGATGGCTCTCGGCAATCTGGCCGCTGCCCGCGCCTGCCTTGATCAGGTGCGCAGCTATGATCCCGGCTATTCAGGCCTTGCCGATATGTACCGGCTTCTTGAGAGAAGCGAACACATCGATCGAATACTGGTTCAGGCCAATGATGCCGTGCTCAGCCGGAATTTCGAAGAGGCAAAGCGGCGTGCCGACGAAGTTTTCGCACTCGACCCGAATAACTTTTTTGCGCGGCGAATAATCGAACAGGTTGAAGAAGCCCGTCAGCGCCCGGCTGGAGCGGCAATGAGCGAAGCGGACCGGGTGCAGCTCAAGATTCGTCGGCTCGAGAATGAGTTGCGTGCCGCCGAAAAGGACGAGGATCTGCTGAAAATAAGTGCCTGTCTGCGCGAGATACTCATGCTCAAAAACGATCCGGCTTCAGCTCTGAAGCTGGCCGCTGTCGATGAAGAAATCGCCTTTTCCCGGCTCAAGTCTGAAGAACGTTTCGCTGAGGCCGAGATCATGTTCAGAAAGGGTGATTATGCAAAACTCAGGCTGTTCTTAAATCGCAATCCCGGCCTGATGAATTCGCTCGAAAAAATGCTGCAGATATGGGAAATGAGGCTGATGGCAAATTTTGCGACCGGCAATCTCGACTCTGCCCGTCTACGCGAGGCAGCCATCGAGATCAACCGGCGTGCCGGCCGCAGCTTTTACGCAAGTTATGTGCTCATGCGTCTCGATATTGCAGAAAACAAGTTTGCCGATGCGCGTGGGCACTATCAGATTGCCGCCGAACTCAAACCCGGCGATGTCAGCCTGCGCTGGCCCGGCATTCTGCTCTGGGCGCATGGTGATGGCCGACCGGTTGCCGTTATCGTGCTGATCGTCATCTTTTTATTGCTGATCAAACTGATCGTGCCTTTTTTTGCATGGTTTGAATCGACCTACTGGTGGCGCATTTCCCTGCTCTCGAAAGTGTTTCCTTCTCTTGCCATCGGTTCGCTGGAGAGCTGTTTCGGCGCGGTGACCGAGCGCAGTGAGCGTATCACTCTGTTCACGCTGTTGATGAAGAGCTGCTACCGGGTTGGCCAGTATGACAAGGCCACGCTTTATGCCGAGAATCTGCTCGAACTGGTTCCCGGCAGTGCTGCCGCTCTCGAAATCAAGGGCAAAGTCAAAAACAGAACGACCGCCGCCGGCAAAGCTCCGGAAATTGAAAAGAAGTCGGTTGTTGCAACCGGTAATGAAAGCGATTCTGCCGATGTTCCTGTGGATGAGGCCGACGAAGATTCGCAGCCCGGCCTGGAAGTCGAATACAATGGTGGGCTGACTGAGGCTGGTGCCGACGAATATCACGAGGACAGTCCTGCCGAAATCCCTGAAGAAGCCGCTGAAGAAGCCGCTGAAGAAGATCAACCCGTGGCAGTTGAAGAATATTCTGCTGTGGCAGACACACCGGAAGCTTCGGAAGAGGCAAAGCCAGAGTCTGAACCAGACCCATTGCCGGCGCCGGCAGCAAAAAACAAGGAGGCTGATATGATCTGGTATGACGACGAAGAGGAACAGAAGCGCAAGACAGAAGGCGTCGCCGAGGTCATGGCAGATCTGTTCAACGATTTTTTCACAGAAAAGCCGGCGACTCCTGTGCCTGAAGAACCGCCAGCTGTTTCTCGTGAAGACAGGATAAAACAACGACTGTTTTCAGAACTGGATGCTGTGCAGGCGCCAGAATCAGCTTCAGAAGCCTGGTTGAACTGTGATGGCAATACGCAGCGTGGCCGCCTGTTCAAGGACCTCGATCAGGGAAGATAGAGATGGGAAGGCGCCGTATTGCCCGCTTCGTAAAAGCTGGCGAATATCAGATGACCAGACATGCCTACGATCAGATGATAGCGCGTGACATTTTCATCAGACAGGTGGAAGATGCCATTCTAAACGGACGTGTTGCCGGAAAATGGGCCGAACGTGACGGCGAAAAACTGGCTATAATCGGCGAACGGTTCAATGGAGACTTTATCAAGGTTGTTGTTAAAGACACAGAAATCCCCAAGGTGATAACGGTATGTTACCCATATGAAGAAATCGATTGAACCAATAATCTTGTTTGTGATCATGCTGAGTCTGCTGCTTGCAGAATCAGCACCGATAATGGCACTTGCCCTGAGCGAACATGAAGTGCGCATGATCAATGGCCTCTGTTCATTTCTTGACAACAAGCCGGAAGGAGCTGCATTGCGGTCGATCGAGACTGCGATGAAGAGTGAGAACCCGGCGCTGCGCGGGCTCGCGGCGCTGATTCTTTTCAGACATTACGGCGAAAGTTTTCGCGGGCAGCTGTTACGCAATTTTACGCTGAACCCGGCTGTCGACCGTTTTGTCGCCGAAAAAAAAGTGCTGGTTAAAATCGAGAATGTCGACCGGCTTCTTGCCGGTTACAGTGGCCTGCTTGCCAGGTTCAAAGATGAACGGGCCCGCCGGCTTTTTCTCTTTTATCATTTCCGCGAGAAGCAGGTCTACATGCTGGGCGAGTCGGGCGAAAAACTGTCGCTGGCAGCTTTTTATCGAATCGGCCTTTTCGAGCAGTCGATTGGCGGAAGACATGATGTAATCGCTCTGGCAGCCCTGGCAGACCGCTGATACTTTATTTTCGAATCCGGTTACGAAGAATTGCGTTGGTATAGATATTGAACGAACTATTTACATTCGCGGGAGGGGTTTTATGAAACGAATTCTGGTCATCATTCTGTTTATTTGTCTGTCTGCGACCTTGTCGGCGCAGATTCCCGTAATGCAGGTCAAAAATGCCGGTGAAGAACCGGTCAGGCTGGCAGATCTCGCCATGCGCGTGCGCATTTTCGGGCATCTGGCTGAATCTACCATGACCATGAAATTCTATAACCCGAATTCACGTGTGCTGGAAGGCGAACTTGAGTTTCCAATGCCTGAGGGCGCAGTCGTTTCAGGCTATGCGCTCGACGTTAACGGCGACCTCGTCGAAGGTGTCGCCGTCGAAAAGCAGAAAGCCCGCGAAATATTCGAAACTGAAGTTCGTAAAGGCGTTGACCCAGGGCTGGTCGAGAAGGTGAAGGGCAATAATTTCAAGACAAGGGTTTACCCGCTTAATCCGAGAGGTTACCGCACTGTGCAGGTCACTTATCTTACCGAACTTGCCATCGATGACGCGAGCGCCCGCTATCGTGTGCCGCTGCAGCTGAGCAAGGCCACAGAGCGCTTTAATCTGCGTGTCGAAGTTCTCAGTGCTGACCAGCAGCCGAAGATCAAGATCGAAGGTCTGCAGCCGTCAGATTTCAGTCGCATGCAGTCAGGCTGGTTCAGCGAGGTTGCAGCCAACGGTCAGGAAATTAAATCGGAGCTGCTCGTCGATGTGCCGCTGCCTGAGACCGGTTCGGTGTTTGTCGAGAAGTCGGCCGACGGCCAGTATTATTTCAGCGTGCAGGGAGTTATTGCGCGCCGTGGCGCCAGTCCTGCCAGACCAGCCGAACGTATCGTCGTGCTGTATGACGCTTCCGGCTCAGCGGCAAAACGCGATCTCGCCAACGAAAAGAAATTTATTACTTCGCTGCTGTCGTCAGAGCGCGTTGCCGGCAAGGTCGAAGTAGAATTCATCGAATTCCGCAACAAGCCCGGCAAACCAGTATCCTTTGCGCTTACGCGCGGCGATGCAAAAGCATTGCTTGACCATATCGATTCAATACGGTTTGATGGCGGCACATCTTTTGCCGGACTTGGCGAAGGCGTGAAAAAACCTGATTTCTATCTGCTTATCTCAGACGGCCTCAATACCTTTGGTCGCGCTGTTGTGCCGGCGCTCGATGCCCCGGTTTATGCGCTCGTCAGCAACGATGGCGCTGATTACGGCTTTCTTCAGACCCTCTGCCGCAAAACCGGCGGCGCTCTGCTGAATCTGAAAAATGTCGATATCGACCGCGCGGTAAAGCTGGTTGGCGCCGCATTTTTCGGGCTGGTTGGCCGCAAGGCCGGCGCTGGTCTTGATGAGATTTATCCGGCCGGGGTGGTGCCTGTGCACCCGCATTTTATGCTAGCGGGCACCCTCGATAAGGACGAGTCTGACCTGTTGCTGCAGTTTGGTGGCCACGATGCCGATAATGTCGATCGCAAATTCACGATCAAAAAAAGCGATGCCGTGACCGGCGAATTCTTGAGACGTTTCTGGGCCGGTCGCAAAATTGACGAGCTCATGGCGCAGAAAGACAAAAATCGCAGTGAAATCGTTGCCCTGAGTAAGAAACACTCGATAGTGAATGAATTTACTTCTCTGCTGGTGCTCGAAACAATCGACCAGTATCTCGAACATCGCGTGGTGCCACCGGCTTCGAAGCCAGAATGGCGCAAACAATATTTTGATGTGCTCGAAAAGGAAGATGCCGCCATGGCAAAGACGCGTGACGATAAACTGGTGACAGTAATCGCCATGTGGGAAGAACGCCTGCGCTGGTGGGAAACCGATTTCAGCAAAGCCGAAGTATCGAGTCCGGAAAAGAAAAAAAGCAGTTTGCAAGGTGGGGCATTGGGCGCGCCACGCTCACGCAATGGCGACAGCGACAGCATGATTCCGCAGTCTCCCGCGCCAATGGAGGAGTCGGTGGAACGTTTTGAAAGTGATGCTGGCGGCGCTGATGAGATGATGAGCGTGCAGTCTGCCATGGATTCTTCGCCGGCCCCGTCGCTTGCGCGCGAGTCATCGAAAGCCATGGACAAAGAAGAATCCGGGGTTTCTCGCCCGGTTAATCCCGGCGTTGCCATCAAGCCCTGGCAGCCAGATACGCCGTATGTTAAGAAGATCAAGGCGGCGAAAGATCCATATTCAGCCTATCTCGACGAAAAAGCCGAATACCTTATGTCGCCCGCCTACTATCTCGACTGTGCCGATGTGTTTATCAGCCTGAAGCAGAACGATACCGCGCTGCAGGTGCTTTCGAATATCGCCGAACTCGAACTCGAGAATCCGGCTTTGATGAGAATTCTGGCGCATCGTCTGGCTCAGATCGACGAACTTGCGATCAGCGCCGCCATCTTCGAAGAAGTGCTTGAAATGCGGCGCGAAGAGCCGCAATCATATCGCGATCTTGCGCTGGTTCTCGGTCGTATGGGCGAATACGTGCGTGCAGTCGAACTGCTCTACGAAGTAGTGCTCAAGAGCTGGGACGGCCGCTTTCCAGAAATCGAAGTCATCGCGCTTGAAGAAATGAACAACCTGATTGTGCAGGGCAAACGTAAGGGCATCAAGGACTTCAAGGTCGATGAACGGCTGGTCAAACCGATCGACGTCGATCTGCGTATCGTCATGACCTGGGACGCCGATATGACCGACATGGATCTCTGGGTAATGGAGCCGAGCGGCGAGAAGGCCTTCTACAGCTATCCGCGCACCCAGATCGGCGGTCTCGTTTCGCGCGACTTCACCCAGGGCTACGGCCCCGAAGAGTACATGATCAAAAAGGCCCGGCACGGCATGTACGAGGTCAAAACCAACTTCTACGGCAGCCGCTCGCAGAAAGTGGCCGGAGCGGTTACTCTGCAGGTCGACCTGTTCACCAACTTCGGCCGCGAGAATGAAAAGCGGCGCTCGGTAACCCTTCGCCTGACCGAAAACAAGGAGACCTTCACGGTTGCCGACATTGAGTTTTGAGCTTGTCGCTGACATGGTTTTAAGGTAGAATCAGCCGGTAAAATCAACTCGCGAAAGAGGGCTTATGGCTGAAAAATATATCTTTACCATGCTCGGGCTCAACAAGTTCTATGGCACCCGCCAGGTTCTCAAGGATATCAATCTGTGCTTCTACCCCGGCGCCAAAATTGGCATCGTCGGTGCCAACGGCGCCGGTAAGAGCACGGTACTGCGCATCATGGCCGGTATCGACAAGGAATTTCGCGGTCAGGCCGAACTTTGCCGCGGCTACCGCGTCGGTTTCGTGCCACAGGAGCCGCAGCTCGAAAAAGGTAAGACGGTGCGCGCCAATATCGAGGCGGCCTTTGCCGACACTCTGGCTCTGATCAAAGAATACGAAGACATTTCGGCGGCAATGGGCGAGATGGATCCCGATGCCATGGACAAAGCCATGGAAAAGATGGCTGAGCTGCAGGACAAAATCGATGCCTGCGGTGGCTGGGAGCTCGACACCCGCCTCAATGTGGCGGCCAATGCACTGGTGTTGCCCCCCGACGATATGATCGTCGACAACCTGTCGGGTGGGGAAAAGCGCCGCGTCGCGCTCTGCCGTGCTCTGCTCGAACAGCCAGACCTCCTGCTGCTCGATGAACCGACCAACCATCTCGACGCTCAGACTGTGGCCTGGCTCGAAAACTATCTCAAAGATTACCCCGGCACCGTCATCATTTCGACGCATGACCGCTATTTCCTCGATAACATCACCAAATGGATACTTGAGCTCGAAGACGGCTATGGCATACCCTTCGAAGGCAATTACAGCTCATGGCTGGCCCAGAAACTCGAAATGCTGGCCGCTACCGAAAAGAAAGAATCAGCGCGCCGCCGCTCACTCGAGCGCGAGCTCAAGTGGATTCGCATGAACACCGGTGACCGCCGCGAACTTCACCGCGACCGTATCGCGCATTTCGAGAATCTGGTTTCACGCGAGAGCAGCAGTGAGCGCGGAGACGAAACTGTCATTCAGATTGCACCGGCCGAGCACCTTGGCGATCTGGTCGTTGATTTCAAGGGCGTCAGCAAAGGCTACGACGGTAGCAAACTGCTCGAAAACACCAGCTTTTCGCTGCCGCGTGGCGCGGTTGTCGGCATTATCGGGCCGAACGGCGCCGGCAAAACTACGATGTTTCGTATGATCGCCGGCAATGAAAAGCCCGACAGTGGCGAAGTAGTCGTCGGCCCGACAGTTAAACTGGCCTGGGTTGACCAGCATCGCGACAGTCTTAATTCTGACAATACCGTGTTCGACGAGATCAGCGAAGGTCGCGACGAAGTACAGTTCGGCAAGGGTAAGATTCCTTCGCGCGCTTACTGTGGCCGCTTTGGCTTTAAGGGTTCTGACCAGCAGAAGAAGGTAGGTGAACTCTCGGGTGGTGAACGAAACCGCCTGCACCTCGCCAAAATCGTCAAATCAGGCGGAAACCTGCTGATGCTCGACGAACCGACCAACGACCTCGATGTCGGTACTCTGCGCCTGCTCGAAGACGCTATCAGCGACTTTGCCGGCTGCGCGCTGGTGATCAGCCATGACCGCTTTTTCCTCAACCGCATCTGCACGCATCTGCTGGTTTTCGAAGGTGACGCCAAAGTAAGCTGGTTCGAAGGCAATTTCGAAGACTACGAAAGCATGTATCTGAAAAAACTCGGGGCAGCCGCCAACGATGGGCGCCGTGCCCGCTTCCGCCGCTTTTCGCTTTGATCGTCGTTCTAAAAAACGAAACCGGGCCTGCAAATTTTGCGGGCCCGGCCTGTTAAGGTCTGATTACTTTGGATTGATGCGGTAGTTGAAGTATTTCATGTAGATTGTCGATACGAAATACATTATGTAAAAGCTGATGAACAACCACTGATTGCCAGCATCGAGAAAGGTGCGCGCATTGAGCAGGCCGGAAGTCTGCAGCACGAACAACGTGATCATGCTGTATACGGTGATGTGCAGCAGAAAGTTCTGACGCTCTTCGAAATACATGGCCGGATTGCTCTGCTCACAGACGAAAGTGATCAGAAGCTGATAAGCATAATACATTCCGGCACCACCGGCAAGAATGGCGTTGAATATGCGAAGCGGGGTCAGGGTGGCCAGGTCAGGCTTGAGCAGGCTCTGACTCATATAGAACGAAACGAAGAGAAGAAACGGATAAACCACATACCAGAGGTTCAGGTAGAGAAACGCTTTCCAGAGCCCTTCGCAGAAGCCGCCGACAGCAAGCCATATCAGGGTAAGATCTGATATTTTTTCTTCTTTTCGCGCCGGCTTCGTTCGCGGTTCGGGGCGGCCGAATACTGTGGTATAGCCAGGGTGGGTTGCCACATCGGTCTCGAGCTGGAGATTCAGGCCGAACTGTTCTTCGTTCCCATTGCTTTCCAGGACTGATTCAAGTGTAGCAGACATGTTAAAACCACCTGTTATGAGTGTCTCAGCCAGAAACTAAAGCATATGCTGAGCTACTATATATATCGGCAGTTTTAAGTCTTTTCCGAAGATCACTCTCTTCAGCACGAACAATCCGCAGATTGCGCAGATGACGCAGATTTCTTAAGAGGAGGGGGAGGATGTTCGATGCCCCTCACTTCTATTACGCGCTCGTAATCGCGCTCGTGCTCGTAATCGTAAGCGCTGTCGAAAACTTTCGATTCGTTTCTGATAAAATCAGCGTGGTTTGGTGACGCGAGCGTTGAAATGCCTGCAGGCGCTCACCGCTGCGATGTAGAGAACGTAAAAAATCAGAAACAGTCTGATCTTTTCTTCATTCTGAAAGGTTTCGAGGTTCAGCAGGTTGGAAGTATAAAGGACGAAAGCCATGTAGAGGGCATAAAATCCCAGACGCGGCAGAAAGAACCGTTTTTCATCCTGATAAACCTGTGGTGCTGTGTGTTCGTTGATAAAGGTGGTCAGAAGATAATAGGCGTAATAGATGCCGGCGCACATGGTGATAAACGCATTTAGCATTTCTATCGACGTAAAAGTCTCGAAATCCATCTGCAGGAATTTCTGTGACATGTGGAAGGAGATGAACATCAGAAAAGGGTAAGCCACATACCATATAAAAATGTAGATAAGCAGGTCGCGCGTAGAATGAACCAGTCCGACCGTCGCATCCTTCAGCAGTTCGCCGACTTTCTCGCCTTGCTGTGCCGGTTCTGCCCCCTCGGCAGGTTCTTCGGCTTCGACCGGTTCGGGCTCTTTCTTTTTGTATTCGCTCAGGTCGGGTTGAACATTAAAGCCGAAACTGCTTCTTCTCCCATTGTTGTTCATATTTTTCTCTGCCTGTTTTAAATTGATCCACAGGCTAAGTATATCAGTACACAGACTTTTTTCAAGTCGGACTCACGACACGCTTTTACGCCTTTTTGAGGCAGGCAACAATTATCGGGTAAGACGCAGACTGTTGTCTTCGCTCTGATTTCATTATCGGCATTTGTTACCTGCCGGGTTTTCTGGTATCTTGGCTAAAATTGCAGGAGATAAATATGAGTGATATTGGTCTGCAGGGTAAAATTGAGTTGTCTGGCTGGAAAAGGCGTGAGCACTTTGAGCATTTTCGCAGCCTTGCTAACCCATTCTGGAGCCTGGTAGTCGATGTCGACTGCACTGCTGCGGCAGCAGCCGCAAAAAGCTGCGGTTGCTCATTTTTTCTGCTTTATCTGCACGCATCTCTCAAGGCCGCTAATGCTGTCCCCGAGTTTGGCTGGCGACTTGTCGGCGATGAAGTGCGCTGTTACGGCCCCCTGCACGCCTCAGCGACAATAATGCGCGAAGACGAGACTTTCGGCTGCTGCTTTATCGAGTATCAGCCAGATTTTAAGGAATTTGCCGCGAATGCGCAGCACCAGATCGAACTGGTCAAGTCGCGCAGCGGCATGTGCCTCGAAAATGACATGCGCAACGACCAGATTTATTATTCAAGTCTGCCCTGGCTTAAGTTTTCGGCACTGACCTTCGCCGGCAATCTTAAAAACGACAGCACGCCCAAAATCATTTTTGGCCGGTCATCAGATCAGGCTGACAAAAAGCTGATGCCGGTCGCTTTACAGGTTCACCATGCTCTCGTTGATGGTCTGCAGGTCGCACGTTTTTTCGACCTGTTTCAGCAGGCTCTGAATGAATGCAGGACCCGGCCGGAATTAGTCGTCGGCACCTGAAGCAAGGCGGTCGAGGCTGTCGTTGAGCAGCTGGCGATCTTTGCTGCTGACTGCTTCTTCGAGTTTAATGAAGGGCCCGGGGCTGGTGCCTTTGATTCTGAGTATGATCTTCAGCAGACTTTCGATTTCGCGCTCGCCCCATACCGGTCCTTTTTCGTAGTCGAGCGCAATTGCGTTGTCGAGCACGAAGACCCCGAGCTCGTGAACTATGCCGGGCTCATACTTAAGGCTGCGCAGCATGAAGTGAAATGGACTCGCCTTCTGCTCGCAGACCAGTCGCGCGGCGTTCTCTACTTCATCGATGCCCATCTCGCAGCCGGTTTCGCGATTGAAAAAGCGCGGAGAACCTGCGACGAAGCCGGCAATCTCGCGAATGAACCGGTAAGCTTCGCTGACCTGATCGGCAGAAAGCCCGCAGATGCAGATTTCAGGAAAACTGCCATCATCGCCGTCAAATATGTGGTGAATTTGGTTCCAGAGCCAGCCCATGCCTTAATTATCGGCACAGCTTGCAGAGGTGATTAAACAATGTTTATCGCTTCGAATTCGCTGATTTTAAAAAGTTCGACTACCGGTTCGACCAGGTATGACCTCACGGCGATAACCAGCTCTGGCGGCTGGTTCTGCAGCAGGCGGCAGAGCATGTCGTAGAATCCCTGCTGCATCAGTTCGAGCGGCCCGATTTCGTCGAGATAGAAGCGCTGACAGCCTCTGCTGCGGGCAGACTCCGCAATTTTTTGCGCGAACTCGAAACCTTCGGCGCAGAAACTGAACTTTTCGGCGAGAAAAGCGACTTCATGCCAGTCTGCCGGAATGTGCCCTGGTTTTCTGATAAACCGGCAGCGCGAAGCACTGGTCAGATGTTCGAGGTCGTAACCGGTGTGCTCGCCGGCCTCGAATACCTTGCGGCAGACGAAGCCGTCGGCGCCGCTGTGACGCTTGAAGTCTTCTGCCATCCAGCTGGTTTTGCCGGCATTGATCTCGCCGCGAACTATATAAATCATGGCTGCAGCTGCTTGAGCCAGGCCCGCGTGGCGGCGGCAAAGCCCTGCGCATCATTGCCGGGCGCCGGCAGAAACTGTTTAACCAGTTCCGGGGCAGCATTGGCAACGACGTAAGAAGTTCCTGTCCATTCAAGCATGGCAAGGTCGTTGAAATCGTTGCCGATACTCATGGTACGATCGCGTTCGATATTCAAACTATTGCAGAGCAGCTTGGCCGCCGTTCCCTTCGAGGCGCCCGGCGGAAAAACTTCGATCCAGGTGTGGCGGTCATCGATCGGCGAGGTGGTTCTGATTATGCTCAGATGTGCGAATCGCTGCTGCAGCTGTTCGATGATTTCTCGGGCGTCGAGGCTGATTGCCAGCAGCTGTGATGCTTCTTCGATTTCGAGATAATCGCCCTGAGTGGCGAACTCGGCCCAGAATTCAAGCCGTGCCTGAAGATCTGAAGTTGGTCTGGGCGAGGCATACCAGTGAAAACGGTGTGTCTCTGGAATCGGTTGATGAATCGAAAAATCGAGCTGGCAATCGACAAAAAAATCGGCGACCGCGTGAATATCGCTTTTCGCCAGTGTCCGCTTGTGAATTATGCGGCTGTCAGAATAGTGGCAGATGCCGGCACCGGTCGAAAAGATCAGGTAGTCAAAGGGCAGGTCGCTGCCGATTACCATGCGGGCTGAATGCAGGCTGCGGCCGGTGGCAGCTACTCTGACTATGCCCATCTCGCCCAGTGCATGCAGAGTTGCGAGGTTTTCGGCCCCGATACTGCGGTCAGAACTGAGAAAAGTTCCGTCGAGGTCGGTAAGAACCATGGCGGGACGCATCAGTTTACTCCTGTTCGAGCAGCTCAAAGCTGCTTGGTCTGAATGGTGCACTTAGATTTGGCAGTACTCTCTCAAGAAAGATACCGCCTCGTGGGTCGTGTGCGTGCCCATAAGTCGCTCTGACTGCGGTCGAAATAAACTGTACGGCGCGGTCGAGTGCCATGGGCAGGCTGTCGCCCTGCATCAGGCAACCGGTGAGCACGCTGGTAAAGGTGTCACCGGTGCCCGGGTAATTGGCCGGAACATAGTCGCACTGAACCTTCCAGGTGCGGCGGTCGTGCTGGTTGTAGGCGTAGACGAATGTCTGCTTTTTTTTGTCGGATTTGTGGACGTTGGTGATGATGACAATTTTGGGACCGACGCTGCTGAGAGCTTTGAGCAGGTTCTTCAGCGCCGGTTCACCCATTTTTTCATTGTAATCGAGATCGAGCAGGGCGCAGGCTTCGGTCAGGTTCGGGGTTATGATGTCGGCACGAGCAATCAGCCTTTTCATCTGGCTGACCATGTCGGGTGTCATCGAATCGTAGAGACGGCCGTCATCGCCGAGAACCGGGTCGATAACGACCAGTTGTTCGGGGCGCCAGAAGTGCTCGATAAATTCTTCGACGATTTCGATCTGGCGATGTGAGCCGAGAAAGCCACTGTAAATGGCGTTGAACTCAAGATTCAACGACTTCCAGTGTTCGATGAAATCGCGCATGTGATCGGTCAGATCGACCAGTTTGAACCCGGCGAATTCGGTGTTCGAAGACAAGACTGCCGTTGGCAGCGGACAGACCTGAAAACCCATTGCCGAAAGAACGGGTATGATTGCCGTCAAAGACACTTTTCCATAACCTGAAAGGTCATGAATGGCGGCAATACGTTTGACTGGCGTGAACATCAGCTCAGTGAGATAGCGGCAACCGGGCAGTTCTTCGCCGCTTCGTCGGCTTTGGCTTCGTTTTCGGGCGCAACCGGCTTTTGAATGACAGTTGCCTTGCCATCGTTGAGTTTGAAGACTTCGGGGCAGATCATTTCGCACTGCCCGCAGCCGATGCAGATATCCTGGTCAACAAATGCTTTCATTTCGCTTCTCCGTTCATTAACTTTACCTGACTATTCTACCGCAAAAGCGCCAGAATATTAATAACGAATTTGCCAGTCCGGCAAAATAAAAGCCGCTGCCTGACGGCAACGGCTCTTTATGCCAGAAATATGATCAGTCGAGAGTGTGAATGACCATGCCTGAGCGCAGTTTGGGCTCGAACCAGGTCGATTTGGGTGGCATGACTTCGCCGCTGTCGGCGATTTTCATGAGCTGTTCGATCGAAGTCGGGAACATCGAAAATGAGACCACGAACTTGCCGTTGTCGACGATTCTTTCGAGTTCCTTGATGCCTCTGATCCCGCCGATGAAGTCGATGCGCTTGTCGGTACGCGGGTCGCCAATGCCAAGAATCGGGGCGAGCAGGTTGTTCTGCATGATCGAAACGTCGAGGCTGGCAACCGGATCTTTGCTGTCAAAGCTGCCGGGTTTGGCGGTGAGCTTGTACCAGGTGCCTTTGAGATACATGCCGAAAGTGTTTGCCGCAGTCGGCTTTTTGTAATTCTGTTTTTCGACGGTGAACTTCTCTTCGACCTTCTTGATGAATTCAGCTTCGCCAAGACCGTTCAGGTCATGCACAGCGCGGTTGTAATCCATGATCATCAGATGATTGTGCGGAAAAACTACCGACATGAAAAAGTTGTATTCTTCGTTTCCGGTATGTTTTGGATTCTTCTCGCTGCGCACTTTGGCAATGCGCGCAGCGGCCTGGGTGCGATGATGGCCGTCGGCAACATAAAGCGCCGGAATCTTGGCGAATTCAGCCGTGATTTTCTTGGCCCAGGTGGCATCTTTGACTACCCAGAGGACATGGCCAATGCCGTCTTCAGAGGTGAAATCGACTTCGGGCTTGGTCTTGACGATTTCATCGATCAGGGCGTTGATGCTGTCGCGGGCCGGGTAGGTCAGAAAAACCGGGCCGGCATTGCAGTTTGTCATGTCAACGTGTTTGAGCCGGTCTTCTTCTTTGTCCTTGCGGGTGAATTCGTGGCGCTTGATCTTGCCATCCCAGTATTCCTGTGCGCTGCAGCAGCACATCAGGCCGATCTGCGCTCGCCCATCCATCACCTGTTTGTAAATATAAAAATACTCGCCGGCATCGCGCACCAGCCAGCCCTTTTCCTGAAACATTTTAAAATTGGCGACGGCCTTGTCGTAAACCTGCTGGTCATAAAGGTTTATGCCGGGGTCGAGGTCGATTTCGGGCTTGTTGATGTGAAGAAACGACTGCGGATTGTCCTTCGCCAGTTCGCGTGCCTCTTCAGAGTTGAGCACGTCATAGGGAAACGACGCGACTTTTGCTGCGAGTTCTCTGGGTGGCCTGAGCCCCTTGAATGGTCGAACTATTGCCATATTCCTTCTCCTTGTGCGGTGATATCTGAGTTGTCTGCATGCTAGCAACCCCCATCAAAACTGTCAACCCTGAACCTGATTATTGCGCGAAGACCTGTTTTTCAAGGCTGTCAGCTCAGAATTGATAACCTGCTGAACGTCCAGCTTCGAGTAGCCGAGCTGCATGCCAAGGTTCATGATGGCATCTTTCTCGTCGGTGCTGAGCTCTTCGTCTGCAAACGCCATCTTCGCGGCTTCGCGAATCAGCCTTTTCGCGGCGGGTGACTGCGCTTCCGGCACCGGAACAAAGACCTGCCCGTTGCGCACAGCATCGAGTATGCCCTGCAGAGATTCATCAGACATTGAATATCTGGCGGCGATGGTTTTGATCATCGCCATTTCTTTTGCATCTACTTTTCCGTCTGCCATCAGTATCTGTGCCGCTGTGGTGATTACGTCATTGGCTGAAGATACTTCGCCAGCTGATTGCATGTCGTCTCCTTTTTCTCTGTCAGAAACCCTGGTAACCGCCTTTTTGATCAGATCGCTGTATTCAGGCTCTTTTTCTTTGATGACCCGGCATAGCAGCCATTCGCTGCCGTCGTTGACCAGAGAGCCGCAGAAGGAACAGGTCGATTCGAAGGAAGAGGCCAGCGGGCCGCCGCAGTTGGCACAGTGAATGCTGCTGAGGCTGTTGTTGATTCTCGTCGATGCGCTGTGTGGTCGAGACAGCACCAGAACATCACGCAGCGGCCGGTTGGCGGCAGTCGATTTTTTGTTGGCAAAAACCGCGCTCCAGATGATCAACACGTAGCAGAAGTCGAGGTCCCTGCCGAGGCTGATTCCCTTCAGCGAAGCAGAATCGAAGGCCGCCGCTTCGAGCGAAGAAAATCTGCCGAAACTGTCGTTCTCGATTTCGTAAGCCAGAGTTTTGCAGTATTCATCAGCGGCAAAGCGTCGTAAGCCATCGATGTTCTTCGATGTTTCAGCACTACGCAGCAGCCAGAAAATGCTGGTACTGCGATCTTCAATCTGCTGAACCGAAAAGTTCGGATCGGCCTGGATCATCTCCTGCCAGCCCGGCAAAGAAGCCGGTTCAGAGTAAACCCAGGCACTGGCTGGCGTGATTTTGGTCAGAACCCAGTCATATTCGCCCGACCTGATGAAAGAAGAGCAGTTCGGGCAGACGGTTGCCTGGCCAATTGTGATTGGGGTACCGCAGTTCGGGCACTGGCCTTCCAGCAGACCCGGGCAGTCGCGAGTTTTTGCCGAGGGCTTGCGAATGAAGCTCCAATACTCGCAGATGACGTTTTCTTTGAGCACTTTCTTTTTGTCGGCTTTGATGTCGTCGGCGGTCAGGTTCTTTTCTGCCGGGCCAGCTTCGTAGTCACGTGAAACGGCACGCGCGAACAGGTGCAGAACATCGAAATTGTTATCGAGGTTAACCTGGGCAATCTGCAGATCATTGATCAACAGCTCAACCGAAATCAATCTGGTCTTCTTTTTGCCGGCTTCGCTCACCCTGTATTTAAATTGCTCATAGAGGGCATCCGAGACGAGATGCTCGATCTCGCCGACATTGCCAGTGTACAGAGCGTTGTAAATCTTGCTGAATACAGTGTTTGCACGCTTTAGAAATTTGTCGTAAGAAAACATGCCGTCTCGTCGTTTGATCCTAGACAGCGATTCAGAAAGCATGGCCGGCGACTGCAGCTGCAAAAAGGCGGTATCATGGATGCTGTTGCGGTCTGCCCTTTCGATTTTGCGCACTTCAACCTCTTCAAGGTTCATATCGTAGTTAGCATCAACGAAAAACTTGATATTCAGCAGGAAATACCACCATTTGAGATGACTTTCGCGTTCTTTTGCATCCATGAGCTTGTCGTCATCAGGAAAAATGAATGCCAGAGCACTGGCAAGCCCGTTACTCAGGATGACTCCAAGAAGCAGCGAGAGCATGTAGGCGGCCGGCGTTACCAGCACAAGATACAACGGCCTTTCCCAGCGCGCCATCGCGTTGAAAGAGGCCAGAAGAATGAATACCAGAATGTTGTTGCCACTGAGTACCTTCGAATGCCAGAAAAAGAGCATGACGAACATTACGACAAAATTCAGATGGGCCCACACAGACAAGGTGAAAAAGCTGAAAACGAGATAGGTTATTGAAAAAACGTATTCGACGTAAAGCGAACGAACCATTGCCTGGCTTTTGCCAGAAGCAACCCTGACCAGCCGCGAAGTCAGAAATGCGACTGCAAAAAAAGCAAGTTCTACCCAGAAGATGTTTATACCGCCACTTACCGTTCTGGGTATCGCAAAATTCAGCCCGGCTGCGGCAAGTGAACATATTGTGATAATCAGAGCCAGTTGAATAACTTTTGCAAACATACCTTCTCAACCTCGTTTGTTTTTTGTCACCTTATCACAAAACCCCGCTTTTTAAAAACAACCCGATCGATCCAGCCAGTAATTAACGGCCAAAAACACAAGAAGAAAGAAAAGAAATTTTCGCACGAAGACGCGAAGCCACGAAGAAGAAGAAGAAGAAGAAGAAGAAGAAGAAGAAGAAGAAGAAGAAGAAGAAGAAGAAGAAGAAGAAGAAGAAGAAGCCAGAAGAGTTAACCGCAGTTGCCCACAGGATGTGGATGATACTCGGTGCGCGAAGCGAAGTCGCAGAATCCATTCTTTTTTCTCCTTCGCGCCTCTGTGGCTTTGTGCGAGCTCTCCCCCCATCTTTTTTCGTCTTCAAAATCGGCGCAATCAGCGCAAATCTGTGGAAAAACAGAGATGAAAAGCGGAAGCCGATGAGATTTTGTTCTCTTCGGCTCCCGTATTGTTCAGGACTGCAGGCTTCAGGCTGAAACTATGGTATCAGCGGCCCCGGTTATCAGGAGGGTGCCCGTTCAGGGAGCCCTCGTTTCTTCGATCAGACATGCCATGATTGTTGGTTTCCTTGGCGCTGTCGATAAGCCAGCGCTGAAAGAATACCAGTATGCTGAGGTCCATCATAACACTCCTCCTTTCATAAGAATTCGAACGACCAACATAACGCATTAAACGTGCCATGTTTTAGAATCGGCTTACAGCGCGGCTTATCTGGATCAAGTTATTTTGCGGCGGTGTACAGGGCGACATCCTGTGCAATTTTTGCGCAGACTAATTTGAATTGACGCTGCGCTCTCCTGTAGGTATATTTTGAGGCATTAAAGTTGAAAAAAGGGAAGGAAAGATTAACATGACTCCTCATCTCAAACTCGGTGAAGGCAGTATTTCACCTTATGTTCTCGTTTGTGGCGATCCGGCGCGTGCCGAAAGTATCGCAAAGCTCTGCGAAAAATACGAAGAACTTGCTTACAACCGTGAATATCGCACGTTTCTCGGCACCTATAAGGGCCAGAAGATAACCATCACTTCGCATGGAGTCGGCTCGGCCGGCGCTTCGATCTGTTTTGAAGAGCTGATCAAGATTGGTGCAAAAGTTATCGTCAGAGTCGGGACCTGCGGCAGCCTGCAGGATGGCCTTGGCCAGGGAGACCATATCATTGCTACCGGCGCGGTGCGCGAAGATGGTGTCACTCCGCTGCTGGTGCCGGTTGGTTACCCGGCAATCTCAGATGCCGAAGTCTGCCTGGCCATCGAGAAGGCCTGCAAGGATCTCAAAGCGCCGTATCAGCGCGGTATTATGCTGACCAGCGATTTGTTTTATCCCGGGGTTCTGCCTTCTTCACTCGAACTTTACAGTAAAGCTGGCGTTCCAGGGGTCGAAATGGAATGCTCGGCTCTTTTCGTGATTGCTTCTCTGCGCAAGATACGTGCTGGCGCAATTGCCACCATCGACGGCAACCCGCTGAAATGGGATGAAGGCAACTACGACCCGCATGGCGAAAAAGTCACTCTTGGCAAAAAGCGCATGCTCCAGATTGGTCTCGAAGCCATGTCGGCCATGAGCGCCGCCGGTCTCTGAACCGGTTTTATTAACGACTGAACGGCAGTTCAACCACATTTGTCTTACTGACAGTGCTGGTTGAACTGCTGAGATATTGAGTGTATAATCTTACCTGATAGGCTATGCCGTCAAAATGGAATACATCCGAAGTATAAGGCGGCAAGTGGATGTTTTGAGGATTGTATGAATCTTGGCTGGTGGGCTGGGCAAACAGATTACGCATTGCTCTGGCACGGCTTCACGTTTGTTTTTCTTGCAGTTGCCATTCTGAGAATCTCATGGCTGGATAAGACAAGCCGCTTTCACTGGAAATGGCTGGCTGCCTTCGCCATTTTGCAGGGTTTCAACGAATGGCATAAGATGATCGAGAATTTTCAGGCCGGCGTTATCATCTGTAATCCAGCCATTCTCTCCTCGCTCAGCCTGTCTTTTCTGATGCTTCTCGAATTTGCGCTGCGCTATTTTTATCCTGCTTTTTCGAACCCGAAGGCTTTGCTGTTGCGTGCTCTCTTTGTCGGCATAACTGCTGTTGCAGCAGCTACAGAAATCTACTGCCCGCAGACATCAGTCAGACTTTGCCTCGGCTTTTCTTCAGCATTACTGACCACCTGGATTTTCTGGCGAGAGACCAGGGAATTTCAGATCAGCGCCAGATACGGCTTGCGGCTGGCTGCTGCTGCCATGCTCGCCTATGCCGTTTTTTCCGGTCTGCTTGGACCAGCAAGCAACTGCTGGCCGGCCGCCAGTTTTAACGAAGAACTCTGGCTGAATACTTTTGGATTTCCAGTTCTGATCGTTCGCAGCGTTGTCGTTCTTGTTCTTCTTGCTGGTGTCTGGCTGTTTGGGCGCGATCTGAGTCAGAAAATTGAGCACGATGTCATCTTTCGCCGTCTCATTTTCCCGGTTCTGTTGCCAATTCTGTTTGTGGGCGGCTGGTTTGCAACCGAATGGAGCAGCAGCACCGCCGATCAATCATTTCGTCAGGAAAATCTTCGCCTGGCTGTAAGTATTGCTCAGACGATCAACCCTGAGCGCGTAAGAATGCTTGAATTTACTCTGGAAGACCGGAAAAATCCGGCGTTTCAGCGATTAACCAGGCAGATTACTGCTTTTGGTACTCAGAAGACCGGCCTCAAGGGCATTTATACCATGGCTTTGCGCAATGGCCAGCTGTTGTTTGGTCCGGAAAACTATGCCGAAGATGATCCCGCTGCTTCTCCGCCTGGCACTGTCTATGAACAGCCTGACCCTTCTGTCTACAAGATCTTTGAAGATGGCAGGCCAGTGGAAGTTGGCCCTTTTCAGGATGAATACGGATCTTTTGTTTCGGCTTTCGCACCGGTTATCGATGTCAAATCAGGCGACATCTCCCTCGTGGTTGGCATTGATGTGCTGGCTGAAGACTGGCGCAGGCTGATCGCCAATGCGCGGATGAAGATCATCTGCCCCATTTTTCTGCTGGTAATGTTGACAATGCTGGGTTTTGTGTTTGTGCAGTGGCGCGAAGACAGAACCGCTTCGAAAGAGCATGGCTGGTGGTCACGTCATCTGGAAACCTGTTTTACCGGCTGTTATGGCGTGCTGGTCAGTCTTGTCGTCATGGTCTTCGTATTTGAGGCGGATTCGCAGAAGAGTCGACAGGAGTTTCGCTGGATTGCTGACGTCAAAAACCAGTTGATCGGCGAAACTTTTCGCCAGATCAGGCGCGATCTCGAAAGTCTGGCAAGATTTTCAGTAAATACCGGTTCTTATAAGAGTTTTGCAGAATTCGAAAATTTTGTTGATCCATTGACCCGTTCAACCGCTGCCCAGGCCTGGATCTGGATGCCTGTCGTCGAACACGGGCAACTGCCGGGCTTCAAAGATTTCATGTCATCTCAGGGCTTTTCTGATTTTGCGCTGCATACGATTGGCAGTTCAGGTGAAAGTCTGCAAGTTGAGCCGCGCGAGAGGTATTACCCATTCGCATACGTTTCGCCTTTCGCCAAAAATGTAAATCTGGTCGGTTTCGATCCATCGGCTGGTGAGCTGCGTGGGAGCCGGATTTTTTCGACCAGTGAAGAGATCAGACTGGTAACCGCTTCTGTTCTACGAAATGTGCCAGGTGTCAGTACAAAACATTTGCCCGGCATCCTGGTAGCACATCCGGTTTTTGTGCCTGAAACCGATTCTCTGAAAGGGTTCGCTGCATGTCTACTATGGCAGCAGTTGATACTGGAGCGTATGGTTCTGGGCAGTTCAATGCATACAGATGATGTGATAATCGAAATGATCGATCTGAATTCCAGAGGAAATACACTACAGGCCATTCACCCTGTATCGCTTTTATCAGAAGATTTTTCTTTGCTGCAGCCTCACGAACTCAGTGTTACCTACCCGCTTTTTATTTTTGGCCGCAGCATAGCGGTGCGCATTCAACCCGGGCGGGCCTTTCTGGCTGGTCGCAGAGTCTGGGCTAACTCGATTTCGGCTGGATTGATATGCATGGTTGTCACCGCTCTGCTGACCTCGTTTATCGGTTTTCTCAAAAACCGTCAGCATGACCTTGAAATGCTGGTTCTGGAAAGATCGAAAGAACTGGCAGAACGTGAAAAGGATTTGTTTATAACCCTGAACTCGATTGGCGATGCAGTTATTGCCTGCGATGAAAACGGCCTGATAACCAGAATGAACCCGGTAGCCGAGCATTTAACTGGCTGGCGACTGGCTGAAGTAACGGGCGCGCGGGTTCGCGATGTTTTTCAGATTTATCAGTACAGCACCCGTGAGGTGATTCCATGTCCTATCGCAGAAGTGCTGAATACGGGCAGAATAATAGAACTCGGCAATGACACGACCCTGTGTGCAAGAGATGGCAGCGAGCGGCAGATTGCCGACAGTGCCGCGCCAATTCGCGATGAAGAAGGCAATATTCGCGGCGCCGTCCTGATTTTTCACGATGTCACCGAACAATACCACATCAAAGAAATTTTGCGTGAGAGCGAAGAACAGCTGAAAACCTTGATGACCAACATTCCTGGCATTACCTATCGATGTGCCTGCGATTCTGATTGGACGATGGCTTTTATCAGCGATGAAGTAGAGCGTATGACCGGCTTTCCGGCAGGCGATTTCATCAAAAATTCTGTCAGAAGCTTTGCCAGTATAATACATCCAGATGACAGCAGGCAGGTTACCAGGATTGTAGAAGAAAGCCTTAAAAACAGAAGCTTTTTCGAAATCGAATATCGTATTCAGAAGGCAAATGGTGAATACATCTGGGTATATGACAAGGGGAAGGGAATCCTGGATCGCAAGGGTGCGGTTAAATGGCTGGATGGCGTCATGATCAACGTCACTGATCGTAAAAAGGCGGCAGATGACTTGACGGCAGCGGTTGCCAAGCTTGAAAGTGCCAACGAGGAACTTAAAAGCGTCAGCAGACAGGCGGCAGAACTGGCTCGACAGGCTGAGCAGGCGAGTATTGCCAAAAGCGAGTTCCTTGCCAATATGAGTCATGAGATACGCACTCCGATGAACGGTATTATCGGCATGAGCAGTCTGCTGCTTGAAACCAGCCTCAGTCCTGAGCAGAAGCAGTATGCCGATGTCGTCAAAAACAGCTGCGAAAACCTGCTGGCGCTGGTTAACGACATTCTCGACTTTTCCAAGATCGAGGCCGGCAAACTGAGTCTCGAAAACATAAATTTTGATTTACGCACGTCGCTTGAAGATGCTTTCGAAATGATGGCAATCAAGGCGCACGAGAAGAAAATCGAACTTGCCTGCGTTGTTGCGCCTGAGGTGCCTTCATTGTTGCATGGCGATCCCGGGCGCCTGCGTCAGGTCATACTTAATCTGGTCGGTAATGCCATTAAATTTACCGATAAGGGCGAGGTTACGCTCTCGGTCAAACTCGCTTCAGAAAAAGCTCATGAAGTCGTGCTGCATTTTGTCGTTAAAGATACCGGCATTGGCATCGCTCCAGAACATATTTCCAGGTTGTTCAGCGCTTTTACGCAGGTAGATGGATCAACCACCCGAAAATATGGTGGTACCGGTCTGGGGCTGGCTATTTCCCGCCAGCTGGTCGAGCTGATGAACGGAGATATCGGCGTGACCAGCAAGCCGGGTGTCGGCTCTGAATTCTGGTTTACCGCAAGATTTTCGCGGCAGGCCGAAGAAAATGTGCCAGAATCGCTGCCCATGGCTGATATTGCGGGTATCCGTATTCTCGTTGTCGATGACCACGCAGTCAACCGCATGCTTGTCGCCAACCTGCTGAAGTCATGGAGTTGCCGTTTTTCTGAGGCTGCTGATGGCCAGTCTGCTCTCGCGATGATGGAGCAGGCCGAGGCTGAGGGCGACCCCTATTCCGTGGCGTTGCTGGATATGCTGATGCCAAGCATGGACGGACGCGATCTCTGCATGAGAATCAAGGGTAATCCGAAGCTGGCAGCAACCAGGCTGGTATTGTTAACTTCGCTTGGTCAGCGCGGCGATGCCGAGTGGATTCAGAAAGCAGGTTTCGCAGGTTATCTGACCAAGCCGTTACGGCAGTCGCAACTGCACGATTGCCTGTCGATGATTGTCGGCATGACTGAATGCGATCAGGGAAATATCAGCAGTGAGCTGATTACGCGGCATCGTGTTCTCGAAGCACATCGGCGCAATGTCAGAATTCTGCTCGTCGAAGATAACGTAACCAATCAGGAAGTAGCGATGATTACCCTGAAAAAGCTCGGTTACCGGGCTGACCTTGCCAGCAATGGCATTGAAGCGATCAGGTTGTTGTCGGAGCGCCATTACAGCCTTGTTCTCATGGACTGCCAGATGCCGGAAATGGACGGCTTTGAAGCGACTGAAGGTATCAGATCAGGGCGCAGCAAGGTTCTCAATCCTGCTGTTCCCATAATTGCCATGACCGCCAATGCCATGCAGGGCGACCGCGAGCGCTGTATTGCCGCCGGCATGAATGATTACATCGCCAAGCCGGTGCAGCCGCATGAGCTCCTGGAAAAGCTCAGCCAGTGGCTTTACCGTTCTTCCGACTCAGGGCGCATTACAGTCGCAGTTCCATTGCCACAACCAGCGGCTCTCGTGAATGAAGAACCGGCTCTTGAAGTATTCTGTGAAAAAGAGCTTTTTACAAGACTGATGAACGATGAAAATCTTTTGCGTCGTATTATCAAGGCTTTTTACTCAGATACTCCGTCGCATCTGGTTGAATTGAGTGCGGCAATTACAGCAGGTGACCTGGTGCTGGCGCGTCGGCTCGCTCATAATATCAAGGGGTCGGCCGCCAATATTTCGGCTCCGGCACTGCGCCAGGCCGCTTATGATCTCGAAATGGCGATCAAAGAAGAAAAGCGCGACAGTCTTGCCGGACTGATGTCCATCGTTGAAAAGCAGATGGAAAGCCTGCTGCAGACGATGCGCGATCGCGGTTATCTCTGATTTGCCAGGCGGCAGCGCAGAAACTGGTCGTCAAGCGCTCTTGGCATTGGCAGAACATGATGTTTATTCGAACTGTCTTTCATCTGCTGCATGATGTTGAAGCCTGCTGCCGAAAATAGCCGCGTACACTGCGCAATCAGTTCGTCTGCCGGGTATCGACTGTAATGAGCGATATTAGCTGGCAAAAACTCGGGTCTGCTGCCCTGGCTGACCATTGCGAATGTTGGCGTCTGACCTTCGATTTCAGCGGTCTGGCGGGCAAACTGCCAGAGCTGCTCGAGCTCGTCTGCGTTTCCCGAGTGTACGATCAGCCAGCAGTTATCAGGTAATTCAGTATTCTCAGATTTTCCATGTGCGGATGCTGAAGGGTATGGCAGCATCAGATCTTCGACCGGAGCTCTCATCGTTTTCAGCCACTGGTTTTGCTCGTTGCCGAGTTGTTCGATACGATATATTTTTGTGAATTCTGGCAATGTTCCGGATAGTCGGAGTCGATACGCTTGCAGATCAAGAATGCGGGCCAGATAAATGCATTCAATGTGCTTGAGGGCCGGCAAATCGCAGAGTTCGCCAAGAATTCCGCCGGGAAAGGCATCGACGATAAGCGCTTCAGGCCGGATGCGTTCTATGGCACTGCCGACCCAGGTTCTGAAGCTGTCGAAATCAATGCTGTCAGCTTCGTCGGGAAGCATTATCGGCCTGGCATCTGGCTCAATCATGCCAGACCGCACCAGCTCGCAGTTGGTAAGCAGTGCCGGCCTGAGAGTAAAATATCGGCAGAAGGCGGTGAAGCGGGTGATGTGTCCGAGTCCGCCGCCCATGCAGTAATAAGCAGTCGTCATTGTCCCATGCGCAGAAGTTCAGATATGATGACGACGCGGTGTTTGAGCGGAATGTGGGTGAACATGATGACGCCGGGCGCGGCCGAGGCTTTGAGGTCTTTGCTGACGAGAATTTCTTTGTTGGCGGCATCTTTAACCTTGAGCTTGCCGTTGTCTGCATAAAACTTGACGTTGCCGATCTCTTCGCCGGCAGCGTTGCGAATTTCTGACTTATCAGCCGATTTGCTCTTGATTTCCCATGAATTGTTGCCGTCTTCGTTGTCGCTGACTTTGATTTTGCCATCTTTTATGCGCACTTTCCAGAGAAGCTTTTCGCTTTCGTCGACGATTTTGAAGCTGTCTGGCTCAAGCTTTACTTCGGCCACCTGTACCTTTTCTTCGGCGCCATCGGCAGACTCTTTGTATTTCCAGCGGTTTTCGGCGCCAGAACGGGCTTTTATGACAGCGCTGGTGCCTTCATGGCTGATCTCGATCTTGTCATGATCGGCGTAGCGTTTGATCACTATCGCATCTGAGCCATCTTCGGCCTTGAATTTTATGCGTGCGGTATAAGAGTCGCCGGCTTCGGCTCTGTTCTGCGAAACAGCTGCCGTCTGCCCTGAGTTCGAACTCTGGCTCTGCGATTGTGCCGGTGGTTGTTCGCCGCCACAACCGATCAGAAAAGCGGCTGTAACCAGGCAGAACATTACTGTTATTGTCGTTAAGCTGAATTTTTTCATTGTGAACATCCTTTCAAGCTGGTTTTTACTGATTTAGACTGGTGAACAATTCAAGATACCTGCCGGTTTCGCAGACAGAACTGAAATTTGCAGCAATGTGCTTTTTCAGCGCTTCGCCAGTTCTGAGCCGTTCTTCCGGTTTGAGTTCGGCGGCGCGCCACAATGCTTCACGACAGTTTTCAGAGTTTCCGGGCCAGAAAGTCAGGGCGTGCTGACTTTCGCTGAGCACTTCATTGATACCGCCGGTGCGGGCGGCAATAACCGGAATTCCCAATGCACCGGCTTCGAGCAGCACGTTGGGCATACCGTCGTAATGCGAGGGCAGGGCGATATAATCGCAGACAGGGTACCAGCGCAACAGTTCGAAGCGATCAAGAAATGGCATCTGGATTATGGCAAGCTGTTCTGCCCGGGCGGCAAGCCATTCCTGCACCTGTGCCTCGACGTCGCCGATCAGAAGAAATCTGAAGCGGTCGTGCAGGCCAGCGCGCAGAACGTTTTCAAGAAAAAAGGTGACGCCCTTTTTTTCTTTGAGTTGACCGATAATGCCGATAATCAGGCGGTCATCGCCGGCATTCTGCTGACGCCATGCCGCGGCATACTGATAATCGCTGCTGTCACAGTGCCAGTTGTCGCAGTCGATGCCGTTGGTTATTACTTCCAGTCTCGCTTGCGGGAAAAGTCTGGCAACTTTTTTCTGCAGGTCACCGCTGAGAACACAGGTTATATCTGAAGCCTGCAGCGCATCAGCAAGCATTGCCCGCCGCTGTGGTGTGAAAACGCCAAGATCGAAATCGTTGCCGCGCAGCATGGTGACTGCTTTTGTCGCGAGCCAGGCTTTGAAAACCGGAAGCGCCAGAATCGGCAGATAACCGCCGAAGGCGACCACGCAATCATATTGCTGGTGGCCGGCAGGATCTTCCAGATAATTGAAAAGGCAGTTCAGGGCATGTCCGGGATTGTCGCCGACCGGCGCGTGAATCAGGCGGCCGTTCTGCTGCTGTACCGACCTGATATGCTGACCGGAGGAATTTAAAGAAACGACATCGATATTGGTGCCGTCGCCGCGAAGATTGCTGACGATGCGGTCGCATGCCTGCGCCATGCCGCCCCGACGCGGCGGGTAGTTTTCGGTCAGCCAGAGAATGTGCATGCCAGATCAGCTGTCGAAGACGTTGGCTTCGGGATCAGGAGCTTCTGCATCCATATCGTCGATTTCGGCCGAAGGCTCGAAAACTCTGATGTCGTTCTCGCTAAAATGCGAACCCTGCAGGTCTGAGGTTTGCCCGACATACCAGGGCCGGTAGCTCGAATAGTAGTTGTAGCGGTAGCCATAACACCAGACATCGTCATAATAGTAATCGTCATTGTAGCGGTCACGCCCGGCGGCTTTCGTCTTGTCCTGCGACTGCTGCTGCATGGTTTTGCCGAGGCAGTCGAGGCAGACCGGTTCATTACTGCCGGGTTTGATGCGCAGATGGTCGTTGCAGAAGGCTTTGCCGCAGACGCAGCAGCTTTGGTGCGCCGGATGGTCGCAATCACGCAGAAAGAAGAATCCTCTTTTCATATTGCAGTTTTCCATGGTCAGCTTCCTTTCTCTGCGGCGGGCTGCACGCTCATGAAAATTTTGCCTAGCAATGCCAGACAGCGTTGCGGATCTACGTTGGCATCGACATCGTATGTTTTGATTTTATCTTTCAGGCAGATAAGCTGGCGGTTGTCGCCATCTTTGTATTTAAGCCCGTCGCCCAGCCCGGTGAGCTCATTTTCGCCGGCTACCGCATATTTTTTGTGTTTCAATGCCAGGCCAGCCATGATTTCGTGTTTTATCTTGTATTTGGTCTTGCTCTTGATCTTGCCGCTGCTGCCTTTATAGGTTTTGTCGATGCGCGTGACCTGATCATCGACATTCAGAATCAACCTGGAGCCATCGACGAGTTGCCCGGTCAGCCTGAACCAGGGGTCGTCGTAGACGCGCGTTGTCACTTTGGGATAAGAAAACCAGCCCGGGTCATTTTTGCGATTATCTTTGAGCTTACTGTCGAGAGTCTTGCCGCGCAGATCGAGGTCGAGGCTGATTTTTGTGCCGGCTTCCATGTCCTGGCCGATCAGATTAACGACCGGCACCACAAATTCGCGCAGATTATTGTGAATATCGATTTTGCTGAGGCGCCAGCGAATGATGATGCCAACAAAAGTCAGCAACACCATCAACAGTTCGATCGGGATGACTATCAGGTAATCTTCGGCCAGGGCAACAATTGCGGCAAAGATTCCCAGAAATGACAATACTCCGAAAAGAATCACGTAATTGAGCAGCTGTGCTCTCGCTTCATCGCAGGTTTTGTCGAAAACCGCCATGGGTTTGAAGAATTTAACCAGTTCGTCAGGGGTCTTAACGAATTTCTTTTGCGCATTGCTGATGAAAGCCTTCTGTTCATCGCTTAGCGCCTTATATTGCGAAAACGCGCCAAAAAATTTCATAGCTCACCTCTCGTCTGTTTGCGTAATGATAACACAATTTCTCGTTCTCGTAATCGTGCTCGTAATCGTGCTCGTAATCGTTATTATTTTTGCTCGCACAAAGACACAAAGACGAAAAGGCAAAGAAGATAAGAATCCGCAGATTGCGCAGATGGCCGCAGATTTGCGCTGAAAACGAGAAGAAGATCATCGAAATAACGAACCCGATAGTGATAGCAAAACCGTACAATCGTGCGCGTAATCGTAATTGTTATCGTTTTTATTTTTTCTCGCACAAAGACGCAGAGACACTAAGTCAGGAGACTGGCTATAGAGTTAACCGCACTCTCTTAATCGTCATCATGCGTGATGTCACAGGATCCAGAATTCGTTGAAGTCATGGATTCTGCGACTGCGCTTCGCTCCGCGCAGAATGACGCCATGTGCTTTTCGTGCTCGTTCTCGTAACTAAAACGAAGCTTAACTGCTTTTCATCGATCTTGTCTCGAGGTCATGTCGTCTACGGCCTGCTTAACCCTTTCGATCAATCTGCGTAATCGGTGAAATCTGCGGATAACTTTTCATTTCTGGATTCTGCGACTGCGCTTCGCTCCGCGCAGCATGACGGGTGTGTTGATTTAGCGAATTCTTACAGTGCCTGGTAAACCTCTGTCAGCGCCTGCGTTGACTTTTGCCAGGTCAGTTCGGCGCTGAATTTTTCGCGGGCACTGGCACCGATGCTGACTCTTTGCTCGGGGTGTGCGAGCAGAATGCGGATGGCGCGTGCCAGTTCAGACGGGCGGTCGGGCCTGACCAGCCAGCCGGTTTTGCCATTCTCGAGCAGTTCGCGCACAACCGGCAGGTCAGAAGCGATAACCGGCGTGCCTGTCGCCATCGATTCGACGATCTTTAGAGGACAGCAGCCCTGAACCAGATTGCGCGAGCACTCGACCAGCGGTGCCAGCGAGATGGCGGCGCCGGCCAGCCATTGAATAACAGTAGTCTGGGGCACTTTCAGATGCCATATTACCTGCTGGTCGATACCCATTCGGTTTGCCAGTTTCTGCAGATATTTAAGGCGCGGCTTACTGCCGGAAGCACACATTACCAGCTTCAGCTCAGGCATATCGCGCAGAAAGGTCATGGCTTTGAACAATACTTCAATGCCCTGCCAGCTTTGTACGGCTCCCTGATACAGCAGATATTGCGCCGGCGCATCAGATGGCCGGCTGATCTGAGCGAGATCGACCGGCTGCGCGCCATTACGGATCACCGTAATTTTGCCGGCATCAGCGCCCAGCTCGATCAGACAGTTCTTGATAACCTGCGACGGGCAGACGATGTGATCGGCTTGTTGCCAGCAATGGCGCTCGAGATCGCGTATGCGCTCACAGGTTCTAGCGGTAACCGACGGGTAGCGTGCCGGCAGCTCGATCGAAGGCAGGGCGTTGACTTCGTATACTGTTTTGTATGCACGATTTTCGACAGAGAGCAGCGGCATGCCGCCCCATGGGTCGCGAAAATGTGCGATTTTAACGTCGTTTTTCAGCATTTCGGCGTGTGTCTGCACGAAGTCGCCAAACTGCATGGCCCGCTTCAAGTAGTTCTGTTCATCTGAAGCCAGTCGTCTGATCTGGGTCAGGCCCTCGATCTGCCATGTCGGCAGTCCATCTTCGCCAAGCACCAGCAGTAAGCCGCTGCCGGCATGCGCAAACAGCGCCTGCGCGAACTCGCGAATGTGCACCGCCGCCCCCTTCGGCGCGGGGTAAGTATCGAATGCAACATATATACTCTTCGGCTTCATATCCATCTTCTAATCGTTCTCGTAATCGTCCTCGTAATCGTCCTCGTTCTTGTCATCCTGCGCGCAGTCGCAGGATCCAGGATGCGGGTGATTTCATGGATTCTGCGACTTCGCTTCGCTCCGCGCAGAATGACGCCATGTGCTTTTCGTGCTCGATCCCGATATCGATTTGAAGGGTGTCATGCTTTTGCGTCGGGTTCGGGCTTTTTGAGGATTTCGTAGAGGGCGAAGGTGTCTTTAAGCAGCTGCGACCACTTTTCGGGTTCGATGATAATGCTGCGCGTAATCAACAGCCGGTTGCCGCTGCCTTCGACTCTGGTTTCGGTATTGGCAAATTTCATAAAAGCGCTGCGCACACGCGCTGTGAAAAAGCTGCGGGTTTCTTCGGCCTTTTCCCCCTGCAGAACAAAGGCCGCAGAGAACTTTTTGTCGTCGGCAAAATTGATATCCTGCCCGCCGAGCTTGGCGCCGATGGCGTCGGCTACCTTCATTTCGCGGCGCACAAGAAAATGTGGCAGTGTCAGCGCGGGGTCGTTGATTACGCAGATGGTCTGCGTCCGGTGAATGCGGCTGTTTTTGCGAACGCCATAAATGGCGTCATATTCGCCCATCAGCACCCTGACGCCGTTGCGTGTGCCCTCGATTACATTGTTGAACTCGTGGTCGTTGGCGTCATTGAACATCGCAAACTCCTTGAGAGTTTCGATACTCTGCTGGTCGCGCCGGTTATAGGTGAAGCCCATCGGTTCGGCCATCGCCTTTATCGCGTCGATGCGCTTCTTCTCTGAATAAAAAAGATATGTCATCGCGCCAAAAAATACCAGGGCGAAGAAGCCGAAAGCGATGCCCTCCATGTTATCCATGAGCCAGTTCATTGTTACCTCTTTTCTGATCGCGAGTGGGTCTGGCAATTTTTACCAGTATAAGCTCATGTTTTTATAAAAACAATCTTGCAGTCAATGCTGGTTTTGTCGGGTAATTTGCAGTATCATTGGCAGCTGAAATTCGACTGACCGGAGACCCGACCACATGGCACTCGTATCACTGCAGAGCGTCAGCCTCTCGTTCGGCGGCGCGCCGCTGTTCGAGAACCTCAATCTGCAGATAGAAAAGAATCAGAGCATCTGTCTGCTCGGCCGCAACGGCGCCGGCAAAACCTCTTTGATGCGCACCATCGCCGGCGAAGTTAAGCCTGACAGCGGTTCGGTGCAGGTGTCGCAGGGCGTGCGCGTTTCATATTTTGCCCAGAAAATTCCCGATAATCTTTCGGGAAGCGTGTTTTCGCTGATCGCTGCCGGGCTGGGTCGTAGCGGCGAGCTGCTGGTGCGCTACCACGAACTCGAAAAGACATGCAGTCCCGATAATCATGAATCTGTCGCCCAGATCGAGCGGCTGCGTCACCAGATCGAAGAAGCTGACGCCTGGAACTGCCTCGATGAGATCGGTCGCGTCACTTCGCGACTCGATATCGAGAGCGACTGGCTCTATGAAAACCTGTCGGGCGGCCAGAAACGTCGGGTTCTGCTGGCGGCGGCGCTGGTTTCGAAGCCTGATGTGCTGCTGCTCGACGAACCGACCAACCATCTCGATATCGAGACCGTCGCCTGGCTCGAAGACTTTTTGCAGCGCATCGGCATTACCATATTGTTCGTGACGCACGACCGCATGCTGCTGCGCCGGCTTTCCAACCGCATCATCGAACTAGACCGCGGGCGTCTTTACGACTGGTCATGCGGTTACGATATTTTCCTGCAGCGCAAGGAAGAACTGCTGGCAGCCGAAGCCAAAGACTGGGAACGCTTCGACAAAAAACTGGCCCAGGAAGAAGTCTGGATCAGGCGCGGCATCAAGGCGCGGCGCACCCGCAACGAAGGCCGTGTGCGCGCACTCAAGAAGATGCGCGAAGAGCGCCGGCAGCGCCGCCAGCACGTCGGCCGCGTCAATATGCAGCTTGCCATGAGCCAGGATTCCGGGCGCGATGTTCTCGAAGCACGGAATATCAGCTTTGCCTGGCCAGATCGCCAGATCCTGCGCGACTTTTCGCTCAAGGTCACGCGTGGCGACAAGATCGGCGTCATCGGGCCGAACGGCTGCGGCAAGACCACTCTGATCAAGCTGCTGCTCGGGCAGCTGGCGCCGCATTCTGGTGAAGTCGTTTATGGCACCAACCTTGAAGTGCTCTATTACGACCAGATGCGTGAGCAGCTCGATGAAAGCCGCACCGTCTGGGAAAACGTAGCGCCGGCCGGTGATACCGTCGAAATCGACGGGCGCAGTGTACACATTATCGGTTATCTGCAGAATTTTCTGTTCACGCCAGACCGCGCCAAAACTAAGGTTAGCGTGCTTTCTGGTGGTGAACGCAACCGTGTGATGCTCGCGAAATTATTCGCGCAGCCGGCCAACCTGCTGGTGCTCGATGAGCCGACCAACGATCTTGACGTAGAAACTCTCGAACTGCTCGAAGAAATGCTCGTCGATTTTCCCGGTACCGTACTGCTGATCTGCCATGACCGCACTTTTCTCAACAATGTTGTGTCGAGCACTATAGTATTTGCCGAAAACGGCGAAGTGCGCGAAATTGTCGGCGGCTACGATGACTGGCTGGCCGACCGCGCCCTGCGCGAAGAAGAGGCGCGCAAAAAGGCGGCTGCTGCCCGCCCGGCCCCGCGCAGCGAAGAGCCGGCAAAGCGCCAGACAAAACTCAGCTTCAAAGAAAAGCAGGACCTGCAACAGCTTCCTGGCCTGATCGAGCAGAAAGAGCTCGAAATCAGCCAGATCGAGCAGAAGCTGTCTGATCCCGAATTTTACAAAACCGGTGGCGCCGCCGCCGATCTCGCCACCCGCCTGAATCAACTCGAAGAAGAGCTTCTCATCGACATGCAACGCTGGGAAGACCTGCAAACCCGCCACGACCAGCAGTAATAAAATTGGTTAAGAGCCGGTAGTTTTGTGCCGATAGCTGGGGTGCTGCCGGATGGGCAGAAATCTGTGTTAACCGGAAAACTGTATGCCATTTGAAATCAAGGATAAGCTTGTCATTGCTGTTGCTTCGAGCGCGCTTTTCGATCTGAGTGAGTCAGACCGCGTTTTCAGGGAAAAAGGTTGCGAAGCCTATCACCGTTACCAACGTCAGAAGCAGAATGTGCCGCTCAAGCAGGGCGTGGCTTTTCCTTTTGTCAGACGGCTTTTGAATATCAACAAGCGCTTCACCGGCCGTCAGCTGATTGAAGTCGTGCTGCTGTCGAAGAACGACCCCGATACCGGGTTGCGCGTGTTCAACTCGATTCAGCATTACGGCCTCGAAATCATTCGCGCCGGCTTTCTCAATGGCAAATCGCCGATCAAGTATATTCCGGCTTTCAACGCAGCGCTGTTTCTGTCGGCCAACGCTGCCGACGTTAAAGAAGCTATTACTGCCGGCTTCCCTGCCGGAACCGTTCTCGGCACGGGTCATGCAGACGATTTAGATGACGACGAACTGCGCATCGCCTTCGATTTCGATGGCGTTATCGTCAACGACGAGGCCGAAAAGGTCTTTCAGACAACTCATGATATCGACCAGTTTCACGAGTCGGAAGCGCGCAAAGCGGCTTTGCCAATGGACCCCGGCCCTCTGTTCAAGCTGTTCCGGCAGTTGTCATTTTTTCAAAAGTTTGATCGCCTGCAGGAACGCCGCAACAAGAACTACAAACGCTTTTTGCGCATCTCGATCGTCACTGCCCGCAGTGCCCCGGCACATGAGCGTGCGATCAACACCTTGCGCAAATGGAAAATCTTTGTCGATGAAGCTTTCTTTCTCGGCGGCATAGAAAAAAGGCGCATCCTCGAAGTGATGCACCCTCATATTTTCTTCGACGACCAGATGGTTCATCTCAAGTCTTCTTCAGGTAAGCACATACCGTCGGTTCACATTCCCTTCGGCATCACCAACCTGGGCTGACAGGAATTCAGTATTTAACCGAGCAGCCGTAGGATCTGGTTATGGGCACCGAAACCGGTTTTAGCGCCTTAGCTTCGTCGAGAGCCTGTTGCACGTAATTTTTGGCGGTTTTGATGTCTTCGACGTTTGTGCTCGATTTGTCATCGATCGCGCCCATGTAGATCAGCGAACCATTCGGGTCGATCACGAACATTTCGGGCGTGGTTTTGGCCATG
>Ga0209096_1000302_pt1 | contig 70906 bp, 65 predicted proteins | sample AD_UKC034_MetaG_FD_184407 | JGI IMG/M metagenome (GOLD analysis project Ga0209096, IMG submission 184407) | Active sludge microbial communities of municipal wastewater-treating anaerobic digesters from USA - AD_UKC034_MetaG (SPAdes) (version 2) | ecosystem: Engineered > Bioreactor > Anaerobic >...
GTGGTCGCAAACGAAAGCTCATTGGCTTGACAAGTCGAACGCCTACCAAACACTTATCGAGCCGGAATCAGAAACGTGGCGCAATCTCAGGCAGCGCCGCGTCGCTCCTGCGCGCTCCTCGGGGCTTGCCGGACTTGACAAAGCGTGTCCTGACCGGGCGTCCCCGCACCCGCCCTACAGCGCCCCATAATCCTGCCGTTCCTCCAGCTCGCCAGCGTAGAACTCGTCCATCGGCCGGCGCGCCACCATCTCGCGGAACTCGCCCAGCTCCCTCTCCATCGCCGGGTCCAGTTGGTACGGCTCGCGCTGGGCCAGGATCTCTCGCACCCGCTGACGGGCACGCTCCAGTGCCGGGCTGCCGCCCGACTCTGCCCAGGCATCGTGCGGCTCCCGCACCGAGAGACGGGGGATGAAGTGCTCCTGCCGAAAGTGCCGCAGAGTGTGCTTCTCGGCCAGGTAGTTGCCGGGACCCGTGTGCACGACCTGGCGGATGGCCTCCACCGCCAGCGTTTCCTCGTCCACCTCGATGCCGCGCGCAATCCGCAGCGCTGCGCCGCACAGCTCGTCGTCGAGCAGGAGGAGCGGGTCACTCTCGACCATGCTGCTGTCGAGTGTCCCGCCGCAGGTTATGAAATGCACCCCTGCCAGCACCGCAGGCAACAGCGTATTGGCGCGCTCGAAGCCGGCTTGCACGTCTTCCGTCTTCGCCTCGGTCGTGAGGCCCACGCCGCGGCAGGGAAGCCCATAGTAGCGTGCCATCTGGGCCGAGGCAGCGGTGATGAGGCCAGTCTCCACCGCACCCAGCGCCACAGTTCCCAGGCGCATGTTGGCGATGGTCGAAACGGTGCCGTAGAGCACCGGCGTCCCCGGCCGGAAGATCTGAGCCAGCGTCACATGCGCAAGGATGGCTGCATTCTCCTGCGCCAGAAGCCCCGCCAGGGTAGCCGGCGCCGTCGCACCTGCGATCGCCTCCGGGGACATCGCCAGCGGCTGACCATACTCCGCGCAGATGAGGAGCCCCTCCAGCTGCATCTGCAGCGTCTGCAGAGGGCTGCCCACCGAGCAAATGGCAAAGAAGCGCGGTCGCTTCCGCATCTCTTCTTTCCCCCCCGAGGCAATCGCCATCATGCGCATCATGTCCAAGGTGGGGACATAGCCGTAGCAGCCCATCCCAAAGGGCTTGTGGCTGTGGTGGGCCCACGCCCAGATCGACTCCGTATGGATCGTGGTCATTGGGATATCGCACGGCCAAACGTCCATCTGCGAGTTATGGATGTGCTCGCAGGCATCGATGAGCTGGATGTGGCGCGCCACGTCCTCCATCGTCGTCGGCCGGCGCTCGCCGGTGTCTGTGTCGAGGATGAACGTGGGGGTACCCAGACCCGCGAAGCAGACCTCGTCGCCGCCGATCGGGAGGCAGAACTGCCCATCGGCGCCGTACAGGGCGAAGCGCTCCGGCGCTTGGTCCACCGCCCAGCGCACCAGGCGCTCCGGGATACGCACGATCCCATTGGCGACGTCGACCTTTGCGCCCGCCCGCCGGAAGATCTCCCGTGCAGGCCCATAGTCGACCTTCAGGCCGACCTCCGCCAGGATCTCCATCGAAGCACTGTGAATCCGCTCCACCTCTTCCTGGCTCAACACTTCCAATCGGGCCGTCTTCATCGTCTAGCCTCCTGCGTGTGGCGGATGGCGCCATTGTAGCGCGGTCCCGCCCGCAGCACAAGTCGCCCCCTTCTCCCTCTCCCCCTTCTTGACGCCTTCCCGGCGGCCTGCTATCATGGCGCCGTCCGTCCATCCTACATGCTGCGGGGACACGTTGGACCAGGCCACTCCATCACCCGGCACCATCGTCATCCTGAACGGAGCCTCCAGCTCCGGCAAGACGAGCCTGCTGCGCGCGCTCCAGTCACTCTTCGACAAGCCCTTCCTCGATGCCGGCATCGACAAGTTCATCTGGATGCTGCCCAAGCGCTACCTCGATCGCCCACTCTGGGACGAGGTGCTCGGGCTCAACGTGCAAGCCGGCCCGGTGGGCCACCGGCTCTTCTCAGGGATGCACCACGCCATCGCGGCACTCTCCCGGGCCGGCAATTGCGTGCTGGCCGACCACGTCTTGGTGGAGCCGCGATGGGTGGCCGAGTGCGCCGCGCTCTTTGCCCCACTGCCGGCCTACCTGGTGGGCCTGCGCTGCCCGCTGGAGGTGCTCGAGGAGCGCGAGAGGCAGCGCAGAGACCGCACCTGGGGCCAGGCGCGCGAGCAGTTCGAGGTCGTCCATGCCCATGTGGTGTACGACCTCGAGGTCGACACCTCGCTCTTGAGCCCGGAGGAGTGCGCCGGGCAGGTTCGTACCATGCTCGAAGCAGACAGGCCGCCGCGGGCGTTTGCGCGATTGAGAAAGGAGACGTGAATGGCCGATCAGCCCTCCCTGCAGGTGAGCGCCGGCGTCAGCCAGGAGGAATACCGCCAGGTCTGCCGCGGCCTAATCGGCTACAACGTCGATCGGACCTCCGGGGAGGTCCAGAAGCCAGGCGTCGACATCAACGTGGTACTCAGAGATGAGCAAGGCCGCGTCTGGGGCGGCTGCTTCTGTGAAACGTGGCTCTACTCGCTCTACGTCGATGTCCTCTGGATCGACGAGAGCATCCGCGGCCAGGGGCACGGCCGCGCCCTCATGGAGGAGGCGGAGCGCATCGGCCGCGAGCAAGGCTGCACCTTTGCGCACACCACCACCTTCAGTTACCAAGCGCCCCAGTTCTACCAGGCGGTTGGCTACACCATCTTTGCCGCGATGGACGACTATCCCGACGGCATCGTCCAGTACTTTCTCAAGAAACGCCTGAACCCCTGACAGGAGGAAACAATGGCATTCGTGGCAGCAGCCAAGACCTATGAGATCGCACCAGGCAGCATGGCAAAGGTCGTGGTCGAAGGCCAGGAGGTTCTGCTGGCCAACGTCGGAGGGAGTTTCCACGCCACCGCCGAGCGATGTCCCCACCTGGGGGGCCACCTTTCAACAGGCGAGCTCCAGGATGGCATCGTTACCTGCCCACGGCACGGCGCCGGCTTCGACGTGCGCACCGGCCTGGCCGTCCGGGGCGCCAAGATCCTCTTCCTGCACATGGACGTCAAAGCGCTCCGCACCTACCCAGTCAGGGTCGAGGGCGACGACCTCCTGGTCGACCTGGAGGAGAGGGCATGAGCGGGCCGGCCGTCGAGATTGTGACCGTCGACGCCGGCAACGTCGACCGGCTCGGCTTCTTCTGCTACAAGTCCAAGCCCAAGAGCGAAGGCTACCGCGCCAAGCGAGCCTGGCTCGACGGGCGCTTTGCCGAGGGACTCACCCTGCACATCCTCCTTGCAGACGGCTGGGCTCGCGGCATGATGGAGGCCGCGCCGGGCGAGCATGCCTGGCGCGCGGTAAGCGCGGCCGGCTACGAGGTGATCCACTGCCTCTGGGTGGTGGGGCAGGGCAAGGGCAAAGGCTTTGGCTCGCGCCTGCTGGATGCCTGCGAGTCCGCCGCGCGCTCAGCCGGCCGTCATGGAGTGGCCGTCGTTACCACGCACCGAACCTGGCTCACGGGCAGCCGGTTCTTCTTGCGGCGCGGCTACGGGAAGGTCGACGAGGCGCCGCCCTGCTTCGAGCTGCTGGTCAAGCGCTTTGACGGCGCGCCGCTGCCCTCTTTTCCGGCCGACTGGGACGAGCGGGCGCGTGCCTTCGGCCCCGGCCTGACCGTGGTGCAGAGCGGCCAATGTCCCTACAACGCGGCCACAGCCGAGATGGCACTGGAGGCAGCCCGGCAGAGAGGGATCGAGGCCCGGGTAGTGCACCTGGCCGGCGCCGCCCAGGCTCGGGCGCAATCACCGTCCGCCTTCGGCACATTCGCCTTGGTGCTCGACGGGCGGCTTCTGACCTACCACCCGGTCGGTCAGAAAGAGCTGCTGGACGTGCTCGCGGCGGGCTCGGAGAAGTAGAGGCGCGTCCGCTCCACGCTGTGCCGGCTCATCGCCAGCCCCAGCGCATCCAGGACCTCCTCCGGCCGGCCCGCGCCCTGCGGGCTGGCCTCCAGCCGCATCGTCAGCGCGAGGATACCCACGCCGACCGGCCCTGCGCACACAGCCTGGACGAGCGGTCGTAGATCGTACGTCTGCCAATCCCCCTTCTGCATGCGGCGGCGCGGCAGGGAGGGGCACGCCATCAGCGAATCGATGCGGCCCTCAACCGCCTCCGGTGGCTCGTGCGTGTGGACCAGGGCCCGGTAGTCGGCCGCGCGCATCAGCGCCTGCAGCGCCGGCGCCCGGAGGTCGATCTCCTCCGCACCCGTCGCTGTCAGGTCGCGCGGCAGGATAGGGCGGAGCCGGCAGAGCGCCTCGCCTTCGCCGATCGACTCTGTGAGCCATACGTCGACCAGCTCGCATCGGCCCGTCACCCCCACCGGCAGGGCCGCCGCTATCTGAAAGCGCGGCTTGGGGTTGAACCCCTGTGAGTAGGCGACGGGCAATCCCGCCCGCCGGAAGGCCCTCTCCCAGGTGCGGGCCAGATCGAGGTGGGAGATATATCTGAGTGCCTCCCCCTTGGCGTAGGCAATGCGCAGCCGCTGTGCCGGGGTCTCCTCGCCCATCAGGCCTCTTCTCCCGGACCGGCAGATGCCGAGCCACTCTCAGGGATGCCACGCCCACCGCCTGCTGTCTCTAGTCCTTGGTCTGTCTCCGGGCACACCCACGCGCCTTCAGGCCGGCTCGCCCGCTCTCCCCGGAAAGCGGACACGATGCCGCAGCCGTGGCACCGCTCGCGGCAGTCGGGCCGCGTCTCCCCTCGCAGCGAGGCCTGGTAGTCGCGCCACAGGAACGCCTTGGCCACGCCGCTGTCGATGTGGTCCCAGGGAAACGTCTCGTCCATGCGGCGTGGTCTCGTCGCGAAAAAGGCCGCGTCGAGGCCTGCCTCCAAAAACGCCTGCCGCCAGGTCTCGGCACGAAAGTGCTCGCTCCAGCCGTCAAAACGCGCCCCGAGCTGCCAGGCGCGCTGGATCACGGTGCCGAGCCTCCGGTCGCCGCGGCTGAGGACCGCCTCCAGCCAGGTCTCCGAGTAGTGGTTCCAGTTCAGCTTGACGCCGGGCCCGCGCAGGTGGTCCATCAGGTACTCCTGCTGTGCTCGAACCTCCTCCTCCGACGCCAGCGGCAGCCATTGGAAGGGGGTGTGGGCCTTCGGCACAAGGGTAGAGACCCCCACGTGCACGTCCGCCTTCCGGCCCAGCAGCCGCCGCCCGACGGCCCGCACCTCCTGCACCAGCCGGACGATTGCCTCCAGGTCGTACAGGTCTTGGGTGGGATGCCCGATCATGAAGTAGAGCTTGATGGTCTTCCACCCCCGCGAGAACACCTGCTCCGCCACTGTCAGCAGGTCCTGGTCCGAAATGGGCTTGTTGATCACCGCGCGCAGCCGCTCGGTCCCCGCCTCGGGCGCAAAGGTAAACGAGCCGTGACGCCCCGTCGCCTCCAGCTGATCCATCAGGTCCACCGAAACCGACTCGATGCGCAGGCTCGGCAGCGAGATCGAGAGATGCCCTTTCCCCTGGCGGGCCGCCAGTCCCTTCACCAGCGCCTCGATCTGGGTGTAGTCGCTCGAGCTGAGCGACAGGAGCGCGATCTCCTCAAAGCCGGTGTTGGCCACGATCTGGTCGACCGCGTCCAGCACCTCCTCCAGTGGGCGCTCCCGCACCGGGCGGAACGTCATGCCCGCGTGGCAGAAGCGGCACCCGCGCCCGCAGCCGCGCTGGATCTCGATCGCGGCGCGGTTGTGGACCGTCTCGATGTATGGCACGATTGGCCGCACGATCGGGGCCGGCAGCGTTGCGGCGATCCGCTTGCGCACGGGCAGCTGCGCCCCAGGCACCGCCGGCACAACTGCGGCGATGGTCCCATCGGCGTGGTAGTTCACCTCGTACAGGCTGGGAACGTACACCCCGGGGATGGACGCCAGCCTGCGCAGCAGCGAACCCCGGTCCGTTCTGCCGGCCCGCTTGGCCGCCCGCACCGCCTCAGTCAGCTCCAGGACGGCATCCTCCCCCTCCCCGACGACAAAAGCGTCGGCAAAGCCGGCCACCGGCTCTGGGTTAAAGGCCGCCGCCCCGCCGATCACCACCAGCGGGTGGCGCTCGTCGCGCTGGGCTGAGAGGAGCGGCAGGCCGGCCAGGTCGAGCATGTTCAGCAGGTTGGTGTAGAGTTGCTCATACGGCAGGCTGAAGCCGACCAGGTCAAAACTCGCCAGCGGCCGCCGGCTCTCCAGGCTGAAGAGGGACAGGCCCGCGGCGCGCATCGCCTGCTCCATGTCCACCCACGGGGCGAAGGCACGCTCCGCCAATACCCGCGGCTGGCGGTTGAGAATGTCGTACAGAATGGCCAACCCCAGGTTGGACATGCCGATGTCATAGATCTCGGGAAAGACCAGCGCCCATCGCACGTCGCAGGCGTCCCACTCCCTGACAACCGAGTTCCACTCTCCGCCCGTGTAGCGCGCCGGCTTGGTCACGGCAGGCAGGATCCGATCCAGCAGCTCGTTGATATCCATAGGTCGTGCGATTATACCACGGCGCCGGGAGCAAGATACAATGCACCCGGCGCAGGGGATGGCTGGCTGTCGTTGGCGGTCTGGGCGGCCGGCCCTTGAGAAGGCTGGGGGGGGAAGAGCCTGCCATTCATCTCCCCACACCCATCCCCTAGTTGACGGGCTCCTCTTGAAGTGATATACTCGTTATAGAGAGTGACTCTCTTTAGCTGCAGAGGGGAAAAACGCCCATGGTCGATCCACAAGCAAGGTTCGAGGCTATGGTATGCCGGCTCCGGGAGAAAGAGTGCCGGTTGACGCCGCAGCGCATCGCCCTGCTGCGCCTCCTGGCCACCAGCGAAGGGCATCCCAGCGCCTCCCATCTGTACGAGCAGCTCCACGCCCAATTCCCGACCACCAGCCCTGCCACCATCTACAAGACCTTGAGCCTGCTCAAGGAGCTGGGCGAGGTGTTGGAGCTGGGCTTTGGCGACGATGACCACCGCTACGACGGCAACAAGCCCTACCCGCATCCCCACCTGATCTGCGTCCGCTGCCGTACGATCATCGACCTTGAGGTGAGTATCGCCGACGAGTTGGTGCAGCAGGTGGCCCGGCAGTCGGGCTACCCGATCATCAGCCACCGGCTCGATTTCTACGGCGTCTGCCCCGCCTGCGGGGAGGGTGCCTAGCCAAGCCCTTCGCCTACTCAATTCTCTATCGAAACGGGTTCTTTGTGGACTTGGACTGGAAGACTGGAGTGTGAAAGGAGGTAGGCCATTGTCCGTTCGCTAGTCGTGGTATCGGCCGGGAAGACACCCGGGCGCACACGAGCCCACGACACGTTGGGTGCGCCAGGGAGGCATCGTTGACAACACCAGAGACACAGCCAGAAGGAGATGAACCTATGAGTCACGAAGAGGATAGGCCGGTCATGGGCGCAGCCAGCAAGCGCGCAGGCGGCCGCGGCACGTCGAACCAAGACTGGTGGCCGAATCAGTTGGACCTGCGCGTTCTGCACCAGCATTCTGCCCTCTCCAATCCCATGGACGAGGCATTCAACTATGCGGAGGAATTCGCCAAGCTCGACCTCGAGGCCCTCAAGAAGGACCTCTACGCCCTGATGACCGACTCGCAGGACTGGTGGCCGGCCGATTGGGGTCACTACGGAGGGCTCTTCATCCGCATGGCGTGGCATAGCGCGGGCACCTACCGTGTGGGCGACGGGCGTGGGGGGGCTGGGTCCGGCTCGCAACGCTTCGCGCCGCTGAATAGCTGGCCGGACAATGTGAACCTCGACAAGGCGCGCCGGCTGCTCTGGCCGATCAAGCAGAAGTACGGCAAGAGCATCTCCTGGGCCGACCTGATGGTCCTCGCCGGTAACTGCGCGCTGGAATCGATGGGGCTGAAGACCTTTGGCTTTGCCGGCGGGCGCGAGGACGTCTGGGAGCCGGAGCAGGACATCTACTGGGGGGCCGAGAGCGAGTGGCTTGGGGACAAGCGCTACGCGGGCGAGCGCGATCTCGAGAGCCCCCTTGCCGCCGTACAGATGGGGCTGATCTATGTGAATCCGGAAGGGCCGAACGGCATGCCCAGCGCGATCGCGTCGGGCCGGGATATTCGCGAGACCTTTGCACGCATGGCCATGAACGACGAGGAGACCGTCGCACTCATCGCCGGCGGGCACACCTTCGGCAAGTGCCACGGCGCCGGCCCTGCGTCCCATGTGGGGCCCGAGCCCGAAGCGGCCCCCATCGAGGAACAAGGCCTCGGCTGGAAGAGCAGTTTCGGCAGCGGCAAGGGCGGCGATACGATCAGCAGCGGCATCGAAGGCGCCTGGACGCCAAAACCAACCCAGTGGGACATGGGCTACTTTGACATGCTGTTTGGCTACGATTGGGACCTGGTCAAGAGCCCTGCCGGCGCCTGGCAGTGGGTCCCGGTCAATCCAGACGAGAAGCACCTGGCTCCTGCTGCCCACGACCCGAGCAAGCGCGTCACAACCATCATGACCACCGCCGACCTCGCCCTGAGGATGGATCCCGCCTACAGGCCGATTGCGGAGCGCTTCCACAAGAACCCACAGGAGTTTGCCGATGCCTTCGCCCGCGCGTGGTTCAAGCTTACGCACCGCGACATGGGCCCCCGCTCGCGCTATCTCGGGCCCGAGGTTCCGGCTGAAGAGCTGATCTGGCAGGACCCGGTGCCCGCAGTCGATCATGCGCTCATCGACGCGCAGGACACCACAGACCTCAAGCGCAGGATCCTCGCCTCGGGCTTGTCGATCTCGGACCTGGTCTCGACCGCCTGGGCGTCTGCATCCACGTTCCGCGGCTCCGACAAGCGCGGTGGCGCGAACGGCGCACGCATTCGCCTTGCGCCACAGGTGGATTGGGAGGTCAACCAGCCGGCCCGGCTGCGCAGAGTTCTGCAGACCCTGGAAGGGATCCAGAGCAAGTTCAACAGCGCTCAGTCCGGCGGGAAAAAGGTCTCCCTTGCCGACCTGATCGTCCTGGGTGGATGTGCGGCTGTCGAGCAAGCCGCCAAGAACGCCGGTCAGCAGGTGACCGTTCCCTTCACGCCGGGGCGCACCGATGCGTCACCGGAGCAGACCGACGTGGCGTCGTTCGCCGTGCTCGAACCGGCGGCAGACGGGTTCCGCAACTACCTCAGGACGAGATTCTCCGTGCCGGCCGAGGAGCTGCTGGTCGATCGCGCGCAGTTGCTGACGCTGACTGCTCCTGAGATGACCGCCCTCATCGGCGGCATGCGCGTGCTGAACGCCAACTTCGGGCAGTCCCAGCACGGCGTCTTTACCAAGCGGCCGGAAGCACTCACCACCGACTTTTTTGTGAACCTGCTCGACATGAGAACGGTGTGGAAGGCCACCTCGGAAAACGGAGACCTGTTCGAGGGCCGCGACCGCACCACGGGTGAGCTCAAGTGGACCGGCACGCGAGTCGACCTGCTCTTTGGCGCCAACTCCCAGCTCCGGGCCCTGGCAGAGGTCTACGCTTGCCACGATTCCGAGGGCAAGTTCGTGCGCGACTTTGCTGCGGCGTGGAGCAAGGTGATGAACCTCGACCGCTTCGACGTCACCCGGTCGTAACAGGGACGGCGTCGAGGAGCTAGACAGGGGGCGGCGCACCAAGCGCCGTCCCCTGTTCGATCTCAGGCAGCCAACTCAGATGGGGTCCCGCCAGGACACGATCCCGCCCTCGCCTATGCCCTTCGCCAGGCAAGGATCGTCACCCCGGCCATGATGGCCGCGCCCAGGGCGCCCGGCGCCCAGGTGCCGACTGCACCCAGCAGCCAGCCGCCAGCCGAAGGCGCAACCACCCGCGACAGGCTCTCCAGCGCTCCCGCCGTCCCGAGTGCGCCGCCCACTTCGTGCGGCGGAACGGCTCGGGAGATGGCGCTGTTGATGACGGTGTTGAGCACCCCGGTCGAGAAGGCCATCGGGATCAGTACCACCAACAGCACCGGCACGCTCGGCGTCAGCGCCCAGGCCACCAGGCTGAGCGCCTGAAGGACCACGCCCCACGAGATCAGCCTGGACTCGCCGAACCGCTTGGTCAGCATCCCGATGAGCCCGCCCTGCACGATGACCGCCAACAGGCCAACGTACGCCAGCAGGTAGGAGGTTGTCTGCGCATTCAGGCTCAGGCGGTCCTTGGCCCACAGGGTGAACATGCTCTGGAAAAGCGCTGCGGCGATCGCATAGAAGAGGCGGATGGTCATCAAGGGACCAACGGTCGGCTTCCGCAGCTCCTGGATCATGGCCGGGATGCTGATCAGCGCGCGCTTTTCCCTCTTGGCCAGCTCTGCCTTCCGCTCCGCGGTCAGCGACTCGGGCAGCACGCCGATCACGCCCAGCAGGTTGGCGGCTGCCAGGCCGGCGGCCGCAAACGCAGGCACGGAGTACCCCCACTTGCTCAGGGCCCCGCCGATAGCCGGACCCAGCACAAAGCCCAGCCCAAATGCCGCTCCGATGAGGCCCATCCCTTTGGCCCGGTTTCGCTCGTCGGTGACGTCGGCGATGTAGGCCTGGGCGACTGTGATGTTGCCGCCCGTCAGGCCGCTCAACGTGCGCGCGAGGAACATAACCGCCAGGATTGCGCCGTTTTGCAGAACGGCATGCTGGTCGGGGGTAGGGTTGTCGACCACGAGGGTGGCAAGCAGCCTGCCAAGCGGCTCGGCCAGGCCCAGCAGTAGGAATCCGAGCGCGGTTCCGGCGATGCTGATGACGAGGATCGGCCGCCGGCCGTAGCGGTCGGACAGCCGGCCGAGCAGCGGAGCGCCGACGAACTGCGCGGCCGCGTAGGCCGCGACCAACAGCCCAACCAGGAACTGGCTGGCTCCGTACTGGCCCGCAAAGTAGGGCAGCAGTGGAAGGATCAGGCCAAAGCCGAGCAGGTCGACAAAGACGACGAGAAAGATGTTGGCAAGACGAGAGCGCTGCATTCTATCCTTTCGGCGCTTTCCGCCGGAGCCTGCTCACCGCGCGCCGGGCCCGCAGGTGCGGCCCGGCGCGGTGGCGGCCCGGGCATCCGAGACATCTCTAGCCGGCCGCCACTTCGCGGCACGAATTACGAAGCAGCCCCACCTTCTCGATCTCGACTTCGACGAGGATGCCGTCCCTCAGGAAGAGGGGGGGGCGCCGGTACCCTCCGGTGCCGTGCGGCGTGCCGGTCAAGAGGACGTCCCCCGGCAGCAGTGTGAATGCCCGGGTGACGAATTCGACCAGCGTGGGAATGTCAAAGATCATCTCAGCCGTGGTCGAGTCCTGCACCGTCTCTCCATTCAGCCGGCAAGCAATGCCCAGCTTCCCCGGCTCGGGGATCTCGTCCCGGGTCACGAGCCAGGGGCCCATCGGGCAGAAGGTGTCGAGCGACTTGCCGCGCACCCACTGCCCGTCGCCCCGCTGCAGGTTGCGGGCGGTCACGTCGTTCGCGCAGGTGTATCCGGCGATAAACTCAAAGGCGCGGCCAGCCGGGACGTTCCGGGCGCGCCGGCCAATCACCACCGCCAGCTCGGCCTCATAGTCCACCTCCGCCGTCAGCGCAGGATCCCACGTGATCGTCTGCCCCGGCCCGATCAGCGACGTCGGGAGCTTGGCAAAGAGGATAGGTATCTTGGGCGGCTCCTTGCCCGTCTCGCGGCAGTGGTCCCGGTAGTTCTGCCCCACGGCGACGACTTTCGACGGTTCCGGGACCGGCGGCAGCAGGGCCAGATCCTCCAGCGGGCAGACGGCGGCCGGCGGCAGCCGGCCGGCCGACCACTCGCTCAGGACGGCCGCCGCGCGCTCTATCGCCACCGGCCCCGCCTCGAGAAAAGGCCGCATCCCCGCCGGAAGCTCGGCGTCGGCTGCGTGCAGGTCAATCACGGCGCTCCCGGCCACGAGCCCCAGCCGCGCCGCCTTGCCACGGGAGTAGGTCACAAGTTGCATGGTCGATTGTGTGCCTCCGATCCTGGGTGTGCTTTGCTCGCGCTATCATACACGAGGCCAAGCACGATGCCAACCGCTTCTCTCCCTCTGCCCAGGGCTGCTGAACTCCCCCCGATCTGTCACTCCGAGCGACCCTCCGACCTGTCATTCGAAGCGACCCCCCGCCCGGTTGTCATTCCGAGCGACCCCCCGCCCGGTTGTCATTCCGAGCGACCCTCCGCCCGGTTGTCATTCCGAGCGACCCTCCGCCCGGTTGTCACTCCGAGCGACCCTCCGCCCGGTTGCCATTCTAAGCAACCCCCCGCCGGTTGTCATTCTGAGCGACCGCAGGGAGCGAAGAATCTCGCCCGTGGCAGCGTCGAGATCCTTCCCTGTCCTCAGCCTCACATCTTGGCGGACTCCGACAGGTCCCTGAGAGCCCTGGTCGCCATCCTTGCCCCCCCGCCCGATCCCTGCTACAATGCATGCGACGGGCAGGGAGCACCATCTACCGCGGGGTTCGCCCGGGCTGCAGGCATGTCCTGCCCTCAAGGAGGCGCACGTGACCAGAGCAGTCGTGATCAACGGCAGCCCAACCCTCGACAAGGGAGACACTGCCCGGGTGGTGCAATCCTTCATCGACGGCATGGCCGAGGCCGGCGCCCACGTCGACCTCCTCTATGCCACCCGCCTCAAGCCCAAGCCCTGCTCCTGCGGCAGCATGATCTGCTGGGGCAAAACCCCGGGCGAGTGCTGCATCAAGGACTCCATGGAACCGGTCTACCCCCTGGTCCGCCAGGCCGAGGTGCTCGTCCTGGCGACCCCCGTCTACGTCCCGCTGCCCGGCGCCATGCAGGAGGTGATCAATCGCCTCTGCCCCCTCCTAGACCCCCTCCAGTGCACCTTCAGCGGCGGCCGCACCCGTGCACGCTTCCGCAGCGACGTCGCCATCCGCCACATCGTCCTCATCTGCGTCTCCGGCTGGTGGGAGCTCGGCAACTGCGATACCGTCCTGCGCATTGCCGAGGATCTGGCTGCCAACGCCGGCCTGCCGTTGGCCGGCGCCCTGCTGCGGCCCCACGCCTGGGCGATGCGGCAGCGGGGCACGCTCACCCCTGACGGCGAGGCCGTGCTGACCGCCGTGCAAAGCGCGGGCCGCCAGATCGTCGCCAGGGGCGCCATCGAACGCGCCACCCTAGAGGCCGTGAGCCGCCCCCTCATCTCCCTCGAGGACTACTGGCGCAGCCAGTTCGGGGGGTGAGCGTGACCATGGATGGCGAGGAGGCCGGCCGCTACTGGAACGAAAACGCCGACGCCTGGACGCAGCTGGCACGCGCCGGCTATGACACCTACCGCGACTGGCTGAACACGCCCGCCTTTCTCGCCATGCTGCCCGAGGTGCGCGGCCTCTACGGCATCGACATCGGCTGCGGCGAGGGCCACAACACCCGCGCGGTGGCTCGCCTCGGCGCGCGCCTCGCGGCGATCGATGTCGCCGAGACCTTTGTCCGCTACGCCGCCGAGGCCGAGCAGCAGGACCCCCTCGGCATCGACTACCGGGTTGCCAGTGCCGCCGGCCTTCCCTTCCCCTCCGGCCATTTCGACTTTGCCACAGCCTTCATGAGCCTCATGGACATGCCCGTGACCGGCCGCGTGCTGGCGGAGGTATTCCGCGTACTCAAGCCCGGTGGCTTTCTCCAGTTCTCCATTACCCATCCCTGCTTCGACACCCCCCATCGCCGCAACCTCCGAGACGAGCAAGGCATCACCTACGCGATCGAGGTCGGTGACTACTTCCGCAACCTCGAAGGCGACGTCGCAGAGTGGATCTTTAGCTCCGCCCCACCCGAGGTCAAGCAGGGAATGCGCAGATTCCAGACTCCGCGCTTCACGCGCACCCTCAGCCAGTGGCTGAACGGCCTGCTCGACGCCGGTTTCCAGATCGAACGCATCGAAGAGCCCCGGCCCTCCGACGAGACCGTCGCCCAGTGCCCCAACATCCAGGATTCGCAGGTCGTCGCCTACTTTCTGCACGTCCGCGCCCGCAAGCCCCGGGCCCCTGCCGGCCCGGAATAAGCAGCCCGGCGGCAACGGCCACCGTGGACCGTCCCCGCCCAACACCCAGGAGAGCCTCGATGGACATCCGCCCCTTTACACCCGCCGACTATCCCGCCGTCGCGGACATTCACAACAGCCTCGGCATCGTCTGGCCTGAGCGCCCCAAGACCGCCGATGCCTGGGCCGAGGCCGACCGCAACCGCAACCCCAAGCTCCGCTACCAGCGCTTTGTCGCGAGCGTAGGAGGCGACGTCGTCGCGTTCGCCACTTATGGGCACAACATGGGGGACTATCACCCACAGCGCTTTTACGTGAACGTCGAGGTGAGCCCGGCGCACCAGCGCCGGGGGGTCGGCGCGGGCCTCTATGACCGGCTCATGGCCGAGCTGCAGTCCCTGGACCCGCGCGTCCTCCGCGCCGACGCCTTCGCCAACCAGCCCCAGGGCTTTCGCTTCCTTCAGGCACGCGGCTTCTACGAGGCCTGGCGCGAGACCCCAGTCCATCTCGAGGTCTCTTCCTTCGACCCCAGGCCGTACGCCGGCCTCGAGCCGCATCTCCTGGCCAAGGGCATCGCCGTCAAGACCCTGCGAGAGCTCGCGGCGGACCCCAGTCGAGACGCCAAGCTCTACGACCTCTACTGGGACGTGACGGACGACGTTCCCCAGGAGGACACCCGCATCGAGCACCAGCCCTTCGACGAGTGGGCAGCCTGGGCCCTCGGCGACCCCACCTTCGTTCACGATGCCTACTGCATCGCCGTGCACGGAGAGACCTTCGTTGGCTTGAGTGAATGGGGCGCTGACCCCGGCAGTGATGCCCTCTTGGGTGGCCTGCTCGGCGTCCGCCGCGCCTTCCGCGGGCAGGGGATTGCCCTTGCCCTCCAGCTGCGGGCCATCGCCTGTGCCGCCGCGAATGGGTACCCGCTCGTCAAGACCTGCACAGCCATTCAGAACGCGCCCATGCAGGCCCTCTTCAACAAGCTTGGCTTTGCCCGGGACCCCGAGTGGCAGCAGTGCCAGAAGGACCTCATCCCCGTCCCTCCGCAAGGATCGGGGTCAGAGTGAAAGTGGATGCCGCAGCCGCTGAGGAGCAAGCCTTGGGCGGGCCATCGCGCTCCCTGACCACACGCCTCTACCAGTCGGCCGCCGACCTGTGGCAGATGTACGGCATGCTCATGGGGGCCCGCTCCCGGACCTCCGATTGGCGCTTTGCGCACGTCGGGGAGCTCGCCTGGACCTATTTCATGGTCGACTGCCACCTCGATCCGTGCCAGTATATCCGCCTCTGGCACGATGCCGGCCGCTTGGCCGGCTATGCCATCCTGGGAGAGGACCCCTCTTTCGACTGCCAGATCCTGCCCGAGTACGAGTGGACCGGCATCGAGGAAGAGGCCCTCGCCTGGGCCGAGGAATGCCTGGAGGCCCTTCGCGGGCGCGGCGTGCCCGGTTGGGGCGGCGCGCTCGCGTCGGGCTCACGCCAGGACGACGCCAAGCGCCTTGCCTTCCTCGACCGGCACGGCTTCCAGTACTGCGGCCGGTTCGCCGAGGTCAACATGATCCGCTCGCTGGAGGGCCCCATCCCCACCGGCCCCCTGCCCGAGGGCTTTTGCATCCGTGCCGTCGATGGGCAGGCCGAGGCCGCCGGGCGCGCCGCCATCCAGCGTGACGTCTGGCAGCCCTGGTCCGTGGGGAACGTATCGGCCGGCGACTACGCCCGCTTCATGCGCATGCCCGGCTACGAGCGCGAGCTCGACCTGGTCGCCGTCGCCCCCGGCGGCACGTTTGCTTCCTACGTCAACGGTTGGATCGACCCCGTCAACCATATCGGCGACTTTGGCCCGGTCGGCGCGCGCCCGGCCTACCGCCGGCTCGGCCTGACGCGCGCCCTCCTCCTCGAAGGGCTGCGCCGCATGCAGGCCCTGGGCATGGACCGCGCCTGCATCTCCACCAACAACACCCCCGCCCGCAGCCTGTACGAGTCGGTCGGCTTCACCGTCGTCAACCGCTATCTAGACTACCTCAAGTTGTAGGGCGGGTTTCCATACCCGCCACCGTAGGGCGGGTTTCCCTACCCGCCACGTAGGGCGGGTTTCCATACCCGCCCACCACCTTCCTCCTGGCACTGCTCGTGGGCATCTGGGCAGCCATGAGAAAACTCCTCGGCCGTTGACCGGTGCGGCGTAAGGTGCTATACTCAGATTCCAGCCAAGGAAGCGAAAGGAGCCGCCGTGGACATCCGACCCGTCAAGGCGCCGAAGGACCTGAAGGCTTTCATCGACCTGCCCTACCGCCTCTACCGGCACGACCCCATCTGGGTACCCCCGCTGCGCAGTGAGCAGCGCAGCCAGTTCGATCCCGTGCTCAACCCATTCCTCGAGCACTGCGAGTGGCAGCTCTTCCTCGCCGAGGAGGGGGGCACGGTCGCCGGCCGCATCGCCGCCTTCGTCGACCGCCTGGCGAACGATGCCTGGCAGCAGCAGATAGGCCTCTTCGGCTATCTCGAGTGCACAACCTCCCCCGGCCTGGCCCGGCGCCTCCTCGAGACGGCGCGCGATTGGCTGCGGGCGCGCGGCTGCACCGCCATGCGCGGGCCCTGGAGCTTTGTCTCCCAGGACTGGGGAATGGTGGTGGAGGGCTTTGCCCCCTCTCCGGTGATCATGGCCCCCTACAACCCGCCCCACTACAACCAGTACCTGGTCGACTTTGGCCTGCAAAAAGCCAAGGACCTGCTCTGCTGGTACGTCTCGGCGGCCGAGGGGTACGACGTCCCCGACCGCATCAAGCACCTGACCGATGCCGTGGCCAAGCGCTACGGCGTACGCGTGCGGCCGATCGACATGCGCCGCTACGATCAAGAGGTCGATACCGTCATCGAGGTGTCCAACGCCAGCCTGGCGGACAACTGGGGCTACTCGCCGGTGACCGAGGCCGAGGTGCGGGCGATGGCGCGCGACCTGAAGCAGATCCTGCAGCCCAAGGGCGTGCTGGTTGCCGAGGATCGCAGCGGGCGGCCGATCGGATTCGCCATCACGCTGCCCGACGTGAATTGGCTCCTGAAGGGGCTCAACGGCCGGATGCTGCCCTTCGGATTCCTCAAGCTGCTCTACGGCATTCCGCGCCTCCGGCGCTACCGCATGTTCGCCCTCGGCGTGATCCCGGAGTACCACGGCAAGGCCGTGGACAGCTTGCTCTACCGTGCGCTCTACGAGTCGCTCTATTCGCCCGATACCTGGATGGAGATCAACTATGTGCTCGAGGACAACTGGGCCATGGTGAACGCCATCCACAAGCTGGGAGCCAAGCCCCTGCGGCGGTATCGCGTCTACGAGATGGCACTAGAGAGCTAGCCGGAGTCTGCTCGGCACAGGCTCTCGATATCGGCCCAGCCGTAGGCAACTTCCACCGCCCTCACGCCCTCGTCCAGCGTCACGGTCTGCCTGCCGAGCAGCCGGCCCCCGAGCCGCTCGTAGAACCCGCGCGCCGGGTTCCCTTCCAGCACCCACAGCATGACCGACCTGCAGCCGCGCTGCTTCAGCTCCCCGGCCGCGGCCGCCACCAGTCGCCGCCCCAGCCCCTGCCGCTGCAGCAGCCCGCGCACGTGCAGGGCGATCAGCTCGCTGTCAAATCCGGCGATACCGGCCGGCCCCGGCCGGCCCAGGGCGTAGCCGGCTACTTCCTGCTCTTCGCCCACGGCCACGAGCAGCACATCCTCGGGGTGCTCGTGCATCCACCGCCGCCAGTCCTGCTCCTGCTCCTCGTAGGAGAAGCGCGCCAGGTACTCCGCCGGCAGGAGACCCGCGTAGGCGGTGCGATAGCTGTCCACCTGCACCCGGGCCAGCCCGGCGCTGTCGCCGGCCGTGGCTTTGCGGATCTGAGTCACCCTGCCCTCTCTCCTTCCAGCACGGCCTTGAGGTTGTCCAGGACCCGTCCCCAGGTGCGCTCGAGAAAGTCGACGAACCCCGGCCGCGCATCCAGGGAGCCCAGGACGGTCACGGTGAAGGTCAAGGTTGTGCTCCGGCCCTGCCCATCCAGCAGGACGCAAACCCTCATCGGCGGCTCATCGTCACCGTCCCAGGTGAAGGCGAGAGAGCGCTCGAGGATCAGCTGGGTGAACACCCCGCGAGCGTTGTAGCCCTGCGTGTAGATGTGATATCTGCCGCCCACCCGCGCGTCGACCACCGCCGTCTCGCAGCACCAGGTACACCAGCCCGCCGCAGTCGCAAAGGCCGCCCAGACCTGTGGCGGAGGCACAAGGATCGTCCGGGTCAGCGTAATCCCCTGCACCGGAGTGGTCATGGGCAGCCTCCTCGCGCTAGAATGGCCCGATTGGGAAATGGCCGGGCTTGTGTCCGGATTATACGGGGGAGATTCGTGCCTGTCAAGCCGATGGCGCAGGCCCCGGGGAGCGGTGCCCGGCGAGGCTCTATTTCGTGCGCCACGGAGAAAGCACCGTCTACCTCTTGCACGAGTTCGCCGACAGCGGGTGCCGGCATCCGCTCACCGAGCGCGGCATCGAGCAGGCATGTGCGCTGGCGCGGGGCCTGGGCAACCTGGGAATCGACAGGGTATACTCGAGCCCGCTCATGCGCGCCGTGCAGACGGCCGAGACCCTGGCCGAAACCCGCCGCGGCGGGCTCTACTGCCTGTCCTGGTGCGGCGAGTCCCTGGACGCCACCTCCTGACCCCCTCTCCGGCGAATCCCCTCTGTTGGGGATGACATCTCCCCTAGCCACACGGTATGCTTCGGGCAGTCGGGCAGCCCGCACGGCACCGGCGAGGCAGAAGCCACTACTGGGAGGAGAGGGGAGCGAGATGTCCGGCTACACTCACAGCAATGCACTCGGCAGCCAGGGAGGGGCGGCAGCCCGCCCTGGCCTGGCCCTCCGGAGCGGGGCCTTCGCGGTGTTTCTGGCCTGCGCGCTGGCGATTTGGTTCTTTGGCTCGAACTACTACCCTGCCTTTCGCACCAATGGCAGCGCCGGCTACTCCGCCGGCCTGACGGCCGCATTCCTTCTGGCCGCCCTCCTCCTGAGGCGCAGCACCCGGACCGCGCGCTATTGGTCGGTTGCCTACGCCTTCTTTGTCGCTTCGGCCGTGCTCCTGGTCTCCTCCCTGCTGGCGGGCCAGTATGCCCCCATCGCGAGGTCGCTGGGCGTTTCGCCGGGCTCGAACCAGGGACAGGCCCTGCAAAAGGTCTACGAGGCCCTGTTGGTCTCCGTGCCCATCCTCCTGTTGGTCAGGCTCTCGGGGGCCGGCCTCGGCTCGCTCCTGATCAGGCGGGGCAACCTCCGCTGGGGTGTGGGCATCGGCGCCCTGGTCCTGGTCGACATGATTACCTCGGCGCTCATCTTCTACGGCACCGGCTACCGGCCCGACCAGCTCGGATCGGTGATCGGGTGGGGCCTGGTCTTTGCCTTGTTCAACGGCTTCCTGGAGGAGCTGTGGCTCCGGGCTCTCTTCCTGGAGCGTCTGGTGCCCCTCATCGGCCCCACGGGGGCAGTCCTCCTGACGTCGGCCTGGTTTGCGGCCCTCCACTCCCTCGCGGTGGCCTACATGCCGGCTGCCGTCGTCCCCATCTTCGTCCTGAACACCCTCATGCTCGGGCTGGCGTGCGGGATCCTGATGCTCAAGACCGGCAGCATCTGGGGGGCCTTCCTGATCCATGCCGGCACTGACTTTTTTCTCTTCCTGGCCCTGCTGGCGGTCCAGTAGGGGGGCGTGGGCCGTTTCCGCCACGAGAGGGTCGGGGGGGCTGTCCCGAAACTGTCCTTCCGAGAAAGCGTAGCGTCCGCATCGGCAGACTTCTTCGCCGCAGGCTTGGGGAAGGTCCCAAAAACTGTCTTTCCGAGGAAGCGTAGCGACCGAGGAATCTCTGACTCTGCCTGGAACGCAGTGAAGTCAGATGCACCGCCGCGCTCAGCACGGCAGGTCTCGGGCTTTTGGACAGCCCCCTGCCTGTGCCTATCGAGTGCCGAACAACTCCTCGATGACGGGGTTGATCAGCGCCCACTGCGGCAGGAGCACCTGCGCGCCGTCGTAGCGCGTGAAGCTCGACACGAGCGGGTGCTCCAGCACCACCTGCTGAAGGCTGCCGAGGTCGATCCGCGCAGCCAGGTACGCCAGCCGCAGGAGCCGGCCCATGCCCAGGTCGGTCTTGACCCCATCCAGCACCGCCGAGGCCAGCGCGGGCCAGCGCACCACGCCGGCCCCGCTCAGCGCCTTCTGGCGGATGGCCAGCAGGACGAGCTGCTGGCGCTTAGCGCGGTGGAAGTCGCTGGTGCTCATCCGCGAGCGTGCGTATTCGATGGCCTGCGTCCCATCCATGTGCTGCCGGCCGGCGTCAAAGTGGACGGTCTTGTAGCCGTAGGGGTCCTCCGGCTTGGGGTTTGGGTAGCGGGTATCGTGCAGCGTCTCCGGCACCTCCACGTCGATGCCGCCCAGCGCGTCGACGATCCGCACAAAGGTGCCGAAATCGACCATCAGGTAGCCGTCGATGGGGATGCCAAAGTTGCCCTCGATCGTCGCCTTCAGGAGCGAAGCGCCCGCATCGGCGTTCTCCTCGTGCCCCTGTGCGCCCCAAAAGTTCGCCGTGTTGATCCGGTCCTCTCCGTAGCCTGGGATCGGCACCTGCAGGTCGCGAGGGATGGAGAGGATGCCCGCCGCCCGGCTTGCCGGATCGACCGTCAAGACGAGGATCGTGTCGGTTCGGTAGGCCCACCCCGTTTCGCTCCGCCGGTCGATGCCCAGGAGCAGGACATTGGTGCGCCCGCCCGGTGACGGCGCCAGCGCCGAAAGCAGGCCCGCGCCTGCCAGGCATGCGACCACCAGGATCAGCCCGGCGACCGCGAGGAGGCCCAACCGGCGGCTTCTCGGGTGCCGGCGGGCAGCGACCGCCGGCGTCGCCTGCCTGCGCCTGGCTTGGACGACCTCCTGGGGAGGGGCCGGCACCCACATCCGCTCTTTCACAGGCGTCACTCTAGCACGATGCCGGCGCCAGTGCAACTGGCGCGCCCGCGCCGCATCTCTTCCTTGCCAATCGCCGTAGTGTGGGGCCCCGCGCCCGCCCCGTCGCCCGACGGCCCTCTCTACGGCCGGTTCTCCCCTTCGAAAAAGATCGGGTTCGTCACGGCCGCCGGCACCGCCGGCGTGCCCGGGACAAAGACGCGCAGCACGTCCGCCCGCACAAAACCGGGGCCCGCCATGGCATAGGACACCGAGGCGTCACCGCGAGCCGCCGCTGTGAACAGAACCTCGCTCCCGTGCCCCGTCACGGCGCGCACGATGTCGCCGGCCTGCAGCCGGCGGACGTCGAGCCGCACCTCCTGCACCTCGGGCCAGCACACCGTATCGCCCATGATCGCATCGCCGGCGCTCATCTCCAGCAGCGGGCCCTCGGGCGAAAAGGTGATGAAGGAATGTCCCGCCCGCAGGGCAGCCAGGATGTCGCTCGTGCCGGCCGACTCGGCATAGACCGCCATCGCCGGCCCGCCCAAGAAGAGGAAGGGGGTGTCCCGGTGGTAGTCGCTTCCGCCGCAGGCGAGGATCCGCTCGCCCGCGCACAGTCGCCGGTGCCAATACTCCAGCGCCTGGAGGTTGCACGCCCGCATCGGCCCATTCCAGATCTCGATGCAATCGTACGGCAGCCTTCCCAGGTCAAACCGGAAATCCCACGGCGCATCGAACGGGTGGTTGATGGTGATGACCGCCCCGCGCGCGCGTGCCGTCTCAAAGCGCTGCTGCGCTTCCTCGTCGCTGTTGGTGGCAAAGCAGCCGTCGTAGGGCATCTCGACGCCCAGGAAGCCGGCATGCCCCCGGTAGTGGGTCCACTCCAGGCCGGGGATCAGGGTCACCCCTGCCACCTGCGGCAGTGCATCGCGCGTGATCGGCTGGTTGTGGTCGGTGATCACCAGAAAGTCGAGCCCGTTGCGCAGCGCCTTCCACGCCAGCTCCTCCGCGGTGTGGACGCCGTCCGAGGCCAGCGTGTGTGTGTGGATGTCGCCTTTGAGCAGGCGCCGCTGCTTGCGCTGCAGCCTGATCTCATAGTCGACCGTGACGCCCTCCGGCGCAATCGCATACGCCCCGACCAGGATCTGCCATTCGCCGGGCAGAATGGCCCACCGGCGGTAGCCGGGGGTGGCCTCGACCTCGCCGACCATGATCTCGGACTTGTCGGAGCCGGTGGCGCCCACCTGCTGCCCGTGGGGATCGATGAGCCCGATGTCGACGACATTGACCTCGTTCCGCTCGGTGAACGTGCCGTGCTCCATGGCGTGCGGCACTGCCGGGCGCCGGGGGTAGCGGTAAGCGATCGCGATCGACTCGATTCCGTCCGGGACCTCGAGGGGCAGGGTAAAGTAGCTACCCTCGCGTTCGTGGTCGATCTGGAGTGAGAGAGTCCGCGTCTCGATCATGGCAGGTCCGGCACCTCAGCATCCTCGGGCAGGGCAGGGGCGCTCTCGCCCTTCGGAAAGTCGATCAGCCACGAGAAGGCAAAGCTGATCACCATCAGCAGGATCGGGCACACGGCCAGCAAAAAGCGCGCGGCGTCGCCCGGCACCGGCCCTGGATTCTCGCCGCTCTCAAAGTGATAGATCCGGTTCACCAGCAGAAAGGCAGCGCTGGTGAAGAGGCCGTTCAGGCGGTTCATGAATCCCAGGGCGTTGGAGATGATCCCCTCGCGCCGGACCTGGTGCTTGCGCGTGTCCTCGTCCATGACTTTGGCGTTGATCAGGTCCATCGTCGTGATCACCCCGGCAAAGCCCAGGCCGACCAGGGCGCTGAAGATGAGCGCCGTCACCAGCGAGTTGGCAAAGTAGAGAGGGATGAAGGCGATTGCCAGCGCAAGCAGCGCCGCCCGCCAGACGGGCATCAGCGTGAACCTCCGCACCAGCCAGGCCCACACCGCGACGCACCCGATGGCGATCAGGAGCACGGCGGCAAAGAGCAAGCTCGTCTGGCCCTCGCTGATCTTGAGCGTGTACTTGGCAAAGAAGGGCATCGCGACCAGCACCAAGGACATGGCCGCACTGTAGAAGGCATTGGCGAATCCGGCCATCCAGAACTTGCGGTTCATGAAGAGGTCCTTCAGGCTGTTCCAGAGGGCCGGCTTGCGCTCGTCGACCGTGGTGCGGACCTCGCGCGAGGTGAGGCTCATGTAGAGGATCACGGCGCCGCCCAGGATCCCATACAGGATGGCCGTCGTCTGGTAGCCGAGGGCGGAGGTCACAATCGGCGTCAGCGCGATCGAGATGATCATCGCCACCAGCTGGAACGCCTGGCGCAGCGCGTTGGTCGAGGCGCGGCTGGCATCCGTGCGGAAAAGCTCCGGGAATAGCGCCCCGTAGTTGGCATTGATGACCGAATCGAGCGTGCCGGCGAGGATGTAAAAGAGCATGGCGTAGGCGAAGAGGCTCTTGCCTGCCAGGAAATCGGGCGTGGAGTAAAAGGCGATAAAGGCCAGGATCAGGAGCGGTGTCCCGATCACCAGCCAGGGCCGGCGCCTGCCCCACCGGGTGCGCGTCCGGTCCGATAGAAAGCCATAGATCGGGTTGTCGAGTGCGTCGATGAAGGTGTAGACGAACAGGATGGCCGCCATCTGCTTCGTGGTCATCCCCAGCTTGTCGACGTAGTAGTAGGCAGCGTACGTCTTGAGCATGTTGATGGGGATGGAGGTCCCGAACATGCCGATGGCGTAATTGAAGGACTTCCAGCGCTCCGATAGTGCCCTCTTCATCGTGGCTCCTCCTTGTTCGGTTGGCCGGTTTGGTGCCCGCACGCGGCACCTGCCCGACAGAATACCACATCGGCCCCGGCACCGCAAGCCGGCCGCAGGTCCCTCAGCAGGGCGCGCGCCGGGCGCGGCGCGTCTGGAACCCGGAGGGTAACCGTTGCCCTGCCCCGGCCCCCCGGGGGTTGACAGCCGGCCTGAAACGGGGTATACTGCGATCGACCAGTGGAGGAGATGGTACTCTTCAGCAGACCGGGTTTGAACCGGGACATCGAACAATCATCAAGCGCCAGGGCCGTCGTATGCCCTGGCGCTTGTGCGTACAAAACACCCTTTGAAAGGAGCGTGCTATGGATTCAGGGATGATCGGCAAGATCGAGAAAGCAAGGCGCTACGCCGAAGAACCGGAGCGGGTCAGGTTTGAGCAGTTCCGGCTCCAGTTCCAGGGCACGAACGGTCCCCACACCGTGACCTACGCGAACGGCACTTGGCACTGCACCTGCCGGTTCTTCTCCACGCGCGGCGTGTGCAGCCACACGATGGCAATGGAGCGTATCCTGGGGATCATGATCCCGGCCGAGGTGGTCGCCCCGGCCCTGGCCGGCCCTGTTCCGGTGATGGCCTAGCGCAGAGACCGGCTGCCAGAGGGGATGGGCACCCGCCCATCCCCTCTTTTCTTTCTAGGGCTCGAGCCGGCCGACCAGCCCTCCCTCCGCCGGCGCCACCAGCTGCACCTCCGTGACCTGGTTGTGCAGCTCCTCCTCGGACGCGGCATAGACCCGCAGGTAGTTGCCCGTCAGCCCGCTCCAGGCGCGGCCGCCCGCCGTCTGCCGCGCCGTCTCCCAGAGCACCTCCATGCGGCGGCCAAGGAACTGGGCCTCGAACGCCTTCCGGCAGGCAGAGGCGGCCTGCCGCATGGCAGCCGCCCGCTCCTCCTTCACCGCAGGCGGCACCTGGCCCGGCATCGCCGCCGCCGGCGTCCCGGGCCGCGCCGAGAAGGGAAAGACGTGGACCCGTGCCGGGGCCACCGACTGCACAAAGGCCAGGCTGCTCTCGAACTCTTCGGCGGTCTCCCCGGGAAACCCAACGATCACGTCCGTCGTCACTGCCAGGTCGGGATGGGCTGCGCGCGCCGCGGCTGCCAGCCGGGCAAAGCCGGCGGGCGTGTAGTGCCGTCCCATGCGCCGCAGCGTTGCCTCGCAGCCGCTCTGCAGCGGCAGGTGGAGGTGCGGGCAGAGCCGGCGGTCGGCCCAGAGGGCCAGCGCACCGTCCGGCAGGTCCCATGGCTCGATGGAAGAGAGGCGCAGGCGGGGCAGGTCCGTCTCGGCCAGGATGCGCGACACCAGCTCCCAGAGGTCGATCCCCCGCCTGCCCTGCCGATCGCGGCCGTACGCCCCAATGTGCACCCCGGTGAGCACCACTTCCTGGTAGCCCGCCTCGCGCCGCGCCCGCACCTCGGCGACGACCTCGTCCGGGGGGCGGCTCCGCTGCGGCCCGCGGGCCGTGTGGATGACACAGTAGGTGCACGCGTTGTCACAGCCGTCCTGCACCTTCACCAGGGCCCGCGTGTGCGGCTGGACGGCGGGCCGGTGCGGCGGGTGCTCCGGCGCGGGCTCCGCCAGGAGCTGCGCAAGCTGCTCCTTCTCGCGGTTGCCGGCGACCAGCACCACCCCCGGCAGGTCCCCCACCTCGGCCGGGGCCAGCTCGGCATAGCAGCCGGTGGCGACGAGCCGTGCACCGGGGTTCTCGCGGTGCAGCCGCCGCAGCGCCTGGCGCGACTTTTGCGCCGCCACGGCCGTCACCGCGCAGGTGTTCAGGACGCACAGCTCCGCCTCTGCCGCGCCGGCGACAATCTCATGCCCGGCGCGCGCCAGCGCCTCCGCGAGTGCGTCCATCTCGGCCTGGTTGAGCTTGCAGCCCAGGCTGCCCAAGTAGGTGCGCATGTGTACCCCTGCCCATTCTACCACCCCGGCCAAGCTCCGGCCAAACGGCCGCCGTGATCTCCCGCCTGGGGCTCCCCACCTGCCCCGGCGGGGGAGGCCGGGTGGGGGCTGCCTGCCCGCGCGAGGGAGAGAGCCCTGCTGTGCACAGGGCCGGCGAACTCTGACACTCTGACACGATTTTTAGGGTACTATCCCAAAATGCCCGAAATTCCAGAAACGACTATCGCAGGGTCGGCGGTGGAGGGCCGGTTCTCCCGCCGTCGGCGCCTGCCGCTCCGGCTTCCGGGGGAAGGGCGGCCGGGACCGGCGCCGGGCGGAGGATCGGGACTCCAGGTGCAGCGCACCCCGAGGGTGCGCCGGGCCGCTCGCCGGGAGCGAGAGGGGCGGCCTAGGGGGACCAGCCGCAGAACTCGTCGTCTGCGGGGTGGTTGGAGATGTTGGTCCAGGCCGGCGAGGAGAGGTCGAGGAGGTAGATTTCCTTGTTCCCGGAAAGGTCGCTGTAAAAGACCAGCTGCTCCCCGCCGGGCGACCAGGCGGCGAGGCCCTCTACGCTGTGTGGCGACTGGGAAAGGTTGCGGGGCAGGGAGCCGTCGGCGTTCATCAGGTAGATCTCGGGGTTGCCGTCCCGCTCGGAGTTGAAGGTGAGCCGGCCGCCGTCGGGTGACCAGAATGGATAGCGGTCGGTGCCGGGGGAGTTGGTCAGGTTGGCGACGCCGGCGTCCGTGCCGCCCGCCAGCGCGGACTGGACGTCGATCACCCAGATCTCCCTGTCGCCGGAGCGGGTCGAGGTGAAGGCGATCCGGGTCCCATCCGGGGACCAGGCGGGGTGGAGGTCATCGGCGGGATCGTGCGTCAGCTGCACGAGCCCGCTCCCGTCGACGTTGACGAGCCAGATGTCCTGGTTGCCGCTGCGGTCGCTCTGGAAGGCGATGCGGGTGCCGTCGGGGGACCAGGAAGGCCAGTCGTCGTCGCCCGCGTCGTCGGTGATTCGCCAGACGCGGCCGGCGGTGCCGCTGCCGGGATCAAAGGCCATGGCGTAGAGGGAGCCTTTGCCGAGGTTCCACTTGCCCGCCGGCGTATCGCGGAAGGAGAGGAAGGCGATGGCGCGGCCATCGGGCGCCCAGGCCGGGGCGACGTCGTCCGCCCAGGAGTTGGTGAGGTTGGTCTGCCGCGAGCCGTCGGGGGCCATGACAAGGATCTCATAGTCCGCGCTGGCGCCACGGTGGCTCTCGAAGGCGATCCACTGCGGGCGGGGCGTGGGGGCTGCGGTGCGGGTGGGCTCCGCGGCTGGCGCCTGGGTAGGCGGGGGAGTGGCCGTGGAAGCGGCAGGCGTGCCGGTCTCCTGCACGAGCGGGGCAGCGGGCTGGAGCGCCTGCGGCGTGTTCGAGGGCGCCGGGGTTGGGCTCGGCGGCTCGGCGGTCGCCGGCTGGGACGGGACAGGCGTGAGGGTGGCAGTGGGCAGATAGAAGGTGAGCCCGCCGGCGCCGACAGGGATGGCGGTCGGCTCGCGGGCCGCGCCGTGCAGCAGGCGCGCCACGCCGGGGACGTTGTTGGCCAGGTAGGCAAAGGCAAGGCCCCCACAGAGCAGGCAGAGGGCCAGAATGGCGCCCACCAGGATCCACCGTCTTTTTTTCACCGCTGCTGTTCTCCTCCCCGGGCGAGCCCCGGCTGCTGAGCGGCGCGCATTGTAGCACAGGGAGGGGGGTGGGGCAAGGGGGGAGGCACGCTCGCCTCGGGCGGAGATGTTCGGCGATCGGGGGATCAGGTGCAGCGCACCAACGGCAGGTGCACCGCACCGAGCGGGGGAGAGGGGCACGCGCGCCTCGGGCGGAGATGTTCGGCGATCGGGGAATCAGGTGCAGCGCACCAACGGCAGGTGCACCGCACCGAGCAAAGAGGCGGGATGGGACTTGACAATAGCACAAATGTTCTATATAATAGGGATGATCCTGCAGAACGCGTGCGGCGAGCGGAGGAGGCTAGCATGGGCAGCGAGCAGAGACAGAAGCAGCCTCAGCTGGAGATGACGGTGGCGGCCCTCCAGGGGCGCTACGGCCCGTGGGCCGTGGCCCGCGGGCCGGCGGGCCGGGCAGCCGGCTCTGCGGCAGCCGTCCCCCACATCCCCACCGGCTTCGAAGCGCTTGATCGCGCGCTGGGGACGGGCGGGCTGCCGAAGGGAGGTGTCTGCGAGGTTGTGGGGCCGGCGACGTCGGGCAAGACAACCCTGGCGCTGAGGTTCCTGGCACAGGCGCAGCGGGGCGGGAGCCAGGTGGCCTACATCGACCAGGCCCGCTACTTTGACGCCGACTATGCACACCGCTGTGGCGTCGACCTTTCCCACCTGCTGGCGGGCGCGCCGCAGGACCTGGCGGAGGCCCTGGCGATGGCCGAGGCCCTGGCCCGCTGCGGGAGCCTGGCCGCGATGGTCCTGGACACGGTGGATTTTCTGTGGGGGGACGCAGCCGCGGCCCGCCTGCTGGCTGCCACGCTGAGCCGGCTGCGGCCGCCGCTGGTCCGCTCGGGCACGGTCCTGCTCGTCCTGCACGACTCGCCCGACGCGCGATCGCCGGCCCTCTCGGCGCTTGCCCACACGGCCACCGTCCGGCTCCAGGTGGTACGCGAGAGCTGGATCAGGCAGTACGGCGACGTCCGGGGCTACAAAGCGCGCGTGGACGTGCTGAAGAACCGGCATGGGCCGGCAGGGCAGGCGGTCCGGTTGGCGATCGAGCTCAGCGGCGCGGCATACGGCAGCGGCATCTGATGTCTGTGCTCTATTGCACCATCCCCCACTTTGCGGCTGCCCTGGTGCAGCGGGACAGGCCGGACATGCCGGCCGGCCCCCTGGTGCTCCTGGGGCCCGACGGGCGGGTCCTGGACGCCAGCGGCGAAGCCATGGCCTGCGCCATCCGGCGGGACATGACGGCCCAGGCAGCCAGGGTTCGCTGCCCGGAGGCACACCTGGTGGAGGCGGACCTGGAGCGCTGCCGGGCGGAGCAAGAGGCGCTGTTCCAGGTGTTGGAGCGGTATTCGGCCGGAGTGGAGCCGCACGGGTTGGGGGCAGCGTATGCGGACCTTGCGGACCTTGCCCGCGAGCCGGGCACCGCGACCGGCCTGTTGAGAGAGATCGGCCACCGGGTGCGCGGGGAGCTCGGGGTGGCCCTCCAGCCGGCGCTGGGGTGGGACAAGAACAAGTTCACGGCCCAGGCAGCCGCACGGCGCACGCAGCCGGGGAGGCTGCTGACCGTCGGGCAGGCCCAGGAGAGGCCGTTCCTGAACCCGCTGCCGGTCACCCTGCTGCCGCTGGAGGCGGAGCCGCTGCAGCGGCTGCGCTTCCTGGGCCTGATCACCCTGGGGCACTATGCGGCGCTCCCCCCGGCGGCGGTGAGCCAGCAGTTTGGGCGGGCGGGGCAGGTCGCGCACCTCTGCGCCCGCGGCGAGGACAACCGGCCGGTCGTCCCGCGCGGGCAGGCGCGGCACCTGCAGGCGGCGATCGAGCTCGAGGCGCCGCTGGCCGAGCGGGGAGGGCTGTCGGCCGCGCTGGGCCACCTGGTGACCCCCCTGCTGGACGACCTGCGGGGGGAGCTGCAGGCGTGCGGGCAGGTCCGGCTGGCGGTCCATTTTGAGCGGGGCGCGCGCCAGGAGAAGGAACGGGCCTTCTTCGTGCCGGTGACCCACGCGGAGCGGATGGTGCAGGCGCTGGGCGAGATGCTGGACGGGATGCGCTGGGAGGCGGGCGCTACCGGCCTGGAGGTGAGCCTGGAACAGATCCAGGATGCCGCGACGCAGCAGATGACGCTCTTTCCGCAGGAAGAGGAGCGGAAAGGGAAGCTGCAGGAGGTGGATCGGTACCTGGCGGCCCGCTTTGGGGCCAGTCGCCTGCGCCGGGCGGTGCTGGCGCAGCCCGGCGCCCTGCTGCCCGAGTGGCGCATCACCTGGCAGTCGTAGGCACGGCGATGACGCGCTTCTGGCCGGCCGGGCAGCCGGTCACGACGTGGGGGGAGAGGGAAGAGGCGCCGGCCGGCTTTGCCTGGCTGGGAGGGCCGCACGATATCGAGGAGTACCACAGCCGGTGGCGGGTCCACACCCGCTGGTGGGACGCGGAGGAGGCCATCTGGCGCGAGTACGTCAAGGTGACCACCGCCACGGGGCTGCTGTGCCTGCTGTACCGGGATCTGAGCACGGGGGAGTGGTTCCTGGTGCGGGTGTATGACTGAGTATGTCGAGCTGGACGTTGTGGCCGGTCTCCCGACCGGCCACAACGGGGCCGGCCACAAGGGGCGGGTGTATGATTGAGTATGTCGAGCTGCACTGCCACAGCTCCTTCTCGCTGCTGGATGGGGCGTCGTCGCCGGAAGCGCTGGTCCGGCAGGCGGCGGCGCTGGGCTACCGGGCGCTGGCGCTGACGGACCACGACGGCCTGTATGGCGCGGTGCGCTTTTGGCAGGCGGCGAAGGAGCAGGGCATCCGGCCCATCGTCGGCGCCGAGGTTGCGCTGGAGGGGCTGGGGCACCTGACGCTGCTGGCCGAATCGCGGGAGGGGTACGCCAACCTGTGCCGGCTGCTGAGCGCCGGGCAGCTGGCAGGGCAGAAAGGGCAGCCCCGGCTGTCGCTCGATACCCTGGCACAGCACGCCGGGGGGCTGGTGGGCCTTTCGGGGTGCCGGCAGGGGGTGGTCGCTTCGGCGCTGCAGGGCGGTGGCGAGGGGCAGGCCGTCGAGAGGGCCGGCCGGCTGCGCGAGGCGCTGGGGAGGGAGCGGTTCTGGATCGAGATCCAGAGGCAATTCGTGCCCGGCGAAGGGCGGCTCGAGGCCGGGTTGGCTGACGTCGCCGAGCGGCTGGGCCTGGGGCTGGTGGCGACCAACAACGTGCACTATGCCACGCGCTCCGGGCAGCGCCTCCACGACGTCCTGACCTGCATCCGGCACCTGGCGACCCTGCCCGAGGCGCTGGCGGCCGGGCTGCTGCACCCCAACTCGGAGCAGTACATCAAGTCGCCGCAGGAGATGGAGGTCCTCTTTTCGGCCGGCGGGCCGGGCGGGATCGACCGGCGGGAGGCGCTGCGCAACGCGGCGCGCATCGCGGAGCGGTGCGAGGCGTGCCTCGATTTCTCGGCGCAGCGGCTGCCCGCTTTTGCCGTCCCGGAGCCCCACACGCCGCAGAGCTACCTGCGGCACCTGTGCGAGGCGGGCATGGCGCAAAAGCCGGGCCTCGACCGGGAGAAGGCAGGGCGGCAGCTCGACCACGAGTTGGCCGTCATCGAGCGGGCGGGTCTGGCCGGCTACTTCCTGGTGGTGTGGGACATTGTGCGCTTTGCCCGCGAGCAGGGCATCCGCTGCCAGGGGCGGGGCTCGGCGGCCAACTCGCTGGCGGCCTACCTGCTGGGCATCACGCCGGTCGATCCGCTGCGCCACAACCTCTTGTTCGAGCGCTTCCTGAGCGAGGGGACGGGCACCATGCCCGACATCGACGTCGATTTTGCGGCCGACCGGCGCGAGGAGGTGATCCAGTACGTCTACCGGCGCTATGGCGAGGAGCACACCGGGATGGTGTGCAACGTCGTCACCTACCGCGCCCGCTCGGCCGTGCGGGACGTGGCCAAGGCGCTCGCCTTTCCGCGGGACGTGATCGACCGGGCCGCCAAGTCGCTCGACACCCACTCGGTGTCCAAGGCCATCGGGCTGCTGGCGGACGAGTTCTCCCTGGCGGTGCCGGACCCGGCCGCGGGCAACCCGGCCCTGCCCTGGCCCCTGCTGGCCGAGCTGCTCACGCAGATCGAAGGCGTCCCCCGCCACCTCTCGATCCACGTCGGCGGGCTGCTCATCACCGCGGCGCCCCTGGTCGAGGTGGTGCCGCTCGAGCGGGCGACCATGCCCGGCCGCGTCGTGGTCCAATGGGACAAGGACAGCGTCGAGGATGCCGGGCTGATCAAGATCGACCTCCTGTCGCTGCGCACGCTGGGGGTGGTGGAGGAGGCGCTGGGCCACATCCGGGCCGAGCGGGGGGAGGCGCCCGACTTGGAGCGGCTGCCGCTGGACGACCCGGCCGTGTACGCCCTCCTCCAGAAGGCAGACACGGTGGGCTGCTTCCAGGTGGAGAGCCGCGCCCAGGCGCAGATGCAGCCCAAGATGCAGGCGAGCCGCTTCGAGGACATTGTCATCGCGACCGCGCTCATCCGGCCGGGGCCGATCCAGGGCGGCATGGTGCACCCCTACCTGCGGCGGCGGAAGGGGCTGGAGCCGGTCACCTACCTGCACCCTTCGCTGGAGCCGGTGCTGGCCGAGACGCTGGGGGTGATCGTCTTCCAGGAGCAGGTGCTGCGGGTTGCCATGGCGGTGGCGGGGTTCACGCCGGCCGAAGCCGACCGCCTGCGCAGGGCGATGAGCCGCAGCCGGTCGGAGGAAGCGATGGAGGCGCTCCGCGGCAAGTTCGTGGCGGGCGCGCAGGCACAGGGGGTGGAGCCGGCGGTGGCCGAGGAGATCTACCGGCAGTTGGCCGGCTTTGCCGGGTTCGGCTTCTGCAAGTCACACGCGGCCGCCTTTGCCCTGGTCGCCTACCAGACCCTCTACCTGAAGGCGAACTTCCCGGCAGAGCTGGCCTGTGCCCTACTCAACCAGCAGCCGATGGGGTTCTACCCCCCCGAGGTGCTGATCGGAGATGCCAGGCGCCACGGCGTCGGAATCCTTGGGCCCGACATCAACGCCAGCCTGGAGGCGTGCACCCTCGAGCGGGCGAAGGAGGGCGGGGCACGCGGGAAGAAAGCCATCCGGCTGGGGCTGCGCTACGTCCACGGGCTGGGGGAAATCGGGCAGGAGCGCATTGTCGAGAGGCGTGGGGCGAGGCCCTTCGCCACGCTGGCCGATTTCTGCCGGCGCACGCAGCTGCCGCGGCCGTCCGTCGAGAACCTCGTCCGCGCCGGCGCGATGGACCGCCTTGGGCCGGCGCGGCGCGAGCTGCTCTGGGCACTGGGCGGGCTGGAGTACCACGAAGAAGGGCTCGAGATCGACGTCCCGGTGGAAGAGGCGCCGCTGCCGGCGCTCAGCCGGGAGGAGCAGATGGCGTGGGAGTATGAGCTGATGGGGCTCTCAGCTGGCGGCCAGATCACCGGGCTGTACCGCGACTCGCTGCGCGCGCGGGGGGTGCTGAGCAGCGGCGAGCTGGCGGCAAAGCGCGACGGCGATACCGTGCGGGTGGCCGGCTGGCCCGTCGTCCGCCAGCGGCCGCCCACCGCCAAGGGGATCCTCTTTATCACCCTGGAGGATGAGGAAGGGCTGATGAACCTGATCGTCCGGCCAGAGGTGTACCAGCGCTACCGGGCGGCGCTCCGCACCGCGCCGCTCCTGTGGGCGGAGGCACGGCTTCAGCGAGAAGGGGCAGCCACCAGCCTGCTCGTCTCCCGCGCCGCCGCCCTCGTGGCGCGGGAGAGATAGGCACGCGCAGCGATCCAACAGGTTCTTGCACTCTCTTACTCGTTTTCTTGCATTTTTTCGGGTTCTTGTGTATAATTGAGTGTGGCTGAACCTGACGGAGGAGATGAACGATGCCAAACCAGCAATCGAGCGTCAAGGGAAAGGACACAGAAGTGCTTCTCGGCTCACCGCAGGCTACCCCACGCCAGTCCGGATCGGACACCGGCGAGCCGGCCTCCCAGCCGGCCGGTGAGATCGAGGCCGCTGCGCCGGCCGTCGTCGAGGAAACGCTGCCCGGCGCGGACGAAGTGGGCTCTGCGCTGTACGAAGAGGCGCGAGCCGCCGAGCCCGTCCAGGCCTCGGCCGATGCGCCGTGGCTGGAATCGGCGGACTGGCCGCCCTCGCCCGAGACCGAACTGGCGCTGATCGAGCATGACGAGCTCGCCCAGGCCATCTCGCAGGCGGCGCCGGCCGGAGCGGCAAGCGGCGAGGTCGAGACGGCGGCAGCCGCGCTGGAGACGGCGCGGGACGCCTGGGACATGCAGGAGCCGGAGGAGAGGGTCGAGCCGATCGTGCTGCCCGAGGTCGGCCTGACGGCCGACCAGGAGGAGGAGCTGCTCGCGGCGGCGGCTGCCCGGCTGGCCAAGCTGAATGCAGAGATCGACGAGGTGTATGAGCAGGTCCTGAACGAGGTGGGCGACAACGAGTCGATCGCCACCGAGTGCTACAACGCCCTGCTCAAGGCCAGGGACATCGTGCTGCGCAACGACGTCAGCCGGCTGGCGCAGGCCGAGTACTATGTCAAGCTAGCGCGCGCCCGCCTGAAGCGCGCCTCGACGAGCGCGAGCGGGGCGAGGAAGAACGCCTGGTGGATCTTTGGCTGGGGCCTGCTGTGGGGGATGGTGTACGCGGCGAGCGTCATCCTGCTCGATTCGGCCTACGTCCAGGACCTGATCGGCCGGCTGAACCTTCAGAACAGCGTGATCGATCCGAGGGTGCTGCTGCCGTCGATGGTGTGGGGCGGGATTGGCGGGGTGCTGGCGATCTGGTACAGCCTCTTCAAGCACATCTCGGCGCGCGACTTTGACGGGCACTACAACATCTCATACCTGGGCAAGCCCTTCTTCGGCCTGGTGCTGGGGGCGACGGTGTACATGATCGTGAGCCTGCTGGTCACCAGCCTGGGGATCTGGCCGTCGGGCATGACGAACAGCGAGACGGGGGCGGCGGTGCCGATGGTAACGCCGTGGGTGATCTACTTTGTGGCGATGGTGGCTGGCTTCAAGGAGAACCGCGTCTTTGGGCTGGTGGACCAGGTTATGAAGTGGATCTTCCCGGAGCGAGAGGCGACCAGGAGCATAGACAGCGACCTGTAGCGGGGTGGGCGGTTTTTCCTACCCGCCCCGTGCCCGGCGCTCGCAACGGGCTGCTCTGCGGCGGGAGCGCTCGTGCCGTGAGCTCGCCTCAGCTTGGCCGTGGGTAGACCGGCTTCTTGCTCGCTGCGAAGTGGAGGACGCTGCCAGTCTCTGATCGGCCACAACAGAGCACCAGTAGGGACAGGCCTTGGCGTCCTGCTCGATTCTCGCTCCACACTGGCCGCATGCCATTCCATGCGTTTTTCCTCTCCCGACCTGTACTCCAGAGTCGGCTACCAGATGCCATCTGCATCGCCGGCGCCTGAGCGCCACGCCCCTTCTTGGCCGGCCCTCTCTACCCCGTCCCGTCTAGACCCTCACATCATGCCCGGGTCCCAGCCCCGCACCGACGTCACACCAGATGGCAGACTCCTGCTGTGGCCGTGGTTGCGTGATCAGGGCGTCTTGAACACCAACTCGCTGGCCGGAACCTGTCCTTCAGGGTGGGTCCCGTTGTCGGCGAGTCGCCCAGCGCCGCCAGTGTCACCGGGCTCTCTGGCAGGAAAGCAGCGCCCTCCGCATGGCCGGACGACTCGTCTAGGTTCAGGACAGGCCGCCCACCCTCGATCTCCCCGCTCAGGTGGGCCATCGCCTGCTCCAGCAAGTGCCTCCTGCCCCTGGCCTCCCGCGGGCCGGCTCGCTCTGGGGCGTGAGGGCGAGGCTGGGTCGAAGGACCGATCGCCGGCGCGGATGAGGGGGAGGGCTTCTACCGCCAGCCGGCGCAGCGCCCATACTGCCCGGCCCGGATGGGTTGGGCGTAGGTCAGATCGGGCATGATCGCACCTCAGCTACGGATGCACCGTGCCATCGGGCATAGTTGCGTCGTTCAGGGTGGCCCCGCGCAGGTTGGACCCGGCCAGGTCGGCCCGGCGCAGGTCGGCCCCGCGCAGGTTGGCCTTGCTCAGGTTGGCGTCGCGCAGGTTGGCCCCGATCAGGTCGGCGTCGCTCAGGTCGGCCCCGCGCAGGTCGGCGTCGCTCAGGTTGGCGTCGGTCAGGTTGGCCGCGCGCAGGTTGGCCCCACGCAGGTCGGCCTCGTGCAGGTTGGCCACGTGCGGGTTGGCGTTGCTCAGGTTGGCCCCGCGCAGGTCGGCCTCATGCAGGTCGGCCTCGTGCAGGTTGGCGTTGCTCAGGTTGGCCCCGCGCAGGTCGGCCCCGATCAGGCTGGCGTCGGTCAGGTTGGCCGCGCGCAGGTCGGCTCCGCGCAGGTCGGCCCCTTCAAGCGTGGCTTCGGCCAAGTCAGCCTTCACCAGCCATGGAGGCCTATCAGAGGTACGCAGGTTCAGTAGCATGTACAGCTCGTTCTGTGTGAATTGCATTGCAGTCGCTCCTTTCGTCTGATGGCGGCAAACGAAAAGGCCACCCTTTTGCGCGAACGGCCTCTTGGTTCTACCCTCGGGGTGTCGGGCCGCTCGCGTCGGCCCGGCCGATGCCCCAGGTGCTGGAGACACCGCGGGGCTTTCTCTCTTCCCTGCATCATAGCACGAGTGCCGACTTCGGCCAAGATCAGGTATCAGGGCCTCAGCCGCGACAGAAGGCCTGGGCGAGAGAGCGGTTGCCCGCGCGGAAGAGGATGGCTGTTCCAGCGCACTTGCCGTTTCGTACGATTGGCGCTATGCTGCGCTTGAACCCGGAACGTCCCTGGAAGGTGGAGTTGGATGATGAGGAACGCGCTCACCTGTGTTGGCATCGTGCTCTGCCTCTGCCTTCTGCCCCTGGCCTCCTGCGGGCCCGCGCAGGCTCCTACTGAGGTCGCGGTGGTGCCGACGGACGTGCCGGTGCCGGCTGCGACCACCAGACCGGCGGTCACGGTGGCTGTGGTATCGCCTGTTACCGTGGCAGCGACTGCGACGGCTAGTGCCCCAGCGGAGCCAAGTGCTGTGAATACGCCAGAGCGCCCGGCCACCGCTGGCCAGCACACCAAGACGCCGGTGGTGACGCCCACGGCAAAGCTCCCAACTGCCGGCCCTGTGTCCACCAAGCCCTCGCCGTCGGCAACCGCTACCCCTCAGCAACCGGAGGCCACGGCTACGGTCCGCCCCCTGGTGCGCTTGTTCCGCGTCACGCCAACCACCACTCTCGACCTCGGCGATGGGTTGACCATGACCTGGGAGGCCACCGGCGAGAAAGCGGAGCTGTGTCCCATCAGCGGTCCGGGCCCGGTCGAAGCGCGGTGCCAGGATGTGCCGCTGACGGGCAGCACCCGTTTTGTGACGGACGAAGAGGCGATGACCTATACCGGTTTTGGACTGCGGGTCACCGCCGGTGGCACATTCACATGGTCGCTGGTCGACGTCCATTTGCAGTGTCAGAGCCTGCGCCCGTGGTTCTTTGCCGATCCACCGCAGCGGTGCCCGGCAGGCGCCGTGCACGAGTCGTACGCCGCCGGGCAGTACTTTGAGCGAGGGCTCATGATCTGGGTCGAGAATCCCGATAGCTTCTACGTCTTCTACCGTGGCCAGGATGAGATGGGCTTCCAGGTCTTTGACTGGATCAGTGATATCGTGCTCAGGCCTGGCGCCTCACCCGATAACCGCGTAGGAGAGCAAGCGCCGGCAGGCATGTACGAGCCGGTTAGCGGCTTTGGCATGGTGTGGCGGGGCGAAATCGAGGGTGTCCGCGCCGACGTCCGCGAGCATCTCGGCTGGGCGACCGAGCCCGAGTCCGGGTTTGACACGGCCTATCAGTGCGAGACCACTTTCTACCCGGGCCTCTGGGACTGTTTCCTGCGCGGCCCGCTAGGTGAGATACTCTACCTCCGTCCCGACTCTACCGCCCAGGTGCGCTGGCTCTGGGAGGAGTGGCAACCGGGTCCCTGATCGTCAGCCCTCACTTCGACACATGGCTTGAGCATCCCTTCATCTCAGAGATGGGTGCTGGCGGCGGTCTGACGGCTCTATGCGCCATTACTGGCCCGTCACTCGCCACTCGTGCTGTCCTTGTTACGCCGCCGCTCTTTCCACAGTTACCACCGCTTGAGGCTTTGCCCCCGTTGGATTGCCAGGGCCCACGACCAGGCATGCAGAAAGCCAGAGCTCTTGTGAATAGCGTTCATCTCCACAAGTGGATATTCCCGGAGCGAGAGGCGACCAGGAGCATAGACAGCGACCTGCGGCGGCGTAGGGCGGGTTTCCATACCCGCCCCATGCCCGGCGCGCGCGAGGGGCTGGGTCACGGCGGGAGCGCTCGGTCGGAGACCTTTGCCCGTCCGCGCCGCGGGCCGGCAGTCGAGGGTGCGAGGACAGACCTGACAGGTTTTGGTGACCTGTCAGGTCTTTTGTCCTATCACTGGTTGTGCACTGCCCCCATGCCCGCCTGGCAGCCTGGCTGTCCTGGCCGAAAAATGCCATCCATGCAGAGATCAGCCGGTCAGTCCCAATAATCCAAAAGGGCATTCCATTCTGAGCGATGGGTTTCGGAACGGATGGGTGTTTTCGGCCAGGACACCCCAACCTGGCCGCCGCGGTGGCCAGCTACGCCGTGTTGATCCGTGCCGGGCAAGTGCTGGCCGCGGGACCGCCCGAGGCGACACTAACGGAAGACAGGCTGTCGGCAACCTATGGTGTGCCGGTGGGCGTGTATCGCGTGAATGGACGCAAGGCTATTCTTCTGAACTAGACCTCGGCCTGATCAGGGCACGATCACCGTACGCACATCGCCGCCGAATTCTCCCAGGGCATCCATTACCCGGTTGATCGCGGCCGCGTCGAGGGGCACCGTCCGTGCCACCACGGTCGACAGGTCGAGCTTGCCCTGCCGGACAAACTCGACCAAGATCGATAGCTCCCCCAGCAGGTGGTCCGACACGCCAATGATCTCGGCTTCGCGGCCAATGACGTCGTGGTAGGTGTCGACCGCTATGGCTCGATCGGTGATGCCGGCCAGCGCCGCCCGGCCTTGCACCGCCAGCGCGCGCACCGCCTGCTCCATCGTCACCGGCAGGCCAATGACCTCGATCGCCACGTCGACACCCCGCCCCCCCGTCACGCGCCGGATCTCGTTCACCGGGTCCGCCTGGCGGGCATCCACGGGAAGGGCGCCATACGCCTCCGCCTGTCGCAGCTTGCCGGCGTTGATGTCCACCGCCACCACCTGTACGGCCCCCATGGCCCGGGCGAGCTGAATGACCGACATGCCGAGGCCGCCCGCACCGAACACGGCTACCGTATCACCCGCGCCCAGGCGCGCCTTGCGCAGCGCGTGGAAGGCGGTGGACGACGAGCACATCATGATCGCCGCCTGCTCAAAGGGCACGTCGCCGGGCAGAGGCACGGCGTTGCGCGCCGGCACGGCGATGTACTCCGCGTAACCGCCGTCGACGTCCTTGCCGATCATCTTGCCCGTCGTGCAGAACTGCTCGCGGCCGGTGCGGCAGAAGCCGCACTGGCCGCAGGTCAGGAGATAGTGCAGGCAGACGCGGTCGCCGGGCTTGACAGCCTGCGGCTGCAAGCTGCCAGCCGCGCCTGGGCCAACCGCCTCGATCACGCCGGCCACCTCGTGCCCCAAGGTCTGTGGCAGCCGCCCCACGCCCGACGTGCCCGCCCGATAGTGGACGTCAGAGTGGCAGATGCCCGCCGCCTTGATGCGCACCAGCACCTCGCCCTCGCCTACCGTGGGGCGTGGGATTTCCTGCATCTCCAGTGGTTTTCCAATCTCGACCAGACGAACTGCTCTCATTTTCGCTCCACGCTTCGAACACAATGGCAAACTTGAGGCCGCGAGACTTGAGCGCGTGAGGGAACAGCGCGAAATAAATCATGTCGAAGCAGCCCTGATACAGACCGGAGACTACCCGCTTGCCTTGGATCCCCGAAGTGAGCACGAAGCCGTGACAAGTAGCCGACGATCGACCCGTATGCCCGCTGAAGGGAGCCCACGCCGAGCTGTTCCTGCAGCTCTCTCTAATCATCGTCTAGTGGGGCCACAAACACTCCCCTGCTTGGCGATCTAGCACAAGGGTAACCCGGAGTGGCCCGCCAGGGGCACGATCGGGTTCAGTGCTTTTGTTCGCTAACTCTTTTGCCCCGGCTGTTGGATAAGACCAATCTGGCGAAAGACCCCGAGAAAGTCTTCTTCTCCTCGTTCTTCCACGGTCTTTCCATCGGCAATGCGATAGATGGCAATGCCGGTGAGTTTCACCTCCTTGCCCGTTGGGGGAATGCCCAAGAGGTTGCCTGATGGGTTCCTGTAAAGCTCCAGCCTTCTCAAGCAACCCCGTCACAAACGTGGTGCATCTCCGATCTACACACAGGTCCAGCGCGTCAGGTGCACGCGCTGGTTGGGCGGCCCAGTCTTTGCGTATGGATCCCGTTGCGATGCAGGTCCGACGATGAGGAGACTATGCACCTGAAATCCATTATTGTCAAGCAGAGGAATCATCCCATGGAAGAGCACTGGCTGTCCCGGCACGTTGGCGTTTCCAGTAGAAACGGTTCTGACCGGCTAGGCCATTTGTGGTCTGATGTCAGCGTTGGGATTGCAGTTTTGTTAGTGTGGCGACAATAGCTGCCCCCGAGCTCCCTTGGGGCACTCTCTAAAGCCCCACCAAATCGGTGAGGTTCTCCTGGTGAGCTGGCCCGTGGGCCGGCTTGGTCCTGGAGATCAATGTCGATGAGACGGTCATCAGGTGCTGCTCATCGGGGCTTGACGGGCGAGAGGAAGCATGGTACACTCTGGCCGAAATGGTGAGGGAGAAGTCGAAAATGAGGCAACAGTGGATCGTATCGGATCCAAGGATCATGATGGGCAAACCGGTCGTCGCCGGGACGCGGATCACCGTCGAGTTGATCTTGGAGAAGTTGGCCGCTGGCGAAACCATTGAGCAGATTCTCGATGAGCATCCCCGCCTGACCCGTGAGGCGATCCATGCCGCCCTGGCCTTTGCCACGGAGGCATTGCGCGCCGACGTAATCTATCCGGTTGCCGAGGCCGTTGCGTGAACCTGCTCGCCGACGAGAGCGTGGATCGCCAGATTGTCGACCGGCTGAGGCAAGATGGTCACACTGTGCGATACGTCGCGGAGACGGAGCCGGGCGTGTCGGATGATACGGTGCTGGATCCCGCGTATCGGGAGGCTGATCTGCTTCTGACGGCCGACAAGGACTTTGGCGAGCTGGTGTATCGCCAGGGTCGGCTCTCGTGCGGCATTCTGCTTGTTCGGCTGGCGGGTCTATCGCCTGCACAGAAAGCCGAGGTCGTCGGTTCTGCCCTTAGTCGGCACAGCCAGGAATTGCCAGTGGCTTTCGCCGTTCTCACGCCAAGGTCCTTCGGGATTCGCAGGTTGCCGCGAGGCGGCGGCCAGTGACCCTACGGTCTCGCCCGGCGCTTGGCGACCGCCGACGACAGCTACCACAATAACTGAAGCGTCAACTGACAGTCCTGTCGTACGAGCTCCCTTGGGGGCACAGTCGCCAGTGCAACAGGACGCCATCCCATAGCCCCGGTTCCTCGCCTGGCTCAGTGCGGCGGGCCCACTCAACCTGCCGCCAGTCCGCCTGCCAGTCAATCGAGCCGGGCCAGGACGTCTGCTCGCACGATTTCATAGGGCACAAACTGGGGCAGCAAATGCCTCAAGTCTCTCTCCCAATCAGTGCCCACTCGATCGAGAGTCGCCGCCAATTCATCTCTTTTCCATGTCATCTGGTATAGGGCCAGCTTGCACTGGAGCAATCCATCGTCCAACCGGACTCCTTGATTGAGCATCAGCCAAATGTCGTACAGGTCTCGTGGCTTGCCCCGCACCAGCAAGGCTCGCATCTTTTCCGCCAGCAGATGCTCGGGTGTCAAGACCGTCACGACAAAGGGACGCACATCATCATACTTGGATTTGACCAACTCCCTGCGCACCGTCACATCTTCAGGCCGCCGATTGACGTCCACCCGCACCTTCCCTTTGCTGCGAGCGCGCCCATCATAGAGCGGCCCCTGGAAACTGACGTCGAAGCTGTATCCCACATCAGAGATCCACTCGCGGCGCTTCTCGGCGGATATACCAAAATCGCGCAGCCGGGTGACAATCTCCTGCCAGAGTGACTGCAAGACAGCGACATCGCTTGGACCATTGAAATCCAGATCCTCCGAGTATCGGTTCCCACTGTAGACCATCCGCAGAGCCGTCCCGCCCTTGTAGATCAGGGCTTGGGTGCGCGAGTAGAGAAGCCAGAGAAGCAGATGCTGCAAGTAGTCGCGCTCTTGGACCTGTATCCCGATTCCACTTCGCTGTGCGATCTGCTGTATCTGGGCCTTGGTCAACATCAACCCACCCCCTCCCTGTCGACCAACTCGTTCTCAGGGATGTTCACAACGATCTGCCACCGTGGCACTGTGCGCCCTGTGCGTGGCCGATTCGGTTCCAGCTTGACCGGACTCATCGAATGAGCCAGGCCTTCCGCAGGCCGCCCATAGGTTTCCAGCAGATACCCCAGCCTGGATCCCAGGCTCCTGTTCTCCATTCGGTTGGCGTACTCGATCAATGTGGGCACGTCCACAGTCTCAAGTGCAGCCCGAAGTGCACGGGCCACCTCCCCAACGCCACCGGCATGCTGTGGCAGGTCGAGGCTGTCCACAACGGCCTTTGCCTCGTCGGCAACGACGATGGGCAGGGCTCCCACATCTTCCCGACGATAGCCAAAGAACTTGGATGGCTTTATGGCAACAAAATGGAAACGGAGGCCCCGATAGCTGACCGGGTCCTTCTGCCTTGTCGTCGCCACAAAAGTGGTAAGGGGCACCTGCTCTGTGAAGCCATAGTGGTGCAGAGCGGACCAGTAAGACACGTAAGCAGGCGCGACCAGGTGACTGGCGATATAGAGCGGATTGGACAGCACCATCTCCGGCTCGAGCCCCAACAGCAGATACTTGCCCTTCTCCACTTCATCCGCAAGCCCATCCGATGCGAGCCGGGCGACAAGACGATATGCCTGCCTTCGGGTAAGTCCAAGCAGGTCGGCAAGGAGACCAGGGGTGAAGTAGAACAGCTCGCTCTGCCGAAGCCGACGCGCGATAGAAATCGAAGGTAATATCTCCGCCATTCGCGGTAATCCTCCCCTTGATTTGTGGCCGGATCCTATCACAGGTGCGTCTCCCAGGCAAAACACCTGCCCAGGAGGACGTCCACCTTCCCGGTCGCCAGGCCCATGCGATGTGAAGAACCCCGGATGCCAGGAGCAGGAAGACGAGGTCGCGCCTTCGGCCACCAGCGCCAGGATCTCCCTCTGGCGAGTTGAGAGGCGAATCGGCCTGCCCTCCCCCTCACGTGGCTCCTGCTTGTCTTCGCAGGTCAAGCTTGTACTCCCGCTTGGCAGGCAGCTAGGCGGCAGGTGCGCTCTCGGCCTGTTCCTTCTTCCAGAAGTCCTGCGGGTTGTCCTTCCCCAAGCAGCTTGCCCAAGACGGGCAGGCATGGTACAAGCCCAGGTAGAATAGGGGAGCTAGCATGGAAAGAGCAAGGCAGCGGGTAGGGGCGGGTATGGAACCCCGCCTTACAGCGGGCGAGCGCAGGGGGCCGTCTCGCAGCGGTCAACCGGATGGCGTACTGCCCGTCCCCGCCGCCACCTGGGCCCGCTGGACCATGGCGCGGATCGCCCCCACCTGCTGGTGCAGCGCGGCGTCGCCGCACCGGGCCGCGACAAGGCAGGCTTCCTCCGCCAGGTCGAGCGCATCGCCCGGCCGGCTCAGGCCAACGCCCAGGGAGTAGGCCTGGTTGGCGAGTGAGGCAGCCAGCGCCCGGTCGTTCCCCTGCTGCCGGTGGAGGGCCGCCGCCTGCCCATACAGGGCCAGCGCCCCTGCCCAGTCCCCGCGGCCGGTGAGAACGAAAGCCTGCCCGTCGAGCGACTGGGCCAGCCCGCCGGCGTCGCCCAGATCGCGGTACAGGCGCTCCAGCTCCTGGAAGAGCGGCAGCAGCCCGTTCACGTCGCCGCCGGCATACAGCAGCGCTGCCTGCCCGGTCAGCGCGGCAGCGACCCGCCTCTTGTCCCCAAGCTCGCGGAAGAGGCGCTCCACCTCCCGGCGCAGCTCCAGCGCCGCACCGCGGTCCCCGCGCGCCTCGAGCACCGCCGACCGGCCGGTGAGCGCTGCGGCAATCCCCTGCTTGTGCCCCAGCGCGCGGCACAGGCGCTCCTGCTCGTCAAAGCACCTCATGGCCCCGTCCAGGTCGCCCCGGTCAAAGAGCACGTTGCCCCGCCCGCCCAGCGCCGCCTGGATGCCCTCGTTGGACCCCAGCCGGCGGGCCAGGCTCTCGGACTCGCCCAACAGGGTCAATGCTCGGTCCAGCTCGCCGCGCTTTCTGAGGATCGCCGCCTGGTTCTCCAGCGCGGCCCGGAGTCCCATCGGGTAGCCTATCCTGCGGCAGATCGACTCTTGTTCCCGGTAGAGCCCCAGGGCGCCGTCCAAGTCGCCGCGATCGTACAGGACTCCGGCCTGGTTTCCCAGCGACGAGGAAAGCGCCTGCTCGTCGTGCAGCTCGCGGTAGAGCCGCTCCGACTCCCGGTGCAGGGCCATGGCTCCCTCCGGATCGCCGCGGTGCTGGAGCAGGTTGGCCTGGTTCCCGAGTGAGATCGCCAGCCCCTTCTTGTCCCCCACCTCGCGGGTCAGCTTTTCCTCTTCCTTGCGCAGCGCAAGTGCCCGGTCCAGGTCGCCGCGCTGGTGGAGGATCAATGCCTGGCCGCCGAGGCACAGCGCCAGGACCATCTTCTCCGCCAGCTCACGGCTGAGGCGCTCCGCCTCCCTGAAGAGGTCCATCGCCGCGTCCAGCTGGCCCCACTCGCGCAGGACCCGGGCCTGGTTGCCGAGGCACTTGGCCAGCTCGGACTTGAATCCAAGCTCGCGGCACAGCGCCTCCTGCTCCTTGTGCAGGGCCATCGCGGCCTGCAGGTCGCCCCGGTCGAAGAGGACGAGCGCCTGGAGGCCGAGAGCGCGCTGCACTCCGGCCTTTTCCCCGAGCTCGCGGAAGAGGCGCTCCGCCTCCTTCGCCAGCGCCATCGAAGCTTCGAGCTCGCCGCGCGACTGGAGGACCAATGCCTGCCCGCAGAGCGCATAGGCCAACCGCTGCTTCTGCCCGAGCGCCCGGCAGAGGCGCTCCTCCTCTATCAGCAGGGCCATGGCACCTTCCAGGTCGCCGCGGATGCGAAGGACGTTGGCCTGCCAGCCGAGAGAGTTGGCCACGCCGAGCCTGTCGCCCAGCTCGCGGCAGAGCCGCTCGTGGCGCTTGGAGAGCGCCATCGCCCCGTCCAGGTCGCCCTGGTCCTGCAGGATCAGCGCCTGGTTGCCGAGTGATCTCGCGGCGTTGTCCCTGTTGCCCAGCTCCAGGTCCAGGCGTTCTTCCTCCCTGTAGAGCGCCATCGCGCCGTCCAGGTCGCCGCGTGCGTAGAGGACGGTGGCCTGACCGCTGAGCGACCCGGCCAGCTCCGCCTTGTTGCCCAGCCTCCGGCTGAGCCGTTCCTGCTCCTCGTACAGCGCCATGGCCGCGTCGCTGTCGCCGCGTGCCAGCAGAATGCTGCCCTGGCCGCCGAGTGCCACGGCGAGGCGGGCTCTGTCGCCCGCCCGGCGGAACTCGCCGGCCTGGTGCTCGCGCAGCGCGAGGGCCTCGTCCCGGTAGCCGGCCCCCTCGAGCAGGAAACCGAGCCTCCATACGGCGTTTTGGTCGAAGTCGCCGGGCGCCGCCAGCACCCCGCGGTAGACATCGGCCATCCGCAGCTCCGAGCCGGCCTCCACCTGCACCCAATAGGCCCTCACCTGGTACGGGTCGGCCCTCCAGGCCGCGTCGAAATAGGCCAGGTCGCCGAGCAGCGCAGCCAGCCCTTCCCAATCTCGCGCCTGTGCGAGCTGCCACGGCTCTTCGTCCACCCGCCGGGCACCCAGCTCCCGCGCGCCGAAGTAATCCGCCAGCCGGAGGTGCGCTGCCCTCTGCCCGGCCTGGGAGCTCAGGTATCTGTGCTCCACCGCCTGGCGCAGGTAGGCGTGCCCGAAGCCGAGCAACCCTCCGCGGTTGAGCAGGGACGCCTCCGCCGCCAGGTAGAGCGGCGACCACCGGGCCCGCGGCATCGGGCGGCCGTCCTCGCCCAGCAGCTCCAGCAAGTCCGCCTCCGACAGCCCGCGGCGTGCCGCCCAGATCAGCGACAGCGCGTCCCCTACGAGGCCGGGCCGGTCCCTCTCATAGTCCTCCTCGTAGCGCGCCAGGATCTTTTCGTAGAGCTGTGCAACAGTCGCGGCCTCGAGGTAATGGCCGATCCGCTCCTCCAGCCGCTCGTGCATGCCAAAGAGCCGCAGCTCCTCCAACGTGGCCCGCAGGTAGAGCGGGTTGGCACACTGCGGCGCCGCCGCAACCCGTGCCGCCCGGTCCGGGCCGAGCGCCTTGCCATACTGCGCCAGGTAGCCCGCGATCAGCCGTCCGCGCTCGTCCGGTGCAAGGGGCTGCACCTCCAACTCGGGGTAGCCGCGCCTCCTGAGCTCGTCCAGCGGCCTGCCGGGCAGGGTCGACAGGATGAGCCGGATGTTGGCCGGCAGCTCGGCTGGGAGCCACACCAGATCGGGAGCCTGGTCGCGATCCTCCAGTTGGTTGAGCCCATCGAGCACCAGCACGACGCGCCCGTGCGCCGCGGCCCTGGCGAGCCATTCGGCAAAGGCGGCGCGCAGGGCGTCGGGCCGGTCAGGGATGTCTGCCGGGACACCCAGCCACCGCCCCAGCTCGGCGATCAGGCGCCGCAGCATGGCCGACCCGTCCGCGCTGTAGGGCGTGGCCCCGACAAAGTGCTGGAGGGTGAGCTCGGGCTCCGCGCTTGGGGAGCCGGGCACTCCGCGCTGCACGAGCCTGCGCCCTAGCGAAGGCCGCGGCCCGGGCGCGGCCGCGGCGTGCCTGCCCCGGAAGCGCAGCGCCCAGTTCGCGAGCAGAGCAGACTTGCCGATGCCGGATTCGCCTACGACGACCAATGGCGGGCCGCTCCCCAACGCGTAGGCATCGAGACGCGCGAAATCGTCCTCCCGGCCGATGTACAGCGCCGACCGGCTGCGGGCGAAGGCTTCGTGCTCCGCCGCCTCTCGCTCCAGCGGTGCGGGTTGGGTTCCTTCGGGGTAGAGGGAGTTGACGATCGCGGTGAGATCGGCGAGCACCAGCTCGCCAAGTGTCACCGGATCGGAGTAGCCTTCCCGCAGCGGCAGCCCGCTCGCCCGGATGCGTGCCTTGAGATCGTCGAGCCGGCGGCGCCGCTCCCCTGCCCTGCGCAGCGCCTCACCCTCCCCGAGCTGCGCGATCTCCTCGACGGTGGGCTCTTCGCGGTACTCGGCGCCCTGCTCGGCCGGCAAAGAGTCCACGTAGGCCGGGCTGCGGAAGTAGAAGAGGGCGCGATGGGCCATCTTGGGGTCATTCAGGACGCCGTGCAGAATCTCCAGCTCGGTCACCGACCGGCCGCGCTGCCGCGCCAGCCAGGGCTCGCGCGCCACCAGCTCCTCCGGCAGGTCGCCGGGGACCCAGCCGTAGCGCTCGCCCAGCAGGGCAAGAAAATGGGGCCGGCAGCGCTTGATCTCTTCGAGGCAGATGGGGAGAACCTGGCCTTCGGCGGCCTGCTCCCCGGTCACGCCCCAGCGCAGGTCAACCTCGCCCCAGGCGACGCCCCTTTCCTCGCACAGCTTGCGGAGCTGGGGAAACACGCGCTTGACCAGCTCGTCGCGCTCCGCCTGCATGTCGCGGAACGTGGAGGAGACAAATACGCGGATCGAGCGCGGTCCCGCTCCGTCTGCAGGCAGCTTTGCGCCGGTCACAGGTGCCTCGATGGGATGTCGCACATTGCAGGATGGGGCGCATCCCTGGCGCCCGGCAGGCGATCGTACCAGACCCCGGACCGGCTGTCAACAGCACCGCCTGTCCGCGTGCGGGGACTCCCGGCCTGGACGCTCCATCATGGCATCCTTCAGCTTGCCTCGCTCCGACTGGCACCTCTCAGGTCGGCCTCGCGCAGATCGGCACCGGGCATTTCCCCGCCGGACGTGGCTCTGGCGGGCTCCGCCTGCTGCGGGCGGAACCGCTCACTCCCCTGCGCTCAACATCGACCGGAGCCTTTGGCTGAGTGAGACTCGTTCTGGCGCCTGCACGACGCAATAGGTGTCCAGCCACGCACATGGCGGATTTCCGAACTGGGAGCCCTTGTACTGCTCGCGCTGTTCTCGAGACAGACGGGCTCTTTCGCGAGACGGACCTGGGCCAGATTCCACAATGGACCGTGGAATGCTCCCCATGAGGTTCATGAGCTCCACGGGCTCGAATCGACCACTGAGAGTCAGAACTGCGATCCAATCCGCGCCCTTCTTCAGGTATGCGTCTCGTACCGTTTGGCCGCGTCGAACAATACGGTTTTCCTTCCGGAAGGTTGTGTTCTGCGTCGTTACGGCAGGAAACGCGGACTCTCCAGAGCGCCTCCAGAACCCTACGAAGGTCGCGGTGTATACACGTTCCATCCGTTCGTCTATTCGAGGCACGAAATCCCAGAGAGGGTCTGCCGAGAGCAGGCCTGTGATCGCCGTTCCTGTTCGATACTCCGACCAGACCTGAATAAAGCCCTGCAGGTGCCGCGGTACGCCCGCATCGCCGGTGGCATCCATTGTCTTGTGCATTCCCTACCTCCTCGTACACCTCTCCGTCGTGGTTGTCGACGACTCTGTCGTGATGTGGACAGATTCCACGACACGGTCCATCTGGCCTGTAGCTGTGCAGAACCGCCGAAAGTCGCCCTCAATCGCAAATGTCAGGATGACCTCCGTCGTTCGTGACAGTCCAGGGCCTTCGATAATCAGAGAATACTTCCGCATCCACAGGTCCCCAAACCGATGCGTGAGAGCGATGTGCGTCCTCTGTCCTCGCCACACAAGGTGCAAGCCTTCCTCGGCAGGCGAAGCGCCAAGCTTGCTCATTTCTTTCATCCACCAGTCCGCAAACACTCGCCTCTCGTCGTATAGCTTCCGATCATCCGCAACAGGCGCGACGGCCACGGCGTAGGGCTTTCCCGGCGCATACTCCAGGTTGAAGTCAAAGCGCACGTTGAACCCCAGAGGGAGATTGGGATCCAGCGAGCGGAATGTCGCCTGATCCGAACCGTCCACAGAGGCATTGTCCCACTGCTCGAGGCAGAACCCTGTCGTGCTGAAGCCTGTCTCTGTGCACCGAGCCGAAAACGTTGTCTCGGCACCTTTCTGCGATGCTGCACAAGCGAGCTCCAGGCCGGTCCGGAGACTGATATCGGAGATGATGTGGGGCAGATTCGTCGGCGCAGTCAGGCTTATGTCCAAAACCTTCTCGGGGCTCAGCCTCTTGCGCAGCCATTCTGCCTCATGCCTACAATGGCGGGAAGCCAGGTACCTCGGATTCGTGAACAGCACTCCGAACTCGCAGTTCTCCATGCCATTGTCAACCGCTGCCTGGAAGGCTTCGTAATTCGACAGCAAGATCTCGTATTCGGCAAACCACACACTGAATCCGTTCGAGACCAGGCACTCGGCAACTTGCCTGACCAGGTTCGCATCCTCGGACTTGTAGCTGAGAAAAAAGTCCCGGCGCTCGGGCCTGTGACTGTGGATAGAGGGCGGGTGTAGTTGCCGTGCAGGACTTGCCGGGTAATCTTGGTGACCACGCCATGGCCCACGGTATTGGAGCATGCGCCTCCAACCAAGGCCGACCAAGCAACCGGCCGCCAATCCAACGAACATCCCCAGACTCCATGGTTTTACAGACAAGGAACCAGCAGGGACAAGGATCAGGATCGGAATCACGGGCACTTCACGCGTCACAACGCCCAGGAGCGCGTTGATCAATAGGAGTATCCCACTGATGTAGACACAGCCTGTGGGTAGCCAGAAGTAGCTTGCCAATGTAGCCAGGCACAGCACAAGCAAAGCCAAGGAGGTGTTTGGTTTCATGGTCTCGGAGCCTCCTTCTTTCGGGAATCTGTCCCTTCGCCTTCCATGCTGCCGCCGTGAGGCCGCGCAGGCGAGGTAGGAGGTAGATCGGAGCCGGGGCTTCCAGCAGCGGCCGTTGAGTTCATTATATCACTGTGTATCCCGCGTGTCAATCGGGGGGCGCCAATCGTGGGGAGAGAGGGTAGACCTCTCCTGCTCCGCCATGCGCTGCATCGTCCGCCGGCCGGCCACGACCCGTCCCGAGCGACAAGCATGGCCGGTCCCCCCCAGCCGCACCGAGCAGGTCACGAACAGCAGCCCGCCGATGCCCATGGCACACGACCAGGGCCAGTGTACCCAGGGCATTGCCGGCACGAAGGGCGAGTCTCTCCAGAAGCCGGCCTCCACAGACAAGATTCCACACTTGCCTTCTGGTTGCCGCCCGGTAAAACGCTGGTGAAACGCCGGCTGTGGTAGACTCGCGCTGTCGCAGTGCGAGGCGGGCACGGCCGGGCAGGGCCGCCACGATCGCTCTATCTGCAAACCCACAGATACGGGAGGGGTGCTTCTGGGACGATTCGAATCTGCTTCATGCGGTCCTTCAACGACGTACGGCAAGCTGGAACAACCAATCCGAATCCTGTACGATAAAGGAGTGTATACAATGGCTATCCTGAGAAGAAAAGAATGGTACCTACTCGCCCTGGTGCTGGCCCTCGTTCTGGGCGGCGCCTCTGAGGCCAGTGCTCAATCGTTCGCACCGAACCCGCCGCTGACGGCGGGCTGTGGGCTCGACGTCGTGTTGGTGCTCGACGGCTCGGCCTCGATCCAGGGCCCGGCGGTGGGACAGGTCCGGGCCGCGGCGATGGCCTTTGTCGATGCGCTGGCCGGTACCGGCTCCCGCGTTGCGCTGGTGGAGTTTGCCGACTATGCGCGGGTGGCCTATTCCTATATGGGTGCATCCGTGGCCCACGACCCGTTCCACTACTATCTCTACAACACCTATCACAACGGCAGCCTGGGGGGCTCGACCAACTGGTCGGCAGCCTTTCAGGCCGTGGCCGCCGCGCTGGGTGCGCCGGACCTGGTCATCTTCATGACCGACGGCATGCCCACCACACCCCTGTACGACGCGATCTATTACAGCAGCATGGTCAAGTCGAGGGGTTCTCACATCTTTGGCCTGGGTGTCGTGCTTACCGACCCCCCCGCCCTTGACAACCTCAAGGCCGTTCTCAACGGCAGCAGCTCGATCGAGTACGACGGATCCAACTTTGCGGTAGCCGACTATTCCCTGGGCACCTTTGACACCCTGTTGGATGACCTGGCCGGAGTGGCCTATGAGCTGTGCGCCCCTTCTCTGACCCTAACCAAGCTGGTCGACCATCTCGACGGACAGGGCTACCAGCCGGCCGGCGGCTGGGAGTTCAGCGGCCAGGTAACTGCCGCCGGCGGCCTGAGCTGGGTTGCGCCGTCGACGCCCAACGGCGATGGGCGCACAGGGAGCACCGCGGCGGGTGGTTCACTGACCTTCCAGTGGAACACGACCGACCCGCAGGCCGGCTCGGCGCTACAGGTGACAGAGACCCCCGTCGCCGGGTACACGCTCGTCGACGTGACATGCTCTGTCAAGAGCCAGGCCAACGCCACGCCGGCACCGCTGCCGGTCACCCTGGACGGCACATCCTTTGCGGCGGATCTGGGGCCAGATGACATCGTCACCTGTGAGGTGCGCAACCAGGCGCAGCCGGGCACGATTGTGATCTCCAAGTCCACCGCCCCGGCCGGCGGTACCGGTTTCGCCTTCAGCAGCGACATTCCGGGCGGGACCGCCTTCGACCTCGACGACGGGCAGAGCCAGACCTTTGGCGGCCTGGCGCCCGGCAGCTACACCGTGAGCGAGGTCGACCCCGGCGTGCTGTACGACCTGTCGGGCTTGACCTGCACCGACCCGGATGGCGAGAGCGTGGTGGACCTGGGCGCGCGCACGGCCACCCTCGACCTGGATCCAGGCGAGACGGTGTCGTGCACCTTCACCAACCGGCGCCGGACCGGCACGGTCATCATCGAGAAGCTGACGGACACCGGGATGGGCAGCGGATTCGGCTTTGGCACCGACATCCTGGGCGGCGGGGGCACCACCAGCTTTGACTTGGCCGCCGGCGAGAGCGTCGTGTGGGCCGATGTGCCGGCTGGCAGCTACCAGGTGCTCGAGAACGATCCCGGGCCGGGCTACCAGCTCGCGGGCCTGACCTGCGACGATCCCGGCGGCGATAGCGTGGTGAACTTCGCGGAGCGCACGGCCGGCATTGCACTGGACCCCGGGGAGACGGTGGCGTGTGCTTTCATGAACGACGACCTGCCACCCGCGGCCGATGCCGGTGGGCCCTATCTCGGCCTGGAGGGCACCGCCCTCGCCCTCGACGGCAGCGGCTCGGCCGACGGCGTGGGCATTCTCCTCTACGAGTGGGACTGCACGGACGATGGAACCTATGACCTGTCGTCAGCCAGCCCGAGCGACGGCGCCTGCATCTACCCGGCCGACGGCTCCTACACGCTGCGCCTGCGGGTGACCGACACGGGGAACCAGGCCGGCGAGGCGACGGCGCCTGTGTCCGTCGCCAACGGTGCGCCGCAGATCACAGCCCTGGCCGCCGGCCCGGCGCTGATCGACGAGAACGGCTCGGCGACCCTGGCCGGCTCGTTCAGCGATCCGGGCCTGGCCGACGTCCACTCGGTGGTCATCGACTGGGGAGACGGCTCGGCCGACACGGTGCTCAGCCTGGCCGCCGGCGAGCGTGAGTTTGCCGCCCAGCACCAGTACCTGGACGACGACCCGACCGGCACCACGTCCGACCTGTACGTGGCCGCGGTGACTGTGATCGACGACGGAGGCGACGGCGACGGTGCGGCCACTTCCGTGACCGTCCACAACGTCGCGCCCGTCCTGGGCGGCATCACCCTACTCTCGCCCTCGCCGGTCATCGCGGCCGGTGAGGCCATCTACCTGGGCGCCTCCTTCAGCGACATAGGCACGCTGGACACCCACGCGGCCACCTGGGATTGGGGCGACGGGACGACGGCCGGCACGGTCACCGAGTCGGGCGGCGCCGGGCAGGTGGCGGACGTCCACACCTACGCGGCGCCCGGCGTCTACGCCGTGAGCCTGGTCGTGACGGATGACGACCTTCTGGCCGGCTCTGCTACCCTGGAGGAGTATGTGGTCGTCTATGACCCGAGCGGCGGGTTCGTGACGGGCGGCGGCTGGATCTGGTCCGAGCCGGGGTGGTGCCAGCTCGACGAGGTGTGCGCCCGGGCAGAGGGCAAGGCCAGCTTTGGGTTTGTGTCCAGGTATCAGAAGGGAGCGCAGGTACCCAGCGGCGACACAGAGCTCAACTTTGCGGCCGGGGGCCTGAACTTTCACTCCGACAGCTACGAGTGGCTGGTGGTGAACCAGAACGGCGCGAACGCCCAGTTCAAGGGTACGGGCACGGTCAACGGCCTGCCCGCGCCGGGCGGCGAGCTGTACGGCTTTATGATCTGGGCCCAGGATCAGACACCCGGCGACGACGCGCTGCGCGTCAAGATCTGGTACGAGGTGGGATCGGCCGAAGTGGTGGTCTATGACAACGGCTTTGAGCAGGCCATCGGCGGCGGCAGCATCGTGATCCATACCGGCAAAGGCAAGTAGCCGTCCCATCGCGGCGGTGAGGCCGATCACGGGCAGGGCAAGGGGGCCCTGCCCGGCGCCTCATCCATGGCCTTCCCCTTCCCGACGGCGCGCCCGGCCCCGTCTCCTCCCGCCCCGTCCTCATCTGCCGCCGCGCACTGGCCGCGCAGGCCGCTGACCTCGGCGCCGGCCCGCAGCTCGAGCGGCAGTTCTGTCCCTCTCCGGCCAAGAGGTGGGACGCTTGACATCTCCTGCTTTCTGCTCTATGCTGCCTCCGTCAGCGATCTCAGGAGGTGACGCATGTCGCAGGAATTCACCATCATCATCGAGCGTGACCCGGAAAGCGGTTGGCTGGTAGGCTCCGTGGCCGAGCTGCCTGGCTGCTACAGCCAGGCCGAGTCCCTGGCTGCACTTGAGGTCAACATGCGGGAAGCCATCCAGGTCTACCTCGAGACGATGGATGAGCAGGAGGCCCAGGGTCCCTTCCCGGCATTCGTGGGCCTGCAGCGCATCGAGGTTGTGGCGTGAGCCGCCTCAAGCTCCTGGCGTATCGAGACCTGGCCAGGTTGGCTGAGGCGGCCGGCTTCTACTGGGTGCGGCGCAGGGGAAGCCACAACACGTTCAGATCGCCTGACGGGCGGATCATTGTCATCCCCGACCATGGCGACCAGGTGATCGTTCGCCCTCTGCTGCACAAGATCATCCGCGACATGGGCTTGACGCTCGACGAGTATAACCGGTTGATCGAGCTGCTCTAGTTTCCGGCTTGGGGGCACGTTCCAGAGCAGCTCTCTCCCCTCCCATGCGGAGGTCCACAATGAAGCAACTGGCTCTAGGAATCGCCATCCTGTTCCTGAGCCTGCTCCTGGCGGCGTGCGGGGCCTCGCCGACACCCACCGCTGTGCCGCTGACGGCCACGCCTGTGCCGACGGTCACGCCGACGCAGGCGCCGACGGTCACGTCCAGCCAGCTGCTGACAAGGGAGCCCGTGCCGACACCCGTCCGAGTTCCTACATCGCCGCCGGGTACCTCATCGGGCCATCTTCACATCGTAGTCAATCAATACGTCGGCCAAAGCGAAGCGGATGATCGCTCCGATCCCTTTCATCCTGCCAAGCTACTCATCAATGAAGACCGGGCGCCTACCCCGGAGTTCGTCCTCGCACAGGACGATACTTCCTACTTTGACGCCATAGGGTCGCCTGACGGGAATTGGCTCGCTGACGCCCGATCTGTTCGCGGCGTATCCGGCTCGGCAGCACCATCCGCACCGCCAGCACAAGCCCGTCTCTTGCGTCTGGTTGCAGTTCATGAGTGGACCTGAGGATAGAAAGGCCCCATCGTCTAGAGGCCTAGGACACCGCCCTTTCAAGGCGGCGACAGGGATTCGAATTCCCTTGGGGGCACAGTATGCGGTCTTCCGGTACACCTGAGGCACGATCAGGTGCACGGCTGCGGCCGCTCACGCCGACCAACCCTATCGCTTCGACTCAGTTTGGTTGTCTTCACAGGTCAGGCTTGTGCTCCCGTTTGGCATGCAGCTAGGCGGCTTGCATGCTCTCGGCCTGTTCCTTCTTCCGGAAGTGCGGCGGGTTGTCCTGCCCCAAACAGCTTGCCCAAGACAGCCATGCATGGTACAATCCTAGGTAGAACAGGGGAGACAGCATGGAGAGAGTAAGGCAGCTGACAGCAGTTATCGAGCGCGAAGGAGACGGCTACGTCGCTACCTGTCCGGAGCTGGACGTTGTCAGCCAGGGCAAGACGGTCGAAGAGGCGCGGCTGAACCTGGTGGAGGCGGTGGAAGGCTTCTTCGAGGTGGCGTCGCCGTCCGAGATCCGGCGCAGGCTGAAGACAGAGACCTACATCATGCCCATCATGCCAGTTGTCCCCTCAAGGCGACCCAAACATGCTGTGAGGTCGCCAGGTGCCTAGGCTGCGGGTCCTGTCCGGAAGGCAAGTCTGCAAGATCATGGCTGAGCACGGGTTCGAGCAGGTGCGGCAGAAGGGCAGCCATCTGATCATGCAGAAGAGGGCGGGCAACACTACTGTCACCGTACCCGTACCGGATCACGATGAGCTGAGGATGGGTACGCTCCTGGGAATCATCAGGCAGTCCGGGCTTCCGCGTTCGCTGTTCGAGACCGAGTGAGGCTGGCGCCGCACCCGGTCGGCTCTCCGGAGCCTTTCGGTACGTTCGTTGATCTCTCCTCCCCGCATTTGGCGGACTCCGGCGCTGTTAGTCGCGCGGTAGCATACCGTTGCGGCGGCGTCGCGGGTTGGCGCCCCTGCAGGCTGTGGGAACTCAGCTCGCCAACCTGTCGCTCCACCGGATTCGTGTCTGACAAAAACAGGGATATGCGCAGTCTACCCTTCCGAGTCGAATACCTGTAGACGGTGTTCCTGTTGGCCGCGCATGGCCGGACCTGTTCGTCTGCCGGGCCCTACTCGACGGCGCGCAGACACTGCTCGGGTATTCAGGACGTCTATGTCGCGCTTGATGTTGCGCTGCACGGGCCTTCTGCGTATACTCTGTTACGGAGATCGCGCCTTGTGACATATTTAGTCACAAACTGCGATCAGCGTAAGAAACTGCATGGAGACGGAGCTATCGATGTCCCGCTCTTTGTCCGACCTAGAAGCCAGGCTGATCCTGCGCCTGGAGTGGGAAAAGCAACCGGTGGTGACCATCGAAGAGACGATGGGCATCTTGGGCTGCTCGTATGACCACGCCCGCCAAGTGCTCCACCGCCTTGCGCGCCGCCGCTGGCTGATGCCTCTCACTCCCGGCAAGTATGAGCTGATCCCGGCTGAACGTGGCGAGCATGCCTTTCCCGATACCAATTCCCTGTTCATCGGGAGCGCATTGGTCGAGCCTTACTACTTCTCCTATGCCACCGCGGCCTTCTTTCACGGCCTTTCCACCCAGGCTTCTGCCACGGTCTATGTGGCCACCACGGTGCGCACCCGGAGCCGCACCTACCAGGTGCGCGGAAAGGAGTATCGGCTGGTCCTCCAGCCTGCGGACAAGTTCTTCGGGTCCGTGGAGGTGAATGCCTACGGCAGCCGCGTGCGTATGGCCGAGCCGGAAAAGACTGTCGTCGACGCTCTGGATCGGCCCGAATACGCAGGCGACATCCCCGAGATCGCCGGCATGCTTCGGCGCGGTGAAGGACGTCTCAATTGGCACAAGCTGGCCGAGTATGGCCTTCGCTACCGGTCCCAGGCACTGATCCAGCGCCTGGGCTACCTCCTCGACTTTCTCCAGTTGCCGGCTGCGGCGCAGGTGCGTGACTTGCTGCTAGCCGGCGTAGGCAAGAGCACGCCGTATCTCGGCCGGCCAGGGAGATGGGGCACCGGCGGCGAGTACGGCTCCACCTGGCACATCGTCGATAACGTGCCGCGCCAGGAACTGCTGGCTGAGATCGAGGTGAGATGATGATCGAAAAGCGACTCGTGCAGTGGTATGCGGCCGACGCCGGCGTGGATCTGGACATCGCCGAACGGGAAATCGTCCTGACCTATGTGCTCTGCATCTTGTCCGAACAGGGCTTGCTCGAACGGTTGGCCTTCAAGGGCGGTACCGCCCTGCGCAAGATCCACCTGGGTGCGCCGGGGCGTTTCAGCCTGGATCTCGACTTCACCGCTACCGGTGGTGACTCCCCTGACGGCCTGGCGCTGGATCTGGCCGCCACGCTGCACGGGCAGACCTACCACGGGCTCACCTTCACAACGCCAGACTCTGAGTACTATGCCACGGCCGACTCCTGCGGCGTGGAGGTCACCTATAGCCACGACTGGGTCACGGCCGGCCGGTTTGGCTTGCAGATTAGCTTTCGGGCCCGACCCCTGCTGCCTGTCAGGCCCATGCCGCTGCGCCGGGAGCGCTACTTCGATTGGCTTGGAGTCGTGCCGCCACGCGTGCCCTCGCTGGACCTACAGGAGCTGATCGGCGAGAAGGTGCGGACCGCGGTCCAGCGCAGCCGTGTGCGCGACCTGTATGACCTATACCAGTTAGCCAGCCAACCCTATGACCGGAGCCTGGTGCGGCGCATTGCCGTGATCAAGTGCTGGGAGACGCGATATGCCTTTGAGTCGGCAGCCTTTCTGTCCAGCTTGGCCCAGGGTAAGTATGACTGGTCCGATCTCGCGCGGCTGGTTCGCCCGGACCGGCTCGTGGCTCCTGCCGAGCTGGTCGGGGGTGTGCAGCGCGGCTACCAGTTCTTGGCTGACCTGACTCCCGAGGAGGGACAGCTCGCCGTCGATCCGCACGGCCGCGAGGTGCGGCTATACCAAGAGTTGCTGGGCACAGTGGCGGCGTGGAGCACGCGCCCAGGGTCCGACGGTTGAGCCATATCCCACCTTGGCGTTAGCGTCTTGTCCAGTGGTGTAGATTTCCCAGCCTGCTATGCTAGCCTTCAAGCACGGCATGGCAGCAGGCATGTCTACAGCGGTATACGAAGTCTACCCTTCCGGATTATATACCTGTACTTGCGTCCCTGTGAACAGGATGCCGCGCCTGCCTCAGGGGAATACGCCTAGGGTGGCCGCCGAGCTCTCGCCCCAGCGGATAAGTGTCTGACAAAAACAGGGATGTGCGCAGTCTACCCTTGGGGGCACTCTCCCAAGCCCCACCAGAATCGGTGGAGTTCCGATTGGCATTGCCAACCGTGGTGAGCCGGCCTGCGGGCCGGCTTGGTCTTGGAGATCCAAGCCGACGAGACGGGCATCAGGTGTTGCTCATCGAGACTTGACGTTCGAAAGGGAGCCTGGTACGCTCTAGCCGAGATGGTGAGGGAGAAGTCGAAAGGGGGCATCTCGATCTATCGGCAATTCGAGGTTCCCAGGGAAACCCTGTGGCGCTAGGATCGGCCCCAGTCTACGTTCCGAAAAAGCCTGGAATGGGGTTGTTCACCTTGAGTGGCCGGGTTGCACGGATCCGCATGTTCTGCCAGCATAGGGTCGCAGGCAGCTGACGCCGAGGCTGTTAGGCGGTTGCCCAGCGGAATCGACAACGGTGACGCATCACTCACTCAGTACCGAAGCGCCCATGATCCCTGGGTTGGTCCTTCGTCACTTTCGTGGCGAAGCAGACTGGCCCCACATCGCGGCCGTTATTAACGCCAGCCTCGCCGCCGACGGGAACAGCGAGCGCATCACGACGGAAAGGCTGGCCAACATCTACACACATCCTGTCCACTGGGATCCGCAGCAGGACACCCTGCTCGTGGAGGTAGACGGGACGCTGATTGGCTATGCCAACACCGAATGGCGACAGGAGGACGACGGTGCCTGCCCGCACTTCATCCACTTGCACCTGGTGGCAGAGTGGCGCGCCTGTGGTCTGGAGCTGGCTATGCAGCGCTACATGGAGCGATGCGCACGGGTGGCGGCCACTGCCGGACCCGGTAGCGTGCGCCATTGGTTCGCCAGCAACGTGCCGGAGACCTGGCAGGCACATGTCAGTACACTTCGTGCCTTGGGCTATGCCCCTGTGCGCTACTACTTTGAGATGCAGCGCCCCTTGGACGATGACTTGCCCCCGGCTGTCTTGCCGATCGGCCTCGCGCTCCTACCAGCGTCCCCCCAACACTATCGCGCGATATGGGAGGCGGGTGAGGAATGCTTCCGTGACCAACAGGACCATGTCGCTCCCAGCGAGGAGAGCTACCGCGCGTGGATAGCCACGCCGGATCTGGACCCGAGCCTGTGGCTTGTGGCATGGGGCGGCGATCAGGTTGCCGGCGCTGCGATCAACGCCATCCACGGAGACGCCTGGGGCGAGACGGATGACCTGTTCGTGCGCCGCCCCTGGCGCAGGCAGGGCCTGGGACGTGCCCTGCTCGTCGGCAGCTTGCACCTCTTCAAGGCGCGAGGGCTGTCTGCCGCGGGACTGGGTGTTGAAGCTGACAACATATCCGGCGCCCTGGATTTGTATCAGAGCGTTGGCTTTCGTCCGTACCAGCGCGTGGTATCTTATCGCAAGCCAATGTAACCTTGGCTGGGCTCGTCAGAGAGGTGCCGTCAGTCTGTGTGAGGGTAGGACGACGGCTGGCTTCTTCAGCATCGCACGTTGTCCTGGAATTGGAGCGTCAATCGGCCGAAGGACCGTTCCAGCTCCCCACCAATATCCCCACCCACTATGGGGGAACGGGCCGGGATCAGTGGGCGTGGGCTCTGTGCGATGCGCCGCCCATCGTATACGCCCTGGTCAAGTTCGGCCTGGGAGGCGTGCCGCCGGTGGAAACGGCCGTCGAACACCTGGTCGGATTGCTGCGTGACAACGGTTGGCCTTGCGCCGTTTCCAAGGAACTGGGCAGGTTCCGCGGGCCGGGGCGCAGAGACGATCCCTGCCCGTTTGCCAACCTGGCCATGCTCTAGGCACTGTCGGCCGTTGAGGAACTGCGCGACAGCCATGCGGGTCACGTGGGGGCGGAGACGCTTCTGACCCTATGGAGCGAGAGCACCACGCGGCACCCCTACATGTTCTACATGGGCACCGACTTTCGCAGGCTCAAGGTCCCCTTTGCCTGGTACGATCTCATGCACGTGCTGGAGGTCCTTTCCCGCTTCTCCTGGCTTCGGAGCGACAGCCGGCTGCTCGACATGGTTGCGAACCTTCAGGGCAAGGCGGATGAGCAGGGGCGCTTCACCCTCGAATCCACCTGGACGGCGTGGAAGGATTGGGAGTTCGGGCAGAAGAAGGAACCTTCCCGGTGGTTGACGCTGTTGGCGTGGCGGGCTATTCGGAGAGTCGAAATCGACTGAGACACTCACCACGCTGCCGCAATGGCGCTCTATGGCGGCCCCTGGATGCCCGGCAGTTGCGCGGGCCAGACGCGAGGCTGAGATCGAGAGACAGTGACTGCAGGCTGCATGGACGGTTGAAGGAGACGGCACAAGCTGGACTGCAAGAAGGAGAGGGATTCGCAGTGCAGGGGCCCTGGCCGGAAGGACCTTAGCCTGTCGGAGAACCGGAACCCAGCAGGCCCGCGCTTTTCGACTTGACCAAGCCCTCGACAGAGGCTATAATGGGGCTGTGGCTGCTTCGTCCTGCTCCACGGGTGGGGGTCGAGCACCGCTGTCCTGAGCAGCCAGATGTGCGCCTCGATCAAGGCGATGCGCGCGAACGCGAGCCACAACCGGAATCGGGACGGGTGTTATGAGCAAGCAAGACAAGCAAAAGAAGAGGCAGGCACCGAAGCCCAAGCTGTTGGTCGTGGAAGACGACCTCACCTTGCTGGAAACGCTCGAGTACAATCTCACCGCCGAGGGGTATCGCGTCCTCACGGCCACTGACGGATTGGCGGCCGTGGAAGTAGCCCGCAAGGAGCGGCCGGACCTGGTGGTGCTGGATGTCATGCTGCCGGGGTTGGACGGCTTCGAGGTGTGCCGCATCCTGCGCCGTGATTCGGCTGTTCCCATCCTGATGCTGACGGCCCGGGCGGGCGAGACCGATCGAGTGGTCGGCCTCGAGGTCGGAGCCGACGACTATCTCACCAAGCCGTTCAGTATGCGCGAGCTCCTGGCGCGGGTCAAGGCGCTGCTGCGCCGGGTGCGCCTGGACCGTGAGGGGCTGGGCAGGGAACACACGCTGCCGGCGGCCGACGCCCTCGTTTTTGGCGAGCTGACTATCGACCTGGACCGCCACGAGGCATTCCTGGGGGGGACTTCGCTGCGCCTCAAGCCGAAGGAGTTTGAGTTGCTGCTGTTTCTTGCCCGTCACAAGGGCATGGCTTTGTCGCGCGACCTCATCCTGGAGCGGGTGTGGGGCTGGGACTATGGCGGAGGCACCCGCACGGTCGATGTGCACGTCCGCTGGCTACGAGAAAAGATCGAGCCCACCCCAGCGGACCCCCAGCGTATTGCCACGGTGCGGGGGGTGGGGTACTGCTTCGAGGGCTGAAGGAGCCATGACCCACAGCATCCGCTGGCGCATCGCCGTGCCCTATGTGGTGTTGGTGGCCATCGCCACCCTGGGCTTGACATTGGTTCTGTCGCATGAAGTGCGCCAGGTGCGGATGGCCGACCTCGAGAACCAGCTCGTCGCCGATGCCCGGCTGCTGGCCGATGAGCTGGCGCCGGCATTCGGCCAGGGGGCAAGCGGCCAGGCGCTCGACGAACAAGCCAGGCACTGGGCCGACGTGCTCCAGGCACGCGTCACGATCATCGGCGCCGATGGGACCGTACTGGGCGAGTCGCACGAGGACCGGACGCAGATGCAAAACCACCTGGACCGGCCGGAGATCCAGCAGGCGCTGGCTGCCGCCCAGGGCACCAGCATCCGCTACAGCGCCAGCCTCGGCTACGACATGATGTATGCTGTGGTGCCCGTCCGGGATCCTGCCGGCGGGCGCATCACGGGCTTTGCCCGCGTCGCGCTTTCTCTGAAGGAGATCGACAGCGGCGTAAGCCGCCTCAGGACAGGCATCCTGCTGGCCGGCTTGGCCGCAGCCCTCGCAGGAGGAGCGCTGGCGGTGGCGATCGCGGAGGGGACGGCCCGGCCGCTGCGCCACCTGACCAAGGCCGCCGGGCGCATTGCGGAGGGCGACCTGTCAGGACGCCTGGCGGTCGGCCGGCGAGACGAAGTGGGGCAGCTTACGGCGGCGTTCCAGAACATGTCGGAGCAGCTCCAGGATCAGATGTCGACCCTGGCCCGGGAGCGCGGGCGCCTGGCGGCCGTGCTGGAGCACATGGCCGATGGGGTGCTCATCACCGACGAGCTGGGCAATGTAGACCTGATTAACCCGGCGGCAGCCCGGCTGCTGGGAGCGACGGACCACAAGGTTCTGGGGCGACGGCTTGGCCAGGTCGTACCCCACTACCAGATTCTCGAGTTGTGGAAGCGGTGCCACGATCAGGGCCAGGAGCAGCTGGAGGCAATGGAGATCAGCCATAGCGGGCTGTTCCTCCAGGTCATCGTCACTCCGTTTCAGGTGAGCGATGCTCGGGCCTTCCTGGTCATCCTCCAAGATCTGACTCGCATCCGGCGGCTGGAAACAGTCCGGCGCGACTTTATGGCCAACATCTCGCACGAGCTGCGCACGCCCCTGGCCGGCCTGAAGGCACTGGTCGACACGCTGCGCGGCGGGGCGCTCAAAGACCCGCCGGCAGCCAAGCGCTTTCTCAAGCGCATGGACGGTGAGGTCGATGCCCTGACTCAGATGGTCGAGGAGCTGCTGGAGCTGTCACGCATCGAGTCGGGTCAGGCCCCGCTGCGCCTGGGCCCCACACCCGTGGCTGATGTGCTCCTCCCGCCGACCGAACAGCTGCGCCACCAGGCTGAGCGAGCAGGGCTCGACTTGACCGTCGTCATCGCGCCCGAGGTCCCCTCCGTACTGGCCGATGTCGAGCGGGCGCGGAAGGTAGTTACCAACCTGGTGCACAACGCGTGTAAGTTCACGCCGGCCGGGGGTTCGATCGTGGTGGGCGCCATGTCCGCCGGTGAAGAGGTCGTCATCTCGGTCCAGGACACCGGCGTGGGCATCCCTGCAGAGGACTTGCCGCGCATCTTTGAGCGCTTCTACAAGGCCGACCGCGCCCGCAGCGGCGGCGGCACCGGGCTGGGCCTGGCCATTGCCAAGCACATCGTCCAAGGACATGGCGGGCGCATCTGGGTCGAGAGCGTCGAGGGCCAGGGCAGCACGTTCTGCTTCAGTCTACCCCGCTGTTAACCAATCCTTAGCAAATCGTTTACCTCCCGTTATTCCGCTGTTAACCGGCGCATCGTAGTCTCAACCTGGCAAGCACGGGCTTGCCCCAATACTGAACAGAAGAGAAGGAGACTATCATGCGTCGTTCGGTTTTCGTGATCCTGATGCTCGCGGTCCTGCTTCTGGCCGCTTGTGGAGCACCTGCCGCGACCTCTACCCCGCAGGCCGTGAAGGAGACGGTCTCGGCCCAGGAAGCTGCCCCGACCCAGGCGGCCGGCGCAGGCGTGGAGCTGCCGGCCGTCGACCCGGCGCAGTTGACCGGTGACATCGTCAGCGCGGGCAGCTCGACGGTCTACCCGCTGTCGGAGCGCATCGCCGAGAGGTTCGCCGACGAAGGGTACGCCGGCAACATCACGATCGACAGCATCGGCACTGGAGGCGGTTTTGAGCGCTTCTGCAAGACGGGTGAGACCGACATAGCCAACGCCAGCCGCAAGATCAAGGACGAGGAGCTGGCCAACTGCCAGGCAATCGGGCGCGACCCGGTCGAGTTCCGCATCGGCACCGACGGGCTGGCGGTAGTGGTGAGCAAGGAAAACCCCTTCCTCACGAACGCCACGCTGGCGGACCTGGCCAAGATCTTCACCGCGGAAAAGTGGTCGGACGTCAACGCGAGCTGGCCGGCCGAGGCCATCCAGCGTTTCATCCCGGGAACGGACAGCGGGACCTTTGACTACTTCGTCGAGGTGGTCTTCAACAAGGACAAGGCACCGTTGCTGAGCGCCGCGAACACGCAGTTGAGCGAAGATGACAACGTCCTGGTGCAGGGGGTGGAGGGCAGCCCCTACGCGGTGGGATTTTTCGGGTACGCTTACTATGAGGAGAACAAGGGCAAGCTGAACGTGCTGTCCGTCGAGGGGGTCACGCCCGACTATGCGACGGTGGAGGACGGCAGTTACCCCTTGGCGCGACCGCTCTTCCTGTACAGCACGGCCAAGATCATGCAGGAAAAGCCGCAGGTGGCATCGTTCATCAACTACTACCTGACCTATGCGGATGAGGAGATCGCCGCCGTCGGTTACTTCCCGGCGAGCGCCGAGGCGCTGGACGGCGCCAGGCAGGCATGGCTGGGGGCCATGGGCCAATAGATGACCACCAGCCTTCGCAAGAGGCCGCGCGTCCGCGAGTCTCTGCTTCAGGGGCTCTTGTTCCTGTGCGGTGTGGTCTCCATCCTGACGACCCTTGGCATCGTGTTCGAGCTGGGCAGGGAGTCGCTGGGCTTTTTCACGCGCCGGGTCTGGCTGGACAGCAACAAGGCCCTGGCAGCGGCAGCTACGCAGGACGCTGCCGAGCTGTCGCTCAGCGGCGGCGGCTCAGGCCTCCAGGCGGGAGACATACTCCGCGTCCAGGATGAGGTCATGCTCGTGCAGACCGCCACGGGCCGGAGCGCCTCGGTGATCCGCGGCCAGAAGGGGACACAATCGGTGGCCCATGCTGCCGGAACGGCGATCCTGCGGGGCAAGCGGGTGTCGCTGTGGGAGTTCTTCACCGGTACCAGGTGGAGCCCGCAGATCGGCCAGTTCGGCGTCCTGCCCCTGGTCACGGCTACCCTCGTCACCAGCCTGATCGCCATGCTGGTCGCTCTGCCGCTGGGGCTGAGCGTGGCCGTCTACCTGAGCGAGTATGCCTCGGACCGTGCCCGGAGGACGCTGAAACCGATCCTCGAGGTCCTGTCGGGCATTCCGACGGTGGTGTACGGCTACTTTGCCCTAACCTTCATGACGCCGCTCCTACGCGGTGTCTTTGGGCAGAATACAGTCCAGATCTACAACATGGCCTCGGCAGGACTGGTAATCGGCATCCTGATCCTGCCCCTGGTCAGCTCCATGAGCGAGGATGCGCTCAGCGCCGTGCCCCGGTCGCTGCGCGAGGCAGCCTACGCCATGGGCGCGACCAAGCTGGAAGTGGCGGTCAAGGTGGTGGTGCCCGCAGCGCTGTCGGGCATCGCCGCCGCCTTTATCCTGGCCATGTCGCGCGCGGTGGGCGAGACGATGGTCGTGGCCATTGCCGCGGGCCAGGGGCCGGCCTTCACCTTCAACCCGTTCCGCTCGGCCGAGACCATGACGGGTCATATGGTGCGCATCAGCGGCGGCGACCTGAGCTACGACTCGATCGACTACAACAGCATCTTTGCCATCGGTCTGCTGCTGTTCCTGATCACGCTCCTCTTGAATCTCATCAGCCAGCGCATCGTGCGCCGCTTCCGGGAGGTGTACGAGTGACGACTGAGGACAAGCGTCCCGGCGGCGGGCGGCGGGCAATGGCCGGCGGGCAACCCGGCAGCTCGAACTTTGCCGGCAATCTGCCTGTTCGCCACCGGACCGCGCGCGCCTGGCAGCTGGTATTCCTGGGATCGACCATCGTGGGCATCGTCGTGCTCACCGCGCTGCTGTTCAACGTCCTGAACGGCGCGTTCGGCCTGGCCGCGGTCGAAGCCAAGGTGGATCCGGCAACCCTGGCCGTGAGGGGTGCGCCCATCGAAGAGCAGAGCAAAGAGCAGCTCGTTCAGGTGCTCCGTGACAACCTCAAGCCGGCCGTGTTTGAGCGGCTGGCGGCCGAGAAACCGCTCGAGCGGCGCAGCCGCCGAGAGATATACAACCTGGTGGTTGAGCGGATCGTCGAGCCTACGGTCCTCCAGACCTGGCCACTGTTCGACTCGCTGCTGCATCGTCAGGAGATCGCGGCCGAGATCGCTCAAGAGCACCCTGGCGCGAGAGCTCAGTTCCTGTCCTGGATCGACGCCAGGTTCCTGATCACTCCGCAGTCCAGCCAGCCGGAACGGGCGGGGGTCAGAACGGCGATCCTGGGGTCACTATGGACAATCGCTATCACAGTCTTGGTCGCCTTTCCGGTCGGTGTAGGCGCGGCTGTCTACCTCGAGGAGTATGCGCGCGACACCTGGCTCACGCGCCTCATCCGCACCAACATCAACAACCTGGCCGGCGTGCCGTCGATTATCTATGGCATGTTAGGGCTGGCCGTCTTTGTCCGCACGCTGGAGCGGCTTACCAGCGGGAACCTCTTCGGCCTGGCCGATCCGACGACGGCCAACGGCCGTACCATCCTGTCAGCCGGGCTGACCCTGGCCTTGCTCATCCTGCCGGTCATCATCATCAATGGGCGGGAGGCGCTCCGCGCCGTGCCCCGCTCGCTGCGCGAAGCCGGCCTCGCGCTGGGCGCCACCAGGTGGCAGACGGTCTGGGCACACGTCCTGCCCAGCGCGCTGCCGGGTATCCTGACCGGGACGATCCTGGCCATGTCGCGGGCCATCGGCGAGACGGCGCCGCTTGTCGTCATCGGGGCATCCACCTTCATCAACAAGGACCCCTCCGGCCCGTTCAGCAAGTTCACCACACTGCCGATCCAGATCTACCAGTGGACATCCCGACCGCAGGCCGAGTTCCGCAACATCGCCGCGGCAGCCATCATCGTGTTGATGGTGCTCCTGCTGGCACTCAACGCCTCTGCCATATTGCTCCGCAACCGCTACAGCCGGAGGCTGTGATCATGTTCGCCCAAAAGCCCAACGCCAATCCCAAAACGTCCTTGCAGCAAGCCACAGGTGCCGGACTGGCTTCCGACGGCCACCATGCCATCGAAGTGCGCGCTCTCAACGTCTACTACGGCGCTTTCCGCGCCGTCCGCGATGTGAGCCTCGACATCGAACGCCACAAAGTGACGGCCATCATCGGCCCTTCGGGATGCGGCAAGAGCACCATGCTGCGCGCCTTCAATCGCATGAACGAGCTGGTGCCCTCTGCCCATGCGCACGGCCAGGTGCTCTTCCGCGGCCAGGACATCTACGCCCCGGGCGTCGACCCCGTGGAAGTGCGGCGCCACGTGGGCATGGTCTTCCAGAAGCCCAACCCCTTCCCCAAGAGCATCTACGAGAACGTGGCCTGGGGCGCCCGGATCAACGGCTACAAGGGCAGCCTGGACGAGCTGGTGGAGCGCTCGCTGCGCCAGGCCGCGTTGTGGGACGAGGTCAAGGACAAGCTGCTGCAGAGCGGTCACTCGTTGTCAGGTGGGCAACAGCAGCGATTGTGCATCGCCCGCGCCATCGCCGTCCAGCCAGACGTCGTGCTGATGGACGAGCCTTGCTCCGCCCTCGATCCGATTGCCACGCTCAAGATCGAGGACCTGATGCGCCAGTTGGCCGAGGACTATACCATCATCGTCGTCACCCACAACATGCAGCAGGCGGCGCGCGTATCGGACTATACCGCCTTCTTCAACATGGACTCGGAGCGGGCAGGCTACCTGGTCGAATACGGGCCGACCACTGGAATCTTCACCAATCCTCGCGACAAGCACACGGAGGACTATATCACGGGCCGGTTTGGCTAGTCAGGGACGGGAGGAAGGGAGAACCGGAACATGGGGAATCGGGAGGTGAGAGTTCCCGCAAGGGCGAGGGTCCTTTTCCTTTGCACCGGCAACTCGGCCCGCAGCCAGATGGCCGAGGCTTTCCTGCGCTTCTACGCAGCCGATCAGTTCGAGGTGTACAGCGCAGGGCTCGAGCCAAAGGACATTCACCCCCTCGCCGTGCGGGTCATGCAGGAGATTGGTCTGGACCTCAAGGGCCACTACTCCAAGAGCGTCGCCGAGTACCTCGGCAAGGTGCACTTTGGCTACGTCGTGACCGTCTGCGCCAACGCGGAGGAGCGATGCCCGATCTTCCCCGGCGTCAGCCAGCGCCTGCACTGGTCCTTTGAGGATCCGGTGGCGTTTTCTGGATCGGACGAGGCCAGGCTGAGCATGTTCCGACAGGTGCGGGACCAGATCGGTGACCGGGTTCGCACCTGGCTGGAGTCACTGGAAATGGCAGAATTGGCCGGAGGAGAGACCAGTGCCACGCAGAACGTTTGAGCAGGAATTGCAGCGCCTTCAGGATGATGTACTCACCCTGGGCGGCATGGTCGAAGAAGCCATCGTCCAGTCGGTGACTACTCTCCAAGATAGGGATTTCGAGGGGTCGCGGCGGCTGATTGCTGCCGACCGCGCCATCAACCAGAAGCGGTATGCCATCGAAGGGGAGGCACTCATCCTGATTGCCACTCAACAGCCAATGGCCGGTGATATGCGCATGCTGGCCGCCATACTGGAGATCGCCGGGGAACTGGAGCGGATAGGGGACTACGCCAAGGGGATCGCGCGCATCAACCTGATGATCGGAGAGCAGCCGCTGGTCAAGCCGCTGATCGATCTCCCTGAAATGGCCCAGAAGGTGCGAGACCTGCTGCACCGGGCGCTTCAGTCCTTTGCTCAGCAGGACGTGGAAGCGGCCCGCGCGATTCCTGCCGGAGATGACGAGGTCGACGCCCTGTACCGCCAGGTCTACCGCGAGCTCCTGACCCATATCCTAGCAGACCCCCGCGTGATCGAGCAGGCGAACCAATTGCTGTGGGTGGCTCACAATCTGGAGCGTGCCGCGGACCGGGTTACCAACCTGTGCGAGCGGGTGGTGTACACGGTGACCGGAGAGTTGGTGGAACTCGGTACCGATGAGCCGGGCATGGAGGGCGTGAGCTAGAGGTCTAAGGCGGACTGGCCCGGGGCCCGGCCCAGGCGAAGGACGGTGGCCCTATCGTCGCGCCGCGATTTGCTCCAGGGCGCTGGGTGCGCAGTCGAGAGCTTCGATCACCCGCCAGTTTCGCAAGTGTGGCGACATTAGTAGGAGGACGACGGCTGGCTTCTTCAGCATGGTGCGTTGTCCTGAAAGAGGCAAGTGCCTCACACGCGGCTGGAGCCGGCACGCGTCCTGGCCAAAGAACACATCCCTTCGTGAACCGGGGAGCCGACTCGCAGGCGTCGTCGAGAAGGCACTTGTCGAGACCTGCCAGGCGCCTTGTCCATCGGGAGCCTGACCAAGGGTTGACCCCATTCAGCGAGAGTGCAGTCGCTGCCTGGTGTCGACAGGGGCTATGACGCGAAGGTGGCGACCTCTTGCGTACCGAGCCGGGGTAGGGAGGACAGAGGCTGTAGCACTGGAACCTGCGGCCTTGTCCGGCGGAAGTTGACCCTGTGCTCGTTTCAGTGTACAATTGCCTCGTAGGGATTGGGCTTCTGGAAGGGAGGAGACTCGATGACTGCCCTGGATCTGTTGCAGTCTGTCCAGTTCGTCACGGTGAAGGGCGAGCGGCTAGCAGTCCTCGGTGCCGACGAATGGGAGGCCATGGTCGACTGGCTGGAGACCCTTGAAGACACGCAGATCGCCAGGGAGGCCTTCGCAGAGTTACGGGCAGCCGATGGAGACCGCCAGAGAGCAGGCTGGCTGCGCTGGAGTGAGGTGAGGGAGCGGCTCAGTTGAGCCACTACGACCTGTTCATCCATCCCGGGGCCTGGTCCGAGATTGAAGGCCTACCCGGTCATATGCGTCAACGGGTCAAGCGCGCCGTCGATGCGCTAGCCCGCCATCCTCGACCTCACAGCAGCAAGCGCCTGAGCACTGCCGGTTCGGAGCACGAGCTGCGCCGGGTCAGGCTGGATCGATGGCGAATCGTCTATGCGATTACGGAGGCGGACAAGGCCCTGGACATTCTGGCAGTACGCCGGCGTCCCCCCTACGACTACGGCGACCTGGAAGTGTTGGCGGAGGAAGTGCGCTAGGTTCGGCCGAGAGTCGGCAACGATGGAAACCCCTGAGTAGAAAATCGCCCGAGTGCTCGGCGTGAGCGAAGACGAGGCACAGGCCTTTCTTGGGCGGGTCCGTTCACTGCTCAGTCCATCCCCATGTGATGCCTGGATAGCCTGCTGCGTGGAGATGCTGCCAGCCCCTCTTCGCCTGCCGCCGTAGCACGGAAGATAGTGGAAATGGGCTTGATTGCCCGTCCAGCGGCGAGATCCGCAGTACTGCCGCCCAACCAACCTGATGTACCTTCGAGCAGGACATCCAAATCTGGGAGGCCATCCCGCAAGGCCAAGACGACTAGAGGGTCTGTCACAGGGACAAGCACTTCGCGAGATTCGCGTGGGAAGCGCAAGCCGTCCGCCGTGGCGCATCAGACACCCGTACCACGGTCCGGTCCTTCAGTAGCACAGCTCCCCCCATCCGATCCGGTCGGCGCCCCGAAGAAAAGCCTGGGCGCGAGCTCACGCTGGGCCCCCCTCACCGACGAAGGCGCCATGCGCCCCCCTGAGAAGCTCAGGCGGCTGGAAGAACTGGCCGGGCCGCCCGCGAGAGTCTCTATTCGTTCTCCGGAAGCGCGAGTTTCCTGGGTTCTTGGGGTGGAGGTGTGCGTGGCCCGCACCTTCATCGAGCACGTGCGCTCCCTGCTTGTCACGCCGCCGAGCGCCGAGGAGGTGGCGGTCTGCCTTGAAGCACACCCACGGCTGCGTGCTCCCTGGGTGCTGGCCGATCAGTTGGCGGAGGAAGCCCATGCAAGGGAGCATCCGGAGAAGGTCGGAGCAGAGCGTCGCAAGCCAGCGAGGCCCCGAGGCGGCGCGCCGCATGCAAGGCCCGACACCTTCGATCCAAGTCGTGTTCCACTGAGGAATCTCAGAGCCTGTCCGCACGGTGTCCCGATCACCGACGTGTGTCGGATCTGCAGCCCCTACAAGAAGGGGCAGGCACTCCGACTAGAAGATGCGCAGGGCTCCCCTGGCGCATACTTGGGATTGGCACGCCCGTGAACTGCGCTGAGCTTGCCATGCCCACGGAGGGATTCTAGGGCGCCCGCATGCTCAGCTGTCGCCACGGCACATCGCAGGTATACCTACAGGGATATACGCAGTACTCCCTTGGGGGCATCAGTCGCCATAATGCCGCGGTCGCGTCTAGGGCGGCCCGCAGATGCGTGCCCTGATGACGCGGGATTGCGTCGAGCGAATCACAGGGGGAGCCTGACCATGGACTCCCCCTGTTCTGTTGCGCAGCGGCGGCTCATGTCTGTCGTGAAGCACAACGAGATTGCCGACGTCGGCACCGGCCCTCGCGACCCCGCCAAGCGATAGTCGATAGTCGTTTCTGGGATTTCGGGCATTTTGGGATAGTACCCTTAAAATCTTGGCACAGTAATCATGCCCCTGCGGGGCACCACGAAGGATCCAAATCTAGCTGCTTCTGGCGCGTTGCCTGCTGAGCAAGGTAGAGCTATAGTCTTCTCAGCCGGCAACGAGGTCGAAGCAACGGTA
>Ga0209096_1000310_pt1 | contig 70134 bp, 54 predicted proteins | sample AD_UKC034_MetaG_FD_184407 | JGI IMG/M metagenome (GOLD analysis project Ga0209096, IMG submission 184407) | Active sludge microbial communities of municipal wastewater-treating anaerobic digesters from USA - AD_UKC034_MetaG (SPAdes) (version 2) | ecosystem: Engineered > Bioreactor > Anaerobic >...
CCATCGGGGTCCCAGGTCATCGTGGCATACACATTCCCGTCCGTCCCCGGCACGCCGTCGCCCGGCAGCCAGGCACAGTCTTGTGCCCACACACTGGCTGCCCCGCCCACCAGGCAAGCCGCCAATACCACTACTCCGAAGGTGCTTCCGCAGCTCATCATGAGAGTCCCCACCCGAATGAGTACACCCTTGATGACGGCACGCCCGCTACGTGCCCGTCCTCGATCTGCAGCAACCTGCGTGCTATGTGGCTCTGCACGGTATGGGAAGTGACAACCCGACGGCGGCAGGTTGGCCGGCCACGCGTGCCTCGCTGCCGCCCTCCCCTCCTGCGGGCGAGCGCCCAGCCCGCGCAGCCACCCGTCGGGGTCTGCAGCCTGGGCACACCAACCCACTCCCTTCCCCTTGGCGTTCTTGTACGCAAAGCGTTCAACCAATCGGCGAGGCAGCGACTGCGGGGAGCATGCTTGCCCTTTCCGGCGCTCCCGGTGACTTGAAACCGTCGCCGGCCCGTCCACAAGCCCACGCTGGGCGGCGCCGGCTTCCCCGCAGCCGTGCACCCGACGATGCTGCCTGGTTGCACGTCCTAATATACCGTCCGCCGCCCGCCCAACGCAAGGGGAGACTGCACTGTACGGTGGCCCCAGCAGCATCTATGGGGACTCTGCGCCGCGCTCCCGGGGTCGCCATACGAGCGCACGCTCTCCATGACTGGTGACTGAACGTCGGTCATGCCCCTTTGACAGGAGCTTCCCGCGTGGAACCCGGCGTGCTCAGCCTTTCGACTTGCCTTGTCTGCGGGAGTCAGCCAGCCAGTGATTGAGGTTGGCAGCGAGGATCTCCGGCCGGCGTTGTGTCAGGATGTGTTGCGCCAGCCCGGGCGGCACCTTCAGCACTTCCATCGCCTGCGCCACGCGCTTCCAGAGCTGCTCGCGCTTCTTCTCGCTCTCGACCAGGTACAGTTCGCTGACCACCTCCTGGAGGCGCTCGAGCATAATCTGGTCGCGCTGGTCGTAATAGCGCTTGATGATCCCCTGCTGATGCGGCGTGTACTCCGGCATGGTGGACAGGTCCCCTCCGTGAAACCGGCGTCAGACCGGCAGCGGATCATCGTCATCCGCGCCGGGCAACAAACACTCGAACTCATCCAGCAGCCGGCGACGCACGTGCAGAACCGTACCCTGGACGCGCGCCCCGGCCGCCCGGCGATGCCCGCCGCCGCCGAAGCGCTCCGCGATCCGAGCGACGTCTATGTCAGGCGCCTCCGGCTCCAGCGGCCTCTTGCTGCGGAAGCTCGCACGTACCGTGCCGTTCTCCTCCCCTACCAACAACACCGACGCGCACACCGAACCTACCCGCAACGGCTCATTGACGATCTCTTCCGTATCGGAGGGCAGCGCCCCCACGCGCTGCATCGTCCCCGGCGACACGCACATCACCGCCAGCCGATCCCGCAGCATCAGCTCCAGCGACGCCAGAGCCGCCGTCCGCAGCCGCAGACGCCCGATCGAATCCCGGAAGTACAACTGTTGAAACAGCTCGGTCGCATCCGCGCCCCGACCCGCCAAGTCCGCCATCGCCCGAAACACCCGCGCGTCCACGTGCCCGTGGCGAAACCAGCCGGTGTCGGTCGCAATCCCGATCACCAGCCCATCACAACAGGCGGCCTCCAGCGGCCAACCCACCGCCGCAAACCACTCATACAGAATCAGCCCGGTGGCCGCCGCCGTTTCGTCCACCAGATACCGATCGCACATCTCGTCGCGCGTCAGGTGATGATCCACCGCCAGCTTCGGCATCCGCGCCGCCCGCAGAAACTCCGCCAGCGGCTCAAGCTGAGCGTACGTGCACGTGTCCAGCAGCACGATGCCGTCAACGGCGGCCCGCTCGTCGGGACCCACTTCATTCGGCCACAACCTCAGCGGCGCCAGCGTCCCGGCCAGCGCGTAACGCTCCGGCAGAGCGTCGTAGATGACCGCCAACGGCTCCGCCCCCCCGGCGCGCAGGACCGAGTACATCGCCGCCAACGCACCCAGCGCGTCGCCGTCCGGCCGCGTGTGCGTCGCCAGCAGCGGCCGGCGCCACCCGCTCACCCAGCGCGCTAGTTCCTTCAGTGTCTCCGACCCCGGTAAGCTCATGTGCCCTCCGGATGATGGAGCCGCCCGGCCGACGCCGACCAGTCCGGCTCAGCACGCACCTCGGCTGCGTCACGCTGAAGTTGCTCAACCAACTCGGGCGGCGACTCGAAACGCCGCTGCTCCCGCAACCAGCGATGCAGCTCCACGCCGAGCACCTGCCCGTACAAGTCACCCTGGAAATCCAACAAATACGCCTCAAGCTGCCGTTGCCCCGGGCCGAATGTTACCCGCGTACCGATGCTGACCGCCGCCCGGTACGGCCTGTCACCCACGACCACGCGACCGGCGTACACGCCGTCGCCCGGCAGCAGTTGCTCCGTCACGTCCACGTTGGCCGTCGGGAACCCGAGCTTTCGACCCCGCCGCGCCCCGCTGGATACTGTGCCCATCAGGGTATATGGCCGGCCCAGGCACAGCGCGGCCCGATGCACCTTCCCCTGCTCCAGCAGCCGCCGGATCAGCGAACTCGACACCATGACGGTCTCGCCCTGGTCCACCTGCACGGTGACGGGCTCGACGACGTGGACCTGGAACCCGTGCCGCTGCCCCAGTCGCTGTAGCAGTTCAGCGTTGCCCCGCCGGCCGCGACCGAAGCCGAACGACGGCCCCTCCACCATGTGCGTCGGATGCAAACGGCGAACGAGCACCGTCTCCACGAAGTCCTCGGGCTCCATGCCCAGCAGCGCCGGCTCGCTCCGGGCGACCACCGTGATGTCAGCGCCCGCGTCCGCAAGGTAACCCAGCTTCTGCTCCGGCAGCGACAGACGCGGCGGCGCCTGCGCCGCGCGCACCACACTCAACGGGTGCGGCTCGAACGTCAGCACCACGACCGGCCCGCCCGTGTTGGCCGCAAATAGCCCCGCCTGCGCGATGAGCTGCTGATGCGCGCGGTGCACGCCGTCGAAGTTCCCCACCGTCAGTACGCACTGGCTCAGCGGGGGCTCCAGTGTTTCGATGCCGTGGTAGACTTTCACCCGTTCGTCCCCGGCCGCCCTGCGCCGCCGTCCACACGCGGGACGTGAATCCGGCCAGCATAGCCCGCCGACTCCGCTCCAGCAACCCGAACCCCCAACCGCCCCGCTACAGCATGCGTGGAGAATCAGGCAGCTTCCAGCAAACCGCGAACCCACCGTACCCTCAGTGTTGCCACCCGCCGCATGCCTGTACCATCGCCCCCCTCGGAGATGCCGATGCAGGGCCACGCAACCGGGAAGCTGGGAGGGTGCCATGCCCAAGCCGAAGGCGCCGGCATGTTGTTGCAGACGGTAGCGTCGGGCACGTGAAAGCGCATGGCGGCGCTGCGCTTGGCCATGCCACCCTGCCCCCGCTGTGGGTCTCGCCACCGTGTGGAGCCATCCAGCGTCGTCCCACACTCAGATGCACTACTGCGGCGGACCCACCGCCGGTGCCGATAAAACCGTGGCGTCGCGTGCACCGGATCGCACCGCAACGAAACGCTGCGGAGCCAAACAGGACCACGCCAATGGGAAACCGGGAGGGTGGCATGCCCCAGCCGAGGGCGCCGGCATGCTGCTGCTGCGGTCGCCGGTCGCCAAGAAGGCATGGCGGCGCGGCGCTTGGCCATGCCACCCGGGTGTCGTTGTCGATCTCCCCAACGCGTGGAGGCATCTAGAGCCCGCATGAATCCGCCGGTCGTGTCCATCGTGATCCCCACCTACAACCGGTGCGGACTGCTCGCGCGAGCAATCGAGTCCGTCCGCGCCCAGACCTTCACCAACTGGGAGATCGTCCTCGTCGATGACGGCTCGACGGACGACACGCCGCGGGTGGCAGCGGATTACGCCGCCCGCCTCGGCGACCGGCTCCACTACGTTCAACAGGCCAACGCCGGTAGCAGTGCCGCGCGCAACCGCGGCATCGACGTTGCCCGCGGTGAGTTCGTCTGCTTCCTCGATGCGGACGACGAGTTTCTCCCCCGCAAGCTGGAGCGCCAGGTGGCACTCTTCGAGCGCCGCCGGGAACTGGGCTTTGTGTACAGCGACTTCGCGTACGTTACCTACGACGGCCACCGGCATCCCAGCGTCTGGGCGGACCTGTGCAGGCAGGGGTTCCGCGTGCCGCGAGAGGAAATCGAGCCCGGCCTGTGCATCTGCACAGGCGATCTCTTTGACACATTGCTCCAGGAGTACTTCATCGCCACGATCGTCGGGATGGTACGCCGCGGCGTGCTGGGCGCCGAGCTTCGCTTTCCCGCGGGCTGCGCCTATGCCGAGGAGTGGCTGTTCTACCTGAAGGTCGCCCGCGCTTGCCGCTGCGGCTTCGTCAACGAGCCGCTCAGCCTGCACCACCACGTCGAAGGCAGCCTCGCCCGCACGGATCGCCACCGTAACACGCAGCGCCTCCACGACCTGCTGGTAAGCATGCCGACCGAGCTGGCCCCGCTGTCGCCTCGTCATCACCGGACGATTCGCCGCAAGCTGGCCGACACCAGCCGCCAGCTCGGCTACGACCTGTACCACGGTGGGCACTACCGCGCCGCGGCCGAGCGCTTCGCGGAGTCGTGTCGCCATCGCCCGGCCATCGCTCCGGCGCTCCATTGGCTCGACGCCCGCGTAAGATCGCTGTTCTGCCGCGCCTTGCCCCCGGCCGCTCAAGAGCCGGCCCGCCCCGTCCGATAAACGCCGGTGGTCGTGAACCCGGAGCGTTACGCGTGATCGGCCTGGTGGACAAGCACTTCGTCCGTCGCGGCGGCGGCCTCGAGTTCGAGATGGAGGCCGCCTGGGTCCGGCGTCACCTGCCGCACTCCATCACGCGCGTGCTCGACATCGGTTGCGGCCGCGGCGACCTGTTTCACCTCGTGGAGCACGCCCGCGTCGTCGGCGTGGATCACTTGCTGGAAGGGCTCACCCTGACGCAACAGCGCTTTGCGGACGTCGGTCTCGTGTGCGCGGACGCCTGCCGCCTGCCCTTCGCCGACGGCTCCTTCGACGTCGTCACCGCCCAGCACGTCATCGAGCACCTCCCCGAGCCCGACGTGGCCGCCCGCGAGTGCTGCCGCGTGCTGCGGCCCGGCGGCATCCTGCTGCTGCTGACGCCGAATCGACACTTCATCGACCCGCGCGTCTTCGACGACCCCACCCACGTCCACGTATTCGACCACCGCGAGTGCGCAGGACTGCTTGTGCGGAGCGGCTTCCGCATCGTCGATCTGCGGACCCTCGGGTTGCCGTGGTTCCGCGACTACGCCCACGCGGGTCCCGCCCAACGTCTTCTGTCCACCGGGCGCCTGCTGCCTGCCTGGCGTCTCCGCCGCTGGACCGTGCGCCGCGCCAAACAGCTCTCCAGCCTCCCCGGCCTGCGCTGGCGGGGCCAGACCCTCTGCTGCGCCGCCGTTGCCTGATCTCCCACCCTCATTCCGGCTGCCCGCCCGTCCGCAGTCACCCGGATGCCGGCGCTCGTGCGTGAGCACACACCGGGCTGCGGGCTCGAATGTGGCCGGAACCCCAACGCAGGCCGCCGATGTTCGCCCCTTGTACCATCCCATGCTGACGGGACGAACGGTTGTGCGAGTGATGCGAACGTGCACGCCGGTTGGCTTCCGCCGCGCAGGGCAGTAGCATGCCCCTCGGTCTGATGCGAGCGCACACGATGGGCGATGCTTCGTCGTCATCCTCACCGCCTCCCGCGCAGTGCCCTTGCGGGCAGGCGCAACCCGTCCTCACGCGCGCCCAGGTCCGTCGCGTCGATGAGTTGGCCGTCACGCGCTACCGCATGGTCGGCCTGATGCTGATGGAGAACGCCGGCCGCAACGCCGCGGAAGTCATCGACCGCGTCTACGGCCCCCGCGCCGTGGCCTTCATCGCCTGCGGCCCCGGCAACAACGGCGGCGATGGCTGCGTCATCGCGCGACACCTGCACAACCGCGGGTGGGACGTTACTCTGCTGCTGGCCGGCGAACCAACCCGGCTCACGCCCGACGCGGGCGTCAACTTCGGCATCGTCGAGGCCATGAACCTGCCGCGCATCGTCGCCCCGGACGGCCCGTCCCAGCGGGCCGCCCTCACCCACGTGCGTCCCGACCATGTCATCGTGGACGCCCTGCTGGGCACCGGCTTCACCGGCCAGGTGCGCAGCCCGACGGCCGAGCTGATCAACGCCCTGAACGCCACCCCGCGCCGCGCCATGGTGGCCGTCGATGTCCCCTCCGGCCTCGACTGCGACACCGGCCGGCCCAGCAACGCCACCATCCGCGCCGACCTGACCATCACCTTCGTCGCCCTCAAGCCCGGCTTCCTCGCCTCCCCGGCCCCCTCCTTCGTCAGCCGAGTCGAAGTCGCCGACATCGGCATCCCCCAAGCTCTCCTGGCAGAGGTCGCCCCGCCCGAGCTTACGCCCGCCGCAGGTGGGGGTGGGCATGCGGCGCGCAACCCCTCTCCCGCGCAGGGGGAGGGGCAGGGGTGAGGGTGGGGGAAGCGCAGACGCCACGCGCGGCTCTCTCGGGCTGAATAAAGCACCACTTGATCCAGGTTTCGTCCGATAACACCTACACCACGTAGGCGTTCATGTTATGATACAAGGCGGTTGTGTCTCCAGACTACCTGGCGCGGGTTGGGATAGGGAGGCGCGGAGGTAGGCACGCGCGGTGGTCAGCGCATCGTCACGTTGTGCCAGTGACGCGACAGTTGCCAACGTTCCGCGCGGCCGCCTGCGGGCGCCGAGGTTCGCGAGGCGCACGGAACTTTGGGAAACATCCTTAGCAGCGTGTTGAAGAAGTAGCGTCGGCCCCCCGCGGCCGACGTGGGAGCCGCCACCCGCGCCGGTCTCAGAGGTTTGCGGCCCGGCTCCGGGAATTCTTCAACAGGCTGCTAGGGATCGACGGCCTGTTTCACGCATACCAGGTGTGGAGGAGCGAATCACGCGTTCGCCGCGGTGCGAGCTGGCTCCGTGGCGACGTGCGGTGAGCCTGAATGCCTCCCTATGACGGCAGGGACTTCCCATGTTCACGCGGCACGAATCGTATGGGCAAGGTGTTTCGTGTGTATTGGCTGCCCAGGCAGAATCTGAGGCCAGTCGCGCAAGAGCTGAAATGCCTCGCGGCGGAGTGTTTCGTCGGGTTGGCTGCGCGGCTTGTCCGTCATCGCCCCCGGGCCAGGGACTCCTGGCATGTGGTGGTCGCGGTGGGGCGGACTGTCTCAGGTATAATACACGGTCGGAGTTGTCAGGGAGAAGTGCGGTATCGTCCGACGCCAGGGCGGGCACCGTTGTCACGGCGGGTTCCAACGCAGCGCAAGTCACTCTCTAGGAGGTCGAAGCCATGTGTGCGAGTTTTCTTCGTCATACGGGTCTGGTTGTGATCCTCATCGGGACTCTTGGGGCGGCGTGCTTCGGTGATACCTTGCTCGTGCCGGAGCAGTACCAGACGATCCAGGACGCAATTGACCACGCGGTGTCAGGCCAGGACGAGGTTGTCATCGCCGACGCCGACGTGCCCTATACCGGAAAGGGCAATCGTGACCTCGACTTCAAGCTCAAGGCGATCACCGTGCGGAGCGCGTCCGGCGACCCAGCTCTCTGCATAATCGACTGCGGAGGCAGCGCGGGTGACCCGCACTCCGGGTTCTACTTTCACTCGGAGGAAACGGCCGCGAGCGTGGTCGAGGGTTTGACTATCACGGGCGGGTACGCAGCCGGCAGCGGAGGGGGCGTTCTCTGCACCGGCGGAAGCAGCCCGACGCTGCGCAACTGCATAATCTCCAGAAACTACGCCGGGAGTTCTGGCGGCGGGCTCCACTGCTCCCAAAGCAACCCCACGTTGATCAACTGCACCATCGATCGGAACCAAGCCGGCTCCGGCGGCGGTATGGACTCCTCGGGCAACCCGACGCTCGACGGCTGCCGGATTACCGGGAACCAAGCTACCTACTCCGGCGGCGGCATCCGCTGCACGGCAGGCAGCCCGACGCTGCTCAACTGCACGATTAGCGACAATCAAGCCTATGCCCCAAACGTCTACAGCAGTTACGGGGGCGGCATCTACTGCTCCGGCGGGCTGACGCTGATCGATTGCATCATCACCGGAAACCTCAGCAGGGACGGCGGCGGCGTGTACGCGAACGGCAACCCGACGTTCGTCAACTGCGAGATCACGCGGAATTCAGCATACGAGAGTGGTGGCGCCCTTTGGTCTTACAATTACAACGGCGCGCCGCCGGCGCTTACCAACTGCACGATCGCCGAGAACTGGGCTTGCTCCGCCGGTGGGGGGATCTACTCTGATGGCGCCCTGGCGCTTGCCAACTGCGCCATCGTTGATAACATCAGCGGCGTTGCCGGCGGCGGCATCTGGCACTACTGCAACTACTCCGTCTACTACATGACACTGATGAACTGCACGCTTCGAGGCAACTGGGCCTCCAATACGGGCGGTGGTATCTCTTGCGGCGGGGTGCGCGGGCCGACGCTGACGAACTGCATCCTGTGGGATGACACGCCGCAGGAGATTGTCGACAATTGCAGCCCTCCTGCGGTGGTGACCTACTGCGACGTCCAAGGCGGCTGGACCGGCGACAGCAACATCGACGTTGATCCGCAGTTTGCCTTTCCTGGGGACCTCCGCCTCATGCCGAGTTCACCCTGCATTGACGTGGGCAACAATTCGGCCGTGCCGCCCGACACGTATGATCTCGACGGCGATAAGGACACTGATGAGCCCCTGCCATACGACTTGGGCGGTGGTCCGCGGTTCAGCGGCGACCCTGCGACCGTGGACATGGGCGCATACGAATTCAACCCTGCCGGCCCGGCCATCGCGTTGAGTCTGCCCGAGATCAGGTTCGTCGCACCGGAGGGAGGTGAGAACCCCGAGGACCAGGTGCTGTCGGTGCGGAACTGCGGGGTCGGGACGCTGGACTGGGAGATCAGCGGCCAGCCGGCGTGGTTGACGATCTCGCCCGACGCAGGGCAATCGGACGGAGCGATGAACGAGGCTGTGCTCAGCGTGGACACTGCCGGTCTGCCGACGGGGTCGTATACCGCGACGCTTCAGGTGTCTGATGATATGGCGTCGAACACGCCCCGTGAGGTGATTGTCCGTTTGATCGTGGGGCGGGTGCTGGACGTTCCGACACTGGAGTATCCAACGATCCAGGCGGCGATCGACGCGGCCGAAGCCGGGGATTTCGTGGAGATCGCCGACGGGAGCTATACCGACGAAGGCAATCGTGACCTCGACTTTGGAGGCAAGGCGATCACCGTGCGGAGCGCGTCTGACAACCCCGCACTATGCGTGATCGACTGCGGGGGAGACGAGCAGAACCATCACCGCGGGTTCTTCTTCGACAGCATGGAGCGCGCCGACTCGGTCGTGCGCGGACTGACAATCAGCAACGGGTTCGTCGACGATTACGGCGCCGGCGTCCTCTGTCAGTGCAGCAGTCCCCGCCTGGTCAACTGCGTGATCACTGGCAACTCGACCACAAGTAGCGGCGGCGGGATCTACTGTGAATCCAGTTTCTTGACGCTCGAAGAATGCACGATTACGAGCAACCACGCCGCGCGCAACGGCGGTGGCATGTACTGCTCCAACGACGGGGCGCGTCTCTCTGGTTGCACTATTGCTGGTAATCAGGCCGGACCGACAGGCGGCGGGCACGGCGGTGGCGTTGCCCTCGGCGGCAGCAGAGCAAGATTCACCGATTGCACCGTTGGCCCGGACAACACCGCCGTTGGCAGCGGCGGCGGCATCCATCTCTCCGGCGCAGACCCCACGTTCACGAACTGCGCAATCAACGGCAATTCAGCAGGCTGGGACTTCGACGACAAAGGCGGCGGCGGCGGGGTATGCTGCTGCCGTGACGCGTCGACGTTCACGAGGTGCACGATCAGCGGCAATCGAGCCAGCGGCGGCGGTGGTGGGGTCCATGCGTTTTCAAGCAACGTGAAGCTCTTGGCGTGCACAATCAGGGAGAATCTAGGCGGCGATTACTGGGGCGGTGGTGTGCGCTGCGTAAACGGCAGCCCCGCGATTGTCAACTGTGAAATTGCGGCGAACCGTGCGTGTGGCGGCGGCGGCATTGTGGTCCACTGCAGCAGCGCGGCGCTTACCGACTGTACGATCTGTGGGAACTCCGCTGAGGGTCCAGATAGTCGTGGTGGTGGCGTTTTACTCTCGTTCTACGGTGAGTTGCATCTCGGCAAGGCAATCCCCAGCACGGTGACGATTAGCGAGGAGGATCCCCCGCTAGAGGCGGTGCTTACTAGCTGCTCGATCTCGCAGAACTCTGCTGCGTGGGGCGGCGGTATTTGGGGCGATGGCGGGAACGGGGACACTCTTATCAACTGCGCTATTAGCGATAACCAGGCCACAAAATACGGCGGAGGGATTTACACATTCCATGGCGCACCCCGCGCGCCCAGCTACGTCAACTGTACGATTGCACACAACACTGCGGGGCTGGTGGGAGGTGCCGTCTGGTACGCGAGCGCACCGTGGGACGGAGGCGGTGATATTTTCACTAACTGCACATTTGTCGCCAACGGCCCGGGTCCAGCGATTGGCTGCTGTGGATGGCTGTGGGAGACCACGCTGGAGATTAAGAATTGCATTCTATGGAGTCAGAACAACGAAATCTGGAAGTGCGAAGACGACCATACGACGGTTGAGGTGACCTTCAGTGACGTTCAAGGTGGATGGCCGGGCGTGGGCAACATCGACGCCGACCCGCTGTTCGTCGATCCCGACGGACCGGACGATAACCCGTGGACTTGGTGGGACAACGACTACCATCTTCAAGCCGGTTCGCCCTGCCTCGACGCCGGCAATAACGAGGAGGTACAGGTCCCGTTCGACCTCGATGGCTGGCCACGGTTTGTGGACGACCCGCGGGAGGACACAGGCGCCGGTACCCCACCGATCGTGGATATGGGTGCCTACGAGCGGATGCCCGAAGGCGACTGCAACGGGAACACCATTCCGGACGTTTGTGACATCGATTGCGAGGCAATGGCGCCGGACGAGACGGCGTGCGACGAGTGGACCGATTGCGGGCAGAAGGCTGACTGCAACGAGAATGACATTCCGGACGAGTGCGAAACGTGCCACGGAGACTGCAACCACAACGAGGTGGATGATTGCTGCGATCTGCACGAAGGCGCCAGCCCGGACTGCAACGGCAACAACCTTCCGGATGAATGTGAGATCGAGGGCTGTATCGGTGCCGACTGCAATGACAACGGGGTGCCCGATGAATGCGACGTGCCACCGCTCGGGGATTTCTCACCCGACTGCAACGCAAACGGCACGCCGGATGAGTGCGAACCGGAATGCGAGGACGATTGCAATGGCAATGGCACCCGCGACTGCTGCGAGATCTATGCCGATCCCAGCCAGGACTGCAACGAGAACGCCGTCCCGGATGAATGCGAACCGGAGTGCTGGGACGACTGCAATGACAATGAGATAGACGACTGCTGTGAGATCTACGCCGGTACAAGCGAGGACTGCCAGGGTGACGGCATACCAGACGAGTGTCAGGGGGGGTGCCCCTGTCCGGGCTGGGTGGAGCAGTTCCCGGTCGGTGACTTGGACGGCGCGGTGAAGGCGATGACGGCGTGGGACCCCGATGGGGCCGGCCCGCAGGCACCCGTGCTCGTCGTCGGGGGTGACTTCACCCACGCGCGCGGACTGCAAGTGAACTACATCGCCCGGTGGGATGGTTCGCAGTGGCAGCCGCTGGGGTCGGGCATGAACGGGCCCGTGTACGCCCTAACGGTCTGGAATGGGGAGCTGGTCGTGGGGGGCTCGTTCACGACGCCCGCCACCCGGATCGCCCGCTGGGACGGTGTCTGGCACCCGCTGGGATCCGGAATCGGGAGTATCTACCAATGCGTGTACGCCTTGGTGGTCTACGAGGGTGAGCTGATCGCGGGAGGCAACTTCACGACGCCCGCCAACCGAATCGCCCGCTGGGACGGCGCCTGGCACCCGCTGGGATCGGGCGTGGCGAACGGTGAAGTGCGTGCCCTGACAGTCCACGAAGGGGACGTCGTCGCGGGCGGCACTTTCAGTGCGCCTGCCAACTACATCGCCCGCTGGAACGAAACCAACGGCTGGCGAGCGCTCGACCCAAGCCTTGATGGGTACGTGTTCGCCCTGACCGTGTACGGGGAGGAGCTGATCGCGGGAGGCTCCTTCTGGTACTACGGGGAGTGTCCTTGCATCGGCCGCTGGAACGACGAGAGCGGCTGGCAGGCGCTGGGGTCGGGAATGGGCGGCGACTTTCCGGAGGTGGACGCTCTGACGGTCTACAATGGTGATCTGATCGCGGGCGGTTACTTCACCACCGCCGGCGGCATGGCTAACTGCAACCATATCGCTCGTGCGCACTGGGACGACGCAGCACAAGCTTGGGTGTGGCAGCCGCTGGGATCGGGGATCGATGAGTACGGGTGGGTGCAGGCCCTGACGGTCTACCCCGAGAGCGGCTTCGAGCCCCATCCGCCGGCTCTGTTCGCGGGCGGTGCGTTCATGTCGTCCGGTGGGGTGTCGGCGGGGAATATTGCCCGTTGGAACGACCCGGTGGCGCCGCCGGAGATCGTGACGCCGCCGGGCGATCAGGTGGTGGAGGCCTGCGGCACGGCCGAGTTCAGCGTTGAGGCGGACGGCTACGGACCGCTGGAGTACCAGTGGTACCGTAGTAGCGGCACGGCGCTCGTCGATGGGCCGACCGGCTACGGGAGCGTCATCTCCGGAGCCACGACGCCGACACTGACGATCGCCGACGCGCGCGGGGCCGATGCCGGGCAGTACCGCGTGCGCGTATGGCACTGCGGTGTGGCCGTCAGCGCCGCGGTCACGCTGACGGTGACGCCGGTATTCGCCGGCGACCTTGACATCGACTGCGATGTTGACGTGGACGACTTCGACATCTTCGCGGCGTGCCTGCTGGGCCCGGGCGTCGAATACCCAGCAGGATGCGCTGACGCCGATTTCGACGCCGATGGCGACGTGGACCTGGCCGACTTCGCGGAGTTTGAAGTGGGCTTCGGTGCCGGGACGTAAGCGCCGGGACGGGCCCACTGCCGGCCACCCCACGGGCCGGCACCGGCACTCCTCCGCCGGTGCCGGCCTCCGGGTTGCGGGGCGACGCGCACCACGTCGGGGTACGAGACGTCCCGACGCCAATCACGGCGGCACTGAGTGGCACGCTCGGGCGGCTCCCCTCCCGGTGCGTGCCACCGTCTTGGCGCGGTCTTGGGGGTCTCGGCGAGCGCCCGGGCGCGTCTCAGTCCGTTCCCGCCTTTGGCTCCGTCTCCGCCGGGGGAGAGGGAGCGGCGGCGGCGGGCTTGGCGTCCAACTCGGCTAGCTCGTGCGGCGGGAGCTTGGCGCGCCATTCGGCGGCTTTGGCGTCGTAGCCCTTGTCCGGGTCGGTCGCGTGGAGCCGGTCGTACAGCCGCACGAAACGCGCCGCGAGCTTGTGGTGCGTTGGAGTGAGGGGGCCGCGCGTGTTCTGGGAGAGCCAGTCCTGCACGTCGAGGAGGATCTGTTCCGCGCGCGCGGGATCGCGCTCGGCTATACAACCGGCCAGGGGAATCCGGCATCGCATGACTTCGTAAGTTCTGTTGCCGCAGGCGGAGTAGATGGCGATGGCCCGCGCGAGGTGCTCCTCACCTTCCTCATAGCGGCCCAGTTGCTCCTCGATCGATCCGAGGTTCTGCAGGCTGGCGGCCACCCGCTCGTGGTTGGGTCCCAGGCGCTTCTCCCGAATCTGCACGGCCCGGAGAGTCGCCTGGTAGGCAGCCTCCAAATCCCTTCGTTTGAAGGCATTGACGCCGATCTCGTGCAGGAACGCGCCCACCGACGGGTGGTCCGGACCGTAAAGCGTCTCGTGGGTATGCAGAGCTGCCTCCAGTTCAGCACGCCCCTCGTCCAATCGGGAATCCTGGTCCAGCAACCGTGCTAGGGCGAATCGCGCCTCCGCGACGGCGGCGTCCTGGTCAGTACCGGCCAGTTCCCGGAGGATGCTCAAGCCTTCGCGCAAGTGCCGCTCGGCAGACTCGTGCAGCCAACTGTCGGTGTCCATCATCCCAAGGGCAAGATGCCCCTTCGCCACCCGCCGGTGGAGCCGCCCGAACAAGCGCGTGCTCTCGACCAGACACTCCTCCTGCAGCACGCGCGCCCCGGCGAAGTCCCCCTGTGACTTCAGGGCAGCTGCGAGGATGCCCTTGGCGTCGAGGGCGCGAACGGGCTCGTTCAGGGCCAGAAAGCCCTGCAAGGCATCGGCAGCGAAGGACTGCGCACCGTGGTAATCGCCCTTGTATAACAGCACGTCCGCCAGAAGATACTGCGTCTGGGCAGCCTGGAGCCTGCCCCGCGCGCCGAGCGCACCGGCCTGTTCCAGTGAACGGCGCAGCAGCCCCTCCGCACTACCATACTCTGCCAGGGAAGTGTACGTTCGCGCGACGTGGTTGCGCACGCCGATCTCGAGCAACTGCTGAATCAAGGGGTCCGGATTGTCCAGGAATCCCGGCTTCTCATTCGACTCCAGGCGCTGGGCCAACTCATCCACATACGCGCGAATCGTCAGATCGCCCCGGCCCTGCTGCTCGCTCGGGTCTGCCGCGGAGAAGACCCCGCCCAGGGCATCCATAGTGGCGATGGCCACCGCCTGCTGGAAGCGAGCCTCGGCCGCCTGTCTGCTTGCGCGCACGGCGAAGATCGTCGTGCTGATCAGCCCACATACCAACGCCACCGCCGCAGCGGTTGCCGCGCCGACCATGCCGCGGTTTCGCCGGACGAACTTCCTCATCCGGTAGCTAAGGCTGGGCGGGCCGGCCTCGACGGGTTCGTGCCGGAGGTGGCGGCGCAGGTCCAGCGCCAGGCTGTGGGCCGTGTCGTAGCGCCGCTCGCGGTCCCTCTCCAGGCATTTGAGCAGAATCCAATCCAGGTCGCCGCGCAGTCGGCGCCGCAGCGTGCGGACGTCTGTTCCCCGTGCCTTGGCGATCGTCGAGCCCTGCTCCATCTGCGTCGTGAGGACTGAGGCAAGCCGGGTGCTGGGCTTGGCGGGCTCTTCCTCGCGGACGATCTGCTGGACTTCCTCCGGGCTGGCATGCCGGCGGGACTCCCGATCGAAGGGCCGCACGCCCGTGAGCAGTTCATAGAGCACGACGCCCAGCGAGTACACGTCCGCGCGCGTGTCGATGTCCAGGCCGGATGTCCCGGCTTGCTCAGGGCTCATGTAGGCGGGCGTACCGATCAGTTGGCCCCCGCCGGTGAAGACTGTGTGCGTGCCCAAGCGCTGGTCGAGCGCTTTGGCAACGCCGAAGTCGATCACCTTCGGCCGAGGCTGGCCACTGGCGTCACAGGCAACGAGGATGTTCGAAGGTTTCAGGTCCCGGTGAATCACACCCTTGATGTGGGCGTGCTGCACGGCCTCGCAGACAGTTATGAACAGGTCGAGACGCTGTTCGACACCGAGACACTGGCGGTCACAGAACTGGGTAATCGGCTCCCCTTCGACATAGTCCATAACGAAGTAGGGCAGACCGCGCTCGGTGGCCCCCGCGTCGAACACCTTGGCGATGCAAGGGTGGTCCATGACCGCCAGCATTTGACGCTCCGCCTCGAAGCGGCGGACGATCTCGCGTGTGTCCATCCCCGGCTTGATGACCTTGACCGCGACCAGTCGGTGCAACGGTTCCGTCTGCTCGGCCAGGTATACCACGCCGAACCCGCCCTCGCCGAGCAGTTCGATGATCCTGTAAGCACCGATCTGCTCACCGATATTGGGGTCGTCGGCCCCGGCCTGGGCAAGCAGCGCCGCGACATTGAACTCGGCCGGTGGCAACGGCGACGTCGCCCCGTCGTCTTCGGCCAGGAGCCTGCCGACCTCGGTCAGCAGCTCCCGGTCACCCCCGCACGCGCGTTCCAGAAAGGCAGCCCGTTCGTCCGCCGGCAGGTTCACCGCCTTCCGGAAGAGCTCCTCGACCCGCTCCCAGTGCTCCGCGGCCATCTGGCGTCACTCCGTCTGTGGTCCTGCGTCATCGCCGGCCAGTCTGCGCCTCAACCAGGCCCGCGCCAGGCGCAAATCAAGCTCGACCGTCTTGTGCGCTACTTCGCAGTGGCCGGCGATCTCCTTGATCGACAGCCCGCCGAAGTAGCGGAGCGTGACCACCTCTTCGTGTCGTGCCTTGAGCTGCCGCAGATCGCAGAGCGCCTCGTCCAACGCCAGAAGTTCGACGAGGCGCCCGTCAAACTGCACCAGATCCTCCGTCAGGGGTTGCCTCCGCGCGTCTCCCCCGCGCTTCTGGGCACGCCGCTTGCGGGCGTGGTCACAGAGCACCTGGCGCATCGCGGTGGCGCACGCGGCCACGAAGCTCACGCGGTTCGTGAGGTTCGCCAGACTGCGGGGACGCAGGACCTTGAGCATGGCCTCGTTGAGCACGGCCGTGGGCTGAAGCGTGTGGGTCGTGCGTTCGTCTTTCATCAGGCGGTCGGCCAGGCAGTGCAACTCGGCATACATCGTCTTCACGAGTGCGTCGCGGGCGTCGCATCGACCGGCCTGGATGGCTTCGAGCAGGCGCGTAACTTCGTGCTCTGATTCCTCCGACATAGCAGTCATCGGGGCCTCTCCTGAACGAGTGGCGAACCGCATAGGGAGTAGCCGGCGACGTCACGCGCGACACAGGACAGGCCAGGCCGCGGCATTCGCCCGCGACCCTTGCGCCCACCAACGAGGCTGGTGTCGCGCGCCGACGCCCGACCCCGTCACAGCCTGCTGAAGAAGCCGGCGCGCCCCCCCGTGGCCGACGTAGAGGGTCTCGAATGAACCGGCTGTCGCGGCATCAGCCGAGGTCCGACCCTTGTTCAACAGGCCGCTGAACCGACCCGAGTGCCGCCGGGGATGGTCCCCTTCCCCAGCCATGGGCCACGGCAGGCGGCCGAATCAGACCGGTGCTTCAACACTTCCACCTTCGGGTCCATGACCGGCCCGCGTCGTCTACGCAGGCCGGCACCCGCCTCCTCCCGTTCGCCCGGTGGACTCTCATGTCCACCCGACCTCGACATAGCCAACCGTCCCCACCCGAAAACCCAGGTGTGAGACACATCAGGGACGGCATCCACGCGCGCACGTTAGCACAGTCATCTTGGCTCAAGTTAGACACCCATCGAGCGTAAACGGCCCTGGCGATACTGGAAAGAGGGTTGGACGGCCGAAGTTTCCACTACATTTGCGCGGCTTCCCCCGGGTAGCGGGGCCGTTGCGGGATCGTCAGTCCCTGGCGGTGCAGGAGGACTTTCCGGGCGGCGTCGAGAGCGGTGACGCACCGGATCCGGAGGGTTCTGCTCGGCGGCGCGGCCTGTGGCCCCTTGAAGCGCGGCCGGACTGCGGTTGGTGCCCCGGGAACCGGCGCGCTTGAGAACGACAACGTCGGCCACGGGGTGCCGAAGCTGTTGGGCGCCGGAGTTCTGCCTGCCGGCGGACGGTCGCGAGAACCAAGCCTCGTTCACGCGAGGGCATGGCGGCGCTGCGCTTGGCCATGCCACCCTGTTTGGCCTTGTGGCTGCCCCTCAAGTGGGCGTTAAGGCTTCTTCGGCTCCTCCGCCGGATTGGCCGGCGGGGGCGGGGGGGCGTTCTTGGATGGGGCTTGGCGTCGGCGCACGGGCTTGCTGGTGCCTTCGCCGGAGGGCTTGCTGTCCTTGTCTGACTCGGCCGAGGGTTTGTCGCCTTTGTTCGACTCGGCCGGCGGGGTGCCCTCGGACTTGGGGGCCTGTGGCTTGCCCGGCTCCGTCTTGGGAGATTCCGGTTTGGTCTTGGCCGCCTGCTGCTTGGCGGCGTAGCGGTCCTTCTGGGCCTGGGTGAGTAGAGCCTGGAGGCGGTCCTCCATCTGGGCGAAGATGGCGTTTACCGGCTCCCGCAGCTTGCGGTACTCCTCGTCGGCCTTCGCCAGCGCCTCACGCTCATGCTTCTTCTCCGCCTCGTCGCGGGCGGCCGAGACACGCTCCAGGTCCGCCTTCACGCCGTTGAGGTAGCTACGGGCCTTCTCCTGGTATTCGCGCATGATCGACCGGGCGCTTTCGATCTGCGTCTTGTCAAGTTCGTAATCCTTGATGAACTCCTCAACCCGCGTCTCAAACAGGGTGAGCTGGACTTCCGCGAAGGCCGGCTTGGGCAGGCCGGGTGCCGGCTTCTCCGGCACCGGCGGCTCATTCGGATAGACCCGCGGGGACGGGAAGATGCTCTTCTGCGTCGGGTTGCCTTCTTCCCAATTGCGCAGGTTGTTGTCTATCTCGACAAACGCCTTCTCCATTTCCTCAAGATCAAACTCGTGCGTCCTAACCTGCTGCGGCGTCAGGATCTTAGCCCACTCACGGTTGGCGTCGAAGATCGCCTTCTTCGCCTTCTCCATGACGGGGCGGGCGGTCTTGCCCAGTCGTTGGAGCCGCTCCTGGTCGATGGCGCTGGGGTTCTTGCCCATCTGAATGGCGGCCAGGTCACGGATCACCGGCCAGACATCCGTCTGGTTCTCCTGGAGGAACCGATACACCTCCCGCAACATGAGATCGAGCGTGGCTTTCTCCTGGTCCTCGTTGAGGTTGTAACGGCGGGCGATGTTCCTGACGGCCGTCGTCAGAATCTGCTCCAGCGTGGGGAAATCCGGCGGAAAAGTGCCCTCGGGAACCGGCGGCGGTTGTGGCGTCGGCTCCGCGGCCGCCGCGCTGCCCAGCACCATCCCGGTTAACAGTAAACCCAACCCCATCAGCCATACGTGCTTCGACATGGTTCTCCATCCTTGCCGCTTGCCACCCAACGTGTCCCGGCCCCGCGTCGCCTCTTATCCCCCGGGTGCACTTCCCCCCGTGGGTCTTATACGTGCCCTTGGCCGCCCGGTTGCGGAAGAACGAAGGTGGGAGTGTACACCAACCGAGAGACCAGGTCACGCCCCCGGCGCCGACCGACGGCGCCTGTGTGACCACCAAGTCCACTGGCGGACCCCGTTATCACCCGTGGGCGTCGCGACCGGTGCCCCGGCTTCACTTGAGCGGCCAGAGCCGGCGCACCCAGGACCGCACCCTCAGCCAGGGCAGACGCCGCGCCAGCCGCAGCAGTGCGGCTTCCCCCGGGTTGTCGCGCTGCCCCGCGCGGAGTAGCTCTCGGGCCCGCGTCCACTGGCGGAGGTGGGCGCAGACCAGTACGGCGTTATGCACGGCCGGCACGAAGTCCGGTCGCTGCCGATTCGCTTCGACGAAGTGGTCCAAGCCGCCGTCCCAGTTCCCTTCCTGCAAGAGGCAGACGCCCAACTGGTGATGCGCCAGGTGGTTCGTCGCGTCCTGCGCGAGCACTCTCCGGTAGCAGTCCGCGGCCAGAGCGACGAGGCCCGCGGCCACCAGGCAATGCCCCAAGTGCAACTGAAACTCGGCGTCCTGCTCGCCGCTCTCCGCAGCCTGCCGCAACCACGATCGAGCGTCTGCAACCCGCTGCAGACGCAACAAGGCCTCTCCCATGGCGGCCGCCAAGTCCCCAGGATGGCAGCCGGCAAACTCGGCCGCCGCCTCGGTCGGGGGCGTCTTTGCCATTGACGAGCGTCGGTCGCGGTACAGGCGGTCGGCAGTTTCCAGGGCCCGCAGGGACTCGTTGGGGCGATTCAGCCGCAGCAGGGTCTTGCCCAGGGCCAGGTGGCTCTCCGGATGTTCAGGCACCAGTTCGACGATCTGTGTGAACCTGGCGGCCGCCCCCTCGAGGTCGCCAGCGGCGGTCGCCAGTTCCGCCAGCTCCCAGAGCAGGTCGAGGTCGCCTGGATCGTTGCGCAGCTCTTCCAGCAGCAGGTCCCGCGCCTCCGCGAGCTTGCCCTCCTGGCGATACGCCTGGGCGATAAGTTGGCGTACGCCGTAGAACTCGGGGTCGATCTGCAGGACCCGCTGCCAGCAATACAAGGCCCGGGCCCTTTCGCCGCGATCCTCGAGGGACCGACCGATCTGGAAGAAGCAGGCCGGGCACTCGTCGTCCAGTTCCTGGGCGAGGTAGAACATCTCCTCCGCCCGGTCGTGCTGGCCCAGTTGCGCGTAGATGCCAATCCGCTGGCAGTAGGCCGGTTCATAGTCCGGGCAGAGCCGCGCCAATTCCGCAAAGACGGATAAGGCCCGCGTCAACTCTCCGGTGTGCGCCAGGTCATTGCCCAGCGCCTCCAGGGCGTCCTCATCACCCGGTTCCAGTTGGAGGGCCCGCTCGTACGCGGCCACCGCCTCCGCCGGGCGGTCCAACTCGTCCAGCAGGTACCCCCGCTGCACGTGCCAGTCCGCATGGTTGGGGTTGATCGCCAGCGCAGCCTCGATCTCGGCCAGGGCCTCCGTCCATTGATGGGCTTCGGAAAGCTGCTGGGCGCGTTCGACGCGTCGTTCTGCCTCAAACCAGTCGTTCACGCCAGTTGTCCCGGGCGTCGGCGGTGCGCGCCGCTTCGCCACTTCATTTTAGCGGTCCGGGAGGAGTCCAGCAACCGACGCCCCGGCGGCGCAGGCCACCCCGGCACCTGCAAGGGTCACTCTTCGTCAGCGGGCCGCGCAAACTGACGGAGTTCGCGCAGACCGGTGAACAGGCGTGACTTAACGAGTGATTCGGGGATTTCGAGCACTTCTGCAATCTCCGCCCGCGTGAGACCCTCGACGTAACGCAGGCTCAGCACCTCGCGGTACTCCAGCGGCAGGCAGGCCACCAGTTCCGCCAGCTTCGCCTGCTCCTCACGCCGGACGAGGCGCGTCAACTGGCCGGTGGCGTCCCGCCCCAGCCGCGACGGCGTGGGCAATGGCTTCGCCCGCCCGTGCCTGGCCCACTCCCGCAGCACGCCGGCGCAGTGATTGCGCGCCACGCGGTACAGCCAGCAGCGGAAAGCGTCCGGTACCTGCCCCGCCTCCAACACCCGGCAGAAGATGTCCTGCAACGCATCTTCCGCCTCTTCGCGGTCTTGCAGGCACGCGAAGCAGAAGCGCAAGACCGCTTCGCGGTACAGGCGGTTCAGCAGCTCACCCGCCTGTGGATCGCCCGTCCGCAGGCGCACCAACAGTGAAGGCGTTAAATCGTGCGGACCGCTCGCGGTATCGCCCGGCGTGCCGCTCATCCCCGAACCTCCTCAAGCCGCCCACGCCTAACCGCCCCCAGCGACGGCCGACACACGGGGGGCACCCGGCTCTGCCGCGGCAGCCCCGCGACCTTCGTCCGCCGAGCCGAACGGCGTGCCGGGAGGTCGGTCCTCCCCGCCCGTCGCTGGTGACTTCGCGGACTCGCGGGCGGGCCTCTCCTCCTGCTCATCGGCTGGGGTCGGCGGGCCGACCTCCATCGGGAGGTCCCGCAGCGCGGCCTGCGCCTCCGCTCTCAACTCCGGGTCGTCCAGCCCCTCTTCACCGTACACCCGCACCAAGGCGACAAGCGTCTCGGCCAAGTACCCGCGTGCCATCTCGTCCGCGCGCGACTCGAAGAAGTCCCTTGCCCGCAGCAACCTGATCTCGGCGTACTCGTAGTCGCTGACGCTGGGCTCTTCTCGCGCGATCAGGGCGAGCCCCAAGCCGAGCATCGCGCGGGCGGCTTCGTAGGTGTCCTCACGCCCCAACCGCGCATAGATCTCGGACGCCTGACGGTAGAAGATGATGGCGCGGTCGAAGCTACCCTGGGAGTACAGGGCCGCTCCCGCCTCGCGGGCCATGTTCGCCACGGCCAGGTCCTGCAACTCCTCCTGTGTCTGCGCGGACCGGGCCACCTGGGCGGCCGCCCAGTCCACCCACAGGCGCACCCCCGAGATCAGCAGCACCAGCAGTGCCGCCGTGGTGAACGCCAGCTTGTGCCGGACCGCCAGCTTACGCAACTGATACAGCAGACCGGCGCGTCGCGCCAGAATCGGGCGGTCCGAGAGGTACCGATCAATGTCTTCCGCGAGACCGGCCGCACTCTGATACCGCCGACCGGGTTCCTTCTCCAGCGCCTTGCCCGCGATCGTCTCCAGGTCGCCCCGCAAGGTCCGATCGAGGGCCGACAGGCGACGCGGCGGCTCCTCGCAAATGACCCGAACGGCCTCCAGCAGCGGCAACCGCGCCACGGCGTAGGGCAGCTTTCCGGTCAGCAGCTCGCACAGCACCACCCCGAGGGCGTAGACGTCGCTGCGTACATCAGTCTCCTCGCGGCTGCCGCGGGCCTCCTCCGGACTCATGTACGGCAGCGTCCCGATGATGCTGCCCTCGGCGGTCAGCGTTAGCGACGGGGGACCCTCCGGGTCCGTAATCCGCGCCAGGCCGAAATCGAGGATCTTGGGGCTCCCGTCCGCGTCCACCAGGATGTTCGTGGGCTTCAGGTCGCGGTGAATGACGCCGCGTTGGTGCGCGTAGTTGATCGCGGTGCAAATCCGGCGGAACAACTCCAGGCGTTGCCGCCGGGGGACGTGCTGCTCCTGCACGTACTGGGTGAGAGGTACACCCTGGACCAGTTCCATGGCGAAGTAGTGTTGACCGTCGTCCGTCAGCCCGGCTTCGTAAATGGAAGCGATCGCGGGGTGCCGCAGCCGCGCCAGGGTCTGAGCCTCCCGTTGGAAGAGCCGGATGTGGGCTTCGTCCACGCAGACGCCGCCGCGGATGACCTTGATGGCCACCGGACGCTCCGTCTGCTGCTGCACCGCCTCGTAAACGATCCCCATGCCGCCCTCGCCCAGCAGCCGCTGGACGCGATAGGGGCCGATGCGTTCCGGCAGCGGTCTCAACGCGGCGAGATGTGCAGTTTGCACCGCACTGATGCCAGCGCGCAGGCGTTCCGCGCGCTCGCGGCAGGCAGGGCAGGCGGCCAAGTGTTCTGCCAGCTCGGGCGCGCCACGGTCAATGGCGCTCCAGAGCCGCTCCTCGGGAACGTCACAGCCCATATCGTCGCTCCCAGGGGCTTCCCGCAAGGCTACTGTCTCCGATTCGGGACAGCATCGTGCCTCCACTCTCGATGATATCACGTCTTGGGGACGATTTTAGAGATTTTTCGCGCCGATTTTTTGCCGCGCCACCCGTTTTGGCGTCTTCATTGCTAGCGGACGGTTGGTATAGTCACGGCTTGCGATGGCCTTTCAACCATCGTCAGGCGGTACGTGGGCTCTGGAGGTTGGTGCCTCGGCGTCGTGGCAGTGCTGGCAGGCAGTACGGTTGGGTTGATCAAGCTCCGGTGGGCACTCCAGAAGCAGGTAGGACTTTCAGAGAGACTTCAATCATAAGGAGGAACGCAGGTATGATCCACAGATTGAACAAGCACCGACGAAGAGTCTGGTGGGGTTTCACGCTGATCGAGCTGCTGGTCGTGATCGCGATCATCGCCCTGTTGATCTCGATCCTGCTGCCGTCGCTGGAGGCGGCGCGGCGGGCGGCCAAGAAGTCGGCGTGCCTCGCCCACATCAAGAACATCGCCTCCAGCAGCATCGTGTATGCGTCCGAGGACGCCCAGGGGTGGTCGATTCCGACGCACCATTTGCAGTTCAACCAGAACCCGACGAGTCCGACGTTCATCGGGGCGTATGAGTGGGGCGGCAAGAGCGGCGTAGGGCGTCCCACGTATCTGGGCAGCAACAACCCGATCAACAGCAAGTACGGCACGCGGGCGGGCTTCGGACCGGCCACCCGGCCGATGAACAACATCCTGTACAAGGGGGGGTTCAAGGACAACCTGAAACCGTACCTTGACATGCAGGGCTGTTTGAACGACACGAAGCTGGACCTGGACTTGTTCAAGTGTCCGGGGGATGACGGCCCGCCGCGGGGCGGGCACTGTCCGCAGTGGATCGCGAACACGGACGAGTCATCCTACGACCACTTTGGCAACAGCTACTCCGCCAACATCTTCATGATCGCCGACCAGGGCGGCGGATACATGCGGAGCAACTCACCGTACATGCGGCCCTACAGCCGGATACCCACCCCGGCGCGCACGCTGTTGTACGAAGAGAACATCGGGCGGTGGGCGTGGGCGGCGCGGGAGGACTGGTGCGACTTCCTGGTCGGGATCGACGTGGGTCCCACGAAGGTGATCCGTGGTTGGCACGGACAGGACTGGACGTACAACCGCGCGTTTGCCGACGCTCACGCGGACACGCAGATGATCTACATCATCGGTTCGGAGGACAGCGAGGGGTATGCCCTGCACTACCGGTCCGAGAAGGTATTCAGTGAGAACGCCAAGCAAACCTCGATGCGCTGCGTGATCGTGCGCGGTCCGGGCTGGCAGAAGGATACCTGCCCGGCCGAGGATCTTCTGACGACGCTCTGGCATACTGGTGACGGACGACCGTCGTATGAAGACTGCGTGACCGAGTAACCGCGGGTACTCGTTATCAGCGTATGCCGTGTACCGAGCACCGTCGACCTGGGGGACGACGGTGCTCTTTCTTTCGGCGGACGGAACGGGACTGGACCCCATCGGGCTTGACGATGACCGGGCTTTGCGGGTAGAGGGCGCCTCGGTCGCAAGGGGGAGGTACTTCGGTGGGTATCCGACCTTTGAGAGTATTGTTCCTGTGCACGGGCAACTCCTGTCGGTCACCGATGGGCGAGGCGATCCTGCGTCACCTGGGGGGCGAGCGGTTCGAGGCTTGCAGCGCGGGCTCGCACCCGGCGGGCTTTGTGCATGACCTGGCCGTGCGGGCGTTAACACGGCTCCGCGTTCCGGTGGGCGAGCTTCGCTCCAAGAGCTGGGATGAGTTCGCGGGGCAGCCGCTCGACGTGGTGATCACAGTCTGCGACAACGCGGCCGCCCTGCCCTGCCCGGTGTGGCACGGACCGGCCGTACGCAGCCATTGGGCCCTGCCGGATCCCGCCACGTTTCTCGGCACGCCGGACGAGATGCTCGAGTACGCCGTCCGGGTCGCCCGGCGTCTGTATGCCAAGATCGAGGGGCTCGTGGAGGTGGACTTCAGCCTGCCACGGGGGGAGGTGCAGCGTCGCCTGGACCGACTGGGCGAGATCTGAGCCGGGGCCGGTGGAGACAGGCGTGCACGCGGAGATGTTCAACCTGGAGCCTGGGGACGACGAGCGGTTCATGCGTGCGGCGCTGCGTGAGGCCCAAGCCGCCCTCGAAGAGAACGAGGTTCCCGTCGGGGCGGTAGTGGTACAGGCGGGGCGGATCATCGGTCGCGGTCACAACCAGCGCGAGCGGCTGAATGACCCGACGGCGCACGCGGAGATGCTGGCGATCACGGCGGCGGCCGGGGCGCTGGGCTGCTGGCGTCTGGAGGGCTGCACGTTGTACGTGACGCTGGAACCCTGCGCGATGTGTGCGGGGGCACTGGTGCTGGCCCGGGTGCCGCGGCTGGTGTTCGGTACGCCGGACCCGAAGGCGGGCGCCTGCGGGTCGCTGTATACGATCGTCAGCGATCCCCGTCTGAACCATCGGGTCGAGCTGGGGCCGTTGGTTTGCCGGGAGGAATGTGCCTCCCTGCTGCAAGAGTTCTTCGCCCGCCAGCGGCGCCTGGGGAAGAAATAGGCCGGGGCGTCGGCGGCAGGACAAACGAACGGGCGGGAGGTCGTAACGGTGACGACATCCCGCCCGTGGGCGTTGGCGGTCTGCGGTGCCCGTCTTCCCCGTACCCGACCCTCTCCCCCAACGGGGGGGGAGAGGGGGGCGGAGGATCAGCGTCTTACCCGCCCAGGAGGGTCAGGACGTTCTGCGACTGCGCGTTGGCGATTGCGAGAATGCTGTTGCCGGCCTGGACCAGGATCTGGTTGCGGGTCAGGCTGGTGGTTTCCACGGCGAAGTCGGTGTCCCGGATGACCGACTCGGACGCGGTCAGGTTTTCCGTCGTGACCATAAGCTGGGAGATGTTAGGTTGCAGCGTGTTGCGTTCGAAGGCACCGAGGCGTCCGCGCAGGACGGCCACCTGGGTGATGACTTCCTCCACGATGTCGGACGCCTGCTTGAAGTTGCGGGTCTTGAGCGAGTTGGCCTGCCCGCTCTTGAGTTCCGAGAGGTAGCCGACGATCGCATCGCCCAGACGGTTGGCCTGGATGCTGCGGATGCCGATGTTCTCCTGGAGGTTGATGGTGGCCTGGGGTCCGAGCTGGAAGAGCGCTCCGCCGCCGGTGATGTGGAAGGTGGTGCTGCTGGCCCACTCGCCCTGGGCGAGGGTCACCTCCATTTTGAGCATGGCGGTGCTGAGCGCCAGCTTGAGCCCGTCGCCGATGGTGCGGGCGCCGTTGATGGTGCCCTCGGCATCGACGCCGACGGTGCGGCTGACGTCTCCGCCGTTGCGGTCGTAGAAGGTCAGCGAGCTGCCGGGCGTGCGTTCGGTCACGCTGACGAAGGCGTCGGTGCCGTAGGTGGAACTCTGGATCTTGAAGCCCTGGGTGGGATCGGAGCTGGCGACGGCCGTGACCCCGGTGGCATCGCTGGTGTTGTTGATCGCGGTGACGATGTCAACGCTGGAGGCGCTGGCCGGGAAGCTGAGCGTGATGATCCCGTTGATGCCCGCCACGTCGATGCTGGTGGCGGAGCCGGTGAAGCTGCCCAGACGGTACTGCAATTCGGCCTTCAGGGCCGACTGGGTGACTTGGACCATGACGGGGATGGAGCTGCTGCTGCCGAACTTCGCGCCGAGCACCTGCACATCGCCCAGGGTGGCACCCTGCACGCCGCTGGTGACGTAGTCCATTTGCCCGTCGAGCAACTTGCGGCCCGCGAAGGTCGTGGTGTTGGCGATGCGGGTGATGGAGTCAATGGCGGAGTCGATCTGCAACTGGTTGGCGGCCATTTCCTCGTCGGAGAAGGCGCCGGTGTTGGCGGCTTCGATGAGCAGGGCCTGAATGTCGATGAGCAGGCGGGCGACCTCATCGAGCGCGCCCTCGGCCGTGGCGATGACGTTGATGGCGCGGCTGGAGTTGTCGATCGCCTGGTTGAGGGCGGCCACTTCCGCGCGCAGGCGTTCCGACACGATCAAGCCGGCGGGGTTATCGGCCCCGCGGTTGATCTGGAGTCCGCTCGCCAGTCGTTCCAGGGAGGTCGCCAGCGAGCGTTGGGAACCGCTCAGGTGCCGCTGGGCGACGAGCGAGGGGATATTGGTGTTGATCGTGGACATGAGCAATCCTCCTTGATTACCCGGTTGAGCTTTGGCGAACCCGCAGGTTGGCCGTCCTTGTTCTCCAGTTCCCTGACGTTTGCGTGTCAGCCGCGACCTGCCGCCCCCGCGGGCGGCGGGCGGCGCCTCTATCCCTTGCCTCGCTTTCCGTTGGCGTTCCCGTCGGGCTTGAGGACCTGGGGGACGTCCTGCGGGGAAAGCTGGGCCGCCTGTTGATTCTCACGTTTGATGGCTTCGTAGACTTCCTTGCGATGGACCTGAATGTTGCGGGGCGCGGTGATCCCCAGGCGAACCTTGTCGCCCCGGATGTCAACGACGGTGATTTCCACGTCGTCGCCGATCATGATGGTTTCATCGCGTTGTCGAGATAGCACCAACATCCTCGGCTCCTTCCTCGGCTGTGCCGATGCGTTTCGCCCATGCACCCGGGGGTCGGCACGCAGGCCGCGGAGCGGTTGCCTGCCCCAAGACAGCGGGGCAGGGCCGGCGGGCGGTCCCGACCGACGGTGTACCGAACGTGGAGTCAGCGGTCCCGGCCTGACAAGCAGATGCCACTGGATTGTAGCCGGCGTACCGTGGCTCCGACCACCGGAGCCTTACGCGGTCTTCCCGACCGCAGCCAGGCTTCCCAGGCGCAGCAGAGGATGCCGGGTGGAGTAGCGTTTGTCGCTGAGGACCAGTTGCCGCCCGTGCCGGTTGCGCACGTTGATCACCAGCGGGCCCTGGAGGTTGCCGGTCAGCAGGTTGTTCACCTTGTTGACGATGATGAACACCTGGGCATCCTGGGGACCCTCGAGATCGATTCTCTGGAGTTCCTCCAGCTTGACCGGCACCTGGTAGTCGGCGACGAACAGGCGTGGATCGCACACGACGAACGCCAGCTCGCGGCAGTCCACCGACTGGAGCCAGTAGAAACCGCTCCCTTCGCCGGTCTGGATGAGGGCGTAGTCGTGTTCGCTGGGGAACCCGAGGATGCCATCCTCGAAGGTGATCAGGCGGCTCGGGTCCACCTCCACCTGACCGAAACGCGACGTCTCGATGATCATCACAACTCTCCCGTGGCCGATCCTCATCCGGCTGGCGCCGTCCGACCCGGGGCGACCGACCAACGGTCGCGTGCCGAACCCGTGTCACACGCCCGCGACGTTCATTACGTCGCGTCCCGCAGCCTCCACCGCGGGCAGCCGTTTGCGGGCGTTCCCACCTGGGCCACTACAGGCCGCACCCGCAAGAAGGCACACTCAGTAGTCAGTGCCGGCCAACAAACCGCGCGCGGCGGCGTGGATCCGGTCGCGGCCGCGCGGGCCTTGCCGGTCCGGCAGGTACCTGTTCTGAGCGTGCTGAAACCCATCTGAGCGTTCCTCACTGCGTTGCTTCCCCTCCCACCCGTCACGACAGGAAGTCCAGCAGTGACAGGCCGAGTACCTCCGGCGCCGTTTGCAGGGCACCCTGCAACTGGGTCTGGGCGGCCGCCAGACGCCTCACCGCCTCCGTGTAGTCCAGGTCCATCACTTCCGAGAGCGATACCTGGGTACCGCTGGCGGCGTCCTGCATCTGAGCGAGTTGGCGCTGCATGTTCTGCCCGCGTGCCCCGATGATGCCGTGCGTCCGGGTCACCTCGACGAGCAGATCATCAAGCCGGGTGGCCGCCCGCGAGATTGCCTGCGTGTCGTCGGCGCGCAGGGCGGCCTCCAAATCGATCAGGACGTCGAACACACCCTCCGTCCGCGTCGGGTTGACATCGGCGCCGTTGATCGTGCTCTCGCCTTCGGCGGCCATGCCGGCGATGCCGAGGCCCTCCGCCGCCGCCGACAGACCGACGCTGCGCGCCGCCAGACGCCCGCTGCCCGTCGTGCCATCGACCAGCGCGACGCCGTTGCCCGCGGCGGCGAGCTGGGCGGTCACGTCCACGCCGGCGGCCTCGGCGGCGGCATTGAACAGGTCGAGCACCTCGCCCAGCGTCACGGCCCCCTCCAGGTTCACCGTGAAGCTACGACCGTTCTGCGCGGTGATCTCCAGGTCGTCGCCGCGGTCGTCGAGCGTAATGCCCAGGCCGTCGTTGAGCGTCGCCAGCGGCGTCGCCCGTTCGAGCGTGCGCAGGCCCAGATCGGCGGCCGTCGTGCCGCCGTTTTCACCAACGGAGAGCGCGGTGCCGGAGACCTGGTTGAACAGATCGATGCCGGTACCCTCGTCGTTGACGCGGGCCAGCACGCAGGCACCGCTGTTGTTGATGCGGTTGATCATGTCCTGCACGGTCTGCGCGTCGCTCAAGTCGATGGTGACGCTCCGCGGACCATTGGTGATGGTCAGACCGCTGGTGAAGTCGAGGCCGGCGCCGCGGGCGAGGGCGACCACCGGCGTGAGTCGCGTGACGCGCGGGCTGAGCGTCTCACCGGTGATCGTCCCACTGGTTTCGGCGGAGACGGCGATGCCGAGCGCGGCGGCGATCCGGCCGGTGCCGGTATCGGTGACCGTGACGGCCGCGCTGCCTGCATTAAGTTCCAGACCGGTATCAACAACGCCCACCGTCAGGGAAGACCCGGCCGCCTCGGCGGCAGCGGTAATCAGGTCGGCCACGTCGCCGAGCGTGTCCGCCTGACTGAGGTCCACGCTGAAGCGCAGGCCGCCCGCCTGCTGGATGACCAGTTGCGAGGCCCGTACCTGGGTGGCGTCCAACTCGCGCAAGTCGCCCAGGCGCGTGGCGGCAGATACCGCGGGCGTCAGGTCAGCGGTGCTGGCGATGCGACTGGAAAGCGCACCGAACAGCACGTTGCCGGGGACGTTGACGATTTCGGTCTGGTTGAGGTCGGCGCGGACGGTGAGGTCGCCCGTGTCGCCCAGGTAGGCGACGCCGCCGAGGGCATCGACAAAGGGTACGGTGGTGGTCTGCTGTCCGGCGAAGATGTACCGGCCGTCAAGCTGGCGGTTGCCGACCATCATGAGCTGGGCGCGGATGCCGGCGACGAGGTTGGCCTCGGACTCGCGCTCGGCCGGGCTGGTGATGCTGTCGATGTTCTGCAGAGCGATGGTGGAGGCCTCGGTGATCAGCGTGCTGATTTCGCCGATGGCGTCGTCGGCCGCCGCGAGAACGTTGTCGGCATGTTGCAGGTTCTGAACGAACTGGTTTTGCTGCTGGTAGACGCGTTCGAGGCTCAGCGCCCGGGTCGCCCCGGCCGGGTCCTCCTGCATGGTGACGAAGTTGCGTCCGGCCGCGATGCGGCTCTGCTGGACCAGCGTGCTGAGCTGGTTGTTCTGCAGCGCGGCCAGCGTGGTCGTGAACCGCAGGTTCTGACTGACTCTGGCGACGTTGATCGGACCGATGCTCATGCGTTTCCGCCTCTTGGTGGGCGGGGCCCACCCTACGTGCTCTGCTATCCCACCAGGGCCATCAGGGTTTCGAGGATCTCATCCACCGTGCTGATGTAACGGGCTGCGCCCTGGTATGCGCGCTCGAACTTCAACAATGAGATCGCCTCCTCATCAAGGTTGACGCCGCTGATGCTGTCGCGCTGGGTTTGCAGCGCCGTCAGCACGGCCGAGGAGGCGTCGGCGTTGTTTGTCACCCCGGCGGCCGTGGCCGCCACGTCGTAGACGACGGCTTCGTAAAAGCCCGGAATTGTCGCTCCGGAGAGGCGTTTGCTGGCCGTTGAGTCGAGCGCCGCCAGTCGCCCGCCATTGGTGCCGTCACCGGCCGTGCACGTCCGGGCGGCCGCCAGGAGCGCGGGGGTGCCCGCGAGCGTTTCATTAACGGCAATGTCGCGCGCGTCGGAACCGGTGAAGAACGTATTGACGCCGAGTGCAGACAGGATGTGCGCGGTGTCGGCCTGCGCCTCCTGTCCGTCGTGACCGAACGTGAAGCTGTAGCCAACGGCGGCCGACAGGCTCAACCGGTTGTCCGCAGTCACGGCGGCCGTCATGCCGGTCACGGTGCCGTTGATCTGCTCGACCAGTGACGAAAGCGTCGTATCGTTCTCGCCACCGGTAAGCGTCACGTTGAGGCGATACGCCACAGGGGTATTGGTGGCGTCGTCGGTGACGGTCAGGAAGAAGCTGCCGTGCTGCGGCGGGAAACTCAGGCCGGCGGCGCTGCTGCCCAGCACCGCATCGGGATCGGCGACGGCGTTGGCCGAGGTGAGCGAGGTGAACCCCCTCAGGCCTTGCCCATCCGCGTGGATATCGTTGACGTCCTGAATGAGGGCGGCCGCCAGCTCGTCAAGGGCCGCGACGCGACCGTAGGCGTGCTGATCGCGAGCGACCAGCAACCCACCGAGGCGTCCCGTGCCGACCTTGACCTCCCCCCCCGTGTCCGCGAAGCGTACCGTGGTTCGCTGCAGGCCGTCGCGAATGTCCTCCACCGTGGTCAGCCCACGACAGTAGCCGCTCTGGACGAGGGCCTCCGACCCCAGGTACACGTTGACCGCCCCGTCGGGCTGCACGCGGACCGTGATCTCGACGATTTCCGCGAGTTGGCGGAGCAGGGCGTCGCGCTGGTCGCGGAGGCCGGTGGCCTGCCCGCGTCCGGGTGCCTCGGCCGTCACGATCTGCCCGTTCAGTTCGGCGATCTGCCGGGCGTATTCGTTCGCCTCGGCGGTCAGCGTGCTCACCTGCCCGTCCGCATCAACGCCGAGGCGCGTCAGTTGGGTCCGCAGGTCGGCAAGCACGTCGGCCACCTGCCGGCCGCTGCTGAGCACCAGATCGCGTGTGGCGGCGTCTTCCGGGTTGTTCTGCAGGGCGTCCAGGTTGTTGAAGAAACCGGTGAGGGCATCCGCGAGGCCGTTGCCGTCCAGCTCGTCGAAATACGCTTCCACCTGGCTGAGCACGCTCCGCTGCGCGCTGAGGCCCTCGGCTTCGCCCTGCGCGATGCGCAGACGGTTTTCCAGCGCTTCATCGACGCAGCGTTGGATGGCCGACAGCGTGACGCCGGCCCCCGGCTGCAACCCCTCGGTCGTGCGCTGCCCCTGGAGCGGGTCCAGCTCGGGCCGCAACCGCGTGTAGTCAGGGCTGGCGGAGCTGCTGATGTTGCTGCCCACCACTTGCAGCGCGCTCTGGTAGCTCAGCAGAGCGGTGCGGCCGATGTGCAAGGCTGAGTTCAGCAGTCCCATGGCAGTCTCACCCGACGGTTTCCAGAATCCGCTGCGTTCCGACGCCGACGGCGCCGCCGTTGCCCGCATACGCCCCGGCGGGCCCGTGCAGTCCCGCGAGCGACGCGAAGATGGCCTCAAAGTGCTCCAGCATCCGCCGGGTCACCGCCTCGGCGCTACGATTGACCTGGACGACCTGGTTCATCACCGCCCGCAGCGCATCGGCGGTTTCGAGCAGCCCCTGCCGGGCCGGCCCGGCCAGGCATTCGGCCAGTTGCGCCACGGTCAGCGTCCGACCGCCGCGCGCGGGAAGGCCGAGCTGCTGCCCGAGGAGGTCCGCCAACTGGCGACGCAGGCCCTCGCGTTCCTGGATGGAGTGCACGAGCTGTTGCTCCTGCATCGTGGCCACTCGCAAAGCCTCGAAGTCCGCCCGCCGCATCGCGGCCAGCTTGCGTTCGATCGTCTCCAGCAACTGCTGGTGCAGCCCGCGCAGCGTTTCCAACAGTTGACGCAGATCGGCGAGCCTCTGCCGCTCCGTACCATTTGCCGGACGCGGTTGGTTCATGCTATCGACTCCATCCGGGGCGTCGTTGCCTGCGCGCTCAACGCCGCGGTTTGCTTCGCGTAGCGGGCAAACAGCGTGTCCGCCAGCGGGAACTGCGTGCTCTTGCCGAGTTCGGCGGCCAGATGCGCATCCAACTGCCCCCTGAATATCTCCTCGCCGCGGCCGCCGTGCCCGAACTTGCCCTCCCAGCGGCCGGCGCGCATCTGGGCGAGCAGCGGCGCGAAGAACACCGCCCCCACCACCTCGCCCGCGGCCGCGCGTAGCCGCTGCTCACCGGGGGTAACGCCCGCGCCCGCCGGGCGGGCCGCCGTCGCGGTCGTCGCCGACGAACTCAGCGTGGCAATGGACGAATCCAGAGTCATTGTTCATACACCAGGCGGGCGTGCAGTTTGCCCGCTCGGTGAATCTCCTCGAGGATCGCCACCCGCGCGTCGAACCCCACTTTCAGGCGATTGAGGGCCTCCAGCAGGTCGCGGAGGTTTGACTCGGGGCGGTCCTGGACACCGATGGCGACGAAATCCTGCCGCTCCACCGCCGGTCTCGGCACGGTGCCGTCCGGCGCGGGGTTGAATACAGTAATCGTCATGCCCTGTTGCGAGACAATCACCGGTGAAATCCGGGTATCACCGGTCACCACGAGCGTTCCCGCGCTGCGGTTGATCGTGACCCGCGCCTCGTTGGACTCCATCAGCAACGGCGTGCGTTGCACGTCCCGAATCCACGAGGCCGGGTCATTGCGTTGATGGCGAGGCAGCAGGACGACCACATTCTTAGGATCAACCGCCAAAGCCACGCGTTCCACGTCCGCGGAAAGACTGAGTTCCTTGTCCACCGCCTGGGCAACGGCGGCCGCCATCGGCCAGCCGGCGTGGGTCTCCTCCAGCACCAGCGTCAAGTACTGTTCGTCCGCCCCGATCCACGGACTGCTGATGCCCTTTTCCAGCAACTGTACACCGCTGGCGATGACATTGATGAAGACGTCCCGCTCCATGCGGGCGCCGCGGGGCACCCGCCCGCGCGTGGGCGTCGTCTCGTCCACGATGATGCGTCCCTCGGCCAGTCCAAACAGTTCCTCATACCCGGGGTAGATCAGCGGCGTGCTGAGCAGTTGTCCCCCCGCGACGCTCTTGGCAGCGCCGACCGTGCTCACGGTAAGATCAAGCAGTTCACCCTCGCGGGCGCCGTGTTCGGGGATGGTGGCGGTGACCATGACAATGGCGACGCTCCGCGTCCCCTTGAGCGTGCTCAGGCTCGGCACGGAGCCGCCGAAGCGTTCCATGAGGTTCCTCAGGCGTTGCATGGTCTCCAGGTAGGCATCGCCATCCCCGGTGCCGTTCAGACCCGCCACCAGGCCGTAACCCTGCACGCGGTTGACGCCCTGGCCCTGTAGATGCGTCACGTCGCCGACGCGGGCGGTGGCAATCTGGGCCGCAGCGGGCGCGGCGCTGCCCAGCCCTGCGGTCGCGAGCATCAGGATGGCCGTCGTCGTCCGTCTCATAACACTTAGAACGGCTTTACCGCGTCAAGTACCTTACTCACCCAGCCGCGGCGGGCGCCGTCGTGCACCGGCCCCGCAGGCTGAGACAGGATGTTGAGGTCCGCAAGCTGCGTGCTGAGCACCGTGTTATCCGCCGTCACGTCCTCCTTGCGGCAGGTGCCGGTCAACGTAATCCGCGACACGTCCTCGCCGTGCTGGAACGTGCGTTGCGCCTCGAGCACGAGCAGGCCGTTGGGCTTCACGTCGATGACTTCGGCGGTCAGACGCGTCGTGAAGGTGTCTTCGCGGGACGCGTCGGCCTTGCTGTCCGTCTTGTTCTGAAACTTATAGTCAATATTCGGATGACCGCGCGAGAAGTTCGAGGCACCCAGCCCGCCATTGGTCGGCTTGAAGAACGCCTCCAGCTCACTCTTGAGATCGAACTTCGTGTCACTCTTACGATCAGCCTCCGCCTCAAACTTGGTGTTTTCCCGGATGATGACCGTGATCAGGTCGTGGACCTTGAAAGTCGGCGGCGCCGGCGCGCGGGCCGTAATCCAGGAGTAGCGTTCGTAGGCGGGATGGGTCTTGGGTTGGCCGCTGCTCTGGACCGCCTGCTGGGCAGCCTCATCCGCGGCCGCCTGGGCCGGCGTCCGCTGGGCGTCCTGGGCGCGCTTCTGTGCCCCCAGTGACGAGGTCTGCGCGGATGCGGATACCACGAAGGGCCCCAGGACCGCGATCGTCACCAGTACGGTGAGTGGACGTTGCATCGGCTACCTGCTTTCCTGCCCGGCCGAGGCGTGCCGCTGCCAACCGTCGGCGGACTCGGCGCCGGCCTCGGACGCCGACCGCGACCGTTGCGAGGCGGTTGCGGTACCCTCGGGCCCGAGTTCCACCTTTCCCGGTCCCACCACCACGGCGTGGTACTCCAGTTTCCGATTGTCCGTGGACCGCACGCTGACGACGTCCCCGAGCCCGCCGCTTTCCATCGCCTTGGCGGCCGTGGTGACCGAGATGGAGCCCACCGTCGTCGTCAACGTGACAAGCTGGTTGCGGGTCACCAGCGGTACTTCGTCGAGGTCGCCCGGCTCCAACATGCTGCCCGCGCGCAGGAACCGTCGGGCCCGTTGCCCGATCACCCGCGCCGGATCGCTCAAGCCAAGCTGATCCAGGCGGGTGAACAACGTGGAAACGAGCTGCACTTCCTGGGGGCGAATGATCGCTCCCTGGTTGATCGGCACCCGCGCGACCACCACCTCGCGGGCGAGCGCCACGCGGACCACCAGCGGCACCGTCTGCAACCGGCGCCCCTCGCTGCTGACCTCCACCTCCAGGCGGACCAACCCCAGCGTCATCCCCCCCTGCCGGCGTACCGCGAACTTGTAGGGCGGACCGGTCAGGTCGAGCACCTGCTCGTCGGTACGATCAAACACCACGTCCGCGCGACCGTCGTAACGGGCGAGTTCACCGTTGAGGAAGCCCAGAACCGCCCGACGCAACGTGGCGCGGTCGAGAGGTGCCTCGGCCGGCGCGGACGCGGGTACGGCGCGCGCGGCAACCGCCGCGTGCGCAGGGGCGGTCGTGCTCGCCGGGCCGGCGGTGGCATCCGTCGCCGGCGCCAACGCCGGTCGAGACACCGAGCACGTCACCGACCCACGCAACGTGACTGCGGCCAGGTTGGCCCCGGCCGCCGTCAGCGCGCCGCGCACCATCTCCAGATGAAGTACTCGGGTTCCGCCCGGCGCTGGTGCGGCCGCGATGGTCGTCGCCGCCAACTCCCGGGCGGTCGCCTCGGAGAATCCCAGCAACTCCGCCACGTCGTCGAGCCGGACGTCGTCGCTGCCCACGACGGCCGTGGACCATAGGCGTACCACGCCGGAAGGTGTCGGCGTCCCGTCGGCGTCCGCCGGCAGCACCGCCGCGCCGGCGCCGAGCACCGCCAGCGCGACGCCGATGGACCACCGCGTCCGGCCCGCGACTCCGGCGGCCGGCGCGTGGCGAATGGGGTTAAGCTTGTCGCACTCCTTGCGCGTCATGGTTGCGTCCTGCCCACCGTCGGTCGTCGGCACCGGGGGCTACGTCCCCGCCCCGCTTGCCGCGATCGAGTGCCTCATCATGTCACCTAGAACCTCCTGAGGTTCGAGACCGTACGGAGCGTCTCGTCGGCGCTCTGGATCGACTGACTGTTCAGCTCAAACGCCCGCTGCGTGGTGATCAGGTCGATCAGCTCGCGCACCGGGTCCACGTTGCTCATCTCCAACGCGCCCTGCGTGATGGCGCCCATGCCGTCGCTCTGGGGCGCACCGGTTACCGGGGCACCGGAGGCCGGCGTCTCCAGGTACAGGTTGCGCCCAATCTGTTTGAGTCCCTCCGGGTTGACGAAGCGGGCGAGTTGGACCTGTCCGACGGCCGTCAGCGGACCGTTGCCCTGCCGCACCTGGACCTCGCCGTCCGAGCCGACGGTGATGTCCGTGGCGTCGTCGGGCAGCGTGACGGAAGGTTCGAGCACCTCGCCGCGACTGTTGCCCAGCACGAGGTTGCCTTCGGAGTTCTTCACGAACGCCCCGTTCCGCGTGTAGGCCGTCACCACCTCGCCGTTGTGAATCGTCTGTACCTGGAAGAAGCCCTCGCCCTCGATCATCAGGTCCAGCGGCTTGCCCGTGGTGTCCACGGCCCCGGGGCTGAAGTTGAGCTGCGTCCCGGAGACCTTCACTCCCGTACCGATCAGGATGCCGTGCGGCACCGGCTCCTCCTGCAAGTTGGGCACCCCGGGCTCGCGCTTCACCTGGTAGAGCAGGTCCTCGAAGTTCACGCGGGTGCGCTTGAAGCCGGCCGTGTTGACGTTGGCCAGATTATTGGCGACGGCGTTGAGCTTCTCGTCCAACGCCCGCATGCCCGAAGCCGCCGCGTGTAACGCGGTGATCGCCATCGCGCTTAGCCTCCTACGTCAGCCGCCCGACGCGGGAAATCGCCAGCCCCGTCAGGTTGTCCTGGAACTGGACCATGGTCGCGTTGAACTGGTAGGCCCGGCTGGCCTCGATCATCTGCGCCAGGCCCGCCATCACGTCGAAGTTGGAACCCTCCAGCGCCTGGCCGTGCAGCACGCCGTTGGCGGGTTCCACCTTTCCGTCCCCTGCCTCGAACATGTTGCTGCCGACTTTGCGGAACTGCCCGGGATCCGCGGGCTGTACCAGCCCGACCTTGCCCACGGCCGCGCCGTCCTGCCGGATGGTGCCATCTCCTGACACTTCCGGCGCCCCCTTGCCGCTCTCCAAAACCAGCGGGTCTCCATCTTCGGAAAGCACCCGCCAGCGACCGCCGTCAGCGGCCAGGACGATCTCCCCGGCCGCGTTGCGGGCGAAGCTGCCGTCTCGTGTGTACCGAACCTGGTCGCCAGCCTGCACGGTGAAGAAGCCGCCGCCCTCAATGGCGACGTCGAGCGACCCACCGGTCTGTTCGAGGGGTCCCTGGGAGAAGTCGGAAAGGGACTGCTTGACCGAAAGCCCACCGCTCATGCCGTCAAAGACCGGATGAGCGAAAGGCATCCCGGCCGCGTCGCCGCGGCTGGCCAGCACCCGCTGAGCCACCACGGCGTAATCATGCTTGTAGCCATGCGTCTGTGCGTTGGCCATGTTGTTCGCCAGCACGTTCTGCCGGTGGTCGTTAAGCTGCATCCCCGCCGTCGAAAGCCACAGGCCGTAGGTGCTCATGCAAGCCCCCTCCTCTCCGGGTCGCCGCCCGCGACCGGCTGGGGCATTGCACATTTCGAGTGCGTCTCCAGTTCGAACGCACCCGGCCCGAACGCCCGGGCGATGGCCGCCAGCGTCCGGCCCCGCACGAGCCGGCCCAGGGCCGACCAGTCCGTCGCCTCAATCGCTTCGCCGTACTGGGGTACGTTTCGCCACACCACCGCGACTGCCTCCCAACGGGCGCCCGGCGCACACCGGCCGAGCGATGCGCATTCGCGCCACGCCCGCCCCCTATGTCAGCGGCCGTGCCACGAGCCGCCGCGTCGCACCCGATTGAAAAGCCGAAGTTCGGCTACGTGAACGTTATCTATTGTGTGCCAATAGGTTACGAATTGCCCCGCCTTGTGGCAGGCGTGCCGCAGCGGCAAGATGGTCGGCTACACGTCGGCGCAGGTCCTGCGCGGCATCGGCAGGATTCGCCACCGCTGAAGGCCCGCACTGCGGCCGTACCCGGCGCTTCTGAGGTCGCGTGTCGGGCGTACCCGGAATCACCGGCCGTGCTTCTGCCCGGGCAGCCCGTTGGACAAGGTTTGGAACTCGGCCGGGGCGTTGAGACGCGGTGCCTTGGAGGCTCTCCACGTCAGCCACAGGGGGCCGACGCTAACGCAGGCTCTTGGGGGTGCAAACCGTGACCCGCCGGGGAGTCATGGTGTGTTTCCGCGAATCGCGAGTCACGGCGATGCCGCGATCTACACCGCAGTCCGGCGGCGACGCGACACCAGCAGGAGGCCGGGCAGAAGCATCAGCAGCGCCGAGGGTTCCGGCACGAACTGCGTGACGACGAGCGTGCCAGGGCCGGTCAAGGCGTCCTCAGTCCACACGCCCAGATCAAACACGTCGCCGGCCGACACCGCGACCTGCAGGTCGCCCTCGCCCGGCACCCAGTTACCGATGAAGATCGGCTCTCCTCCGTTGATCCGGTACATCGCCCGATCGAACTCGTCCTGATCCTCGGAAGCGAACACCCAGTGGAAACTCAGCATCGCATCGGCGCAGGCCGTCACCGAGTAGTACGCCAATCCGTGATAGAAGTGCTGGCCGTCCATGCCGAGGACCGTCATTTGATCGGTGGTCAGCGCTCCCGAGCCCTGGTTGGACTCGTCTCCGTCGGAGTAGAACGTCCACTGGTCAGGGGCGTAACACCCCGTGAAGGCCGCCTCCACCTGCGGTGTCCAAACCACGACGCAGCCTACGATCGCGGCGATTGTTCTCAGATACATGGTGCTAAACTCCTCTCTCCTCACTGCCGATGGCGGCGAGCACGCCTCATTTGGCCACCGCCCCACAATCTCGCTGATCTGCGCCCTCCAAGCTCCTCTATCTAAACAATTCTGGGCCCCTCAGTCAAGGGTGACAAACCGAAAAACGGGTTCTCAGGTTGTCACGTACGGGCCACTTCGTCCTCCTTTCGCGCTCCGGCAGAGGGTGAAGGCGCCCACGGAGGCAGCATTTCGGAGCAACGGAGCACCGTCGCGGGCCTGGCGGAGGCGGTTCGCCCCACGCCGTCACCCACGCCGGCTACGCTAGGGGCTCCAGCAGGGTTTGTGTGTAAGCCGGGGACGGCCATGCGAACCCCGCCGCAGGTGGGCTCGGCGGCGTTGTCCCCCTTCGGTCAGCAGGGCATATGCACTGTCACTGTATACGGGCAGGGGAGGCGGCTGCGGGGCAAGCTGCCTATTTTAACACCCGTGGCCGTGCTCGGTGCCCACCGCAGCGTCCCCGGAAACCGGTGGGCCAGCAGGCGATCGAAGAATGGCCGGAGCGAGCGTGACGCCCTGAGAACCGGTGCCCTCGAGGCTCTCTACGTCGGCCACGGGGGGCCGACGCCCCTCCCGCGGCAGGCCATCGACGCCCGTGGGGATTCGTGGCCGTAAGAAGCTCTGCTCCGGCCTGCTCAGTGGGCACGGGCGGTGGTAGAATCGGCCCCCTGTGGACGGAAGACGGCCGAGGCCGGCAAGGCGGCGACCTCGGGTAACGGCACGATGACGGACAACCAGCTCCCGATTATCTCCCTGCGTGGGTTGACCAAGAGCTTCGGCGACAAGCCGGTGCTGCGCGGCATCGACCTGGAGGTGCAGCCCGGGCACGTGCTGGGCTACATCGGCCCCAACGGCGCGGGCAAGACCACCACGGTCAAGATCCTCATCGGCATGCTGCCGGAGTTCGAGGGCTCCGCGACGGTATGCGGGCATGACGTGGCTCGGGAGCCGCTCGAGGTCAAGCGCCGCATCGGCTACGTGCCGGAGTCGGCCGCTCTGTATGACACGCTCACGCCCCTGGAATACCTGCGCTTCGTGGGGCAGCTCTACGGGCTCGACCCGCAGGAAGTTGAACGCCGGGCGCGGGAGATGCTCGGGCTGTTCGACCTCACGGCCGAGCTCGACCGCCGCATGTCCACGTTCTCCAAGGGCATGCGGCAGAAGGTGTTGATTACGGCCGGGATGATCCACAACCCCGACGTGCTCTTCCTCGATGAGCCGCTGAGCGGGCTCGATGCCAACTCGGTGGTGACGGTCAAGGAGATCATCGCCCGCCTGGCCCGGCGCGGGAAGACGATTTTCTACTGCTCGCACGTGATGGACGTCGTGGAGCGTGTCTGCGACCGCATCGTCATCATCAACAACGGCGAGATCATCGCCGACGGGTCGTTCGAGCAGTTGCGGGAGATGAACAAAGCCGCGTCGCTGGAGCGGCTCTTCACGCAACTGACCAGCTCGGGCGGACACGAGGCGGTGGCCGACCGGTTCATCGAGGCCTTCGAGGTCGAGTCCTCAGCACATGGTTAGACTCTCGCTCTGGCTGCTGGATGGACTGAGGCCCCTGTTCCGCCTGCTGGGCGTGGACTACGGGCAACTGCGCGCGACCATCCAGGTGAAGCTGACGCTCGATGGGCGGCGTCGTTCGGGGCACATGCAGGGCATCGAGGGCAAGGACCGCAACGTCTTCGTCTGGACGCTGTTCTTCTACGCCTTCATGGGCGTTTTCGTGGGTATGGTCGGCGTGCACACAGCGTCTCCCCTGGTGGGCCTGACGATCGTACACGCCTTCGTCATGGTCATGGTAGGGCTGTCGCTCATTGCCGACTTCAGCTCCGTGCTGCTGGACCCCACCGACAACGTCATTCTGCTGCCCCGCCCCATCGACAGCCGGACGCTGCTCGTGGCGCGGGTCACGCACGTGACGCTGTACCTCGGGTCGCTGGCGTTGAGCATCTCGGCGGCGACCCTGATTGCCGGCGCCATCGTCATCGGGTGGTGGTTCGTGCCGGTGTTCCTCGGCACGCTCGCCTGCTCGGTGGCGCTGGTGGTGTTCTTCGTGCACGTCTTCTACCTGCTGGCGATGCGGCTGATGGACGTCGAGCGCTTCCGGGACGTGATCCTTTACGTGCAGATGGTGATGACCGTCGTCGTAGTCGGTGCGTACCAGATCCTGCCGCGTCTGATGGACTACAAGCAACTGCTTAGCTTGCAGATCGACGACCGCTGGTGGGTGTACATCTGCCCGCCGGCGTGGATGGCCGCTCCGGTCCATCTGCTGGCCGGGCATCCCAGCCAGGCAGCGGTGATCCTGACGGTCCTGGCGGTGGCGGTGCCCGTGCTGGGTTTGACTGCGGTGGTGGGGGTGCTGGCACCGGGCTTCCAGCGTGCCCTCGCCCAGGCGGAACTGAACCCCGTCCAGCGGAATGAAGCCTCCGTGCAACCCGGACGGCCGCGGTCCTGGGGGTATCGCCTGTCGCGCTGGGTGACAGGGCACCCGGCTGAGCGGGCAGCGTTCGAGCTGATCTGGCAGATCGCCTCCCGGGACCGGCCGTTCAAGATGCGCACCTATCCCACGGTCGCGTTCCTGCTGCTGTTCGGCTGCCTGTTCCTGCTTGGTGACAGCAGGGAAGTAGCGAAGACCCTCGCCCAGCTTCCGGAGACGCAGAAGTTCCTGTTCCTGCTCTACTTCGCCTGCATGATGGGCCCGACGGCCATCTTCCAGCAGAAATTCACCACCCAGCCGGAGGCGGCGTGGCTCTACTACGCCCTGCCGCTTGAGTATCCCGGCCAGGTCCTGTTGGGTGCGTTTAAGGTGATGGCCATTCGGTTCGTGGCCCTGGGGTTCGCGGCCATGGCGATCCTGGCGCTGGTCATCTGGCGGGCCGCGATTCTGGGGGATGTGCTCTTCGCCGCGTGTGCGACGCTGCTGGTCAGTGCGTTGCAGGCCTGGCTGTTCGCCCGCAAGTTCCCGTTCTCGGAGGCGTTCGGTATGGCGCAGAGCAGCGGGCGGCTGGGGCGGTCGGTGCTGTGGATGATCTTCCCGGCCGTGCTGGCGGGGTTTCACTTCGTCCTCCGGTGGATTCATCCCTGCACCGTGGTGGGGGCGGCCCCGCTGGTGTTCATTCTGGCCGTGCTGATGCTGCGCGGCTACGGCCAACTTACGTGGCCGGCCCTGCTCCGCGCCAGCCGCTGACGCGTACTGAGTAGCTTGTGCGGCAGGCGGAGTGACAATCGGAACGGGGTGGCATGGCCAAGCGCAGCGCCGCCATGCCGGACGGTAGCATCACAAAGGTCCGGCACACCGGGACCATGCTTCGCCGCCGGGGCGTAGCTGGGGGTCGGAGCAGCATGCCGGCGCCCGCTTGGGGCGGGCTTGGGCATGCCGCCCGTCGCGTTTGGGGAGGGCACCCGTTACGCTGAGGCATGCGAGCGTGCGTATGTGTTTAGCGTCTTTGGCGTTGTGGGTGCCGTGCTTTCCCGCGATCGCGGTCGCGGGTAAGCATGCCTGTGCATGTCGCAGCACATGCCCACTCCCGCCTGCGGCGGGTGAGGGCATGGCACCCACGCTAAACACGTACGAGCGTGCCTCTGCGGTTCCGAGCGATCCTGTGTACGAGAGGGCATCCGCATGATCCAGAGTTTCGAAGGCAAGACACCGGTGATCGGTGAGGGAACCTACGTACACCCGAGTGCGGACGTGTTCGGCCATGTCGTCATCGGACGCGGTTGCTGGATCGGTCCCGGGGCGCGCATCCGCGGTGACTACGGGCGCATCGAGATCGGGGACTTCAGCAGCGTCGAGGACAACTGCGTGATCCACGCCCGGCCGGGGGAGCACACCCGCATCGGAGCCTGGGTCACCCTCGGCCATGGCGCCATTGTGCATAACGCCGTGGTGGAGGATTGGGCGGTCCTGGGGATGGGTTGCATCGTTTCAGATTGGGCACAGGTCGGGGTGTGGGCGGTGGTGGCGGAGGGCGCGGTCGTCCGCCAGCGCCAGCAGATTCCGACGCACCGCATCGCCGTCGGGACACCTGCCCGGCTCCTCGAGAAACTCGTCGACGAAGCCTACAAGGCGGATTGGACACGGTTCAAGGGAATCTACGTCGACCTGGCCCGGCGTTACCCCGAGGGACTGCGGTGACGCAAGGCGGGGAACACCCAGGCTCGGGTACCCCCCATGGGGAGGAGCACTGTACCGGGCCCCGGGTGGCCGACGCTGCCTGCGGTGCCTTACGGCCCACCCGTTGTTTCACGCAGATGCGTGGCACGGTGTTTGCCCGGAGCCCTTGCGGGCGGCGGCGGCCTCTGCTAGATAATCCGACCGTCGCGGCTCGGCCGTTCCGCAACCCTGGAAGCCGCGGAAGCCGTGGGCCTGTGGACCGAGCCGCGAATACTCGGTCTGAAGTTTACCTGGTTTCGCAGTTGGAGACTGAATGATGGGAGACATCGACAAGCTGGAAGTCAGCATCGATCGCGATGAGTGCATCGGCGACGGTGCGTGCTGCGGCGACGCACCCGAGACCTTCGAGATGGACGACGAGGACAAGGCCGTCGTCAAGAAGGGCTCCACCGACGATCGTGACACCATCCTCGAAGCCGCCCGTAACTGCCCGGTGGACGCCATCAAAGTGAAGGACAAGGCCACCGGCAAGATGCTCTATCCCGAGGATTGAGCCGCCTGGCTCCGCATGCCGGAAACCGATAGAGGCGACGGCTGCCGGCCGTCGCCTCTGCTTCACACTTCGCCGGCGGCTCCCCCCGCGGGTTACCCACCTGACGCTTATCCGATCGAGTAACGCGCGAGGATTTCACGCACCTTCCGCACCATCTCACCGCGTGGCACCGTCACCTGGGCCGGTTGCTGTTCCAGCCAGGCCTTGCGGTCCTGGCCCAACTCCTTCGAGACGGCCTCACCGAGGCGCAGGTCCTTGATGGAGACCTGGCTGCTCTTCATCTCGTCTTCGCCGACGACGACGGCCACCACCTTCCCCGTGCTGCTGGCGTATTTGAACTGCTTGCCGACGCCCTGGGTGCCGACGTAAAGCTCGGTATTGAGCCCGGCGGAGCGCAGCTCCACGGCCATCTTCTGGTATTCGGCGTTGTAGCGGTCGTCCAGGCGCGTGACGAGCACCTTGGCGGTGGCCGGACCCTTCTGGAGTTTTCCCAGCGCCAGCAGTGCCGCCAACAGCCGGTCCACGCCGATCGAGGCACCGGTAGCGGGCACCCTCTGCCGAGTGAACCGCGCGACGAGGTCGTCGTAGCGTCCGCCGCCGAAGACACTGCCGAACTGGCGGGTGATGCCGTCCTCCTCCTGCACGCCGAACGTGAGCACGGCCTCGAACACCGGGCCGGTGTAATAGGTCAAGCCGCGCACCACGGTCGGGTCGAAGCTGACCCGGTCCGCCTGGTAGCCCGCGCTCACCAGGGCCTCGTCAATGCGGGCCAGTTCCTCGACGCCCTGACACCCCACGTCGGTGTCGCCCACCAGGCGGTGCGTTTCCTCCAACACCTTGCGTCGGTCGTCGGGCGAGATGGCCAGGTACCTGAGTACCACGTCAACCTGCTCGGAGGCCAGGCCCGCCCCGGGCGTGAAATCACCGGACTCGTCCCGTCGCCCCGGTCCCAGGAGCAGCTTCACCCCGTCCAGCCCCACCCGATCGAGCTTGTCGATCGACCGCAGGATCGCCCGGGCGGTTTCCGCCGGCACCGGACGCCCGCCGCCCAGCACCTCCAACACGCCGTTGAGCACCTTGCGGTTGTTGACGCGTACCAGGTACGCGCCCCGCGGGATGGCCAGAGCTTCCAACGTATCACACGCCACCATGCACACCTCGGCGTCCGCGAGCATGGAGGCCGTGCCCACCGAGTCGAAGTCGAACTGGTAGAACTCGCGGAAGCGCCCCGGCCCCGGCTTCTCCACGCGATACACGGGCCCCACCTGGTAACGCCGGTAGGGAAGCGGCAGATCCGGGTTCATCGCCACGAAACGCGACAGGGGCGCGGTCAGGTCGTAACGCAGGGCAATCCAGTTCTGGTCTTCGTCGCGCAGGGCGAAGATGCCGCCTTCGGGCGTGTCCGCATCGGGCAGGAACTTGCCCAGTACGTCCACGTACTCCAGCGTCGGGGTCTCCAGCGGCACGAATCCGTAGCGTTCATACACCTCGCGGATGCGGGTGATGATCCAGTTGCGCGCGCGCAACTCCGCGGCCGTGATGTCCCGGAACCCTTTGAGCCGACGCGGTTCAACCCGCGCCTCGCCGCCGCTTTCGCTCACGCTGTGCACTCCTCCACCCGCTGCGCGCAGCCGGCGGTTCCACCTGACCGTTAGCGATCCTGACCCACCGGCTGCCCGTCACCGATCCTTCATCTGCAGCAGATCAGCTTCCGTCATTCGGTCCTTCACATGCGTCGCCACGCCCGTGTCGTCGAAGATCACATCGAAGGCCACGCCCCGGGAGTAGATGTACGTGAACAGGAAGCCATCCGCCATCTTCCCGTCGTCGAGCCTCTGCTGGATCACACTGGGGGTGAACTTCATCGGCACAGAGGGCTCCAGAACCGCTTCACCGGCAACACCTCTGGACACGTACACGCAGAAGCGTTTCGGCTCCCCGATGGCGGTTGTCACCTGTTGCCAAGTCATGCCGGGCGCAATCTTGCTCTTGGCATCGCGCCCCTGCTGGCTCGGGTCATACGAGCGGACACCCAGGAAGTACACCAAGAGCCCGACACCCACCAACAGCAAGAACATAAGGACAAGTTTCATCGCCAGCTCCTCGAGGCAAAGCCCCGACCGACGCCGCGCAGCAGCGCCCCCGGGCACCCTCAGCAATCCGACAAGCCGGCCGGTCGGCTGCCCACCCGCCCCGGTCTGCACGACGCCCACTCGGGCGATGCCGCGATACGGCAGGGTAAGGCCTCTCGGCATCACCGGCAATGGGCAGGGCCCGGCCCACCCCCGAAGTGCCACGCTGGGCATCGTGTGGTGGCCATGGCCTCGCGCATCGTCAACGTGCCAAGCAGCCGATGCAGCTCACGGAATCCGGAGAGTGGAGAGGTGCAAAGCCCCGTCTGAATCGTACCTTCATCCTCCTGATTCCTGGAGTGCTGCACGAGGGCGTCGCCCGCAGCGCGCCCGGACCGCCCGGCTATGTTGGGCCGCGGTTGGCACGCGCGGTAGCGGCGTCATTGGCCAAAGACGCCTGCGAAAGCCGCGTAGTCCGCCTGGTCAACGCGCTCGGAAAGGTCGAAGTCCCCCGGCAGGCAGTCCCAGCCAATGGGCGGGGCCTCCGTGCCGCTGAAGCAGTTCTGGAAATGGGCAAAATCGTAGAGGTCCACGTCGCCGTCCTCGTCGAAGTCGCCCGTGCCAGGGAAAGCCACGAACTTGTCGTGTGGAATCAGCAGGGTGCCAATCGTGGCAACCTCGACAGCCTCCGGGTTAACCAGATGGGGAACACCGGTCGCGGGGCTCACCGTCGCCCAGGGGCCCGCCTCAAGCAGCGCGGCAAGATCAACCACCGCCGGCAGTCCATCGGTCGTGTAGGCGACGTACAGCGTAAACGGCCCCCCCGCGGCTGACCCGGCCGTCAGGCGATAGGCACGCACCGTCCCCACTGCCGGTAACGCCTCCTCGTACCACGCACCCATCAGATACGTCACGGCCGGTACGAGATAGGGGTACAACTCCCAGTTAGTCTGCGTGTCGGGATAGGTGAACGAGGTCGCGCCGGGATGGGCAGCTTCCCAAGCATAATAGGCATCGCGTGCGTCGCGGACACTGGCAAACGTCGCGGCGGGCTGTCCGCCCACCGATTGATTGATGAAGTGCTGCGTCAGCCAGTCCAGCACCGGGTTCCAGGCGTTGTGCGTCAGCGTGCCGGGCACCAGGTCAGCCGCGTGGGCCGCCCAGCCGGTCACCCACACCCGGCCGGTCTGCGCCACGTGCACGTCATGCAACCAGTTGAGCACCTCCAGCAGGAACCGCCCCTGCACGGCCGGCACGCGCATGTCCTGCGGAATGCCGAAGTGCGTGTCATTGCGTCCCAGCACCGGACCGAACGGGACCACCACGATCGGCCCCTGCGGATCGTGCTGCAGGAACAGCGCACCCGTCGGCCGGAACGGGTTCATCGGGTAGTGCTCGAAGTACGCATAAAACTGCTCATCCGCACCCTGCTGATGATTCGTGAAGCCGAAGTCAGCCATCATCTGGATGCGAAGCGTGTCGTCACCGGGTACGTGCGCGCCGCGGTCCAGGTTGATGGCGGCAATCTGCGCCGGATCGCTCACGCCCAGGGCGGCCGTGACGACGGCGTTGACCGCGCCGATATGGTCGTTCCAGTGCTGGAGGATGAGATTCTGCGGCGGGTTGAGCGGCAGCTCCTGCCACACGTGCGTGCCGACGCGGATCTTGTTGTGGGAGTGCGTGCCGATCTGGCCACCGCTGGCATAGAGGCGCTGGATCAGCGGGAGTCCACCGACCGGATCCTCGAGCACCCATTCCATGAACTGCCCGGTAGAAAGGAACGATATCTTCGCGCCGTGGGCATCGGTCTGGTCGAGAGCCCAGTCCACGGCCACGACCCAGTCGTGGTACGTCTGGACCTGTACCTGCGGCGTGCCCCACATCGGGTCGGCATGCACGTCGATCAGGACCATGATCGGCCCGGTTGTGGACCGCTCCATTCCCCCTCTCTCCGCCGGGGGGAGAGGGCAGGGTGAGGGGGCGGTCGAGGAGCCGCCTGCGTCCAACCCAGCGCCCACGACCGGTCCGCTCAGCACCAGGGCGGCCGCAGCGATCCAGATCAAGACCTTGATGTCCGGCTTGGCCGGGTTGCTTAGCTGCACCCTACTGGCCGGTCGCTGCATGATTGTGTCCCCCTTCCGCATGACACTGCCCCCCGCTCCCACGGCGACCTGCGGATTCGCGGCCCCCCGCCGTCGAGACTGCCGCCGCTGCACGCACGCACCGGCCGCTATCGCGCGTAACGCCGTCCCGGCCGCGTTATTGCCGTCGGGGCCCGCAGAGGCACCGGGCAGCAAGCCCGCGTGGACCTGCTGCTTGGCCATTCTCCGCCGTTGCGGTTACATTCCGCCGGGGCATGACCGAGCGTGCCGCGGGGCCGTCCGGGTGAGCCGCACCAGGTGGGTGGTGGTCGGCTGACGCCGGGACAGAGCGTTCCCTCGCACGGTCATTCAGTGTACCAAAAGCCGACCGGGTGGTTCGAGGGGGTAGCACGAGGCATCATGACTTCAGCCAAGACGCATCCGGCTGGTACGCAGCTCACCTGGCGGTTTCCCCGCACGTTCTGGTTTGCCAACGGGGCGGAGCTCTGCGAGCGGGCCGCCTACTACGGCATGTTCATCACGCTTTACCGGTACCTCAACACCGAGGTAGGCTTCACCGACCCCGAGACCGGGGTGGTGGTTTCCATCTTTGCCGGGGGCATGTACCTGCTGCCCACGTTCATGGGCATCCTGGCCGACAAGATGGGCTTTCGCCGGGCCCTCATGCTGGCATTTGCGCTGCTGACCGTCGGCTATGCCCTGCTGGGGGCATTGCAGGAGAAGTGGTCGGCCGTGGTTGCCCTGGGCCTGATCATGACCGGCGGGGCCATCGTCAAGCCGGTGATCTCAGGGACGGCCGCCAAGTGCTCCTCGGACCACAACCGCGCCCGCGCGATGTCCATCTTCTACATGATGATCAACATCGGTTCCTTCAGCGGCAAGGGACTGGCGGGTGATCTCAACGAACGCCTGGGATTGCAGTACATCAACTTCTACGCCGCGGGCATGACCTTCCTGGCCCTCATTCTCGTGACACTGTTCTACCGCAACGTGGACACCCACGGCGCGGGCAAGACGGCCGCCGAGGCCCTGCGCGGCCTTGGGCGGGTCGTCTGCAACGTGCGGTTCCTGGCGCTCATCCTCATCGTGGCGGGGTTCTGGCTGATCCAGGGCCAACTCTATGGGGCCATGCCCACCTACATCGAGCGGGTCCTCGGCAAGGGCTACAAGCCGGAGTGGCTGGCGAACATCAACCCGCTCACCGTGGTGATCTTCGTGGTGCCCATCACCCACCTGGTCCGCCGTTTCCAGCCGGAGAACGCCATCGGCATCGGGCTGCTGATCATTCCCTTCACGGCGCTGGCGATCGGGCTCGGGCCGCTGCTCGAACGCTGGGTCGGCAGCAGCGTGGACCTGGGCTGGTTCCGGGCACACCCGCTGATTCTGCTGATCGTCGTCGGAATCAGCCTGCAAGGGCTGGCCGAGTGCTTCCTGTCGCCGAAGTTCCTGGAATACGTGTCGAAGCAGGCGCCGCCGAGTGAGATCGGGCTGTATCTGGGCTTCGGGCATCTGCACAGCTTCTTCGCCTGGCTGGCGGCGTTCATCGCCGCGGGGTTGCTGCTCGATGCGTTCTGCCCCGACCCGCGCAAACTCGACCCGTCCGCGCGGCACGAGTGGCGACTGGCCACCGACCCTAAGTACGTGCTTACGCTCGAGGAAGCGGCCCGGGCCGAGCTGGCAGACCAAGTTCCCGTTCCGGAGTCCATCGCCCGGGTCCTGCGGGAGCACGGTCATACCGTGCCCGAGGACGCTGTTGTCGCCGAAGTGGAAGGCAAGGACGCCTGGCGGAGCGACCCCGAGCGCGCCTGGAGAATCGAGCAGCCAATCGTCACGCTCGAAGAGAACTGGACCAGCCCGCCCGGTCGTTTTGTGCGCGGCGTGCCGGACCAACTGCATGTAACGCCCGCTGCCCTGCGGTGGGCGCAGGATCCGGCGGTGGCGGATGTCGTCCATGCCTGCAAGGGTGAGACGCTGGCCGACGAGCTTCGTCACGACAAGCCTGTCGGCCCGCTGCTGCGAGCAACGCTTGCAGGGTACGGCTTCGACATTCCCGAACGTGCCGCGGTGCGTAAGGAGAAGCCGCGCGATCAGCACCAGCGGGAATTCCGCTGGAAGGTCGTGGTGCCTTACTACTCGATGGAAGAGGCGAAGCTGGAAACCGACGCCGACGCCCGCAAGGCGGGGCGCACGCGTGCCTTGCGTGACACGCTGGTCCTGGCCGCCACCGCCCGTCCTCCCCAGGACCGGCCGGCGCTACCCGACGCCTATGACCGGGCCCACTACATCTGGTACGTCTTCGCCTCCGTGGGCGCCTTGGCCTTCCTGAGCCTCCTGGCGTTCAAGTTTATCACCCGCCGTCTGGACCGGTAGCTCGGCAGCGTCTCTCTCCGCGCTGCTTGCGTAGCGTCGCTTCCGACCCCTGCAGCGCGGCCCGGTCCGACGCCAAACGCACGTACAGCGCTTCGAGTTGCTCTACCATCCGCCGCCAGTCGAACTCAGCGAGGCAGCGCCGGCGGCCCTGCCGGCCCAGACGCTGCCGCAGTTCGGCGTCCTCCGCCAGGTGAACGATCCCCTCCGCCAGCCCCTTCGTGTCACCGTATGGCACGAGAATCCCCGTCTCCTCGGGGACGACCGCTTCCGGCGCACCATCGTTGTCAAAGCTGACGGCCGGTACCTCCGTCAGCAACGCCTGCACTACCGCCCGCGGCAGACCTTCCCAACGCGAGGCATGCACCAGCAGATCGAAGCCGCGCAGGTAACCGGGAATCTCGTCCGGGCGGACGAGTCCGACCAGGTGGACCCGTTCGCGCAGGCCCAGCTGCGTGAGCCGCCGCTCATACCGGGTGCGGTGCTTGCCGTCGCCGACCCATACGAACTTCATCCGCGGCGCGCGCGCCACCGCCGCCGGCATGGCCGCGATGATCTCGTCATACCCCTTGTTCTCGAACAGCCGGGCCACCGTGCCGACCACGACTTCATCCGGGGCAATGCCCCACTGCCGCCGCAGCGCAGCGCGGCCGGCCGGGTCCGGGCTGAAGACGTCGGTTTCCATGCCGGAACGGACCGTCACGAACCGTTCCCGCGGCGCCAGCCCGGCCGCCAGTGATTGCTCGATCATCGCGTCGGCCACCGTGACCAGGGCGGCGCTCACGCGGGCGGCCCGGCGCTCCAGAAGACGGTACAGCGCCTGCACCGGGGCCGACTGCGTTCGGTTGAAGCTCATGCCGTGAATAGTGTGGACGATGACCGGAACGCCTGCCCGGTGGGCCGCCCAGCGTGCCAGGATGCCGGCCTTGCTGCTGTGGGTGTGCACCACATCGGGGCGGCGGTCCCGGAACAAGGCCGCCAAGTCCCGCAACGCCCGCCAATCCAGCGCCGGCCGCACCGCTCGGCGCAGTGAATCCAGCTTGACGAGCTCGGCGCCGCTACGGCCGGCTGCGTCCCAGAGCGAACCCTCCGGCCCCGTCTCCGGGCCGGCCACCAGCGTGACGTGGTGCCCGCGCTCGACGAGCCCCCGGCAGGTCAGCACGGTGTTCTCCTGTGCCCCGCCAATGATAAGCCGTGTGATGACTTGACAGATACGCATCGGTACCCTGTACGAGACCACGCGAATGCGACGCCGCGAGGGTGGCCTGCCCAAGCCCGCCGGCAGCGGGCGCCGGCATGCTCTGGGCGCAGCCGCCCGGTCGTCCAGGCAGAAGCATGGCGGCGCGGCGCTTGGCCATGCCACCCGCCGCAACGGCGGATCAGTCCACTGCCACGGCGTCCGGGCCATCCGGAGGCGGCTCGCAGCGTAGGCCCGGGCCCCCGTCCGCCTCAGACCCCGGTTCCGCCGGCGGGACCAACACGTAGGCCGGATAACGCACCCATTGCAGGCACAGGCCGCGTGCCGGGGCCGTCGGTCCCGCGTTCTGTCGGTCCCTGCTCAGCAGGATGTCCCGCACGTACTCCGGCTGCCAGCGTCCCCGCCCGACCTCCAGCAGCGTACCGACCATGTTGCGCACCTGGTTGTACAGGAAGCCCGTGCCTTCCACGTCCACGAGAATCTCATCGAAGCGACGCTCGACGTCGCAGCGCAGGACCGTCCGCATGGTCGTCGTGCGCTCGGGTCCCTTCGAGGCCATGGCCGCGAAGTCCATCTCCCCGAGGAAGTACCTGGCAGCCGCCCGCATGCGGTCTAAGTCCACCTGCTGCCAGAAGTGGTACGTGTAGCGCTGATCCAAGTGCTCGACCGGGCGGTGCGGGACGTTGAAGACGCGGTAGCGGTAGAGCTTGCTGCGCGCGTTCCAGGTCGCGTGGAACTCCGGGTGGACGTCCCGCATGACCTTCAACGACACGTCCTTCGGCAGCCGGGCGCCGATGGCGTAGCGCAGGCGTCGGGGCGGGAGCAGGCACGTGGTGGAGAAGCTGGCGACCTGCCCGGCCGCGTGTACGCCGGCGTCCGTGCGCCCGCTGCCGATCAACTCGACCTGGTGGCGTACCACGCGGCGCACCGCCTGCTCCAGCACGTCTTGCACGGTGCGCAACCCCGGCTGGGTCTGCCAGCCGTGGAAGTCCGTCCCGTCGTAGGCCACACGCATGTACAAGGTTCGCGCCATGCGCGTTGATGGTAGGTACCGGGCGGCCGACCGGCAAGGTAGCGGGCACCAGCCGGAGCCGCCGGTGGCGGGCTGGGAGCGTGGGCCGTTCTGAGCCCGGGCGGAAGCGAGGGAGCAGAGGTGAATAGCGAATGGCGAAGAGCGAATGGCGAGTGCAGGGGTGACCGCGAGCATCCGGGCCCGGGCGGAAGCGAGTGGGCGTCACTGCGTGGCGCAGAATGCCCGCTCCCGCTCGGGCACGGTTGGGACTCGCGCTCCGTTCGATGCGCGGGCTCGGCTTGCCCCGGCCGCTATGCCACCAGTTCCTCACACAGCGTCGGACCGAGGCGCTGGCGTAATCGCAGCAGGATTTCCTTGTGAATCTGGCTGACCCGTGACTCGGAGAGGTTGAGAACCGCGCCGATCTCCGCCATCGTCATCTGCTCGAAGTAGTAGAGCACCAGAACGAGGCGCTCCTCCCGCGTCAAACCCCGGGTCAAGTACTCCGTGAGCAACTCGCGGGACACCTGCCGCGAGGGATCCTCACTGGCCTGGTCCCGGATGTCCCAGCTATGCGAGGAGCCCTGCGGTCGCCGCTCGTCCGGCGGCTCCATCGCGCTGAAGTGAACCTCCTTGCCTAACTGCGAGAGACGCGACAAGTAGTCGTAGCGGTCCACGCTCATGTTGAGCCGTCTGGCCACCTCGACCTGGGCCGGTGCCCCCTCCGCCTCCACACCTAGCAACTCTCGCGCGAGCATGCGGCGTTTCTCGAAGGTCCGCACAGTTCGGCTCTGCGGGTCCAGACTGCGGAGCCAGTCCATCACCGCGCCGGAAATGCGCTGTTGGCAGAATGTTTCGAACTTCGCTTTTCTTGTTGGATCGTAGGCTTCCACCGCCTCGATCAGCCCATCAAAAGCCGCACTGCATATCTCGTCGTATGACACCTGTGCCGGAAGCTTGCGTGACAGCCTCGCGGCATGCGTGTGCACCAAGGGTGTGTAGTGCACGACCAGCTTATTCCGTAACTCCACCTCCCTCGTCTTGAGGAATTGCTCCCATAACTTCTCAATGGTCAGTTCGCGCCTACCCCGACCACCGGCCTTGGGCATCCCGTGACTCCTTTCGTCGATGAGGGTCCGATTCGCCGTCCCGACGCGTCGAATGTCTCTCCGGATTACCGCGCCACAGAACCTACTTACCACACGTTCTTATGGTAAACAAGGCAAAATAGAGAACATAGCAAAAATTGCCGGTCTGAACCTACGTCGGGACTCCCCGAGCCCGCCTCAAGGGGATTGGGTGGCCGGGCGAGACTCTGCTGCGGCACGGTGTAGGCACCGCCGGTGACCGCCGCGGGTGCACGCGGCAGGGTTCTCGGGGGGGGCGCTGCCCGCGGCCTCTTGCCGTCGGGTGGGCGCGGGAAGGGGATTGCCGTGTCCTGAACAACCGGTATAATGCCCAATCTTTGCATTCGTAGGCTACGGTCAGGAAGGTTTGCCATGCCGAAGATGAAGGTACACAAGGGACTGAAGAAGCGCGTGCGGGTGACCGCCAAGGGCAAGGTTCGCTACAAGCCCAGCTTCGGTAACCATCTGATGAGCAGCAAGAGCGGGGATCGTTGCCGGCGGCTGCGCCGGCCGCGGATTCTGGGATCGGTGACCTGCAAGCGCATTAAGATCGCCCTGGGCGTGGGCGGGGCCTGAAACGAGGGCGGACGGCCGCGCGCCAGCGGCGGACATGCGGCGCTGAGGAGCTGAAGGACTATGGGACGAGCGACATACGGGGCGGCACGAGCGCGGAAGAAGCGCCGCGTGCTGAAGACAGCCAAGGGATACCGCGGCGGGCGGAGCAAGCTGTGGCGGACGGCCATCGAGGCGGTGCGGCACGCGGGCAGGGACGCGTACCGGGACCGCCGGCGTCGCAAACGCGACTTCCGGGCGTTGTGGATCACGCGTCTGACGGCTGCCTGCCGCGCGCGGGGCATCACGTACAGCCGTTTCATCTGCGGTTTGATCGCGGCGCGCGTCGAGGTGAACCGCAAGATGCTGAGCGAGATCGCCATCGCCGATGCACCGGGCTTCGACGCCCTGGTGGAACTGGCCCGCAAGCACCAGCCGGAGCAGGCGGCCGCCTGAGGAAAGTGCCGCTAAAGCGACCATTACGCACTGCCCGGCGAAGAGTCGGACGGTGCGTTTTTTACTACGGACGACGCAGTTGGCCGTTAACGGTTAGTGCGCGACGTTGATGGGCTTTGAACATGACATCAAGAGAGATTCGCCGGCAGTTTCTGGAGTTCTTCGCCTCAAAGCAGCACGCCATCGTGCCGTCGTCGCCGGTGGTCCCGCTTGATGACCCGACGCTCATGTTCACCAACGCGGGCATGAACCAGTTCAAGGACGTGTTCCTGGGCTTAGGCTCGCGGCCCTACCGCCGGGCGGCCGACACCCAGAAGTGCATCCGGGCCGGCGGCAAGCACAACGATCTCGATGACGTCGGGCAGGACACGTATCACCACACGTTCTTCGAGATGCTGGGGAACTGGTCGTTCGGCGACTACTTCAAGAAGGAGGCCATTGCGTGGGCGTGGGAGCTGCTCACCAAGGTCTGGGGCATCGACAAGACGCGCCTGCACGCGACGTACTTCCAGGGCGACCCGGCCGAGGGGCTCGAACCGGACAGCGAGGCGGCCGAGCTGTGGCGCAGCGTCACCGACATTGACCCAACGCACATCCACCCCGGCCGCAAGAAAGACAACTTTTGGGAAATGGGCGAGACGGGCCCCTGCGGGCCGTGCAGCGAGATTCACTACGACATGACGCCGGATAAGTCCGGGGCCAACCTGGTGAACGCCGGCGATGCCCGCGTCATTGAGGTGTGGAACCTCGTGTTCATCCAGTACAACCGCGGCAGCGACGGCAAGCTGACCCCGCTGCCGGCCAAGCATGTCGACACCGGCATGGGCTTCGAGCGCGTCTGTGCCGTGCTGCTGGGCAAGCAGAGCAACTACGACACCGACGTGTTCACGCCGCTCTTCGCGGCCATCCAGCGCCGCACCAGCGCTGCGTCTTACGGCGGGACGCTCCCGGCTCCGAACCGTCCCGACGCAGGTCGAGATCAGGAAGCGGCCGACGCCCAGGTCCTGCTCGACGTCTCCTACCGCGTCATCGCCGACCACGTGCGCTGCCTGACGTTCGCGCTGACCGACGGGGCATACCCGAGCAACGAAGGTCGCGGCTACGTCTTGCGCCGCATCCTGCGCCGCGCGGTCCGCTATGGCCGGCAGTACTTCAACGTGCATGAGCCGTTCCTCTGCGACCTCATCGAGCCGCTCGTCGAGCAGATGGCCGACGTCTTCCCCGAGCTGCGCACCGCGCACGGCGGGCACAACGTCCAGCAGGTCATCGACGTGGTCCGCGACGAAGAAGAGTCCTTCGGCAAGACACTCGACCGCGGCATCAAGCTGTTCAACGACGCCGCCGACTACGCCGTCAAGCATCATCACGGCAAGATCAGCGGCGACGACGCGTTCAGACTGCACGACACGTATGGTTTTCCCATCGACCTCACCGAGTTGATGGCGGAGGAGCGCGGCCTGACGGTAGACATTGGTGAGTACGAGCGCCTGATGGACGAGGCCCGCGAGCGGGCCCGCGTGGGCGGCGACGCGCTGGATCCCAGGCTCCGCGAGCAGGAAGAGAAAGCCGTCGAGAAGGCCCTGGGAGAGGCAAGGAAACGGGGGCTGAAAACCACCGATGACAGTTTCAAGTACAACGATCCGCCGGTGTGCACGGCCGAAGTGGTCTCCGTAGTGCAAGTCGGTGGCAACGTGGTCATGAATACGACCTGCACGTGCTTCTACTCGGAGTCCGGTGGTCAGGTCTCAGACACGGGAACAGTGACGACCGACGCGGGAGAGATGCGCGTCACGAGAGCGGAAAAGCGGAGGGACTTCGTTGTCCACTTCGGTAGCATGACTAGAGGAGACATCCGAGCGGGAAGCAAGTGCCGAATCGAAGTATCTGCGGAGCGTGCGAGGACGATGAAGAACCACACCTCCACGCACATGCTCAACTGGGCATTGCGGGAAGTGTTGGGTAGTCACATTCAGCAGAAGGGTTCACTCGTCGATCCGGAGAAGACCCGGTTCGACTTCTCGCATCCCAAGGCGCTGACCATCGACGAGATCATCCGCGTCGAGCGGCTCGTCAACGAGCGTATCGCAGCCGATCAGCCCGTCAACATTAGAGTGGTGGAGAAGGACAAGGCCCTCAAGATCAACACGTTGCGGGCCGTGTTCGGGGAGACCTATCCTGACCAAGTGCGCGTCGTGTCGGTCGGCGGCGACATCGACGCGATGCTGGCCAATCCGACGAGCCCCGAGTGGATGAAGTACCCCGTCGAGTTCTGCGGCGGAACGCACCTGAAACGCAGCAGCGAGGCCCAGTGCTTCGTGCTGGTCAGCGAAGAGGCCGTCGCCAAGGGCATTCGCCGGCTGGTAGCCATCACCGCCCAGGCCGCCCGTGACGCCGCGGCGAAAGGCGCCGAACTGCTGACGAGGCTGCATACGCTGGAGTCGCAGGCGGAACGCGTCCCGACTCGATCGGGAGCCCGCGCGGATGCGCCGCCCGCCGATGCTTTCGCGGACGCCGTCGGCGCTCTGCAGAGAGAGATTCAGGACGCGGTCATCCCGCTGCGCGTCCGGCACGAGCTGCGCGAGAAGCTGGCCGAGTTGCAGAAAACCGCGAAGAAACAGGAGAAACAGGCCGCCTCCGCAACCGGTGAGGCCATCATGCAGCGGGTCGCGGAATTGCTGGCGGCCGCCGAGACGGTCGCCGGCCTGACGGTCGTTGTCGGCGAGGTGCCGCCCGCGGCCCCGGACGCTCTGCGCGGCGCGATCGACTGGATTCGGCAGAAGACACCCGCCTCGGCCGTGCTCTTCGCCTGCGCCGAGAACGACAAAGTCACGTTGATTGCCGGTATGAGTCACGATGCGGTCAAACGCGGCCTCAAGGCCGGCGACCTCATCAAGGAAATCGCGCCGCTGGTCGGCGGCCGCGGCGGCGGTCGCCCCGACATGGCCCAGGGCGGCGGCACCGACCCCGCCGGCGTGCCCACGGCCCTCGACCGCGCGAAGGCGTGGATTGCAGCGAAGCTCGCGTAGCGGAATAGCGAAGTGCGAATAGCGAATAGCGAATGCAGAAGGCTGGAGCTTCTAGGGTGGGCGCCGTGGGCCAACACGACAACGGACCCCGCGCATGAACACATATCTTCTCGATGCGCACGTCTACACCTACTTCGTTGACCCAGCGCAGCGTTGGACCGACCTCGTCTCCTCTCTTCGCACTTCCGTGAAGCGCGGGCGGGCACGCGTGCTTGGCTCCGTGAACCTCCTTGAGGAGTTCGCGGGCTGGTGCGTTCGAGATGGCGACGCCTATCGCCGGGGTCTAGAGGTTTTTTGGGACTTGTGCGGCAAGTACATCCTTCTCCCTTGGGCGGAGTTACTCCCCAGAGAGATCCGAAAGGGAAAGCGCCTGTCCCTTCTCGAAGCGTGCCTCGACGAAGAGACCGTCCGCAGCGCTCGCGCAGTGTGTGCGTCTGCCGAAGCCCACGCAGAAGTCAGGCAAGGCCTGCGCCAGCAGAAGGAGCAATATGAGCGTGACTTCACGTCTGCGGCGGGTGAATTCGAACGCGAGGCCCAACGGCAGTGGTCCAACGCACAGGTTCGCGAGAACATGGCACAAATGGCGATAGATGAGGCGTGTGTCGACGATTGGTATCGCGGGGCGATGGAGAAGTGGCTGGCCAGGGACTTGGGCTTGTCTGCTGACCCCGCTCAGTGGCCCAAGGTTTCGGAGATCCCATGCACGCGTCACTTCTTCGCCGTCCACCTCGCCATGTTGCGTCGGGGCCACCAGGACAAGAGGAAGCACAAGGGGAGCGATCTTTGCGATATGGAACATTACGTGCACGCGGCATTTGCAGACACATTCGTCACGTGTGATAAGTCCCTCCGCGCTACTCTCGGGTTGATTGAATGCACGAGCGTCGACATCGTCGACATGGAGCAACTGAGATTGCGCCTGCGCCAAGAGCATCTTCAAGGCACCTGAGGTGGACAGAAGTGCGGGGGGTCATGGTTGAAGCAGAGGTGCCCGGGTCGCTGCCGCTCCCCGCTCGGTTGCGCGGCGTCGAGAGACAGTCAGTCGTTTCACGGTCCTCGCGACGGCTGCCTACCCATGCTCACGCTGCGCGAGAGCATGGCACCCGACGTGGCATCCGGAAAACGGCCTTTGACGCCCGGCCCGGCGGCGCTATGATACCTTTGCCATGAAACGTCGGCACCTCGAAGACATGGGTATCCCGCGCGGCGACGCCATGACGCTCGCCCAGGCGGCCGCGCGCGAGGCGTCGGCCGTCGGGCAGGACAAGGCCACCATCCGCGGCACGCTGCTGGACATCGTCGAGCAGCCGGCGGACTTTCTGAAGGACCCGATCTTCGGCAAGCTCGCGGCCCACCTCGCCCGCGCCACGGCCGAGCCCGTCGGCGGCTACGAGTTCAAGGAGGAGCCGCAATACCCGATCTGGGGCAGCGGCATCGAGCCCGACGCGCTGCGTCAGATGACCAACGCCTGCCGCTTGCCGGTGTCGGTCGCGGGCGCACTTATGGCCGACGCCCACGTCGGCTACGGCCTGCCCATCGGCGGCGTGCTGGCCGTGGATAGAGCAGTGATCCCTTACGCCGTCGGCGTGGACATCGCGTGCCGCGTCATGGTCACGATCTTCGACGTGCCGCCGCAGCGACTGCAGCAGCGCCAGCATGAGTTCGAGAAGATCCTCGAACGCAACACGGTGTTCGGCATCGGCGGCAAGTGGCGGCCACGCAAGCAGCATCCGGTGATGGACCTGGACTGGAACGTCACGCCGGTGACCGCCGGCTTGAAAGACCTGGCGGCCGACCAGCTTGGCACCAGCGGCTCGGGCAATCACTTCGTTGAGTTCGGCGAGATCGAGTTCACGCACGAGGCGCTTGGCGTGCCGGCCGGGACGTATCTTGCCGTGGTGTCACACAGTGGCAGTCGCGGGCCCGGCGCCCAGGTCTGCTCGCATTACAGCAAGGTCGCCCGGGCCCTGCATCCGAAGCTGCCCAAGGAGCTGTCGTTTCTGGCGTGGCTGCCGATCGACGGCGACGGAGCCGAGTACTGGGCGGCCATGGAGATGATGGGCCGGTTCGCGTCGGCAAATCACCATCTGATTCACGAGGGCATCGTCAACGAGCTTGGCGAACGCGTGCTGCTCCAGGTCGAGAATCACCACAATTACGCGTGGCAGGAGGAGCACTTGGGCAGGAAGGTCATCGTGCACCGCAAGGGGGCGACGCCGGCCGACCGCGGCGCCATCGGGTACATTCCCGGCTCGATGGCCACGCCGGGGTACCTGGTGGAAGGGCTGGGCGACCCGCGCTCGCTGAACTCCGCCTCGCACGGCGCGGGCCGGCGCATGTCGCGCAAAGCCGCCAAGGAGCGCTTCACGTGGAGCGATATCCAGAGTCTGCTCAAGCAGCGCGGCGTGAAACTTATGTCCGCCGGCCGGGACGAGGCCCCGAACGCTTACAAGAACATCGACGACGTGATGGCTGCCCAGTCAAACCTGGTGCGCCCGCTGGCCCGTTTCATGCCGCGGCTGGTACGCATGGCACGCGAAGGAGAGAAGCCGGAGGATTGAAAGAACGAACGCAAAGGGTAGAAGTCAGAATGCAAAAAGGACCCCCGCGGCGTCCTCCACGTCCTTCGCCCTGCCCGCGTCGCCACACGACTCTCCCGCACCCGGCAGTTCCTCCTACTGATAACTGAGAACTGACTACTGATAGCTTAGAGCTGATAGCTGATTGCTTCCCTACAGCCCATACACCGCCGCGAACTTCTCCGTCACATACTCAAGAAACGGCTCCAGCGACAGCGGCTTGCCGGTGACGCGCTGCACAATTTCGTGGGCGCGGTAGCGCTGCCCGTGCTGATGGATGTTGGTCCGCAGCCAGTCGAGCAGCGGCCGGCAGTTGCCGGCGCGGATGCGCCCGTCCAGGTCGGGGATGTCGCGCTGCGCCTGGGCGAAGAACTGCGCGCCATACAGGTTGCCCAGCGTGTACGTGGGGAAGTAACCGAAGCCGCCCATGGACCAGTGGACGTCCTGCAAACAGCCCTGGGCGTCGTTCGGCGGCGTCACGCCGAGCAGGTCGCGCATCTTCTCGTTCCACGCCTCCGGTACGTCCTGCACGTTCAGTTTGCCCAGGATGAGCGCCCGCTCCAGCTCGAAGCGCAGTACAATGTGCAGATTGTAGGTGAGCTCATCCGCCTCCACGCGGATGAACGACGGCCGGACGGCGTTGATCGCGTTGTAGAAGTTCCCCACGCTGATGTCGTGCAGTACCGACGGGAACAGCCCCCGCAAGCGCGGGTAGCAGCCCTCCCAGAACGGCCGGCTGCGCCCGACGAAGTTCTCCCACGTCCGCGACTGCGATTCATGGATGCCCAGAGAGACCGACCAGCCCATCGGCGTATGGATGTGCTCGGGCGGCAGGCCCTGCTCATAGAGCGCGTGACCGACCTCGTGCAACGTCCCGAACAACGACGACGGCAGGAAATCCTCCAGATAGCGCGTCGTGAAGCGCACGTCGCGGCCGCCCCCGATGCTCGTCGTGAACGGGTGCGCGGAGACGTCCATGCGTCCGCGCTCGAAGTCAAAGCCGAGGAGTTCCGCAAGCTGCCGCGACAACGTCTGCTGGACCGGCACGGGAAACGCGCGGGTCAGGATCGAGGCATCGGGCTTCGCCGGCGCCGCCTGCAAACGCCGCAGCAGAGCGATGGTGGCCTCCCGCAACTCGGCGAACAACGGGGCGATGACCGCCACCGTAGCCCCCGGCTCGAACTCGTCCAGCAGCGCATCATACGGTTCACCGGTGAAGCCCACGCGCTCGGCCACCTCGCGCCGCAACTCGATCAGCCGGGCCAGCAGCGGCGCGAACCGCGCAAAGTCGCTGTGGGCCCGGGCCTCGACCCAGGCGTGGCGGGCCAGCGCGCTGGTGTGGGCGATGTCCTTGACGAGGGCCGTGGGCAGGCGGACCTCGCGGTCGTGCAGGCGCTGAATCTCCCGCAGGTTGGTGGTCCGGACGGGGTCACCGTCGGTGGAGCCCTCGCGCCGGGCGGCCTCGAGCAGCCTGCCGAATTCGTCCACGACCAGCCACTCATGGGCCAGGCCGGAGATGAGGGCGAGCTGCTCCGCCCGGGGCGTCAGTCCTCCAGGCGGCATGCAGGTTTCCTGGTCCCACTGCAAGAGTTCCTCGGCCCCGCGCAGGCGACCGATGTCGCGCGTGCGGGCGAGAAGTTGTTGATATGCGCCCCCGTTTTGGGAAGCTCCACTCATCGCCGAAACCCCTATGCCAGCGGCGTGCTCCAGCCCTCGGCCCGGATGGCCGTCGTGATGCGTTCGGCCATTTCGACCGCGGCGAAGCCTTCCTCGGCGCTGGCCGCCCCGGCGCCGCCGCGCTGCACGGAGGTCAGAAACGCCTCGATCTCAGCCCGCAGCGGCTCCACGTCCTCGATCTGCAGCGGCTCGACCTTCACCATCGAGCCGAAATCCAGATGCGCCATCTGGGACAGATCTTCAAAGTCGCGCTCCCGCGCCATCTTGACGAGGTCGAGGTTGGCGTCGAGCTTGATGGCCACCCCGCTCTTCTTCTGGTAGTCCATGGAGACGTAGGCCGTCGGGCAGAAGACGCGAATCTTGCGCTCGGTCTTCAGCGCCAGGCGCGAGGCGGTCAGGTTCGCCACCACGCCGTTGGCGAACCGCACGCGGGCATTGGCCACGTCGTCGCACGAGCCGAGGACGTTGACACCCACGGCATCCACGGTGTACTCCCGCTCCTGGGCGAGATGCAGCACGATGTCGATGTCGTGGATCATCATATCGAAGACGACGCTGACATCAGCGCTGCGGAACGTGAACGGGCTGATGCGATGGGCCTCGACGAACCGCGCCTGCACGCCCAGCCGCAACAGCGCCTGCACCACGGGGTTGAACCGCTCGGAATGCCCGACCTGCAACACGGCGCTGCTGCTCCGCGCCGCCTCCAGCAGCCGCCGGGCACTGGCCACGTCCGGCGCCAGCGGCTTCTCCACCAGCACCGACACGCCCTGTTCGAGCAGCGGAACCACTACTTCCGCGTGGTAGACGGTGGGCACGGCCACGCTGACCGCGTCCAGCTTGCCGGGCACGTCGGCCAGGCGCGTGACCGCGATGCCGCCGTGCTGCTCGGCGAGTGTCCGGGCACGCTCCAGGTCCTTGTCCACCACGGCCACAAGCTGACACTGCGGCAGTTGCGAATAGACGCGTACATGGTGGCGGCCCATGTGGCCGCCGCCGATCACCGCGACTCGCAGGGGTTGGTTCATGGGGTGCCGGCTTCCTTAAAATCGAGCTGCGGCCGCCAGGTCGCGCGATGCACCGGGTCCCGGCGCAGCGACTCCAGATACCGCCCGTGCCGGCCATGCGCGAAGGAGCGCAGCAGCGACTGGCACAGGTATTCCACGTGCTCGTTGGGGCTGGCGTTGAGCAGGACCATCACGCGGTCGCGCAGGGTGGAGCCGTCGGAGCGGGCCCGCCGGCCGTAGAGCTTCATGTAGGCGCTCTTCAACTCGCCGATGACCTCCTGGTCGAACCCGTGCCGCTGCAGGCCGACGCCGTTGACCATGCGCACCTCGCTGCGCGTGCCGCGGGCGGCCACCACGACCAGGTACGGCGGCACGTCGGCCGACACGCGCGTCATTCCCCCGATGAACGCGTACCGCCCGATGGTGACGAAGTGATGCACGGCGCTGAGGCCGCCCATGTTGACGTAGTCTTCCACGTGCACGTGCCCGCCGAACTGGACGTAGTTGGCGAAGATGCAGTGATTGCCGATGCGACAGTCGTGGGCAACGTGCACACCGATCATGAAGAAGTTGTCAGCGCCGATGCGCGTGATGCCCCCGCCGTTGCCGGTGCCCGGGTGGATGGTAGTTTGTTCGCGGAAGAGGTTGCGGGCGCCGATCTCCAGGACGGTGTCCTCGCCGCCCCATTTGAGGTCCTGGGGGGGCAGACCGAGGGCCGCATACGGGTACACCTCGCAGCCGGGGCCCAGACGCGTGTTTCCCGCCAGCGTCGCGTGATGATGAATGCGGCAGCCGTCGCCGAGCACCACGCGCTTGCCGATCACGCTGTAGGGACCGATCTGCACGTCCGCGCCGACCTGGGCGCCCGGTTCGACGATGGCGGTGGGGTGTATGCTCACGGGTTCCACACTCTCCCGGCGACCGTTACTGAGATTCCTGGTCGGTAAGAATGAACTTGATCTCAGCCTCGGCCGCCAAATCCGCTCCCACGCGGGCCTGGCCCCGCACGTGGCCGGTGGAGGCACGCACACGCAGCGCTTCCGCCTCCAGAATCAACTGATCGCCGGGCCGCACCGCCCGGCGGAACTTCACCTTGTCCAGGCTCAGCAGCACGGCCACCTTGCCGCGATGCTCGAGCGCCTGCCCCAGCAGTACCCCGCCGATCTGCGCCAGCGCCTCGATGATCAGCACGCCGGGCATGATGGGGTCGCCGGGGTAGTGCCCCTGGAAGTACTCCTCGTTGATCGTGACGTTCTTCACCCCGACGATCCGCTGCGTCCCCTCGATCTTCAGGATGCGGTCAATCAGCAACAGCGGGTAACGGTGCGGCAGGATGCGGAGGATCTTGCGAATGTCCAGCGGTGCCGCCCGGGTGAGCAAACGGGCCTGCTCCTGCACGGTGCGCTGTTCCAGCAGCGCCCGGACCAGCTCATGGTTGAGCGTATGCCCGCTCCTGCGCGCCAACACCCGCCCGACCAGCGGGCGGCCCAGCAGTACCAGGTCTCCGATCAGGTCCAGGGCCTTGTGCCGGGCGCACTCATCCGGGAAACGCAGTTCGTTATCGATGGGCCCGTCGCGCCCGAACACGAGGATGTCGCGCGCGGTGAGGTGCCGGGCCAGCCCGGCCGCCTGCATCTGGCGGGCCTCTTCCTCCAACGCGAACGTCCGCGCCGGTGCGATGTTGGCCATGAAGGCCTCCGGCGAGAGTGTTACGTGGTACACCTGCCGTCCGATGGGGTGCTGCGGACCGTAGTCGAGGTCATAGGTCACCTCGAGCGTGTCCGGCCCGCCCGGCAGCGGCGGCAGCGCCACCAACTCGCTGTCGCCCTCGACCACTCGGACCACATCGGCGACGACCTGCGGCTCCCACGCGGCGTCCTGGGCACAAATGCCCGCCTCGCGCAGCAACTGCACGAAGGGAAGACCGCTGCCGTCGCCCCCCGGCAATTCCGGCCCGTTTAACTCGATCTGGATGTTGTCCACCCCCAGCCCGGCACAGGCGCTCAGACAATGCTCGATCGTCTCCACCGCCACCGCGCCGTTGCCCAGGGCCGTCCGCCGGGCCCGCCGGGTGATGTTCTCCAACGTCGCGGGAATGCGTACCGGCGGGTCCTGGTCCGTCCGCACGAAGCAAATCCCGCTCTGTGGCTCCGCCGGGCGCAGCCGCAGCGTCACCGGCTGGGACGTGAACAGCCCCACGCCTTCCCATTCGACCTCACGGCTGATGGTCTGCTGCCGCTTCAAGTCGTTCCACCCGTGCCCGCAGCGCCTTCAGTTCCTCCAGCAACGCCGGCAACCGGTGCAGCATCGCCTGTTCCCGCATCTGCGTACGGTGGTCCCGCCCCGGGAATCCCGATATCGTGACGCCGGGGGGCACATCCTTGCTGGCCACCGCCAGCCCGCCGGCAAGCCGGGCACCGTCGCCGATTGCGAGGTTGTCGAGCGCGGCCGCCCTCCCCCCAAACACGCAGTACTTCCCGATGCGTACGCTGCCCGCGACGCCCGCATGTCCCGCAAAAAGGCAATGCGCCCCAACTCGGACATTATGGGCCAATTGCACCAGATTATCAATCTTGGTGCCCTCGCCGATCACCGTGTCGCCGAACTTCGAGCGGTCGATGCAGGTGCACGCCCCCACCTCCACGTCGTCACCGAGGACTACACCGCCGACGTGGGGTACCTTGCAGTGCCGGCCGGCGTGAAAGTAGAAACCAAACCCGTCCGCCCCGATCACCGCGTTGGGGTGAATGATGACCCGATGCCCCACGCGGCAGCCGTCCCGGATGACCACGTGCGGCCAGAAGAGGCAGTCGTCGCCCACCGTCGTGTCCCGCCCGATGAAGACGCCCGCGTGCAGGACGCAGCGGGCGCCGACGCGCGCGCCACTCTGGATCACGACGTGGGGGCCGATGGCCGGGTCGGGCCCGATCTGCACGTCGGATTCGACGACGGCCGAGGGATGGACGCCCGGCGCCGGGGCGGCCGGTGGCGGGGCAAGAGCGCCCAGCAGCAACGCCACCGATCGCTCGATCTTCGGACACTCGATGGCCGGCATCGGCGTCGGACCGAAGCCTGCCGGCACGAGCACGACCCCGGCCCGGCTGTCCGCCAGGAGCGCTGCATACTTGGGGTTGGAGACGAACGTCGCCTCGCCGGGCCCCGCCTCCGCCACGTCTGCCACGCCGACGATGCGGGCGGGTGACGCGCCGCGCAACGAGCCCTCGACGATACGTGCCAGGTCATCAAGCGTGTGGCTGATTGCGTTCATAGGCACTGGTCCGCATCGCGCCCGCCGGACGCACCCCCGGCGAACACGCCCCCCGGCATCACCCTCAAAACGGCTCCGCTGAGCAGGGAAGCTGACCGACGGCGTCGGGTGGCATGGCCAAGCGCACAGCCGCCATGCTTCCTCGTATGTTCGGTGCTACCGGCTGCCCAGCCGTGCCGGCGCCTTCGGCTTGGGCATGCCACCCTTCCCGTTTCCCGTGCGTGTGGTCCTATCTAGGGCTTCTTCTTCGCATCGCCCTTCGCCGGGGCCGGTGCGGGCGGCTGAGTCGGCGGAACGCTCTGGTGCTTCGCGTTCAGCCGAGCGATCACTTCGTCCGTCAGGTCCACACCGGGGCTCCAGTAGATGACCTTCTGCAGCACAATCTGCTGCCGGGCCATGCTCGTCGTGTCCGGCGGCTCCGCCGGGAGCTGATCATACGTCAGCACGAGGTCATATCCCTTCTCCTGGGCCACCTGGGCGACAACCTGCTGGATGTCCTCGTAGATGAGCCGCAACGAACTGGCCAACCCCTGCTCCAGTTTCTGCCCTTGCGCGTCCTGGAAGTACTGCAACTCCCACTCGAGCTGGGCCAACTCCTTGCGGCGCTGGTCGTACTCGGGCGTGCCGGGCTTGAGCTCCTCGCGCAGGGACGCGGTCCCGCGCTCCAGCCGATCGCGCATGGCCGTGCGCTGTTCGTTGTACTGGACTCGTTGCTGGTTGAAGTACGCTTCCAGGTCCTTCGTCCGCAGGTAGCCGTCCGAGACCCGGGCCACGTTTACCACTGCGATCTTGGTCGCCGCCGCCGGTACCGTCTGCGGTGCCGGGGTCTGACTCGCTGCCGCCACCACTGTCATCAATGCCGAAAGCCATGCCATAGCGAATCCTTTGCGAAGATACATTCCCCGAAGAAGGGGTCAGGAGCCGTTTCTGTTGGGCGCCCGTGAAGATGGCTCCTGCCCCCTTTTCCTTCCTCCTAGAAAGCCGACCCGATGTAGAAGCTGAACCACTGCTCTTCGTCGTCGCCGTCCTTGGCGATGGGGGCGGCCAGGTCGAACTCCAGGGGCAGGGGGCCGAAGAAGTTCAACGTCAACCGGATGCCGGTCCCCACGGATGCCCGCCAGCTCGAAATGCCCAGGTTCGGCTCCACCGTCCCCATGTCCACGAACACCAGGCCGCGCAGGACGTCCCCGTAGAGCGGGAACGAGTACTCGCCGGTCATGGTCAGCAGGAAGTCGCCGCCGACGTTGGTCTTCTCGATTCCCTTCCAGGGACCCACGCCGCGGAACTTGAACCCGCGCAGCGAGCCGAAGCCGCCCGCGAAGAACCGCTCGAAGATCGGCGCGTCGCCCACGATGAACCCGGTCTCGGCGTCCAGCGTCAGCACACTGGGTCGTTCCAGTACGTCCGTGTACAGCGTCTTGCACCAGGTGTAACCGCCGGTGAGCTTGCCGAAGTTGTAGTCGCCCGCCGCCTGCTCAAAGCCCAGCCGCACCCGATCGCCGCGCGTGGGCAGGAAGCGATTGTCCCGGCGGTCGTGCACCACCGTGGTACGCACGCTGCTGAGCACGCTGTCGCCCTCCACCTCGTGCACGTCGCGCGGGGCGAAGAGCTCCGCGTCGTCGATGGTCACCATCTCCCCGCGCAGGGCTCCTTCCACCGTCCAGCCCTGCCACCGCCCACGCTCGAAGCGCTTGCCCAGCCCCACGTTGCCGCCGGCGCGCTGCTCGTCATAGGTGTCGCGCCCGCGCGAGAACAGGTACACGCTGGTGTCCAGGCGCAGCGGCCGGTCCCACAGGTACGGCTCGGTGAAATCGACCCGGAAGCGCGTCAACTCCGTGCCCGGCTGGAACTCCAGCCGCAACCGCTGCCCCGCCCCGTGGAACGCCCGGAAGCGGATGAGTTCCGAGAAGGTCCGCGGCGTGTCGAACAGGTCGAAGTTCTTCACGTCCAGCACGAGCGAGCCCACCAGCCCGCTGTTGCTGCTGACGCCGAAGCCGAACAGAATGTCGCCCGCCTTCTCCGTTTCCTTCACGTCCATGATCAGGTCGCGCCTGTCCGGCTCATCGCCGACGGGGTAGATGCGGGCGGTGTCGAAGTTACCGCTCTCGCGCAGGCGGCGCTCAGCCTCCCGGACCTCCGTCATGTCGATCAGGTCGTCCGGCGGGTACAGATTCAGCGCCCGGCGGACCACCTTGTCCTTGGTGCGGGTGTTGCCCCGCGGCTCCACCCGCCCCACGCGGTACTGGCCTTCCTCCTCGACCTGGAACGTCAGCACGACCAACCCCGGCGTCTCGGAGAACACCGTGGAGGCCCGCACCTCGGCATAGATGTAGCCGAACCGCCCGTAGTGGTCCCGCAGGGCCTTGGCGTCCGCGTCGGTCTGTCGCCGCTTGATAATCTCCCCCGGATCGGAGCCCACCAGCGCTCGCAATTCCGACTCGGTATAGACGCTGTAACCCGCCAGGTGCACCGCCTCGATGTGATAGCAGGTGCCTTCCTCAATCGTGAAAACAACCGTGATGTCCTGACCGTCGGGGCTGACCTCCTTGCGGTGCCCCACGCGGGCGTCGAGGTAGCCCTCGTCCCGATAGAAGTTCTCCAGGCTGCCCGTGTCGCGCTGCGCCTGGTCCGCGTCGTATGCGCCTTTGCGGAAGATCCACAGCGCGGTCTTGGTCTCGATCTGCTTCTGCAACTGCTTGGGGCCGAAGGCCGTCGCCCCCGCGAACTCGATCTCGCGCACCCGCGCCCGCACGCCCTCCACGATCGTGATGACCACCTCCCCCGACTGCTCCGCACGCTGCTCATCATACGACACGGCCACGTCGCCGTAGCCGGCGTCGCGGTACAGCCGCGTGATGGCCTCGATACCCTCGCGCAGCAGGAACTTGTCCAGCGTGGCGCCCACCTTGAGCGGCACCAGTCTCGCCAGCTTGCGGTCCTTGTACTTCTGGTTGCCCTCGAAACGCAGCGCGGAAACTTCCGGCCTCTCCACCAGCAGGAACCGCACGCGCGTCCCGCGTGCCCCCGGCTCCGTGGTGAAACTGGCCGACAGGAACCGCCCCGACCGCACCAGGCGGGCAACGTCCTCCTGCAAACGAGCTTGATCCACGCCGTCTCCGACGCGCACGGCCACCATCCCGCGGGCGAACGCCTCCGACGTCCGTACCAGGCCGACGAACTCGATGACCTCCACGACCGGCTGGGTCTCACGACCCTCCTGCCCGGCCGTTGCCGCCGCCGTCGTCGGAGTTGCCGGCTCCTGGGGCATCTGGGCCGCCCCCGGGGCCGCCGGAAGAAGCAACCCGATAGCCGCCGCTAGCACCCACCGCCCGGTGACCCCGCACCGCGTCGTGTCACTTGTGCATTTCAAGATGTGCTTCCCACTCAAACCGCGCCCTCGAACCTGCACCGCACCAATGCCGGGCATGATACCGCCCGGTCCGCGGGGCGCAAAGCCACTCGGCGGCCGCGAGTCACTCCTGGGTACGGGGCGGCCCGGACGGCTGGGGACGGCTTGGCGGCGGCATTGGGAAGGCGAGATTCTGGGGCCGACCCACGCCTGGAGCCGGGGGTCCCGGGGCTAACCCAAGTTAGACACCTGTCGAGCCTAAACGGCCCTAGCGACCCCGGGAAGGGGGTTGGCGGGCCGAAGTTTCCACTACATTTGTGCGACTTCCTCCAGGTAGCGGAGCCGTTGCGGGATCGTCAGTC
>Ga0209096_1000311_pt1 | contig 70109 bp, 69 predicted proteins | sample AD_UKC034_MetaG_FD_184407 | JGI IMG/M metagenome (GOLD analysis project Ga0209096, IMG submission 184407) | Active sludge microbial communities of municipal wastewater-treating anaerobic digesters from USA - AD_UKC034_MetaG (SPAdes) (version 2) | ecosystem: Engineered > Bioreactor > Anaerobic >...
TTTTTCCTACGGCGCCGAGTCGTTCTACCGGGACGCCCGCGCCGCGGGCGCCGACGGGGTTCTCGTCGTGGATCTTCCTCCTGAAGAATCCCGAGAGCTCACCGGGTGCTGGGGCGACGCCGGCGACTTTGCCCTGATCCGCCTCGTCGCGCCGACGACGCCGCGGGACCGGATGAAAAAGATTGCCGAAAACGGGTCGGGGTTTCTCTACCTCGTTTCGAAAACCGGGGTGACCGGCAGCTCCGGCCTGGATGTCCGCTCCGTGCGGGATCACGTGACCGTTCTGCGGGGCTTCACGAACCTGCCCATCTGTGTCGGCTTCGGCATCAACAATCCCGCCGACGCCGGCCTTCTCGCCCCTTACGTCGACGGCGTCGTCATCGGCAGCGCCTTTGAAAGGGCCATCGAGGAAAGCACGGACAATCCCGGCCTGGTGAACCGCCTGGCGGAGCAGGTGCGACAATACAAGGCGGCGCTCCTGCCGACAGCGCCTCAAGCATAAGGAAGCAAACCAGCAAAACAATACCGGGAAAAGGAGAAAAACGGCATGATTACGGCGCTTGTGCTTTTCAAGGCGGAAAAAGGGAAGATACCGAAGCTCGCCACCCAGCTGGGGGCCATCGACGAGGTGGTGGAGGTCCTCTCCATCACCGGCGAGTACGACCTCATGGCCAAGGTCCAGGTGCGCGAATACGAGCACCTCTCCGACATCGTGACGGAGAAGATGCAGAACACGGAAGGCGTCCTGGGAACGCGGACGATGATGGCCTTCAAGACTTACAAGTTCCACGAGCTCTCCGTGGGCGCGCCGGCCGCCCTGGTCGTACCTCCTTCCGATGAGGAAGCGACGCAGGTGATGGAAAACGGCAAGGTCACCATCAAGCCGATCCTCTCCAAGCTGACGGAAAACTTCGATCTGGAACGAAACGAGATTTTCGACGTCATCGACGCCATCAACGCCGGACAGCTGACCGACGTCCAGATCGCCGGTTTTCTCGTCGGCCTCCTCAGTAAAGGCCCGAGCATCAAGGAAGTGGCCTACATCGCCCAGGCGATGCGCAGGAACTGCATTCCCATGAACGTGTCCGTCCGGTCGGACCTCACCGACACCTGCGGGACCGGCGGCGGGCTGACCACCTTCAACGTGAGCACCGCCAATGCCATCCTGACGGCGGCGGCGGGGGTTCCCGTGGCGAAGCACGGCAGCCGCTCCATATCCTCACCTTCAGGAAGCGCCGACGTTCTGGAAGCCCTGGGCGTCAACATCGAGGTGTCACCCGAACAGGCCGCGCGGCTCATCGAAACCATCGGGATCAGCTTCATCTACGCGCCGAATTTCCACCCCGTCATGCTCAAGGTCTTCGGGCCGGAAAACCAGCTCGGCATCAAGACCATCTTCTTCACCATCATCGGCCCGCTCATCAACCCCACCGGTGCCCGGAACCACACGATCGGCGTCTACAAGCCGGAACTGGTCGGCATGATGGCCAGTGTCGTCGCGGAAATGGATTTCAATCACGTCATCGTGGCCCACGGCATGGACGGGCTGGACGAAATCTCCCTCATCGGGAAAACATCGCTGGCGGAGATCAGGGGGAAAGAAATCAAATACTCTGAAATATCCCCCGAGGATTTCGGCCTGAAGCGCTGTGCTATCAAGGATATCGGCGGCGGCTCCCCCGACTTCAACGCCCGGCTCATCCGGGACATCTTTTCCGGCGCCGAGCGCGGGCCCCGACGGGATTTCCTGGTCCTGAACAACAGGGCCACCCTTTACGTGAGCGGCAAGGCCTCGAGCATACGGGACGGCATGGACCTGTCCCGGTCCCTCATCGATTCCGGGGCGGCCTCCCGCAAGCTTTCGGAACTGGCGGAAAAGTCTCATGACGTCTGATCCGGCACATCGGGAAAAGGGGAAAAGAGGGCTGTCCCTTTCGGCATCCATACGGGCGAGACAGCGCGACGGCTTTTTTCCGGTCATCGCGGAAATCAAGGTTCGCTCCCAAAAAGAGGGGGACCTCCTTTGCGGCCGGGACCCGGTGCGGCTGGCGAAGGAGATGGCCGTTTGTCCCGTCGCGGGAATCAGCGTCGTGACGGAAACGGAACATTTCGGCGGCCACATGGGACTGCTGGCCGCCGTCGCCGCCGCCGTGGACGTGCCCGTTCTCCACAAGGACTTCATCACCACGGAAGACCGGATCGCCCAATCGGCCGTCGCCGGCGCATCGGCCGTCCTCCTGATAACGGCCATGGTGGAACCGGAACGGATGGCCCGCCTCATCGCGGCGGCCCGGCGTCACGGCCTGGAAACGCTCGTTGAAACGCACAGCGAGGCGGAAATAAGGAAAGTGATGGATCTCCCCTTCGATCTCATGGGAATCAACAACCGCGACATCACGATCCTGGAAGTGGATGACGACGACGTGGGCAGAACCGAGGCTCTTGCATGCTTCTGCAAAGGTCCCCGCCCCCTGGTGAGCGAAAGCGCCATCGGGTCGGCGGAAGACGCGCGCCGTGCCGGCAAAAGCGGCGCGGACGCCGTCCTGGTCGGCACGGCGGTCCTTAAAGCCGCTTCTCCCAGGACTTTTCTGGATGAACTCGTCTCCGTGGGGTGGCCCCCGTGACGCGCGTCAAGATATGCGGCGTCACACGGGCTGAAGACATCCGCCTGTGCGTCGAGGCGGGCGCTCACGCCCTGGGCTTCGTCGTCGAGTATCCCCTGCCGGTGCCCTGGAATCTTGACAGGATGGAGGCCCGGGACCTGATGCGGCGCGTCCCCCCCTGCATCGCCCGGGTGGCCGTCGTCGGAGACGACCCCGGGACGATCGTCGCGCTGGCGGAAGCCCTCAACCCTCACGCGATCCAGCTGCACGGGAGCGAACCGCTCCTGGCGACGGCGAAGATCGTCGCCGAACTCAAGAGGCGCCGCGTCCCGGTGATCAAGGCCCTTCGTTTCAACGCCGAGACGGGCAAGACCTCCCCTTCCTGCGAAGACCCGCTCAAAGCCGCCCGGCTGATCGAGGAAACCGGCGTGGATGCGCTCCTGCTGGACTCGGTCAGCGACAGGAAACCGGCGGGAACCGGTAAAAGCATCGACTGGGGAATCGCCCGGGCGATTCGGGAGAGCGTCGGCATTCCCATCGTACTTGCCGGAGGCCTTCACGCCGGAAACGTCGGCACAGCCATAAGCGCCGTTCGTCCCTATGCCGTCGACGTGATCAGCGGCGTGGAACATCCCGTGGGCCGGAAGGATCCTGAAAAGATGCGGGCCTTTTTCGAAGCCGTTTCACAAAAAAAGGGGACAGATTTATTTTGACGACTTTGTAAAAAGTCCGATCTTAGCGTTACGCTTCATCCATCGTCATGAGCAATCAAAGGGGACAGATTTGAAATCTGTCCCCTTTGATTGCTCGTGACTGGTAAAAAGGCTTGCGCCGGAAGCGGTCCCGGAGCTATAGAAGAGAGGCAGGCCCGCTTCTTTCGCCATAGTCCTCGAAACGTCTGAACCGGCGGGCCGGATGCCACGGCGACATGGAGGAAAGATGAAGCCCGCCGTTCTGGTCATCGATATGCTGAAGGACACCCTGGAAGCGCGCCGCCGGACGGAAATCTCCGAGGCGGCCAGGGAGATCGTCCCGGTTATCAACGAACTGACGGCTTTCGCCCGGCGCCGGGGCGTCCCGGTGATTTTCTCGATGGACAGTTTCCTCAGGGGTGATTTCATCTTCCGGGGAAGAATGAAGGAGCACTCGATCCGGGGGACCCGGGGGGCGGACGTTTCCGATCTTCTCGATCAGGCCGGGACGGATCTTTACGTTCCCAAGCGGCGTTTCAGCGCCTTTTACAAGACCGACCTGGATCAGACCCTTCGGCTCCTGGGCGTGGACACCCTGTTTCTCACGGGAATCGCCACCCACGTGTGCGTGCTTTCAACGGCTTTCGACGCCCTGTCCCACGATTTCGCCGCCTGGATCGTCGAAGACGGCTGCACCGCCCACCCCCGGGCCCGTCACGTCTCCACCGTCGACAACTACAGGGAGACCCCCCTTTATCCCCTTTTCCGGGTCGTCACGTTCCGGGAACTCACGGAAGGGCTTTGAGGGCTGACCTCGAGGTGAGGTTCGAATGACTCGCAGAATCGCTTTTGCCTTCGCAGCGCTCCTCCTGGTCCTGGCAGGCTGGCAGATCTTCCAGAGGGCCACCCATTCGCCGACCCCCTCGCCCTCCCGGACAAGAGGCGCCGTCGCCGTGGAAGTCACACCGGTAACCACGGGGGACATCCGTGAAATAGGAGTTTTCTCGGGGACCCTTCTCCCCGAGTCCCAGTTCACCGTGGCCCCCAAGATCGCCGGGAAGCTCGAAAAAATACTGGTGAACATCGGGGACCGGGTTGAAAGGGGACAGCTGATCGCCCTCATCGACGACGCCGAATTCGTCCAGCAGGTGGACCAGGCGAAGGCCGAACGGGACGTGGCCATCGCCAACGTGGAGGAAAACCGCAGCGCCCTCAACCTGGCGAAGCGGGAATTCGAAAGAGCCGAGGCGCTCCGGGCGAAAAAAATCGTCTCCGTGGCCGAACTCGACGCGGCGGAGGCCCAGTTCAATGCGGCCCTGGCCAAGCAGAAAGTCGCCGATGCCCAGGTGGCCCAGAAGGAAGCGGCCCTGAAGGCGGCCATGGTCCGGATGGATTACACCAGGATCCGGGCGCTCTGGCACGGCGGGCCTGATTTCCGCATCGTCGGGGAACGGTTCGTCGACGACGGGGCCATGCTGGCGGCCAACACGCCCGTGGCCACCATCATCCAGATCGATCCCCTGACGGCGGTCATCCATGTCATCGAAAAGGATTACCCGAGGATACGGACGGGCCAGAAGGCCACCATCGAAACGGATGCCTACCCCGGCAGGGCGTTCGCCGGCACCATCGCCCGCATCGCCCCCCTTCTCAAGGAAGCGGCCCGTCAGGCCCGGGTCGAATTAACCGTTCCCAACGGCGAAGAAATCCTGAAACCGGGCATGTTCATTCGCGTGGGCATCGAATTCAGCCGCGGTGAAGGCGCCACCCTCGTCCCCGTCGACGCCCTCACGAAAAGAGACAGCCGGGAGGGCGTTTTTCTCCTGAACGAAGAAACAGGAACGGCCGGTTTCGTTCCCGTTACGGTGGGCATCGTGAACGGCGAACGGGCCGAAATCATTGAACCTGCTCTCGCCGGCCTCGTTGTCACCGTGGGACAGCACCTGCTGGAAGACGGGACCCCCGTCGTCGTCCCCGAAAACCCGGATGCCTCCTCCCCGCAGCAGGCCCCACCGGTAGAAAACCCCAAAGGGTCATAGCATTCCGACGGAACCGCGACCATGAATCTCTCCCGCATTGCCGTTCATCGCCCCATCTTCACCGTCATGATGACCCTCATCGTGGTCATTTTAGGGGGGATCTCCCTGGCCCGGCTTCCCATCGACCTCATGCCCGACGTGACCTACCCCACCCTGACCGTCAGGACACATTACGAGAACGCAAGCCCCGAAGAGATCGAAGAACTGATCACCCGGCCCGTGGAGGAGGCCATGAGCGCCGTTCCGGGCGTGGAAAGCGTCTATTCCACATCATCGGAAGGTTCGAGCGACGTCCGGGTGACCTTTTCATGGGGCACCGACCTCGACACGGCGTCAAACGACATCCGCGACCGCCTGGACCGGGTGATTCCCCGCCTTCCCGACGACGCGGAACGTCCGACCCTGCTCAAATTCGACGTGGCCAACTTCCCCATCGTCATCTTCGGCGTCCACGGCAACCTCAACCCCATCCAGATGGCCGATCTCATTGACGACCAGGTGAAAAACCGCGTGGAGCGGATCCCCGGCGTGGCCTCCCTGGACGTATGGGGAGCCTACGAACGGGAGATCCAGGTCAACCTGGACGCGTCAAAAATCAAGGCCATGGGGCTTTCCCTGGACCAGATCATGAACCGTATTCGGGAAGGTAACATCACCCTGCCGGCGGGCACCATCGACCGGGGCATTTTCAAGGTCACCATCCGCACCAAGGGGGAGTACGCCAGCCTGGAACAGCTGGCCGGTACGGTGATCGCCATCCGGGAGGGGGCGCCCGTCAGGCTCAGGGACATCGCCCGGATCGATGACACGTGGAAAGAGATGACCCGCCTCATCACGGTGAACGGCAGGCCGGGGATCCGCCTTGGCGTCCGCAAGCAGTCGGGCACGAACACCGCCGAAGTGGCCGCCCGGGTCCTCCGGGAATCGGAAAAGATAAACGAGGAGCTTCCCCAGATTCACCTCACCCCGATCATAGACACCTCCGATTACATACGGAATTCCATAACCAACGTAGGGTCCATGGCGCTTTACGGCGGGCTCCTGGCAATCCTGGTGCTCCTTTTCTTTCTCCGAAACGCCGTAAGCACCGTGATCATCGCCACGGCCATCCCCATCTCCATCATCGCCACGTTCTCCCTCATGTACTTCGGCGGGTTCACCCTGAACATCATGACCCTCGGCGGCCTGGCCCTGGGCATCGGTATGCTCGTTGACAACGCCATCGTGGTCCTGGAAAACATCTACCGGCGCCAGGAATCGGGTGACGACCCGGAGGAAGCGACGGTCCACGGCACCAGCGAGGTGACGGCCCCCATCGTGGCGAGCACCATGACCACCCTGGTCGTCTTCCTACCACTGGTGTTCGTCAAGGGCATGTCCGGCGTCATGTTCATCCAGCTCGCCGCGGTGGTGAGCTTCGCCCTCCTGTGCGCACTCCTGGTGTCGCTCACCATCGTTCCCGTCATGTCGGCCCGGTTTCTCCGCCTCCACGGGAACGGCGGCAAAAGCCCCTGGCTCAAGCGTCTCTACGATGTCAGCACCCGTTTTTTCAGCGCCCTGGAAAACGGTTACAGGGGTCTCCTCCGCTATGCCCTGGACAGCGTTGGCACGGTGATCCTCGCCACGGTTCTCCTTCTCGCCGCCAGCTTCGCCCTCGTCCCTCTCGTGGGCGTCGAATTCATGCCCACCGCCGACGAGGGCGAAGTGCAGATCAACGCGGAAATGGAGGTCGGAACGAGGCTCGAGGTCATGGCTTCCAGGTTCGAGCTCATCCAGGACATGGTGGATCGCGAGGTGCCGGAGGCGAAAAACGTGGTCGCCTCCATCGGGGGCTCGGGGTGGCGGTCCCGGGGCTCCCACACCGGCCGGATGCAGATCGCCCTCGTTCCCCGGGCGGAGCGGTCCCGTTCCAGCGAGGAGATCGCCGCCGATCTTCGGCGGAAGCTCGGCGGGGTCCCCGGGGTGACCATACGCACCCGCGCCGGCCAGGGCCTTTTTCTCTTCCGCATGTTCTCCGGTGACCTGGAAAGAGTCCAGATCGAGGTTCGGGGATACGACCTGGAAATGGCGAACGCTCTCGCGGAAAGGGTCCGGAGAATCGCGGAAAGCGTCGACGGGGTCACCGACGCCCAGGTCAGCAGCGAGTCCGGTTCCCCTGAAGAAATCATTCTCGTGGACCGCCAGAAGGCGGCGGACCTGAAGCTCACCGTGTCCCAGATCGCCAACGCCATGCAGACCATCATTTCCGGTACCACCGCGGGCCGCTACCGCGAGGGGGGTGACGAATACGACATCCGGGTGAAAATCGAGGGCGCGGACAAGATGGAAACGAGGGAAATCCTGAACATGACCCTGACGGGGTCTGAAGGCGAGCCCGTGGTCCTTCGCAACGTGGTCGCCATACAGCCCAGGAGCGGACCCGTCCGGATCGAGCGGAAGGACCAGGAGAGAGTCATCACCATTTCCGCCAACATCAGCGGCCGTGACATGGGCTCCATTCTGTCGGACATCCGGGAGAAGCTTCAGTCCGTTGCCGTTCCCCGGGACTTCAGCATCGTCTTCAGCGGTGACTACGAGGAACAGCAGAAAGCCTTCCGGGAGCTCCTCATCAGCCTCGTTCTCGCACTTCTCCTCGTCTACATGGTCATGGCCTCCCTTTACGAATCCATCCGGTATCCCCTGGTGGTCATGTTCTCCGTTCCCGTGGCCGCCATCGGCGTCATTCTCATGCTCTTTCTAACGGGCACCACCTTCAACGTCCAGTCCTTCATAGGCTGCATCATGCTGGGGGGCATCGTGGTCAACAACGCCATTCTTCTCGTGGATCACATAAACCTGCTCCGTCGCCGGGACGGGCTTTCTCTCAGGGAAGCCATCCAGGAAGGCGGGCGGCGGCGTCTCCGCCCCATCCTCATGACGGCGCTGACGACCATCCTCGCCATGACCCCGCTGGCGATCGGCCTGGGCGAGGGAGGAGAAGTTCAGGCCCCCATGGCGCGGACCGTCATCGGCGGCCTGATCAGCTCGACGATCATCACGCTCCTCATCATCCCGTCGGTCTACCTCTTTTTCGATACCCGGCTCACAAGGAAAAAGGCGAGGACAACAGCGCCGGCGGCGGAAAGAGAACACAAATGAGACCCGAAAAGCCAGGAAAAACCGTACTCTCGATCGCCATCATCCTGTTTTTGGGCGCTTTTCTCCTGTCCTGCGTGCCCCAGGAAAGACGAGCGGAGGCGGAGCTCGCGGGTCCCCGGCCCCTGCCCCCGTCATCCATGCCGGCCTCGAAAACAGAAGACGCCGGAAACCGGGAAGAAGCGGCGCCGGCCCCCCCCGAAATATTTGACGGCCCCATAGCCGTAACCGTGGAAGACGCCGTTTTTCTCGCCCTGAAACACAACCGGTCGCTGAAAATCGAAAGGCTGAATCCGGCGATCCGAAAAACCGCCGAAGAGGAAGAACGGGCGGCCTTCGACCCCCTGCTGTCAGGGGAAATTTCCCGCTACCGGGAAAAAGAGGACATCCCGGAAAGGAAAACCGGTGAAAGCCTGGCTAACGATGTCTATGCCGAGGGGCGGGTCTTCGCCCATCTTCCCACGGGAACGGACGTGTCCGTCGCCGCATCCTCCAGAAAGTCCTGGACCGATCTTTACAGCGACAACCTCTACGGGTCACGGGTCGGCCTCACCGTCAACCAGGCGATCCTGAGGGGAGCGGGGCTCGACTACAACCTGGCCGAGCTTCGCCAGGCGGGAATGGAAACGCGGATGTCCCGGTACGAGCTCCGGGGATTTGCCGAGTCCCTCATCGCCCTTGTGGAGGAGACCTACTGGAATTACGCGTCGTCGGAACGGCAGATCGAAATTTTTCTCGAGTCCCTCAGGCTGGCGGAACAGCAGAGAAAAGAAACGGAGGAAATGATCCGCATCGGCGCCCTCGCCGAATCCGAACTGGCGGCAGCGGAAGCGGAAATCGCCCTTCGCCGGGAAGGGCTCATCAACGCCCGAAGCACCCTCGAAAAAAACCGCCTGCAGATACTCCGCCTTCTCAACCCGCCCGTGGGCGGTCTGTGGGATCGTGACGTCGTCCTTCTCTATGAGCCGAAAATTCCCAACGTGGCCCTCGATTGCGTGGACACCCACGTGGACGTCGCTCTTCGCATGAGGCCCGATCTCAACCAGGCCAGGCTGGAGGTGGAATGGCAGGACCTTGAAATCGTGAAGACGAAAAACGGCCTTCTGCCGAAAATGGATTTTTTCATCCATCTCGGGAAAACGGGATATGCCGGCTCATTCGGCAGGTCCCTGGACGACCTGGACGGAGAGTCATACGACATCCTGGCGGGCGTCGCCCTCGAATATCCCCTTTTCAACCGGGATGCGCGGGCGAAGCACCGCAGATCCCTGCTCAGGCGCCGGCAGGTCGATGAAGCCCTGGCCAACATGACCCAGCTCGTCCAGGTGGACGTCCGTTCCGCCTATGTCGAGGCCTCCCGGTCAAAAGAACAGATCGCCGCGACCCGGGCCACCCGGGTCTTTCAGGAGGAAAAGGCGCGTATCGAAGCGGAAAAGTTCCGGGTCGGGAAATCGACGACCCTTCTGGTCGCCCAGGCCCAGCGGGATCTCCTCTCCAGCCGTATCGCCGAGATCGCGGCCATCACCAACCACGTGAAGGCCCTCATCGAGCTCTACAGGCTCGAAGGATCCCTTCTGGAGCGCCGGGGGATTCTCGTGGCCGAATCGGTCAACCCCTGACTCACCCTGTTGTAAAGGCCGCCTCCCCTGATATCGGCAGGTCCTTCGCGGCGGCAAGCCCCATGCGATACCCTTCCCGAAGAAGATCCCGGTCCCGGGTCAGCCGGGAGACGCGGAACCCTGCGGGCCGGTTGATCTCACCCACGGAAACGCCAGGCGGCGGGTGACCGCCCGCGCCGGTTCGGGACACCCGGGCCAGGACCCTCACGGACGACCCCAGAGTTCCTTCAGGCGCTGGTCCCGGCCGCAATGGTTACGGTAGAACGTGTAACGGACCGGGCTCTTCTCATAATATTCCTGGTGATAGTCCTCGGCGGGGTAAAATTCGCCGGCCGGAACGATCTCCGTGTAGACGGGACCCCTTTCGGCCATGGACGCTTCCAGCTCCCGCCTCGACGCTTCGGCAAGCTTTTTCTGTTCCTCGTCGTGGTAGAAAATCGCCGTCCGGTACTGGGACCCCACGTCGCAAAACTGGCGGTCCTTCACGAACGGGTCGATATTGCGCCAGAACACGTCCAGGAGCCGGCGGTAACTTATTTTCGAGGGGTCGTAACGGATTTCGACAGCTTCGGCGTGCCCTGTCCGTCCCGCCGACACCTCCTCGTATGTGGGGTTTTCCTTGTGCCCCCCGGTGTAACCGACGACGGCGGACACGACCCCTTCGAGCTTCTTGAACGAGGGCTCCATGCACCAGAAGCAGCCCCCGGCGAATGTCGCCTTTTCCGGATTCATTATCGAAACCTCCTTGTCACTGTCGGCGCCTGCCGCCGGGACAGCCAGGAACGCGATCACGGTGATGAGCGGCAGGAGGCCCATTGGTAAAAAATTTCTTCATGATTTTCCTTTTCCTGTTTCATCTTCGCTGTTTGTGACCATCCCCTGTTTTTCAAAGAGTTTCCCATATTCGCCGTAACCCTCCCGCGCCAGGTCCTCCCGGGGGATGAACCTCAGGGCGGCGGAATTCATGCAGTACCGGAGACCGGTCGGTCCGGGACCGTCATTGAACACATGGCCCAGGTGGGAATCGCCGTGACGGCTTCTTACCTCGGTCCGGACCTGGAAAAAAAGACGCCTGTCTTCCCGGGTCACCACGTTGTCCGGATCCAGGGGCCGGGTGAAACTCGGCCAGCCCGTTCCCGAATCATACTTGTCCAGGGAGCTGAACAGGGGCTCCCCGGAAACGGCATCCACGTAAATGCCTTCTTGTTTGTTGTCGACGTATTCATTACGGAAAGGCGGTTCCGTCCCCTCTTCCTGGGTGACATGGTATTGGATCGGGGTCAGTTTTTCCCTCAAAACGACTTCTTCCGGTTTTCTGAAATTCTTCCAGCTCGGGGCTTTAACTTTCATGGCCATACTCTCCAATTTTTTTGTAACTCCTTCGCTTTGCCAACAGGTCGTGCCGACGTCCGGTACAACGAGACCCGCAAGAACCATCGACAGGACTGCGATTATTGTTTTCATCGCTTCGTTTCTCCTGTTTTTTTACCCTCCTTTTAAAAAGTTAATCTCTCCCGGGAGAAAGTCAAACCACCATGACGGGAGCGACGGGACGACCGGTAACGGAAATGAAAAAAGGCCGGCCTTCGGCCGACCTCCTTTTTTGCACCCTCTTTGACGTACCGCCCGTTTGAGGGCTTGTTCCTGAAAGCCTGGCGCCCGCTAAGGGACGTGACAGCTCTTAATGATGTAGCCGCCCGACTTCTCTTCCCTCTCCAGTTCCAGTATCCCCTGGGCCTCCGCCTCCTCGAGCATCTGCCCGAAGGACCGGAACCCGTAATAGGACTCGCTGAAACCCGGTTTGCGGCGCTTCAGGGTCTGCTTGATCATGGAACCCCAGATTTTCTCCCCCTCGCCCCGTTCCTCCACCAGGGCCTCGTAGGTCTCCACGATGAGGTCCCAGGCATCCCGTTTCCTGTCGCTCTCGGGCTTGGCTTCTTTGGCGTTGACGTTCCGCGCGGGTTTCCGGCTTCCCTCCTTTTTTACCGCCTTTTTACGAGGCGGCTGACGGCGCACCAGGTCGTCGTAATAAATGAACTCGTCGCAGTTCGCGATGAGCAGGTCGGACGTGGAGTTCTTAACGCCCACCCCGATGACGATTTTATTGTTTTCCCTGAGCTTGCTCACCAGGGGGGAAAAATCGGAGTCGCCGCTGATGACGACGAAGGTGTCCACGTGCTCCTTCGTGTAACAGAGGTCGAGGGCGTCGACGACCATGCGGATATCGGCGGAGTTCTTGCCCGACTGGCGCACATGGGGAATCTCGATCAACTCGAAGGATGCCTCATGCATGGCGGACTTGAATTCCTTGTACCGAGCCCAGTCGCAGTAAGCCTTCTTGACGACGATGTTGCCCTTGAGAAGAAGCCGCTCGATCACCTTGGCGATGTCGAACTGGGCGAAATTGGCATCCCGGACACCCAGCGCGATGTTCTCGAAGTCGCAAAAAAGGGCCATGTTTCTTGTTTCCGCCCGATAGGTCATGGGTGAATCCTCCGGTAAACGGTGTTTATTTTTGCTGGGGTTTACTGGAACCCCGCAAATCCAATGTCAAAAGGGAGCCGGCACCCTGGAACCCCCCATGGCCCCTGTTCCCCTTTCGAACCTGGTATCACAAAGAGGCGACGGCCGTCAAAGAGGAAAGAATTTTCGACAGGACGAAAAAAACATCCTCTCGAAGAGATTCGAGGACCAATTAACAAGGGTACGGACCGGAACGGCACCTTCGAAAAACTGTTTTGGACAGAGGTGAAGATAATGTGCTACGTTTCAGTCAATCGATCACATGCACTGGGGGGGATCGGATAACATGGTCGTACTCAGGGGAAACGTCCCGTACAAACAGGGTCATCGGAAATCACGAAGGGTGGAAGCCGTTTTCCTTCGTGTGTTATTCCTTCTCCTCTTTTTGACGATATTCGGACCCCATGCCGTATTTGCTGGAAACAAAGGGAATTCCCTCATCATCGCTTACCCCGGGGAGGGTACCGTTTTCCCCCGCGACATGGTCTTTCCCCCGACTTTTCGCTGGAGCGATGAAACCGGGGCCAACGGATGGGAAATTACCTTCCGCTTTGACGATGAAGGCGCCGATCTGACCTTCCAGAGCCCGCGTCCCCATTGGCAGCCCGAATCTCAGGTATGGGAAACGATCAGGAAGAGGTCCCTGGGAAAAAAAGCGTCGGTGACCATCCGGGGGAACGGGAACAGGCCATCCGAAATGGCCTTCACAACTTCAAAGGACCCTGTCGGCGCTCCGATTTTCTACCGGGACGTCCCCCTGCCCTTTTCATTCGCCGCCGCCAACACGGACCTGATCGAATGGAAACTCGGTTTTGTTAACAGTCTGGAAAAACCCCGAACCGTCATCAGGAATTTCAATGTCTGCGGCAATTGCCATTCTCTTTCCGGGGACGGTCGAAAACTGGCCATGGATGTGGACTACGAAGGCGACAAGGGGGGTTACATTATCGCCGACATGGGAAAGGAAATGGAATTCCGGGTTGAGGACCTTATCAGCTGGAACGATTACTGCCGCGGGGACGGGGGATTTTCGTCCGGTTTCCTGTCCCGGGTTTCCCCCGACGGGCGGTACGTGGCAAGCACCGTCAAGGACGGGGCCGTTCTCATCACCCTGGACCCGCTGGATTACTCGCTTCTCTTCTATCCCCTGAAAGGGATTCTGGCCGTTTATGATGTGGGGAGAAAACACTTTTCCCCGCTTCCGGGAGGGGATGATCCTGAATACGTTCAGACAAACCCGTGCTGGAGCCACGATGGCGGCCGGATCGCATTCGCCAGGGCCCCGAGAAAGGTATCGGCATATGCGCGGATTTTGAAAATCTTCGGGAAGCGGTTATTTCGCTACGACCTTTACACGATACCCTTCAACGAAGGCAAGGGAGGAAAGGCCGAGCCCGTTCCCGGGGCTTCCCGAAACGGGAAAAGCAACTACTTTCCCAAATACTCCCCCGACGGGAAGTGGATCGTCTTCTGCCAGGCGGACAACTTCATGCTCCTGCAGCGGGACAGCGAGCTTTTCATCATGACCGCAGGGGGCGGTCCGGTGCGGCGGATGACGTGCAACCGGCAGGATGCCATGAATTCATGGCACAGTTTCTCGCCGAACGGCCGCTGGCTCGTTTTCGCCTCCAAAAAGGAAGGCCCTTACACGCAGCTCTGGCTGACCCATCTGGATGAAAACGGCCAGGACAGCGCCCCCGTCCTTCTGGAAGCCTTCATGACCAAAGAAAGGGCCGCCAACATTCCCGAGTTCGTCAACCTTTCAGCGGAGGGAATGGGCTTCGTCCGCCACCCGTTCCAAAACCCATAAGTTTTCAGTGCATTTTCAGTCCAAGTTAAAAAAAGTGACAAAATACACGGGGCGGCAGGGAGTCCTTTACTGTTTTTCCCTCCGTCCCGGCCTGTTTAGCCTTGTCCGGGCCTCGAAGCCGAAAAATCTGAAAAATAAATGATACTGGCGGGAAAACTCTGGCTTTGGCAAAGGTCGCGCAATGACAAAATGAGCGCTTTGATATCGCTGTCGATATCGCTTGACAGACTGAAAATTCGGTCTTATGATTCGTTACAGTGAGCTTCAACGGGGGGGAAGTCATGAAAAAGGAAGAAAAAAAGGAACGGGAAAAAGCCCCGTATGAAAAACCCGTCCTGACGAAGTTCAAGAAGCTGACCGATGCGGTGGCATTAGCGACACCTCATCCTGAATTGGGCTGCACAAGGTTTTAGGGAGGGGCCATGAAGCAAAAACGGGAAGAGAAAAAAGAAGAGAAGAAGGTTTACCGGAAACCGTTGTTGACCCGTTACGGCAAACTCACAGATGTGTCGGCGCAGAAAACAGCTAAGATGTGACGCCTCAGGGTCACTAAACGAAGGAACAGGCTGATTATAAGACAGGGTTGTGTATTTTTCAAAAATTACTGCAGTACAGGTTTGGGCCGTCCTCCGGGGCGGCCTTTTTATGAATTCCGCCCCTGGCCGAACCACGGGGCCGCCAGGGACATAAACCGGGCTCCGGGACGATCTGCCAGCCACGATCGAAGGATCTTGAAATTCTCCCGCCGGTAATAGGTGCGATAGGGTTCTTCCAGAAGCGATGCGAGTTTAACCTGATAATCCTGGCGGGCCAACCCGTCGACGATATCGAGCAGCTGTCACCTCTCTGTCTGAGAAAGGTCGGGAAGCGGTCTTTTCCTATACAGAAAATTCAGGTCGTAAGCATCACTCTCAAAGATCTCCTGCCGAATCAAATCCTCCATATTTATCGCCCCGGTTTCCCGGTTCGGACGGGAAAAGGCGCCATGGTTTCCTCCAGGATTTTCGGTTTCTTTTACCCCTGTCCCCTGAAACAACCAAAAAAAACCGTCAAGACGGGGTTTACCGGGACTGCATCATTTCATGGATTCTTTCGGCCTGCAGCAGAAAGGCCTCGATCCTGGCCTCGATCATCTGGGGGAAGGGGTTCCCGTCGCTTTCAACGGCGAGAAAGGGAAGGTCCCACACGTTGCCTGAGAATAGCCGGGCCCTGGAGCGCCTGCTCCCCGCAGCCAGTTTCCCTTCCAGTGTCATCTCTCTCGCGAGAACCGCCTCCGCCAGGCGGTTCGGCATGCAGCCGAAAGGCCCGATGGCGATAACCCCGCAGCAGTGGTCCAGAATTTCGTTGATGGACGCGCCGATGGTCAGAATGGCCTCGCCTCCGAGCTGGGGGTTCATCAGGTGTCGGGCATGCCTGATAACGTGATCGACATTCTCGGTCTTTTCGCTGCACAGGCCCGATGCCGACAGGATTTTTCTGAAGGCGTTCTCCTGTTTTTTCATGAAGAGGGAGGTCAGAAAAAGGGACAGCTTTTCCCTGAGGGTGCACCTTTCGTTGACGACGCCGTTCCGGACGCACCACTTCGTGTAATAAATCCATTCCGCCACCGACGACACCCTGACGGCAAAACCCTTGCCGGCAAGGTCCTCAACCAGGTATTGCCTTGAGATGCCGTCGTGACGGACGTAGATCTCACCGGTCAGCAGTATGACCGGTGTTTCCGGGAGGGACCGGCGGGTTTTAATTTTTCCGAGAGCATCCGCCGCGGACCGGAGAAAAACCGTTTTTTCCCGGAAGCCCGGGTTTTTTTCCAGGAGACGGAGAAGTTCCCCCCACTGATCTTCAAAAATCCGCTGGGCCTCCTCCCTGTCCTCGCCATTGGTGAGGATGACCGACTGCATCTCCTCGAAAATATCGGAGAGCACGACACCGGACCACAGGTTTTCCGTCAGGTTCAGTCCCGTGATGTCCGCGTATCCCTTGTCACCGCTCGACGAAAAAAGGGCGACGTCCTTCAGTCCCATTTTCGCAATCAGGTCATTCAGGAAAACGGAATACTGGCCGAATCGGCACGGCCCTGAGGCCGTGGGCATGAAATAGAGCAGTTTTTCATCCTGGTCCTTTCTCTCGTCCAGGTATTTCAGGAGGCTTCCGACGGTGATGAGGAGGGGCAGGCACTCCTTGCAGGAGGCGTGCCCCATGCCGAGCCTGAGGGTGTTTTCATCAGCCGGGGGCAGGGTCGAGGACCGGATGCCGGCGCTCCTGAAAATCGCCGAGCCCGCCTCGGAAACGAACCGCCCCATGGACGGAAAAACGAGATGAACGCCTGGATCATGAAGAGGGACCTCCCGGCCCCGGGAGTCTATGTAAAGGGGTTTTTCACCGTCCAGCCTCATCACCGCGGGCGCGAAAGGTCTCGAGACGGCGTCTTTCTTTTGTGCCTTTTCCACCTCTCTGTATCTTCTGATGATGTCGATGAAAGCTTCAACCCGGGTTTCAAGTCCGGCGTCGGCCACGTGGCTGTCCAGTTCGAGGGTAAGTGACGGCTTCTTTCCCATCAGGTCCCGGAAATAGCCTATGAGAAAGGAGTCGGGGCCGCAGGAAAAGTTTGTGATGTAGCAGCCGTAAAGCCGGGGATGTTCGCTGACATACTTGGCGCATCTCAGAATACGCTGGCCGGCGGACCAGTACATGCGGTCTTTCGGGGCATCCCCGTCCACCGGGATATAATGATAAGGAATGACTTTTATATTCCTCGATGAGAACTTGTTGGGAATCCCCATGTTCGCTTCTGAAACGAAGGCATTGTAGGAACGTCCGAACAGGACGACGGCGAAGGCCTCTTCCTCGATTTCGGCAAGGATGTTTCGGCCCTTCTCCTCCATTTCCCGCAAGACCTCTTCCTGCTGCCGGACGGCTTCGCCGAACGCCCTTCGGGCCTCCCTCGGGGCGGCCCCCATTTTCCGCGCCATTTCGATGAAGGCCTTTTCCGCTTTCCCGAACCCCGCCGAGAAATCGATGACAGGGGTCATGACTTTCCCTTCCCTCTTGAGGGCCCTGAATGTTTCGTGGTCACGGAACGCCGCGGCAAGATAAAAGGGTTCCCCCTGGGACAGGGGACAGACATACCCCTTACCGGAACTGTTTTTCACATAATCCCCCTTGAAGAGGGGCAGAAACAGGTAATCCGGTTTCTTTTCCAGGAGGTCGAGAAAATATCCGTGGGCGATTTCCGCGGGATAGCAGAAAGGGGCATTCTTGTGGGCCGTTCCGTCGGGGTCGAGGGACCGGGGCAGCAAGACCCGGAATCCGAGGGTGCTGAAAAATCGGTGATAAAGGGGAAAATAGGTGTTCACCATGAACGATTTGTTGATTCCCACGGAAGGGGCGTTCCCCTGTGTCCCCTCTTCCCCGGGCTGATGTACATGTTTTCGAAAGACGAGCCTTTCGTGGTCTTCGGCCAGATTCATGTCTTCGGCCTGCTCCTTCCGCTTGTGCCGAAGATTGTACCAGCGGTTGCAGGCGCCCCCGAAAGGGTAAATTTTCCCTTCGATCCGAATCCTGGCGATGGTGCATTTCCTGTCGCATCGCTCCCGGCCCCCGTCGCAGGTAAAGGGGGCGCCGTAGCTTATTTCCCTGTCTTTCAGCCGGGACAGGGAAAAGGTCTTCTCCTCGAGGAGACCGAGTTTTATTCTCCCCATGACTTCGAGGGCCACGCCGAAGGCCCCGATGAGCCCCGGGTCGGGAGGCACGATGATGGGTTTACCCGTCAGGGCCGCCATGGCGAGAGGAACGGCCCGGTTGTAGCAGACACCTCCCTGCATGAAGACTTTCTTCCCCGCTGGCCGGTTTCCCCGGACGCGGCGGCTGTAATTCATGCACACGGCGTAGACCAGACCGGCGACGACATCGTCCCTGTCTATACCGTCGTGAAAAGCCTTTTTAATGTCGCTGCTGATGAAAGCGGCACATTGATCGTTGAAATTCGGGGGATGCCGGCCCCGGAGGGCGATTTTGGCGATGTCCTCCATCTCGATGGCGAGCGACTCCCTTGCCGCTTCCTCAAGGAAGGAGCCCGTACCGGCGCTGCAGGCGTCATTCATGGCGTAATCGGAGGGAACCCCGTTGGTGATGTAGGTGTATTTGGCGTCCTGGCCTCCGATTTCAAAGATGGTGTCCACATCCCTGTCAAAGAAAAGGGCCCCCGTGGCATGGGCGATGATCTCATTGACGATCCCGTCCGTCATGGCGTGGAGCCCGGCAATCTGTCTTCCCGATCCCGTAACACCGAGGCCCACAATTGAAATCCTGTCGGAGAGGGGGCCCAGTTGATCGTGGAGATCCGCGTAACACTTTCTCGCGGCCCGGACCGGGTCACCGTCCGTCCGGATATAGACGGAGGAACAGACCGCGTTTTCGTCCAGCCGGACGATGACCGCTTTCGTCGTCGTCGAACCCACGTCGAGACCGAGAACGCAGCAATCCCCGGCCCTGGCCGCCCCTTTTTCCGTCGTTTTATATGTGACCATGGGCTCGAAATTTTTCAGCGGGGCAAGGCGGCCGAAGACGTTCCCGCCGTGATTGAAAAGATCACGCCGCCCTGGAAGCGGCCGCGTTTCGTTTTTCAGGGCCCAGAGGGCGCAGCCCAGGGCTTCGAAAACGGGGGCCTCCCCGGGGACAATGAGGTTGCCGATCTCACGCTTCAGGTAATCCACCATGACGGCGTTCTGCGCGCAGCCGCCGATAAGAACGATGTTTTCCCGGGGAACATGGGTCAGGAGTTCAAAGATCTTTCCCGCCATCATCTGGCTGAGGCCGGCGGCGACACGACCCTTGGGAATTCCCTTGTTCGTCGCGTGGGTGCAGTCGCTCTTGCAGAAAACGCTGCAGCGGCCGGAAACCCTGTAGGGGGTTTCCGTCCGGGCGTACGTCACGGCGTCATCCAGGGAAATTCCGATTCTCCTGATCTGCTGGAGGAAGAACTCGCCCGTTCCCGAGGCGCATTTGTTTCCCGTCCGAACGGAGGTGATTTTTCCATCCCGGCCGAGAACATAAACCAGAAAGGTTTCACCCCCGGCGCTGACGATGGCGTTTATGTCATTTTCGGGACCGTAAAGCCAGGTCAGGGCTTCTTCCACGGCCTCCGGCTCGGGGATGGACGTCAGATTCAGATATTTCCTGAATTTTCTGCCCGTTACGGCAATGCCCCGATAGGGGGTTCTCTCGACTTTTTCGAGGGTTTCGAGGATGTGTTTTTGAGGGTTGCCATTATGGGATTCCGTGGATTTACGGACCAGGGATATGCTACCGTTCCCGTCCCGGACCAGTTCTACCGTCGACAACGTCGAGGCGCCGATGCACAGACCGAGAGATCTCATGATGGACGATCACCCCCCCCCTTTTTTTAACGGCAACCACCGAAGGTCGCGGTGCAAAATCCCCCTCCGGTTCTTTCCTGACGATTTTCCGCTTTTTTATCCTTCGGGCCCGTGACGCCTCCAGGACTTCCGCGCTTTTTCCGGTAGCCGTGATGTTACCGACAGGCTCAAGCAGCTGCCGGTTGTTGAACCAGGCCAACGAATCGAAGCTTTCGAACTCAACGTCCTCTCAATTGTGCCACGGACCGAGGCGATGGATTCCCTTCGCAATGCAACGGGAAATCGTCTGGATCGCCGCCATCGTCACGCCCCGCTTTCATTGAAAGACGATTTCCACCCAGGAGAAAGACAAGCAGAGAGGCCTCTCCCGGCTGCCCAACAGCCAAAAAAGAATACCGGACATCCAGGAAGAAAACAATGAAGAAATACGTGAAAGGACCAACAGGACATTCAAAAGGGCCGTCCTTTGGGCGGCCTTTTTAATTGCCTCGAAAAGCGGGGAGAGAGCGGGGAAAGAACCGGATTTCGCCTTTGACGAAAAAGAAAAAAGGGGTCCGGCCGCTTACCGTAACCCCTTGTTATCATCTGGTGCCGGAGGAGAGAATCGAACTCTCATGAGCGCAAGGCCCGGGGGATTTTGAGTCCCCTGCGTCTACCAGTTTCACCACTCCGGCACGGCCTTGAATTATCGTCACGGATCGGCTTATTGTCAAGAAAAATGTATTGACAATCCTCGATTTCCTGTGTTAGTTAGCCTTCTGTTTTTGTTATTTTGAAATTCCGGGGCTGTAGCTCAGTTGGGAGAGCGCTTGAATGGCATTCAAGAGGCCAGGGGTTCGACTCCCCTCAGCTCCACCAAGTAAATAAAGGGCTTAACGAATTTCGTTAAGCCCTTTATCTTTTCCGTACTACCCTGTATGCTACCCTTTTGGAAAATTTGTTCTAACTGTTAATTGTCACACTATCTCAGAATATGTTTTTGGTGGGTTAATCCGGGTTTAAAAGGGTTTAAGTGGGCGGGCTCGTTTGATAAATGCATTATTATTGCGGCCGTAAATTCTGAGATAGTGTGCAAAACGATTTCGGCCGATTTTCCCCCTGGCCGGCAACTTTTTTGCACACTATCTCAGAAAATAAAAAGGCATATGAGGAGTAGTTAGACAATCATGTATTGATAATATTGATAATAGAATTTATGACTTCATCAATTTTTAATTTTGATATTTTACCGGCCATTTTAATAATTCTTCTTGTATCTGCGGTGAACAACCTATTAGGGCGTATATTGGATTCCAAGGCGATTCCGCCGTTTGTAAAGTCTGAATGCTTTAAGGAGATAGAATAACTGTCCGCGTGATGTTGTGTGGTTATCTGGGTTAAGATAACGTCGTCACCTGATAACCCAGCAACGACAAGAGCCGGGCGCTTTTTACTTATACTCAAGTCTGAATTGGGAAAAGGAATTATAACAACATCACCCCTTACAAATTTGCCCATGCTTCATCCTCTTCCGGGGTGTTCCATTCTCTTCCCAACACTTCTTCAGATGCTATCATGGTTAATATCGCTTCTGATTCCGGGATCATCTTTCTAATGGTTGGCTGTTTTTGCAGATCAACATCATTATTCATTACAATGATTGCGTCTACGACTTCAAACGGAACACGGTGTCGCTCAGTTACAGATAGGGGGCTTGATGACGTTGATGCCCAAGAGATACAAGATGTCGTACTGAAATCTAAGTACGGAACGTATTTACCGGATTCATTTTTCTGATATTTATAGTTTTTCATGACGCCACCCCTCATATATTTTCTGCATTTTGACCATAGGTTGTAGCCCGGTGGGACCTGGGACTTGGATCCTTGTCAAAACTCCTTGCGTAATGAATTTATGGGACCCTCCTGTGGTGCTTTCGATAAGCGCTCTTGTAACCATGTGATCACAGGACGGTGAAGCACCGAGTTCGACATCCAGGTCATACGGCTCATTTAGTTTCAACTCGCCCCTCACGTCCATGTGAATGTCTCTAATTACATTATAAAGTTCATCGTCAGGTTTTTCCACCGGCAATTTCAAATCCCTTTCGGCCTCTCTCCTGTTTATTGTGTAATCGTGACTACCTGATTCACTGCATAAGACAGATATTATTTTTTCAATTGTATCGGCATCTTCCATGTGAAGCTTTAGCAGTTTTGATGCCAACATCTGGATCTGCGTTCGTGCTCGGTACACATCACCTAACGCGACTGGATGCATCTGATCGGCTAACTTTAGGAATACATTTGTTAGGTTATTTTCCCCTGTTATGCCCATCAGTTTTTTTGCAAGTTCAAAGTATCCAGCAACAGCCTCAACGCTTATAGGCAATCGTGCACCCGGAGGGGCACCGGGCACCTGAGGATTTAAAGGCGTAGTCACGCTTGGGTCTATAGGTCCAAGCGTTGCTTGTTTTGTCATTATAATCTTATTTGCTCCCAAGCATATCAGCGTCGCAGTGCTGTGGGCTTTAGAGGGGATTATCACCTCGAACTCATCACAGAACAGCCTTATCATATTAGCTATCATCCAGCCTGCGAGTGTGTCACCGCCTCGACTGTACAATATCAAGCTAATTTTCCTCGGCAGGCAAAAAGTGTCTAAGTGATCGGAAAAATAATCTCCCACCTCAGAGTGGATTTTTGTTTCAATAAACAGCCTATCTCCCGTGACATACAGAAGAACTCTGGATTTTCTCAGTTCTTCTATCTTTTTATAAAGGGCAATGCGGTCATTATACATTTGGAATCCTTATTTCGGTTATCAGAAGTGAATAGTTAATGTATTTTTACTGCGCCGATTGAAGCATTTTCTTCGCAACGGGGCTGTCGAGGGGGACCATGTTAGAAGCGCCGCAGGTTGGGCAGGCCTTATATCTCGTCGTCAAGCGCCATATGGAATAAATAACTCCGGGAACAATCAGGGCGAGCCATAATATTATTTCTATAAATATCGATCCGCGTGTCTTTGTCTTCGGTTTGCCCTTATTCCCGCAGTTGGTGCAAAACATCTCCTTCGCCATGATTCCCTCCCTTTTTTAAAATTACCAGGCGTGGCGGAACGCCAGGTGGATGATGTTTCCCGTCACGCTGATTCGGATGCTGCGGGGCCCTGGGCCTCTGATTGCTCTCTCGATTCACGCAAAAGATTAAGTTGGCGGTTGAGCTCTCTGTTCTCGGCCTCGAGCTTTTCTACTTTATCTGCGATATTCAATAGCTTTTCAACTTTCTTTTCAAGCTCTTCGCATTTCTTCTCCAGGACGGCGATGCGGGATTCAGCCAGGATCGCCCTGTCGAAGTGGATGACGTTTAGGTAAAGGGCGTAGGCGTAGGAGGTGCCCGATCCGAGGACGCGAACTGCAAGCTCGATCGCCTTGGCCAGGTCGAAGGATGAGTTTGGGAAGGTGGGGTATTGGTCGTCTTTGGGAACGCCCTTACGGACATCTCTATTATACTCAGGCGTTCTCTCGTTGACGGGCTGTAGAATCTCCGCCTCGAGCGCCCAGCGGCCGGGCTCGTCCATCGGCTGGCGTGCAGTGGCCGCCTTTGATGGCCTTTCCTCGGGCTCTTCAGGCCCACATATCTCGGGATGCTGAAGTCGTGCGCCAGGAAAAGGCTCGCCTTTGCCGGCATAAAACCACTTTTCGCTGAAATCATATTTTTCACAAAACAGTGAGATGACATTAATGGGGGGCCTGATCCTTCCGGATCTATATTGAGCTAATGTTCCAGGCTTTAAACCCAGCTCTATTGAGATGGTTTTATTCGTCAAATGTTTTTTGGCGCAAACATAATCTATGGCCCACTTGCTTCTTTTTTTTAATTCCATATCTTTCATATTTAAATCAACTTTCGTTTCGCACTTCGATGTCGAAGTGCGAAACGAAGTGCGAAATCATTTCGCGCTTCGTATATGTTATTTATATTAATAAGTTACATTGCATTTTGCCATGATGGTACAAAATAAAGCGCGAAACGTGTTTTTTTCTTGACATGCTTTAAAAAGTGATTTAAAGGATCAATTATAACAGTCTATCGCAACATCAAAAAAAAAGAGGTCTCCAATGAAACCGAAATCGACCGACATGACCCCCACGGAAATCCGGATCGCCCTCATCCGTTCCGGAAAGACCCAGGCGCAGCTCGCCGTCGAGATCGGGGTGTCCCGCACGATGATCTTCAAGCTCATCGAGGGGCAGACGGTTTCCGAGCGGGTCGAGAGGGGCATCGCCCAGGCTGTCGGCCTGGAGGTGGAGCGGATCTGGCCCTCCCGGTACCTGAACCGGGTCAGGCGGAAAAGAGGGCGACCGAAGGCCGTCAATTATTAATAAGGAAGAGTGCGGGGGGTACTTCATGAATTTAAGAAGAAAGTTCAATTTCTTCCTCCAGTTTTTTCATCCCAAGTTCTCTGCGACAGCTGTTGCAAAGGACATTATGGACGATACGAAGCGTGGCTATCTTTTTCTCGAATCCAAGCTTCGTGTTGACCGCAGTTTTCGTGAACTCTTTGCAGGCGACCAGAATGTCGTCGGTTATAAAGAGGAGGTTCTCACCCACGAAGAGCGTGAGCTTTTCAGCATCCTTCGAGACTACATTCGCTATACGTTCATCCATCAATGTAAACGCCTGCTTGTACAGCATCTCAAAGGTTATTCCTACGAGTCGAGAGTAAACGCCGACCTTTTTGTCGAAAATTATGCCCTTGAGCTGTTCCCGCCGTTTCCACATGCCGAACCAGGCCACCAGGCCGGCTCCGACTGCCGCGGCGGCTATGGGGGAAATCCAATGAACCATTTCGACGGCCATTATTTAAATACCATATACGCGCTTTACAAGGCCGGATGGCCCATGTTCCACGAGATCACCGGCCCCCCTGGAAGAGAAATCCCGGAGGTGAGGTGAGTGATGTCCATAAAAGATCACCATATATGCCTTTCCGTATGCCCTCCCGTCAATGTCGGCATATGCGCCGAAGAAAAGATCGTGGACATTCTCCAGGAATTCCCAACCCGCCGGGACGCCCATGAACTGCTCGTCATGCTCGCCCGCATGTGGGCCTTCGAACACGAAACAACCGTCATGATGGGACTGCAATGGCTCCACGACGCCATGAGAGACAACCGCACGCGTAAGAAAATAAGCTACCTGGACCTTGTCCCTTCTTACGTTCATTCAAAGATCTTTAAGAACAACAGGTTTGCCTCGTTAATTAGGTTAACAAATAACCCTATTTTTAGGTCAGGTCAATGGCTAAGTTCAAAAAAAGTTTAGACAACCGGCAGCTTTCGCTCCTGGACCTCCTCAAGGAAGCGGTTGAAGAGAAGAAGGCCCCCCGGGAAGGGACGTTCGATATCGACAGGCCCTTCCGCGAGGCAATCTCCGTAGCCCTGAAGGGCTGCCCCCTGTCGCGTTGGCAGGTGGCGGCCAGGATGTCAGAGCTCACCGGAACGGACATCACGAAGTCCATGCTGGACTCGTGGACCGCCGAGTCGAAGGAACAGCACCGGTTTCCCGCCATCTACCTGCCCGCGTTCTGCGAGGCCGTCGGATCCAGCGAGCCGCTCAAGATGCTCGGCCGCCTGGTCGGGGTCTACATCCTGCCCGGCCCTGAGGCCCTCCGTGCCGAGATCCAGAGGCTTTGCGAGCAGGAAACGAAGATCAAGCAGGAAAAGCGAAAGCGGATTTTCTTTTTAAAGGAACTGGAGGGGGAGTGATGAAACGCATCCGGAGGGAGCTGGATTTTTTGCGCCACAGGATCGAGGCACGGATCGCCTCGGCAACCTGGGAGGAATGGCAGGCCCAACAGGAGCGGTGGCTCGACCGGGTCACGGTAGCCGTCTGCATTTTTGCCGTCCTGTATTTTGGTGGACACCTGGCTTACGCGCTGTGGACGGGGGCCCTGTGATGGAGCGGACGTTCACGGCAAAGGAACTTTCCAGGTTTATTGGCAAAACAACACGCACCATTCAAAACAGGGCCGCGAAAGAGCAGTGGCCTTATTCCACGACGCCCGGCCGGGGCGGTGAGATACGGCGTTACACCCTGTCCTCCCTGCCCCCGGATCTGCAGCTCCTTATATTAAAGGAAGGGGAAAGCCGGCAACCGGCTCCGGCGTCCATGCCGGCCGTCGTGCTTTTACCGGTTCCCCAAGCCGGAACGCCGTCCCTCCCGGCCCCCTCCCCGGGGGTGGACGGCACCGGCGTCAAAAAGCGCCACATGGAGCTCGCCCTGGCGAAGGACGACCTGCTCCGCCGTTACCGTCAGCACCTCGACCGGGCTCCCCGGGGGAAAAAGAAGCAGGCCCGGGAGACGTTCGAGCGGGCATACAACGAGGGCCTTCTCTACCCGGAGCTGTTCGTGCGGGTCGGGCCGGTCTCCTGGAAGACCATCGAGGGGTGGAAACTCCTGAAAAAAGAGCGCGGCGACGTCCTCGTCCTGGCCGACCGGCGGGGAAAGTGGAAGAAGGGCGCCCGCATCGTGACCGAGGCCCAGGGGAACGTCCTGCTGTCGTGCACCCTGCAGCCGAGCTCCCCCAGGATCTCCGAGGCGATCCGGCTGGCAAGGGCCGTCATGGAAAGCCGGGGCATCGAAAACGGTCATTCGGAGGCCACCTACCGGCGTTGGCTCATGGACTGGCGAAGCCGGAACCATCACATCTGGGTCTTCAAGCGCGAGGGCGCGAAAGCCTGGAACGACCAGTGCGCCTATTACATCGAAAGGGACTATGACCGCCTCGACGTGGGCGACGTCATCGTCGCCGACGGTCACCCCCTGAACTTCGAGATCCTATCCCCCTGGACGGGAAAACCGACACGGATGATCCTCGTCCTCTGGTACGACATGAAATCCAGCTACCCCCTGGCGTGGGAGATTACCCCGACGGAAGACACGGCGGCCATTTCCTCGGCCCTCCGGAAGGCGATCCTGCGACTCGGGAAGATCCCGCAGGTGGCCTACCTGGACAACGGAAAGGCCTTTCGCGGGAAATATTTCACGGGTGCCGACTTCGAGGCAGCCGGGTTCGCGGGCCTCTATGAACGGCTCGGGATCCGGACAATCTTCGCCTGGCCCTACCACGGGCAGTCGAAAACGATCGAGCGGTTCTTCGGGACCTTCCAGGAACTGGAGCGGTGGGTGCCGACGTGGGTCGGGAACTCCATCGAAAACAAGCCGCCCCGGATGCTCCGGGGGGAGAGGATCCACCGGGCCGTTCACGAGAAGGTCATGGCCGGTTCTATGGTCACCCTCGAGGGGGCTCACAGGGCCGTTGCGGCCTGGTTCGACATGTACGCCGCCAGGCCGCAAAAGGGGCACCTGAACGGTCAGGCCCCCGGGGCTGTCTTCGAGGCAGGGCGCGGCGACGGCGTCGATCCGGAGAGGCTTTCCTACCTCATGATGAGCCTCGACATCCGGACCGTGAACCGTAATGGGATCCGGTTCAGGGGAGACAACTACTACCACGCCGGGCTTTACGGCCGGAGGCACGCCGTCAAAATCCGCTACGACCTGCAGGATTCCGGGATTCTTTACGTATATGACCAGGACGACACCTTCATATGCGCGGCCGAGCCGACACGGAAGGTTCACCCGGCAGCGGCCATCCTCGGGACGCCGGAAGACCAGGCCGTCCTGGCGGAGCAGATCCAGGTGAAACGAGGCCAGGCGAAAGAGGCTTCGGCTTCCGCCCGGACGTTCCTCGAGGAGGAGATCCTTCCGGAGCACCGCAGGCGCATGGCGGTCCTGGCGTCGGAGGCCGAAGCGAAGGCCGGCAGCCTCCCGGCTCCCGTTCCCCTGGACGAGGCGGCGGTGCTGGCCGAGGTGGAGGAACTCCGGGCGATGAACGCCGACATGCACGTCGCCGGGGGGGACCAGGCGGAAGCCTACGTGCCCGAGGTGGTCTCGGAAGCCGAGACGCTGCGGAGGCGGCTGGAGGCCTGCTCCGAGATGGACCGCTACGAGGCCCTGGTGGAGATGGAGGCCCAGGGGCAGATGGTCCCGAAGCAGTGGCAGGCCTTCATGAAGTATTTCGAAATGACGCCCCAGTATGGCCGGCTGCGGGACTACTACGAGGAATTCCGGGCCAAGATGGCCCTGACATACCAGCAATAGGGGGTGGAATCATGCCGGAATGGATCTGTGCGGAATGCGGGTGCCGCTATTACGGGTGGGGTGACGGCGACGAGCCTTGCTCCATTTGCGGCGGCAAAATCGTTGCCATTACATCTGACAAGGAGGAAACGCGGGATGATCGAAACGAAGCCGGTGTTCGTGAGGACGAAGAACGTCCGTAATTTCGAGGTGATGATGGATGACCTCGCCAGGGCCGAGGGCGAGGGGCGGTTCGGGATGGTGTTCGGCCAGGCCGGGCGGGGAAAGACCCGGACGGCCCAGTGGTACGCCGCGAACAACGGCTGTGCCTATCTTCGAATGGCCGGTGTGTGGCGGACGTCGGAGCTCGATTTCCTCCAGGCCCTCTGCCGGGAGCTCGGGGTCCTGACGCCATCCCACCGGAAGGGGCCCTGCTACGTCCAGGCGATCGACAAGCTGGTCGCCGCCTCCCGCCCTGTCTTTTTCGACGAGATCGAACGGCTGCCCGCCTCGTACCTGGACCTCTGCCGCGACATCGCCGACATGTCGGGAGCCGCCTTCATCATGATCGGGGAGGAGGAGCTCCACACCTGCATGAGCCGGAACCGGCGGGTCTGGTCCCGGACCTTCCAGCACATCGAGTTTGAGCCCCTGGCCCCGTCGGACATCATCATTTACGCCGCCGAATCGGCCGGCCTCAAGCTGGAAGTGCCCGTTGCGGCGGTCTTTCACCGCGCCTCCGGGGGGGATTTCCGGATCGTCCGGAGGGACCTGCTCGCCCTGGTGCAGATGCTGAACGCCCAGGGGAAAACGGAAGTCACGGAAGCCCTGGCGAAGATCGCCGTCAAGGCCGGGCTGACGGGCAAATAGGAGGAGCCATGAGGGGGAGCTTTGCGGGTGAAGTCAGGAAAGTCATTGCGGGAACCCTGGGGGAGATATCCATATCCGAAATCGCGGACCGGCTCGGGATCGCCCTGCCGAAAACGAGGAAACGCCTGCACACGACGATACGGGACCTGCTCCGGGCCGGTGAAATCGAGCGGCGCGGTGAAGGCGTCTATGCCTGGAAGGAGAAGGCCCGGAAGACGGAACGGCGGGAAGTGATGTGGCGGCTGCTGCGGGCGCGGGTGTTTGTAACCGTCGAGGACCTCCAGGAAATGGCCGGCGTCAGCCGGGAATATGCCGAGGAGTGGATCCGGATGCTCGTGAAAAAGGAGATCGTCCGGAAGACGGGGAAAGCCTACCGCCTGGTGTCCGACCCCGTTGAGATGCCCGAGAACACGGAAAAAGCGGGCCAGCTCCGGGACCTCCGGAAGCGGATGGCGGAGGCTGCGGCCCTCTTGCGGAAGGCCGTTCAGACCCTGGAGGGCCCGGACCGATGAGGCTCTCCAGGCACTTCGTCCAAAACTGGCAGACGAGGGTCGGGAACATGCCGTCGGAAGCGCTGGTGATCAGCATCATCCAGGACGCCGTCCCGATCCAGAGGTGCTACGACATCCCCCAGACCGACGGGACGATCCGCCGGATGCTTGCCGTCTACTGGCACCCGGACCTGGACCTGATCCTGAAGATCGACGAGATCCGCCGGGTGGCGGTGACGGTCCTGTCGAGGCAGAACCATGAAACCCGAAGAAATCGAAAAGCGAAGAAAAAAATACATCACCCTGATTCACGTCGGCAGGTCGAAGCTCGGGCTCAGTGACGACGATTTCAGGGAGATGAAGCGGGGGCTGACGGGCAAGGACTCGTGCAGGGACATGAGCCTGGCCCAGCTCCGGGGCCTCCACCGAAGGATGAAGGATTTCGGGTGGAAGCCGACTCCGCACCCGTCGGCGAAGGAATCGGGGATGACGCTGCCGCCGGCTGCGGTAAAGGCCCGGCAGCTCGAGAAGATCGGGGCTTTCCTGGCGGACGCGGAACTCTCATGGGGATACGCCGACGGCATTGCAAAGCGTATGTACGGCGTCGAGCGGGTCCGGTTCTGCAGCCCCGAGGAGCTGCAATCCGTCATCGCCGCCCTGGCGAAACGAAAGCTGAAACGGGACGGGACCTATGGCCCCCCGTTCTGAGGAGGCGGCCCGGGAGGCCTGGCTGGATCGAAACACCTTCCGCTGCGCCCTGGGGCGCGTGACGCCGGCGCAGTGTGAGGCGAACCGGCGAAAGCCCGGATGGCTCGGCAAGGCAAGGAAAAGCCCTTCCTGTGCCCGCCACTGGGAGACCAGGCGGCCTCCGAAATGTGACCGATGCACCGACCATGAGCGGCTGATCCGGGAATTTAGGGAGCGCCGGAAGGATGGCCCGTCAAGTGTCATAGCAAACGAGCGGCCGGACGGGCCGATTAAACCGGAGGAAACCATGTCAAAACAGGCAAAGACCGGGTCGAAAAAGATGATCACCTGCCCCGATTGCAATGACGGCATCTTGAAAAAGCACGGCGGGTACGGGCTCTGCGCGAAGCATTACATGAAGAAGTACAACGAAGCAAAAAAGGAGAAGGCGGCCGAAGTTGCGGGAGACGGATCCGGGACGGCATTGCCCCCCCTGGAGCCCGGCAAAATTCAATGGGCACCGGACTCCGCCGCGGGAAACGGCATCGCCGACCTGTTCGACTCCCGGCCGATATTGAACTCAAGGGCTGGCTCGTGGCCGACATGCGGGCCGAACGGAGAAACCGCCTTGAAGACCATATCCTCCACATCCTCGATGTTTACAGGGCGGGAAAAATAAACCAGGAGGCAGGAAGATGACACGGACGATTGAACGCGAAAAGGACCGGGAAACCCTGAAATACCGGGTGATGATCGAGCTGGCCAATCATATCGGAAAGCAGAACGCCATCGGGATGGCGGAGCTTTACGAGACGGTTTTCGGTGAGCCCTGGACTCACCGGATCAACGACACGCGCGACCTTCGCCAGGTCATCACGGACCTCCGGGAAGAAGGGACGCCCATCTGCTCCGCAGTGGGAACGGGCGGCGGGGGATATTATCTCGCCGCCGCCAGGAGCGAGCTGGCCGAATACACGGGCGCCCAGGAGCGCCGGGCCCTGAAGATTCTGGCCCGGGTCTCCCGGATCCGGAGGATCTCCCTGCCCGACTACCTCGGCCAGATCCGGCTCAACATGGGGGTCATCGATGAGCAGCCGTAAAAGATCGATAGGGGAAACAGTGCTCGTCGACGATATAACCCTCCCTGCCGACGCCCTTCTCCAGGACATCCGGGACCTGGGCGACGAGATTCAGCGCCAGGAAGCGGAATATCAGCAGGCCCTGGCCGCCCTCACCGAAAAGCATCGGGAGCGTGTCTCCGCATATAAGGCCGAGCTGGTGAAGCGAGAAAATCTATTGATGCTCCTCATGAAGCAAAACCGGCAAATCCTCTTTGACGGCCGCGACATCGTCCGCCTGGCGAACGGCGCCCTGATCCACGGCACGGAAGACCGGGTCAAGATCCCCCGGGACGCCCTGTCGAAATGCGAGCAGCTGGGCTTCAACGACGCCGTCAAGATCGCCAAGTCCATCGACCGGGAGGCCATCGAAAAATGGCCCGACGAGAAGCTTTTCCTGATCGGGGCGGAACGGAAACCGAGGGAGACCTTCAGTTACGATCTGTCCCGAAGCAAATAGGAACAAGGACATGAAGAAGATATTGCCGCTGTTGCTTCTCCTGGCACTGGCATCTATTGCCCGGGCGGATGACAATGACTGGAATACATTTTACGCCCCCGTGTATGAGGACTATAAGACCTATGTCCTGGTGATGAACTACTCCGACGAGGTGGTGGAACCTGAATTCGAGGTCATGCTGGACGGACGGCTCTATCCTCATTATCAATCGCTGTGGACTCCTCCCAGGACGGCGCGGGCCAAGCGGTTCGAATGACTGCCGGGCGATCACACCATCGGTCGATGGATTCTGAGAGTCAAAAAGGGCAGCGGGTACACGGTCCAGGTCTATGTTGATTCGGGGGATGTCCCCTATTTCGTCCAGGGCGCCGGAAATTGAGCGCGGATATCGGAGCGCTGGTCAATCAGGACATGCGGGAGCGCTACTGCTGGACCTGCAAGCATTACGGATTTTGGAGGCGGGACAAATGGGCCGTTGACGGTTGGAGATGGGCCCTGTGTCGAAAGAAAAAGTTCTTCTTCAAGGACAGCGAGGAACAGCCCGGAATGAGAAAGGGGTGTGAAGAATGGGCGTAAAAAAACAAAAAAAAGAAACATTACCCCTTGAACGGTGGCTCTGGATAAGTACCCAGCTCAAGCTGAAAGGTTTGTCTTTTGCTCAAATTTCCTTGTCACATGGGTACCATAAAAGCGCCGCCGGTTTAGTGAGGTATCATCGTTACCCCGTTTTTGAAAAGATCATCGCCGATATCATTGGTGTTTCGCCATCCGTTCTTTTCCCGGAGCGTTACACCCCTGACGGCAGGCCCATAGGTCGCGCTTACTCGTCCCCAGGTCGCGCTTACTTGTCCCCGTTTATGGATGAAAACACGCTGCGGGAACGATTAAGGCGTATCCGGGGGTTTCTCGGCCTAAGTCAGAAAGAAATGGCTAAAAAGATAAGCATAAGTACGAATGCGTGGCAGGGATATGAATTAGGAAGAAACGAGCCTGGAAGTGGAGTAATAAAAGAATTAGTTAATCTTGGCTTCAACGCAAATTGGATTCTCACTGGTGAAGGGGAAATGAGGTTGCCGGAATGAACTGCCCCCGATGCGGATATGCCATCGATCCCTCTGCGGAGGTCAGCGACTTACATGCCGCTGCAAAGGACACGATAGAGCATTTGCAAGATGGACAGGGTTATGGCCCGGAAGTGCTGAAGCCGATGCTTTAGGAATTGATCTGAACACGTTTTATAGAATGGGATATCAGAAGATCTTCTTTGTTAAACCAGGACGATGAGAGAGGAGAGAAAGGGGTGCGAGGAATGGGCGTGATTTTTCCCGGTCAATTTAAAGATAGGTTGAAAATTATTATAAGCGGTGGATCTGTAAATGCTTTCGCTAAGATATGTAACATTCCTGAAGCAACGCTGAGAACATATCTATCTAGTTCATCGCTGCCAGGTTTGGATAAGCTTGTTGCTATCAGCGAAGCCGCCCGGGTCAACATTGAATGGCTTGCCACCGGTAGGGGGCCGAAGAACAAAGAGAGTTCTCTTGCAGAGCGTTTAAAGAAAGCACGAAACCTTCTCGGCCTAAGCCAGGAACGCCTTGCTAAAAAGCTTGGAATAAGTAGACCCGCGTGGCAGGGATATGAATTAGGAAGAAACGAGCCTGGAAGTGGAGTAATAAAAGAATTAGTTAATCTTGGCTTCAACGCAAATTGGATTCTCACTGGTGAAGGGGAAATGAGGTTGCCGGAATGAACTGCCCCCGATGCGGATATGCCATCGATCCCTACGAATGCCGGGGCGATGCCGATCTCCTGGCCATCATAAAACTGATGCCCGTTTTCGGGAAAAACGCTTCGGCCGTCTGGGCTTATGCCGAACAGTTCAACCTCCGGCCACTTTCGAAACGGACGAAGAAGCTCCGGCTTCTCCTCGAGGAGATGGCCGGGCTGTTTCAGGCCGGACGCTTTACGTACCAGAAGGCGGTCTATGAGATATCCCCTGACGGGATCGCCACCGCCCTGGCGGTTGTCGCGAAACGGAATTTCGAGACGCCGCTGGATTCCCACAACTATCTGAAAAAGTGCATGATCCCGATAGCCGAGCGGGAGCGCGAGGAATCCTCCAGGCGAACGGAGCGGGATCTTCAGCGAAGAGAAGAACGACAGCGCTCGGCAGGCCGGATTTCCGACGAGGAGAGAGAAGAAAATCAGCGGCGGGTCAGGGATCTGATCAATAACATGGGGTAAAAAATATTTATTCAAAAAAACTTGACAACCACATCATGTTGTGGTTCAGTAAGTGGCGTTAGCCACATCTTGTATCAACCGTCCGGTTTCGGGTGCATAGGGCCCCGGGGCCGCGCTTCGAGGCGATAAGCGCTCGGAGACCATAGTCGACCCATATAAGCCATATGGATCGGTGTGTCTCCGGGCGTTATTTATTTTCGCCCAGGCCGCCCTGGAACCGACGGATGATCTGGCAGCACCTCAAACATTTCAATCCCGCAGAGAAGTGGGGAGACCCGTCAAGGATGAACGGCTCCCTGCTTCTCCTCCTTGATGCGTTTCGGGACAACTTCGGCCCCGAAGCCCGCTTCATCATCCATTGCGGCTTCGACCCTCCCGGCACGCATAGCCCCAATTCCCTTCACTATACGGGCGATGCCGTCGACTTCCATGTCGACGATGGTGAGCCCTATCCTCTCCAGATCGCCGTCATGGAAAAGCTCATTCACGGGTTTCAGGTAGCCGACCGGATCGGTTTCGGGATCTACCCCCGCTGGCACCAGCCGGGGTTTCACCTGGACCTCCGGGGCGAGGCCGCCCGGTGGGGCTACGTCCCTGTCCGTGGAGGCTACATTTCGTATGGCGAGGCCCGGGCATTCGCCAATTTTGTATTCAAGGAGATTTGAAATGAACGAAGTGACGAGAGAAGAATTCATCGCATTGGAAAAACGGGTGGCAGCCGTGGAGCATAAGGTTTCCCCCGAAGCCCGGCTGGAGTCCGGAAAAATCGCCTTCAGCGGGGCTGATTCCTCCGCCGCCCCTTACATTATTCCGAATGGTCCTGACGAAGTGCCGAACGTCGGGTTCGCGCAGATCGAGAAGCTGGCGTATGCCAAGTTCCAAAACGGGACCCGGAAGTGGATCGCCCTGACCGGACGAAAAGACTGGGGATTCCACTACGCGGACCTTTTCCCCTGGTCGGAGCGGGACAACGAAACCCTCTGGAACCAATGCAGGCGGGTTCACGATCCGAACACCTTCAAGACCGGGCCCTTCAAGCCGCTCCCGCTCGGAACGGTGTTCGAGGTCAAGGCGTGGAACCCCGGCGCCCCGATCAAGCCGGGCTGCCACGCCGAAGAGTGGGAACTGGTGCCTGACAAATAAATTTGCGGCGCTGTAAGCGCGGGGTGGCTGCCTGGTAGACCGGGCCACGGCAGCCGCCCAACCCCTGAAAGGGACGGTATATGGACCTGAAGACCCTCGGAAAGAATGTCATCGACCTCGCCCCCGCTATCGGAAGCGTTTTACTCGGGGCGCCAGGGGCGGCTGGTGGCGTTGCAATCAAGGCCCTGGCTTCAGCCTTCGGGCTTTCGGATGACGAAACAACGCCTGAACGGATCGCTGCTCTGATCGCTGGAGATCCGGAGGCTGCCCTGAAACTCCGCCAGGCCGACGCGGCGTTCCAGATCGAGATGCGGAAACTCGATATCGAGGAACTGAAGGCATGGATTTCAGATACGGACAGCGCCAGACAGAGGCAGACCGAGCATGAGCGCGCCACAGGCAAGACCGACATCAACATCTATATTTTGGCGTGGGTCCTTGTCGTCGGGTTCTTTCTTCTCATCGCGGTGCTTATGTGCGTTGAAATACCGACAGCAAACAGGGAAGCCTCAGCGATATTGATGGGCGCCGTCGCAGCGGGCTTCGGGGCCGTCTGGCAGTATTTCTTCGGATCTTCCAAGTCGAGCCGCGAAAAGACGGAAATAATGGCCCAGCTCGGAATTGGCGGGGGAAAACGCTAATGGATCTTTTCGATCGCGCCCAGGCGGCCGACGCCTTCTTTCAAAAACAGTCTTTGGCCTCTGCTCTTTCTCCCCGGTATGGCAGGGTTGAAACGCCCCTCGTCGAGGACGGCGTCCGGATCTGCCGGGATTGCGAGGAGCCGATCCCGGATGCCAGGCTGGCCCTTGTGCCCCACGCCGTCCGGTGCGCCCGGTGCCAGGAACGGAGGGAGCGGATCCGGTGACGACAGGGGCGAAGTCCATCCTCGATCTGTGGCCTCTGTTTCTGTTTTTGACCGGAATCATTGCCGCCTGGAGCCTGGTCATGATCGCCACCATGCGGTGGATCCTGGGGCGCTGCCTGTCGAATTACGACGTTCATATCGCCAGCCAGGGCAGGGCCACACAGGAGCTTGAAAAGGATTTATTACGGCTGCAGGCCGATCTTCCCGTGACTTATGTCCGGCGTGAGGACTTCATTCGATACGAAACCATCGTCAACACAAAACTGGACCGTATCTGGGATGCGGTCGACGGTATCAAGGAAGGGAAGAAATGAATGTCGACATTGAAAGAGCCCGCCGCGAGGAATTGAGGTGGATCATTCTGCGAGCCCTGGATGCCGCCCGCCCCATCGGGACGTCAGAATCGGTCATCCGGTCGGCCATCGAGCCGGTCGTTCCAGACGTGACGCTTGTGGAACTGCGACGGGAGATGAGCTACCTGGAGGACCGAAACCTGGTCTCCATCAGCGGGAAAAACACTCCGATGTGGTTTGCAAAATTGTCCCGCGACGGGATCGATGTCGTCGAATACACCATTGAATGTCACCCGGGCATTGCCCGGCCGAAGAACTGGTGACCCATGCCCCAGCGCCCCGCTGTTACAGGATTGCCGGACGACGTGAAGCGGGCCCTTGACGAGAGGCTCGTTTCCGTGGGCTTTTGCAATTACAAGGCTTTGTCGGATTGGCTGACGGATCAGGGTTACCAGATTTCCCGGTCGGCCCTCCAGCGTTACGGGGCGCAGTTCGAGGAAAAGCTCTCGGCGCTCAGGATCGCCACGGAGCAGGCCAAGGCCATCACGTCCGTCGTGGGGGACGAGGAAGGGGCCATGAACGAGGCCCTGATCCGGCTGGTGCAGCAGCGGGCCTTCGAAGTCCTCGTCAAGCTTCAGGAAGACGACGAGGACGGGAAGCTGCCTAAGCTCGGGGTCATGATCGCAAAACTGTCAAAGGCCTCCGTCGACCAGAAAAAATGGACGGCCGAAGTCCGGGAAAAGGCGTCGGCCACGGCCGACGAGGTCAGGGCCGAAATGAAAAAGAGCGGCCTTTCCGACGAGAAGGCCGAAGAGATCCGAAAGAAGATCCTGGGGATCGTATGACCGTTCAGAGCGACTTCCAGAACGCCAGGCCGGGTGTCGGCCTGCTCCTGCCCTACCAGGCCGCATGGGTGGCCGACGAGAGCGACGTCAAGGTCATGGAGAAGTCCCGCCGTGTCGGGATCTCCTGGGCCGAGGCGGCGGATGCGGCGCTTTACGCCTCCCAGAAGGGCAAGGGCGAAAAACGCAACGTCTGGTACGTCGGTTACAACAAGGACATGGCCCTGGAGTTCATCGGCGACTGCGCGAACTGGGCCCGGGCCTACACCCTGGCCGCCTCCGAGATGGAGGAATACGAGGAGATCGACCGCGAGGAATACGAGGGTATCGTCCAGGAAAAAAAGATCCTGGCCTTCCGGATCGTCTTCGAGTCGGGCTGGCGCATCACGGCCCTTTCCAGCCGCCCGTCGAACCTCCGGGGCAAGCAGGGGCGCGTCATCCTCGACGAGGCGGCGTTTCACGAGGATCTCCCGGGGCTGATCAAGGCCGCGATGGCGCTTCTCATCTGGGGCGGCCAGGTCAGGATCATCTCGACCCACAACGGCGACAGCAACGAATTCAATTCCCTGGTCCAGGACATCCGGGCTGAAAAGCGGCCCTATACCCTTCACCGTGTGACCCTCGACGACGCTCTCGGGCAGGGGCTTTACCGGCGCATCTGCCAGGTCCTGAACAGGCCCTGGACGGAGAAAGCGCAGGACGCCTGGCGGCAGTCGGTCATCGATTTTTACGGGGACGACGCCGACGAGGAGCTTTTCTGCATCCCGAGCCAGGGCAGCGGCGTCTTTCTGACCCGGGCCCTCATCGAGACCTGCACGGATCCGGGGATCCCGGTTATCCGCTACGAGAAGCCCGCATCTTTCGCTGAGCTGCCGGACCACATCCGGAGAAGCGAGGTCGAGGCCTGGTGTGAGGACAACCTGAAGCCACTGCTCTCCGGTCTCGACAAGAACCGTGACTGTTATTTCGGCGAGGACTTCGGACGGACGGGCGACCTGTCGGTCATCGAACCCCTCATCGAACTTCAAAACGCCACATTCCGGGCCCTCTTCCATCTGGAGCTCCGGAACATGCCGTTCCAGCAGCAGGAGCAAATTCTTTATTACATCGTCGACCGGTTCCCGAAATTCCGATACGGGGCCCTCGACGCCCGGGGGAACGGCCAGTACCTGGCCGAACGGGCGATGCAGAGATACGGGGCCTCCCGGATCGCCCAGGTCATGCTGACGGAATCCTGGTACCGCGAGAACATGCCCAAGTACAAGGCGGCCTTCGAGGACCGCTCAATCCTTATAGCCAGGGACGCCGACATCATCGAGGACCACAGGGCGTTCAAGGTGATCAAGGGCGTCGCAAAACTCCCGGAGACGAAGACAAAGGGCCAGGACAAGAAACAGCGCCACGGCGACGCCGGCATGGCCGGAGCGCTCGCCTGGTTCGCCACCCGCCAGGAAGGCGGCCCGGCGATCTGTGTCGGCCGGGATCCGGACAGGGTCGAACCGATCAGCGGCCTCGGCCCCGGAAAGATCCATCGAAAAGGCGGCTTCTTCGGCCGGTGGAACCGTTCGGGCCGCATCTCCGAGCACATGAGGATGAACTGATGGGCATCCGCGAGAACATAGCGAAATGGATCGCCCCGGAACTGAAGACGGACGCGGAGATCCGCGGCATCGTCCAGGAGGAGATCAAGCAGGCCAGGATGGCCCTGCCGATCACGGCGAGCTACGACCCCAAGAACGAGGGGTACCGGCGGCTTTCCGGCTCCGGCGGTCAGCTCAGGGACTTGTCCTACGTCGACCAGGGCCGGATGTTCGAGATCGCCTATTTCATGTACGACACCTCCGCCATGTTCAAGCGGCTCGCCCACATGGACCGGGGATTCCTGTTCTCCGGCGACGTCGCGATCGAGTCGGAAGACGAGGACGTCCAGGAGATCATCGACCGGTTCCGTGACGATGTGGAAAACCGACTGAATCTGGACTTTCCGGACCACGGCATGTGGCTCGGCATTCTCGGCGAACAGTGCTGGCCCGTGACGGTTGCCCCCCAGAACGGGCACGTCCGTCTCGGGTACGTGGACCCGGCGAACATCTCCGAGGTGTGGGTAAATCCCCTCAACGTGAAGCAGATCATGCGGGTCGACCTCCAGGGCACGGCGGGCCGGTCCGGCCAGAAGCTCTCCGTCATCCGGAAGGACTACAACCCCTACTCGAAGACCTTCGGGAAGCTCGTCGGAGACTGCTTCTTCTTCTCGATCAACCACCCGCCCAACTCTCCCAGGGGACGAAGCGATTACCTGACCCTCTTCGACTGGATCGATGCAGTGGAGCGTTACGGCTACAACTATCTCGAGCGGGCGGAGTTCATGCTGAACTTTGTCTGGGATGTCTGCCTGAAGGGCATGACGGAGGACCAGATCCGGGAATGGGTCCGCAACAACCCCCCGCCGGAGCCCGGCAGCGTTCGGGCCCACAACGAGAACGTCGAATGGGATGCCGTCGCCCCGGACATCAAGGCCACGGATTTCAAGAGCGGTTTCGAGATGGCCAAGGGTTTCATCATGGGGGCCGCCGGTCGGCCGGCGTCCTGGTTCGGCGAAGGCGGGAAGGCCTATCAGACCGAGGCGGATCAGTTCGGACAGGTGCCCATCCGGGACCTCGAGCAGCGCCAGGGCTACCTGAAGTATGTCCTGCAGATGGTCGTCCAGTACGCCATCGACCAGGCCGTCATCGCCGGCCGACTCTCGGAGGAAAAGGCCCTGGAAGGCTTCACGATTTCCATGCCGGAGATCTCGAAGAAGGAATTGACGAAACTGATAAACGGCATCCCCCAACTGACGACGGCCCTGTCCATTGCCGAGGAGCAGCGCTGGATCCGGAAGGAAACGGCCATCAGGATATTCGCCTATGTCTGCTCCTACCTCGGGTACGACGTCTATTCCCAGGACGAAATCGATGCCGCCGGCAAGGCCCTTCCCGAAGAGGAGAAGGACTATGACGGGCGGGCACTGCCCGGCGGGGAGGCGGCCTCATGAAGGCGAAGGAACGGGCGTTTCGCAAAAAAGTCGAAGAGCTGATCCGGAAGGCGAACAGCATGGAGGACGACGCCGTCGCCCGGGCCGTCAGGATCCTGGGGGACGCCCGGAAGGAAATCGCCGCCCGGGTGGCCGAAACGGAATGGCAGGCCTGGCGGATCCAGGAACTCAAGGGGGCCGTCGAGAGGAGCATGCAGGAATTCGCGCAGAAATACAGCCTGGATCTCCGGGCCGCGCAGCGCTCTTTCTGGGACCACGGGATCGACCTGGTCGATCTGCCCCTGCGGGAGGCGGGCGTCGTCGCCGTCCTGCCCCAGATCGACGCCTCGATCCTGTCCATCATGCAGGACTTCTCCACGGACCTGGTCAAGGGGCTGTCTCAGGACGCCGTGAAGAAGATCCAAAAGGAAATAACGATGGGCCTCATGGGCCAGAAGCAACCCTTCGAGGTCATGAAAGCCATCGGCCGGAACCTGGACGATCCGTCCATCTTCAAGTCCATCGCCGCCCGGGCGGAGACGATCGCCCGGACGGAATGCGGGCGGGTCCTCGAAATGTCCTCACAGGCCCGGAGGGAATCCTTCGCCAAGGTCGTCCCTGGTCTGAAGAAGGAATGGCGTCACGCCAGCCGCGTCCGCATGCCCAGGCTGACCCACGTGGCCGCCGACGGGCAGGTCCGGGACGTCGACAAGCCGTTCGACGTGGGGGGCGAGAAGCTCATGTACCCCCGGGACCCGGCCGGCTCGGCCGCGAACACGATCAACTGCGGGTGCTACACCGTGCCCTACCACGAGAACTGGGAAACGGCTTCCGTCGAGGAACGGGCGGCCGTCAACAATTAAAGCGACAGGAGGAGAACAGTCATGGCTGACGAAACGAAAGACCAGGCGAAGAAGATGATCGACGAGGCCTGCAAGGCTTACGGGATCGACCCGAAGTACGTCTTCGCGAGCAACTATCATCCCGACAAGGGGGAAGCGGTCCTCCTGACCCAGGGCGGCAAAAAGGTGCGCTGGAAAAAGGGGCAGGAAGTCAAACCGCTGGACGTTATTTCCATAACGGGAATCAACCCGAAATGGAAGGACCGGAAACCCATTGCCGGAAAAGCGAAATAACCGGAGAGGTGCCGAAATGCCCGGTGAAGGAAAACATGAAAACCAGAACGCCCGGCAGGACGTGAGCCTCGACCAGATCCGGGACCTCCTTGCCGCAGCCCTCCGGGCCGGCAACGAAAAGCACTGGCTCCGGGAAGTCTTCCCCTCCTACCTGATCTTCGAGGACGAGGAAACGGGAAAAACCTACCGTCTCGCCTGGTCGCTCCTGGAAGGGGATGTCCAGGTAGGATCGGAGCCCGTCGAGGTTGAGCGCCAGTGGGTCGAGGCCAGGATGGCGGAGCAGGCGGCCGACGAGTCGGTGGTTATCGACGTCCGAATGGCCAGGATGAATCCGGAAGGCACCGAGTGGGAAGTGGTGATCTGCGAGCCGGGATTCACGAAGAACGGCTGGTACAACCCCCCGGAGGTGCTCAAGGCGGCGGCAGGCCTTTTCGAGGGCGTCGACGTGAACATCTACGAGTTTCCAGAGACGGGGGCCGTCCACATCCCCGAGCCCCTCTTCGACCTCAAGAAGCTGCTCGTGAAAAACAAGGCCGGATGGCTCGACGCCGTCCGCTACGTCGCCGGCAGGGGGCTCGTCGGCATCGTGCACTTTCTCGATCACGCGAAATGGATCGGCCAAAACATGCTCCAGGCCATGTCGGAAAACCGGCAGATTTACGGGCTTTCCTATGACGCTATCGTCAAGGCGGCCCGCGAGGCCGTCCAGGGCAAGGAGGTCTGGAAGTCCCTCGAGTTCCGGGAAGTCGATTCGCTGGATATCGTCACCCGCCCGGCGGCGGGTGGAAAATTTAACCGGGCAGTGGCTTCCATGCCGGCCCAAACGAAGGAGGATCCAATGAAAGAAAAGCTCTGGAAAATGATCCAGGAGAAGAGGCCGGACCTCCTGAACGGGAAAGAGATCGAAAAACTCTCCGATCAGGAAGTGGAGGCCCTGGCAAGGATGGCGATGGAGCCGCCCACCCCGGCCGCGTCGCCCGGAAACGATAACTTCGCGACCAAGGACGACCTGGCGGTGTTCCGCTGCGGGATGGCTCTCGAGCGGAAACTCGGCGGAAGCGACCTGCCCGAGCCGGCGAAGGCCAGGGTCAGAAAGCAGTTCGAAGGCCGGGCCTTCCAGGATGAGGACCTTGACAAGGCGATCGCCGACGAGAAGGACTACCTGGCCCAGATGGCCGCGCCGCCCGAGAGCGACCCCGTGCCCGGAAGCCGGATCGTCGTCGGTGCCGGCTCGATCGAGAAGGTCCAGATGGCCGTCGACCGAACCTTCGGCCTGTCGAAGGCCGAAGTGGAGGCCTGCGCCCGCATGGCCCGCCTCGACGGTCAGCCCTTTTTCACCGACATGCGAAGCGTCCAGGATTACGGCGACTTCGAAAAGATCCCGGCGTTCGAGGGGCTCCGGCACATCTACACTTTCCTCACGGGCGACCATGAGGTCACCGGCCGTTTCGACCGCCGGAGGCTTCCGGCGGAGCTCCGGGGGCGTATGGACATCACGTCCTCGACCTTTTCCTTCGTCCTCGGAAACACCCTGGGACGGCGGCTCGTCAGTGGCTATAAAGAGATCGACTTCAACGAATCCCTCCTGATTTCCATCAAGAAGTCCGTCAAGGATTTCCGACAGCAGGAAGCGGTCCTCGTGGGCGGATTTCCTGACCTGGCCGACGTCGATCCCGAAACCGGAGACTTCCAGGAGATCGTCGGCGTGACGGACGAGGAGTCCACCTACACGCTCGGCCAGAAGGGAAACCTCCTGACGGTCACCCGGAAGACCATCATCAACGACGACGTCTCCATCGTTCAGCGCCTCGTGAAGGGGTTGTCGCGGACGGCCAGGCGGACCCACGGCAAGTATGTATGGGCCTTTTTCATAGACAACGCCACCTGCTCCGACGGGACCGCCTGGTTCACCGGCGGCCACGGGAACCTCGGGGCGGCTGCTCTGACGCATGCGACGGCGCTTGTGGCCTATAAGGCCCTCGCGGCGACGACGGAAAAGGACAGCGGGGAGCGCCTCGGCCTCCTCGACGATCCGGACGTGAAGCCCGTCATCGTCGGGCCGATCGACATCCTGGAGACCATCCAGCAGATCGAGGGCGAAGACTTTTACTACAGCGCCAACGATCTGACCACGAAGGTCCCCAACCCCCTGAAGGGCAAGGTCCGGGGGAAGGTCCTGTCTCTTCTCACCGACGCCGATGACTGGGGCATGCTGCTCCCGCCGAATGCCATCGACATGGTGGAGATGGGCTACCTGAACGGCCGGGAGGAACCGGAGCTGTTCGTTGCCGACTCACCCCAGTCGGAGCAGGTCTTCGTGGCCGACAAGGTCCGCTACAAGCTCCGCCACGAATACGCCGGCGCTATGATCGACTTCCGGAGCGGCTACAAGGCCGAAGTGCCGTAAAAAACCGAACCGGGGGCGGGTTGCCTCGCCCCCCGTTGACATCTCGCGAAAACGGAGGAACCGAATGATGAGATATTTCAGGAACCACAAATGGATGGCCGCGCTTATCGCCCTGGCCCTGGTCGTTCTTCTGGCCGGGCCGGCGTCGGCGGCCTATGTCGTGAAGCAGTCCTGGATCCGGATCTCCGGAACGGCAGGAGAAACGCTCACCACGGGCCAGGCGGTGTGTTTCAAGGACGCCGACGGCTACGTCTACAAGGCCGATGCCAATGATGGCGATCTCCGGCCGGCGATCGGCGTGGTCGGCAGCAAGGGCGCATCGTCCGGCGGGGCAGTGGAAATCGTCGTCGTAGGCGTTCTCAGCGGCTGGTCCACCCTTTCCGAAGGGGCACCCTGCTATCTTTCCGAGACAGCCGGGGGGATCACCCAGTCGGCTCCCGCCTGGAGCCAGCAGCTCGGCGTCGCCGTGTCCACGACGGCCTACTTCATCAACTGCCAGAACTACTTCGACAGTTCTTCGCTCGCGGTCCTCGGGACCTTGACCGGGGCGAGCCCCCTTGTCCTCGAGGGCGCCACGGCGAACGATCACGAAACGACCATCGCCGTTACGGATCCCACGGCGGATCGGACCATCACCCTTCCCGACGCCTCCGGTGTGCCGATCCTCTCCGCTGCAGTTCCGGAAGGGGCGACCGCCGTTTCCGGGGCGGCCAACAGCCTCATTTTCGAGGGTGCCACGGCCAATGATTTTGAGACGACCGTGACGGCTACGGATCCCACGGCGGACCGGACGGTCACCCTTCCCGACGGGGGCGGGACGGTCATGCTCTCCAGCCTGGCGACGAACGCCGTCGACGCGGCGAACGCCGTCACCGGGGCGAGCAACGGCCTGGTCTTCGAAGGGGCCACGGCCAATGATTTTGAGACAACCGTCACTCCCACGGATCCCACAGCGGACCGGACGGTCACCCTTCCCGACGCTTCCGGCACGGTGGATGTCCTCGGCTCGGCCTCCCACGACTACGGGGCCGCCGCTGTGGACTGGACCATGACGGCCGCCGAGGGGAACGCGACCTACATCACCGCGACAAACGCCAACGGGGCGGTGAATGCCATCCTGGCGTCGGCGGTGACCGGGAAGATCTACATCGTCTACAACGCCACGGGCCAGGTCCTGACCTTCAAGGTCACCGGGCAGGCCGGCGGGACGATCGCAAACACGAAATACGCCATCTACATCTGCAACGGAACGGATGTGGTGGAGATCTTTGAGCAGCCGTAACGGACAAAAAGAGCGGGAAATGCTCTTTTCATGACGAGGCGGGAGACCTTCGGGCTCATCTCCCGCCCCGTTTCCAAGCTCCCGGAGCGGATGTTCCGGGGGCTCGAAAACGGCGACAAAGGGGCAGGAAATGAAAGAAAGAAAACAGGCGGCATCCAAGTCCAGGATTCTCACGGCAGCGCTCCTGGCGGCCTTTCTGGCCTTCCTGGCGGCCTTTCCGGCCCAGGCCTGGGACCGGAGCACGAGGGTCGTCACGATCCTCTCGTCCGGAACCCGGACGGCGGCAACGGCCCAATCCTCGTCTTTCGTGGTAGCGGCCTATGCCGAGGGGCAGATCTTCGTGGACGTCACGGCGGAGGCCGGCGTCTCGACGCTGGACATCACGATCCAGACGTCCCCCGATGACTCCACCTGGTACACCCACACGACGATGAGCCAGATCACGGCCACGGGCCAGGTCCGCCAGGCGATCACGAATTTCGGGAAGTACATCCGGGTCAGCTACACCGTCGGCGGGACGAGCATGACTTTCTCAATCACCGGAGTGTTCAAGAACTGATGACCAGGCAGGACTACATCGTCGCGATCGGAAAGCTTGTCGGCGGGGAGCATCCCCTGGGCGAGCCCGAGAAGCTCCTCGCCATCGGGATGGCCGTCAAGACCCACTCCCGGCACCGGCCCAGGGTCATCGTCGAGGATGAATCGGGAGACGGCGGGTTCGATTATGCGATGACCCTCCTCGCTTCCTGGACGGAAGGGTTCTCCAAGATAAAACAGGTCGAATACCCCGTCGATGACACCGATGAAACGGCGGACATCCTCCAGGACGACGCGTGGACCATTTACGAAAAGCCTTCGGGAAAGTCTCTGCGGTTCCTCGAGGATAAGCCTGCCGCAACGGAGTCGTTCCGGGTGACGTACACGGCGCTCCACACGTGCGCCGACGATGATTCGACGATCGAATCCCTCGACGACGAAGCCGTCCAGGCCCTGTCCGCCGCGTATTTCTGCGAGATGCTGGCTACGTACTACGCCCAGAACCAGGGGAGCACCATCAATGCCGACTCCGTGGACCACACCTCGAAGGCCCGGGACTATTCCGCCAGGGCCAAGTCCTACCGGAAAATGTATTTCGACCACCTGGGCGTCGAGGAGGGGAAGACCCTGGCCGCCTCGGTGACGCGGGACCAGGACAAGGCGGCCAGCTGGGGAAGCGACAAGCTGACCCACAAGAAGAGGTACCGATGATCGGTGCAAGAATCATCGCAAACCTGTCCGGACTTGACTCCCTTATGAAACGGTTCCCGGAGGTGTCCCGGGAAGTAAGGGAATCGAAGATCTCGGAGGCGCTGCTCCTCCTCGAGGGGCGGGTCAAGGAGAAAACGCCCCAGGGCGCCGGGCCCATCCATCTGAGGGACACGATATTCCCGAAGGTCCAGGTCACGGGCGACCAGGTCACGGGCATCCTGGGGACGCCACAGGAACACGGGGAGCCCGTTGAATACGGCACGAAGCCCCATTTCCCGCCGACGGAGCCGATCAGGTACTGGGTCCGGAAGGTTCTGGGCCTTCAGGGCAAAGAAGCCCGGACGGCGGCTTTCCTGATCGCCCGGGCCATATCGAGGCGCGGCACGAAGGGGGCGGCGATGTTCGAGAAGGGATTCAAGGAGAACGAGGGCCAGGTGATGAGGCTCCTCGAGGGCATTGCCGGCGAGATCGTCCGGAGGGTGTCATGAGCCTTCCGGAGATTCGGGAGCGGATCCGGGTGGCCCTTGCGGGCGTTTCCGGCATGGGGAGAATTCATGACTACGAGCGGTTCGCGGCAGACTGGCCGAAGTATCTGGGCCTTTTCAAGGACTCGGAAGACCGGATCAACGGCTGCATGTTTCATCGGACCGCCTCGGGCAAGCGGCAGGCGACCCTGGGGGAGAAGGAAAAGTTCCATGTGATCACATTCCGGTTCTTCCGGGGCCTGCAGGACGACCAGGCCACAGGCGTCGATTTCGACGATTTCATCGACGACGTCGGATCCGCTTTCGACGACGATCCGTCCCTTGGGGGGGCGTGCCTCACCATAGACCCAGACTGGGGGCCCATGTCAGGCCTGACGGGGCTCCAGGTGGATGCGATCGAGAACCGACGTTTCGGAACCGTGCTCTGTCACTATGCCGAATGCCGGCTTTGTGTCATCGAAACCGTTTAGGAGGAATAACATGAAACAGTACCGACTCAAGAAAGGACAGGAATCCTTCCAGGTCGTCGACGGGCCCCTGGCCGGCCGGAAATACCTGAAGGGCCAGGTCTATGGGGAAATCCCGCCGGGCGAAAAAGGGAGGTTCGAAGAGGTCCGGCCAAAGCCATTTTCTTCGGAACCGGCTCCCGGCCCAGAACCCTCGCCGGCCGGAAAAGGCAAAAGCGAGAAGAAGGAGGAATAAATCATGACCAGATCTTATCAGGCCACCCACAACCTGATCGCCGTGTCGGCGGCCGCGATGGAGACCGCCATCAACACGGAGCAGACCCTGGATGTGTGCATGCTGGCGGCCCTGACGGACGCCATCAACCTCGAACGCCGGCGGCAGGCGAACGATGACGAGGCGACGGGGTACGAGGAAGCCGATTCCATCTATGACCTGGGCGCCCTGGCGGGCGGGCCCCTGTCGTTTCCGAAGGGGCAGCCCCAGCATTTCGCCTTTCTCATGGCTTATGCCCTGGGATCCGTCTCGACGGCGGCGGCAGGCACCGGGTGGGAGCATACCATCACGCCGATCAGCGGGGACCTTGACGCCGATCGTTCAATCCCGTCGTTCACCCTCGGTCAGAGATTCGGCTCGACGGTGCTCAAGCGGCGTTACGCCTCCATGTTCGTCGATTCCTTCGTGGCCGGGTTTTCGAAGGACGACTGGTGCAAAATCAGCGCGACCTTGAAGGGCACCGGCCTGGTGACGAACAACGTCGAGGAGGAATCCATAACGGCGGCCCCGGATGCCGCGTCCCTGACCCTCGCGGCCAACGGCGTTGAGGGCAGCACGGCTGCCGAGCGGCTCCAGAACGTCCAGCGGATCCGCGTGGAACTCACGTCCGGCGTCTGGACGGAGGTATCCTACTCGGTTGTTTCCGCCGCGACGCCGGCGGTGATCACCATATCCCCCCCCTCGGGCGCCGGGCCCAATGTGACCTACAAGGTCCTCTACATTCCCACGGAGGCCGCCTGGTGCACGTTCCCGGCCCGGGTCGTGGAGACGCCGCTTCGGGTCTCCGAGATGACGGTGAAGCTCGGCGGGAAATGGAGCGGGGCGGCCTTCGCAGGAGGCCGGGAGCTGACGTCGGAGATCAAATCCATCGAGTGGAACTTCGCCAACAACCTGGCCGTGGAATTCGTGCCCGGCGGAGGCGGAGCTTACGCATCCAGGGCCCTCCGGTCGGGCCGCGTGCAGACGCTCAAGCTGAACAGGGAGTTCCGGGAATACATCCTCCAGCAGCACATGGACGACAACGATGAATTCGGGGTCTACATCCTGGCAGAGGGCGCCATATACGACACGCCCCATAAGTATCAGGTTGAACTGATCTTCCCGGCCTGCGGCATCCTGAATTCCCCGATCTCCGTGGACGGAAAGCGCCTGGCTGAGGCCGGAGACCTGCGCGTGCTCGAGGATGCCACGTACGGATCCGTCATCGCGAAGGTGAAGAACCTGCAGGCGGCGTATGCCGGATAAGACAGGTCCGAACCGGGCATAAGCGCCACGACGGACGCCCCCCGGCGGGTTTACCTCCCCCGCCGGGGATTTAAAAAACAGAACGGAAAAGGAGACTACCATGCCCTTTCTTCTCAGCGAAAAACCCTGCGAAGTGACATTCACCGACAAAATAGCGAATTGCAGCATCACCCTTTTTTACAAGCTGCCCAGCACGGAGGAGCGGACCGCCTACTCCAGTGAACTGATCGTCCGCAAAAAGCGAAAGGTGGAATCGAAGATCGGCCCGACCCGGCTGAAATACGGGCTCAAGGTCCTGACGGGCTTCAAGGAGGGGGATTTTGCGACGGACCGCGGGCCTATATCGTCTGATCCGGGCTCATCCCGATATGACGCCAACTGGAAGGCCCTGGTGACGAAATACGCCTCCCACCTCATCATGGCTCTGGGAGCCCACGTCTTCGAGTCGGCGGACGAGGAGGAGCCTGATGAAACTGAGCCCGACGACGGCGACGGCCAGGGGGAGGTCTTGGCCGATGAATGCCCTTTGTCCGGGATCTCGACGTCCTGACAAACGCCTGCACCGAAGCTGAGAGACGGAAGTGCGAGGCTGAATTCGGAGACAACCTGGAGTGGACCTGTGAACGCTGTCCCAAAAAACGGCCGGAGGACATTCATCCCTACACGATGAAGATCCTCCGGCTGCGGCGTCTGATCAGGGCCGGGTATCCCTTTCAGGCCAACGATTTGACCGTCGAAGAGTGGGAAGACCTGGCCACGGCGAATGAAATGATCGAAAAGGCGTCATGGCAAACAAGAACACCATAGAGATCACGCTCTCCGTCGACGACAAGGGAAGCGTGACTGTTCGGCAGTTCGGGGAAGGGACGAAAAAGGCGTTCCAGGATACGGAGAAGTCCGCCGAGGACCTGTCCAAAAGCACGTCTTCCCTTTTCAGCACGATGAAGAGCCACTGGGTCGCCCTTTCCGTGGCGGGCCTTGCCGCCGTCTACGGCATCACAAAAGCCATCGGTGCGGTCATATCCGCCACCCGTGAGTGGGTCGGCCTGGCGAACGTGCAAGAAGCGGCTGAAAAGAGGCTGGAGGCCGTCATCAGGGCCACGGGGGGGGCCGCAGGCTATACCATAGGCCAGCTAAAGGAAATGGCCTCCCAGATGCAGTCCGTTACCACCGTCGGCGATGAAGTCATCCTGTCCGGGATGTCCATCCTGAGCACCTTCCGGAACATCAAGGGGGACGTGTTCAAGGACGCCTCGATGGCGGCCCTGGATATGGTCACGGTCATGCGCCAGGGCAAGGTGACCGCCGAGGCCCTCGACAGCCAGATGATCCAGCTCGGGAAAGCGTTGAACGACCCCGTCGAGGGTCTGGCTGCGTTGTCCCGGGTCGGCGTCCAGTTCACGGCCGAGCAGGAGGCGACGATCAAGGGCCTCGTGGAGACCGGGGACGTCATGGGCGCCCAGCGGGTCATCCTCGAAGAACTGAAAAACGAATTCGGCGGAACGGCGGCCATGATGGCCGACACTTTCGCAGGGGCTGGCAGCCAGGCGCGGAACGCCCTGGGCGATCTCAAGGAGGAACTCGGCTTCATCATCACGAAAAACTCCTTCTTTATCGAGATCCAGAAGCTTGCAACCCGGACCTTCACCGAATGGGGCCAGAAAGTCAAGGACAACAGGGAGTATCTCATTTCGCTGGCGAAAGACGGCGTCCTCTGGCTGGTGGAATGCTTGGTAAAAGCCCTGGACACCATCCGGTTTTTCCACAATGCCTGGCTCGGTATCAAGCTCGTCGGCCACGGGGCGATCCACGCGATAGCCGTCGCCCTCGACGAGCTCCTGCGGGGGATGCGGGCCCTTGGCAGTCCTCTCGATTACATCTTTAAGGGACTGGTAAAGATCGGCGCCGTCGAAACCAACCCCTTCGACAAGCTCGAGGAGGCCTTGGGGCAGTTCCGGCTGTCGAGCGGGGACCTGGTCGACGACACCTGGCGGGACATCGAGGAGACGAACCGGGCCTACGATACGGTTATAGATAAAATCAGAGGATGGGAGGGCCAGATCCGCGCCATTCCCGCGGCGCATGTCGACGCCGCTGAATCTGTCAAAAAGACAATGAAAACCACGGCGGCGGAAATCCAAAAAACAGCGAATGACATGTCGGAAGACGTCCACCTGTCCATCCGGGAGACAGTGATCGCCGAGAAGGAATTCATCGCTTCCCTCGCCATCAACCAGGCGAAGGAGGTCGCAAAGACCGTCAAGGAAACCGAGCGGGAGCTCACCGGCCTGGAAGAATACTGGCAGCACACCTATGACAACATCCACGACGCCACGGCGGATTTCTTTTACGATATCCTTCGGAACGCCAAGCTCTCGTTCGATTCGATCAAGGACTGGTTCGTGCGGCTCATCGCCGAGATGCTGGCCACGGCGGCGGCAAACCCCATTAAAATCGCCATCGGCTCCGTCATGGGAGTGGGGGCTGGAGGAACGGCCCTGGCCGGGACCGGCGGCGGGGGAGTGGACAGCCTGTTCGACCTCTCGGGGGTCTCCAAGCTCATCTCCGGCCTCGGGGCTGCCGGATGGGGGCTGACCATACCCGGCGCCGGCGTTGGAGGGCCGATGGGCATGGCGAGCGGCCTCGGGACAGCCGGGACCTTGGGGGCGATCAACTGGGCGAATGTGGCCGGGTACCTGGGCCTCGCTTACGAAGCGTTTAACCTGTTCAAGTCCATCGGCGAGGGGGAATACATGACATCCGGCGGAATCGCCATCGGTGCGGGAATCGGCGCATTCCTGGGCGGCGGGCCTGTCGGGGCCGCCCTCGGGGCCGGCGTGGGCGATCTCGTCGGCGGCATCCTCGATTCAATCTTCGGCCTCGGCAAGGACGAGCCCGAGTTCACCCTTTCGGAACACAACCCCCGCTACGGGCAGGATCAGGCCCGGTGGATCAAGGGCCGGGGGGTCGGCACGGGATACTGGCCGGAGTTCTCATCCGATTGGGAAGCGCAACCGACCGTCGCCTATACCGCTATTGCCCAAGCCTACGCCAAGGGCCGTAAGGAGATTGCCGAGAATTTCAACGAATCCATGAACACCTTCATGGAGGCCCTGCCGAGTGAATATCTGACTGTCGTCGAGGACGCCCTGGCCGGGATGGATTTCACCTGGAACGCCCCCGGTTATCGGTATGAGTTTGCGAACGCCCAGGAAGTCATTGAAAACCTCCTTCTCAACTACGCCGATTTCCTGGCCGGCAAATTCGATGAGATCGTGAACGTGGTCGGTGCCGCCTACTTTGAGCAGGACATCTCCGGGTCGGATCTTTTCGGTAAACTCACCGCCGGGAAGCAGGGTCAGGTGAAGAACCTTCTCTCTGGGGGCGACCTGACGGGGGAGCAGTTCCAGTCCTTCCTTGAAGAGTGGCAGGCCCTCGCCACCGTAATGGCCGGATTCGAGGCCCTCCTCGCCCCCACGATTGCGAAGATGACCACTTACGAACAGGTCACGAAGGCCGTGGGGGATCAGTTCGACGCCTACATCGACACCCTTGAGCGGGCCGGGGTGGAGGTGTCGAAGCTCGGTGACTTGGAGCAGATGAGGGCCGATGTCATCGCCCGGGAGGTTACCGCCCTCCAGGATTCCTTCTGGACCGACTTCACGGAGGAGATGAAACTCGCCTACTCCGGCATGACCGACTACGAGAAGAAGGTCTATCAAATCACTCAGCGGTTCGCCGAATACATCGCCCAGGCCGAAGACCTTGGAATGTCGGAAGACCGCCTTGCCGAGATCCGGGAATGGGAAAAGATGGCCCTGGACAGCCTGACGGAATCGGCGGATGAGGCCGTCGAAGCCGTTGACAACCTGTCTGATCGCCTCCGGCAGATGGAACAGCTTTCCAACGCCATGTCCCTCATGGCCGGGGGCGGGGGGAATACCCGCATGGAGCAGATCTCCGCCCGGTATGATTGGAGGAGCTATGGCGGCAAGTACGACCTGGGCGGGGGGCTCTACAACTGGGATAACATCATCAATGAAATCCTCTCCATGAACCTGAGCCTCGAGGGGGCTGAGAACGTCGCCGCAGCCCTCGGGATCACCCTTGACCAGCTCCTTTCGGATTTCGATTACATCGCGGATCAGTTCACACAGATGAAGGCCGCCGCCGCCAGCCTGAAAACCTCCCTCGAGGACCGTTACATGCAGGCCACCATGAGCGGGGAGGACTACGCGAAATGGAAGGCCGGGGCAGAATATAGCGCCACCCTCTCGCAGCTCGATGATCTCCGTAGGCAGGGGATCATCAGCTTGTCCGAGCGCAACACCATGCGACAGCAGGCGTGGGCCGTCTATCAGGCTGACATCGAGGCGGCGACGGACGCCGCGAAAGATCAGTTCAGGGGCCTCATCGATGCCGCCTATGATGCCTGGAAGGGGTTGGCCGATTCCATCGGAGACTCCATTCTCAGGCTTCAGACCTCATCCGACAATCCCGCCGATGTGATGGAACGGCTCGGGGTGCAGGCCCAGGCCATCCGTGACTACACCGGAGGGATGAACCTCCAGGCTTATCTTGGCACCCTCGGCACCGACGAGGACCGCCGGAGCGCCATCAAGGACATGATGGACCTCTACGGGGGGTATCTCAATATCGCCCAGGAAGCCTATCAGCGGCCCTCTCAGGAATACCAGGCCATCTATCAGGAAGTGCTTGCCGCCTACCAAATGATGGAGGGGATTGCCGAAGGCTATATGAGTGAGTTCGATGTGCAGACCGAACAGCTCGAGGTATTGAAGCAGATCGCCATTAACACGGGGCTTTATGGCTCCTATGACACCGGGACGGAATATGTCCCCAGGACCGGCCCCTATCTCCTGCACCAGGGGGAGAAGGTTGTCAAGGCGGGAGAATCCAGCGGCAATGTGTATTTCGGGGACATCGTCATCCAGGGCGTCTCCAATGGCGATGAGGCCGTCAAGAAGTTCCAGGACTATCTCCGGTCTCCCGTGGGCCGCAGGGAGATATTTCAGGCGGCAAGGGGTAGATAATGGGGAACATCATCATCACGAACGCCATTGAGACCGTTGCGAATTCGGGAATCACGGCCCGGTCGGAGGCCACCGGATACCCGAAGATCAATTGCATGATTCACACCAACCTTGGCAGGCGGTTTCAGGCCGATGACAATAACACGAATGACTATCTACTGAAATTCAATTTCGGGGCGGCTCAGTCTCTCGCCGCCATCGCTCTGTTCGATTGCAACTTCAACAAAGTACAGATCCAGGGCCACGGGTCGGATGCATGGGGGTCACCGGATTATGCCGGATCGTCCCTGACGGTATCTCAAAACGCATGGACAGGACGGTATAATATCTTTATTCCCCTGACGGCGTTCAATTATCAATATCTCAGGGTGTTCATCCCCACGGGAACAGCGGAGGTCGTGACCAGCCTGTCTAAATGGCAGGTTTCGAGTGTCGTCCCTCTCTCCACCGCCACGGCCCTCACGACCAATATGTCCTATGGATACGAGAGGACCGTGGAGCAGTTCGAGAAGGTGAACCGACTGGCCGGGGGCGGGTTTGATTCCTTCCGGTATTCGGACATTCTCCAATGGCGAGGTCGGTTGATATTCTCTCATCGGGGAGTATCCGAGGAAACGGAACTCCTGACCATGAACCGGTATGCCATAAACGCCCCCATTGTTTTTTATGAAAACGGGTCAAGCACTGCCCTCTGTTACCTCTGCCACAGGGCCGGATATTATTCGGGGTCCTGGCTGTATGCGAACCTCGTGAAGGGGAACACGATAGCCCTTGAGGAGTATGTGTAAATGATCACCGTTGATGATGGCCCCGTTCCCGGACTGATCGACGACGACGGCCCCGTGTCGGCTGACTCGGACCATGTGCGGGAGTGGGATACCGATAAGCAGGCCGCATATTCGGCCCGACTGACGGAGCCCCAAGTCTGGATTGAGTTTCACTTCACCACGGCGGGGGTGCTGTGCTACGGGACGGTGGATCATGTCTCGAATACGACCCTCCGGCATTACAGACCCGCCTTGATGAATGTGCCTGAAATCCTCTCGCAGCTGGCCGATCAATACTATGGAGTAGAGCAGGGCGGAAGCATCACCCTGACGCTCTCCGACATCGACAACGGAGAGGATTCCACGTGGGCTGAAATCACGGCGGCAGAGGAAATTCGGGGGCAGGCGGTCAATGTCTACTCGTTCAACGAGGATGACGGGGCCACATTCGAATTCCGGGGAGAGGTGAAATCATACAAGTTCCAGCCCGGAGTCTGCGTCATTGAAATCCAGTACCGCAATGAAGACATCCTCCAGACCATAGTCCCCCAGCATGTGGTCACCACGGATTTGTTCGACGAAACGGCGATAAGTCTGGGTGAATCCGTCCCTATATGCCTTGGCAGATGCCGCGATGTTCCGCTCCGGAACATCCAGAACGACCTCACAAACGACGAATATGACTACCTGATAGGGTATGGAACCATTGATTCAGTATGGTCTACCCCGGCATCAAATATGGGCGTCAAGCGAAACGGTGTGCTCGTTGATTCCTCGGAATACACCTTTTATGACGGGTCACAGGTCACGCCGTATTCGGGATATGCGTTTCTCCGGTTCACAACCGAGCAGAAAGATTTCAGCGGCGGCTTCCACGAGTTGACCGCCGACGTGTACGGCATGGAGCTTGGCCAGGGCCAGGTATGCCGGAACCCGATCCGGCAGATCCGGTATCTGCTGAACGACTCCACCTATGGCCTGAATGAGTCCATCAACTCTGATTCCTTCGATGATGCGGCCACCGCCATTGATGGGATAACGAACATTTATTCTGACGGCTCAATCGTTAACCAGAGGGCTATCCGGGATTATATCGATAAGCTCCTCGCTATCTGCCGGGCCAGGCTCTGGAAAAACAACGAGGGCGAGTGGTGCATCCACGTGGACCGCAACGAGGGGGTGTCCGGTGTCTATACGGACGGGGTGGACTGCGAGGTGATGGAACTATCGGCTCCCTCATCGACGGAATCAATCAAAAGCCTGATATGCCGCTATGCCCATGACCGGACCAACGACGATAGGCCATATTACGAGATGACCCTGGCCGTCAATTCAGGGTTCGGCTCCGACAAGGTGCTGGATGATGAAATGATGTTCGTCCTCGAAACAGCGACGGCGAAGAAGGCCATGTCATACATTCGGAACAGGCACGTCTGGGATGATTCCGGGACCGTCCGTCCCCGCGAGAGGATACAGGTTAAGATCGGGGTGGAGGGAAAGCACCTGGACAAGGATATGATCATTACGATCACTTCCACCCTGTTCGGCCTGTCGTCTGTCAATTTCAAGATCACAGGGATCAGGAAAACCGCCGGCGAGTATGTCGTGGACGGATACCGTCATGATTCGAACGTCTATGCGGACGCCACGATATCGAGCCCCACGACCGTAGCCCAGACATCATCCTCGTATGGCATCGTGGTCGGTGAGCCCTGGTTTACGGTATCGCCTACCTACGGTGTCGGAAAATATCAGACCATACAGGCGGCCCTTAACGATCTGCCAACGGCCGGCGGACGGATAGCCCTGCTCAAGGGGAATCATGTCCAGACGGATGTCATCACCGTACCGGACAAGGATGTCTATATTGAGGGGGAGAATCTCGATCAGGTCGTAGTGAAGAACAAGGCGGGAAGTCACCTGTGGGTTATGACCGACCTGACCAAGAAATTCGAGTTCCAGCGATTCAAGATAGCATCACAGAACTCAGGCTCCTACAGTCGGATGTTTTCAATCACCGGGACTGGCGCGGCGAACAATACCGCCGAGATCCTGATTCGGAACATCCACTTTTCCCTCATTGACCTGAACACTTACGCGTCTGCCTACAACGATGGCGATTTCGGGGTCTACGCCGCCACGGGGCAGGGGTATATCCGCATCTCTGACAACTGCTATTTCAACAACGCTCCTACGCAGGTTTACATGAATGGTTACAGCGGGACGGCTGGCCGCCGCGTTCTCGATATCCTGAACTGCAAATTCAACAACCCGACCTATTCCGGGGTCCTGGTAGACGGCGGAACGGAATGGTGCATCACGGGCTGCCGCATAGAGGATTTTTGGCAGAACGGGGTTGATGGAATAAACACGCCGGGCCGCGCCTTCGTGGTTGCGAATTCCTTCATCGGGAGGAACGACTCATTGGACGGCGACTGACAGGGCGCCGTTTGGCTCCGGGGGAGCCGGTCAATCGCAACGGGAAACATCATATACATGGCGAACACGAGGACGGGGGGGTGTACTGTCGTCGGGGTCGAGTGCTTGACGGGATACGTGAAGGCCGACACTAACCAAATCACCATTATAAACTCCACGGGGGACATAGTCCCGTATGGCATCCTTAATACGGCAGGAGACAGCGGATCAATCTCATCAAATACCATAGACATCGATGTGGACGACACGGATTACAATCATTACGGGATCTATACCAGCGGCGGCTACGGGTCGATAAACGGTAACGTCATCGATATGTATAACAATGATGCCAAGGATTTAGGGATATACCTGGCCGGGGGGTACTGCACGGGGCGGGCGAACATGACCTATCGATGCGGCACCGGGATCACCGACGCCGGGGCGTCGAATGATGTCCTGGGATTGGACGGATAAATGAACCTAATCGTAAAGGACAAGAGGGGCAATGTGATCCACTTTCTGCGGGATGCCGAACGAAGCGGAAACAATTATCGAGGGACAAACGGAAGGCTCTTTGGGCTCAAGCCGGACGCGCATGTGTTCGTTTGGACGGAGGACGAAATGGGGGCGAGCGAGACCGTGAAGCGCCTCAAGAGGGGGCGGTCCATTGTGGTTCGGTCATTCGCGGGACGGCCCGTTAAGGAATCACCAGAACCCCTATCCAAGACCGCGATGCTCAAGGATCGAATCGGCAAGGCGAAAAGCGTCGAGGAAATCAAATCACTTTTGATTGACATAGTCGGGAGGCTGTAATGGCGTCGAAATACTGGCATAGGACGAGCCTGACGGGTGGAATCGATGGTTCTCTGGATAATATAGACGGGGCCCTACTGTCGAATGCAGACAAGGCTTATGTCGCCACGGCCACAGCCTTCTATGTGTACAACCTGAATGCGACTTCCGGGGCCGCCGAAAGCTCCCCCGCGATAATATCCCCTGATAGAAATGCGGGAAATAAGCGCTGGGAACTGGTCCAGTCGTTTGCATCAAAGACGATGGCCGCCATCTCCAAGACCATTGGAGCGACCGGTGATTATGCCACCTTGACAGATGCCATCGATGCCATTCCTGATTTCCTGGCGCATAATGTGACCCTGACCATTCAGGCGGGAACCACGTTATCAGGGGCCGCGACGATAAAAAACAAACATGCTACAACAAACGCAACCCTTAGTATCGTCGCTGAAAAATATTATCCGACAGGAGGTACTACTTCCACAGCGCTGCCAACCGCCGATTCCGCTACCGCCACGACCCTGGTGGATGCGGAACTGGCCACCGCCGCTCTGGGTGACGATTATTTCAACGGGTGCTGGGTTTTTATTGTCGACGGAACGGGAACGGACAATGGATTCGTCGCTATCACCGATTATATAGATGCTACCGGGACGGTGACCGTCGCATCCTGGCCGGGGACACAGCCTGATAATACATCCCGTTACATGATAGTGGGCGCTCTCATTGACGCGAACCCGTTGACGGTGCAATACTGTACCGTGCCCGTGAACATTTACGGGATAGGCCAGCAATCACATACATCCGCGGGGTTTAATATAAATGGATGTTCCTCGATGACGTATAAATGTAGCGGGGCTTATGGGAACTCCGCCAGCGGCATATTAATCACCTCCACCATCAACTCTACAATGATGCATTGTGGATGGGTGAACAATAATTCAGGCAGCGGAGTAAATGACGGGGGGGTCCAAGGAAATGCAGCAATGACATTCACTATATACCAATGCGGGATATCAGACAACAATGTGCAAGGGATAAAGATCCGGGGAGTATCAGCGCCCTATATCTCTAATAACTATGGGGACAATAATGGAACGTGGGGAACGAGTACAAATACCTCCGCTACATCTACGTTTAATGGAACAGAATGTTCCGGGTCGTCCGGCGATCATACGCCATAGATAGGGAGGATGAGAGATGGTTGTAATGTCCAAGGAAATAACGAAGCGGAAACCCGTCCAGCTCATCAACTCTGAGCTGGACGGGGATCAGATCATCTGTAACCTCAGGGCCTTCTGGGATGAGGAACCGATTGACGAGAAGGAAACCATCGACATTGGCCCATCAGATGCTTCGATGACGATAGAGCAACATTACAAGTATCAATACAAGACCTTGGACTTTCAGTATGCGATCCCCGTAGTGCCAGATATTAGGGCCTACTTGAAGGCGCACCTTGCAGATATCCGGGCCTATGTCCAGGTCCAGGTGACGGCGGATAACTGTCTCGTCAAGAAGATACCGCAGACCATACTGGATGAGTGGAAGGCGGCATCAACGGTGCCGGAACTGAAGGCGGTTCTACAAAAGATATTGAGGAAAATACTATAAACAGAGGATCATTAAAATAAATATCTAATACTTCATAGCTGTGAAAAGGTCATAATCCTGACAGCGTAAAATGCTGACAGGATTGTTGCACCCTTTTGATGACATCCTTTTAAATTCTGATTTAGTGTGCAAAAATTCTGATTTAGTGTGCAAGTTTACACTAACCATCTAAAACTTCCCGAACCTTCCGTGAGAGATATTTCAGTTGAAAGGGTTTCTGAAGGAACCCGTTGCAGCCCCGGCTAATGATTGCTTGGGCTTCTCCGTCGATGCTATAACCGCTGGAAAGAAGTACCAGGATGTCAGAATTGATTTCTTTAAGGCGATCATAAGTCTCGCTTCCCGATATCCCCGGCATGATCATGTCCAGTATCACCAGGGCAATCTCTGTTCTCTTTTCCATGTAAACGGCAATCGCCTCCTGACCGTTCCCGGCCTCATAAACCCGGTATCCCAGGGATTCCAGCATCTCCCTGGTGACCGCAACCACAATTTTTTCATCATCCACCACCAGGATCGTCTCCGTGCCCCTTGAGATTGTCTCGGTTACCGTCTTTTTCTGCACCACTTCCTTTTCCGAAGCGGGAAAAAAGATGCTGAACGTCGTCCCATGACCAGGCTCGCTATCCACATTGATCGTGCCCTTGTGACCTTTGATAATCCCATAGACCGTAGCCAATCCCAGTCCGGTTCCTCTTCCCATTTTCTTCGTTGTGAAAAAGGGGTCGAAGACCCGCTCCCTTGTTTGTGCGTCCATCCCTATGCCGGTATCGGTGACCGTTATTCTCACATATTTCCCCGGATTGATGGCATTGGAGATAGCCTGCTCATCATCCAGAAGAACATTCTTCGTCTCCAGATAAATCTCCCCACCATCGGGCATAGCCTGCCAGGCGTTCACATATAGATTCATGAATACCTGCTCCATCTGTCCCTGGTCAACCTCTACCGGCCAGAGAGTTTTTGCGTGTTTCTGATGGATGGCGATCTCCTTTTTTGTTCTTCCGAACATGGAGGAGGTCTTCTGAATGATGTCGTTCATGTCGGTGGGCTTCACCTCATATCTCCCCCCCCTGGCAAAACCCAACAACTGTTTAGTTAAATACGACCCGCTCTGTACCTGTTCCTCTATCCGCTTGATCCTCTCATAATGGGGATGGGAGGGATCAAGATCCAGAAGTGTCAAAGAAGCGTACCCCTGAATCCCCATGAGCAGATTGTTGAAATCGTGCGCAATGCCCCCCGCCAGTGTACCGATGGATTCCAGCTTCTGCGCGCGGGCGAGATGGGCCTGGAGCTTCTCGCGCTCCTCCTCCGCATGTTTGCGGTATGTGATGTCGGTCAGAGTAGCTGCCAAGTTTCGAATTCGTCCCTGTTCGTCACGAATCACAAAGTAGTTCTCCTCAGTGGGCACGTTGCGGCCATCAACAGTCTGAAGTTCGAGTTCGCCCTGCCAATACCCCACGCTCATCAACGAAGGCAGGACTTCCTCCTGAAGTTTTTGTGTCATCGATGGTGAGTAATACGCAGTCGGGAAATGCTTTCCCAAACAATCTTTGGCGGTTTTCTCCCCAAGCATGCGAGCCAGAGTAGCGTTGGCAAAGGTTATACGTCCGTCAAGGTCAGCCATCCCCATGCCGTACTGACTGGCATCTGCAAACCCTGAGAAACGAGCCAGTGCGTCGAACCGTGCCTCCTCCGCCCGCTTGCGCTCGGTGATATCCGCAATAAAACTCAGGTTCGCCGGTGCACCTTCCCACTCGATCACCTGGGAATTGATGGTGAGCCACTTCACCGCCCCTTCAGAATCAATGATCCTGAAATCGTAGCCTGTTTCCACGGGTTCTCCACGCATCCTCCTGAGGTGATGGTCAACGACCATTGCCTGATCATCGGGATGGATGAAGTTGATAAAGGGTTCCGATGTGATCTTTTCCAGGGGATACCCCAGAATACGCTCCAGAGCCGGGTTAACGAACTGAAGTGTTTCACCGCGGGTAACCAGTATTCCTTCCATCGCACTTTCAAACAAATGGCGATATTTCTCCTCGCTCTTTTTCAGCGCTTCCTCGGTCTGTTTCAGCTCGGTGATGTCTGAGGCAAGACAGAGACTCGCCAATTTTCCCCCCCATGATATCAGGGCAACGCTCATGTCAGCCCACCGGGTGTTTCCCCACGCGTCTATGAAACGGAATCTATACCGGGATGGGACATCTTTGCCCTCCAATCTCTGAATGTATCGATCGAAAACCATTTGCCGATCGTCGGGATGAACCAAATCGTTGAAAGGCATGTTGATTAAATACGCAAGATCATATCCGGCAATATCGGAGAAGTTTTTGTTGCAGAATTTGATTATGCCATCTTGTGCAATGAAGATAGCCTCTCCGGCGGCTTCCACAAGAACACGGTACTTTTCTTCACTTTCCCGCAGCGCTTCCTCGGATCGCTTGCGGTCTGTTACGTCAAGGAAAAAGAAGAGGATGTAACGCTGTCCGTCCAAAGTGATCACTTCCCCGCCGGCAATGGTTTTGATCAACTCTCCGTTTTTCCTCCTCAACGTCAGTTCGACGTTCTCCAGGCGACCCTTTTCTGCGAGTTCAGCGACCACGCGCTGACGTTCCTCAGATGAAGTCCATATGTTCAACTCCACCGTTGTCTTACCAATGAGCTCCTTCCGTTCATATCCTGTTAGCCTGACATAGGCCTCATTGACATCCACACATTTCCCATTGGAAAAAAAGCTTAAAACAACTGCCGCGGGGTTCGCACGGAAGATGATTGAAAACAGCTGCTGCGACCGTCGTAAAGAATTCTCCGTCCGCCTGCTCTCCGCTACCATTGCTTCCAGTTCCCGAATACGCTCTTTTAAAGCGGCGTTTCCCGTGGACAGTTCCTGATGTGTCTTTGGCTGGTCGGGCATATATCTCCCATATCGTGTCGAAAGATATAGAAATGAAACAATCATGGATAGTTATTCAGGCATAAATGTACGAAATATTATCGGAGACCCATTGAGATGTCAAAATAATTCCGTCGTCCGACCGTTGCTTACCGTTAGAAAGGAAGTATGCTTCTGACATCCGGTGTTTATTGAGTTCAGGAAGGCGTCCGGTGTGGATGGATAACTGAAATCAGAAAAGACAACCTAAATCAACAAGTACTTGAAAAAAGAGAGGCGATCATTAGATCGCCCCTCGGTCAATGCGTTTTTACTCAGTTGCTCACGCCAGCATGCGATCAAAGCCCTGACAGAAAACTCTTATTCAGTCACTTCTGCCGCCCGAAAAGCTATACCTTCAAGAAATAGGGGATTGACATCACCGGACGGATATATGCCTAGGCGTACTTCACCATTGGCTGAAATGATTACACGAACGACCGAAGGATCCGTAGACTTGACAACATGCATTTCATCGTGGGCAGGGCGATACCCTTCCGGCAGAATAAAAATTACCCTGGGATCGCTCCATGTGAAAGAATTAAACGTTGTCTCGAAATCTACAACTCCCTCGAGTTAAGAGCCTGGAGCCTGGATGATCGTCAGCAATTCCTGTTGTAATGCATCGGGTTTACTTTTTGTTCGACGGGTCTTTGCCAGAACTGCTGCCTCTGTTCGTGGATGAGGCCGTATTTATTTTTCTCCCAGTTCCTCCCGGAGTTTCCGGATTTTCTCCTCCGTCGATTTCAGCTCTCGGTGCCAGTAGCGTTTCTTGGCGCTCTTTTCCGCCTTCTTTCCCTTTATCCTGTATTCTTTAGCCTGACTCTCGAGATCGTCGATCTTGCCTTCAATACGGGCACGTTTCGCCTGTTCTTCCGCCTTCTCGGTAACCAGGGCCTCTTCTTTCTTTCTTCTCTCCTCTTCCCGCTCCCCTTCGGAACCTCCCAGTCCCGGCTCCCTATCCCTGCCAGGGGAATCCTTCTTCACGCCAGGCGAGGCCTCGTTCCTCTCGACAAAGCCTTCCCCCTCTGCATCCGTGGCAGACTTATACGTTGTTACCTCGGCGTTCTCCACGCCGGGCGGAATATTGGTTATACGGATGACCCCCTCTTCGTCCGTCCACGTGTACACGGTGTCGGCAAAGGCCGCGGAAGCGGAAAACAAGACGAGAAAAAAGACGAGTGCCTTCATTGCCGTTCCCTTTCAAAATCCGAGTTTATTCTCTCTTGTGCCTTGAGCATTGCCCCGTGAAGGGGTATTTTTCGGCCTCATTACCGAAGCACACGGTCTTGACCCGGATCTGCCGACCCTGGGCATGAACTGATATTTATATTCCATTCGCTAAAAAAGTGTAAAAAATTGAATCACATCAAAAACCTCATGTCAAGGCTGTTCGGAACAGGCTGTTCAAAGGGGGTGTCGCTCATATTCGATTGACAAGGCAGGCACTGCATTGCCCCACGGTGCGATTGCCGGTAATGATGTCCATGCGACTGCTCAAAATGATATCCGTGATTGTACCGAAAAAATCCATTTCGCCATCGCGCTCCGCCACTGCCGGCGCCGCGCTGCCCGGCTCCGGTACGGCCGCCTGCCTGATGCCCTCCGGCACGCCGGGATCGACGATCAACCTGGACCTGGTCCCTCATATGGTGGCCCCTGCTGGATGGACGGCAGGAAACGCCTTGTTCGGGTCCTGGAAGCAAAAAAAAGGATCTGTTCCTCTTGTTTTAACTGTCCAACGTGCTCAGGCGAACCCTCAGGTTGATTTTCCTGTTGTGGATGCCGAGTTTCTTCCGGATATTGGCCCGATGACAATCCACCGTCCTGGTGGAAAGATTCATGAGTTCGGCGATGGTTTTCGTGGAATGCCCCTGCCTGACCAGGTTGGATACCTGGATTTCCTGCGGCGTAAGGCGTTCATCCATTCTTTTCAATATATTAATGTAAGGAGACACGACGGTCTCGAGATTTTTCCCGATAACGTCGAGAAACATCCTCTGCCCGTCGTCCGGCAAAAGCAGTCGCAACTTCTCCACCTGGGGAATAACGAATTCCCGGACATTGCTTAGAACCGCTTCCTGAATCTCCCGGGTGTCCTTCTCCCGCTGGGCCAGGAGAACTCTGAGGGCGACGTTGGCCTCCTCCAGGTAACGGGTTTTCTGTCTCAGTTCCCGTTCCCTGTCCCGCAGTTCCGCCGTCCTCTGTTCCATAACTTTCTCCAGGTTGTCCTTGTAGGCCTCAAGTTCCTGCTCCACCCTCTTTCTCGCGGTGATGTCCTCGACCCTCCCCTCGTAAAATGCCGTCGTGCCGTCCGGGCCTTTTACAGCCCTGGTGTTGGCGGACACCCAGAAGACCGACCCTCCCTTTCGCCTGGCGGGAAACTCAAAATTCATTGCAAGGCCTTCTGTTTCCAAAAGGTCCAGGTGCCTGACCCGGTCCGCCGGGTCCGCGTAGAAATCTCTTACCGAACTGCTTACGTCCTCCAGCATCTCTTTCGCCGACCCGTAACCGGTCATCCTGGCGAGAGCGGCGTTGGCGCTTATGAACGTACCGTCCGATGTCGTCTGGAAGATTCCTTCCACGGCATGTTCGACGATGTTCCGGTAGCTCGCCTCACTTTCCACCAGGGCCTCCTCCGCCCGAACCTGCTCGGTAATGTCCCGATGCACGGAAACCACGCCGGTCACGATGCCGTCCCGGTCACGAATCGGCACCCCGCTGTTGTCCACCCACAAATAACGGCCGTCCCGGTGACGGACCCGGTATCGCGTGATCATTTTCTCGCCTTCCCGCATTCTTTGCACGACCCCGGAAAGCCTCTCCCGGTCATCCGGATGAACTTGTTCCATGCAGTCCCGGCCCACCAGTTCCTCGGGCCTGTATCCCGAGATGGGTTCGCAGGAAGGTGTCACAAACTGGACCCCCCCCCGGAGGTCGGTGACGGTGATCATGTCGTTCATGGACGCCAGGATGATGCTCAGCTTTTCCTCTTTTTCCCGAAGAGCCTCTTCTGTCTCCCTTCTCAGGGAGATATCCTCCAGGAGACCGTACACCCGGACAACCGCCCCATTCTCGTCCCGGTCGAAACGGTAACAGTCGCGGACCCATTTTTGCACTCCCCGGCGATCCAGGATCCGGTAGACCCGTTCACCGGCGGACGCCGCTCGAACGTCGCTCGTGAATTTCCCGAGGAGTACTTCCCGGTCCTGCGGGTGCATCATGTCGTGAAGGAGGGACGGCTCCCCTACGAGTTCATCCTCCGTGTACCCTGTCAGTTTCTCGACCCACCCGCCGACGATAAGTTCCCGGATGGGATATGCCGGCAGGTATGAATACGTGACGACGGGGAGGTTTTCCAGGAGGACGCGATACCTCTCCTGGCTTCTCCGCAGGGATTCCTCCACGGCCTTGCGCTCCGATATGTCTTTCACGATGCCCTCGAAGAAGGAAACGCGGCCCTCCCCGTCCCGGATGACGCGAACGCTGTTCAAAACCCACTTTCTCTTGCCGTCCCGGCATTTGATCTGTATTTCCATCTCCCCGTGGCCTTCCTCGAGGACCTTGCGGATCGATGCCTCCCTGTCCGCGGAATCCACGTAGACTTGTCTTCCGATATGGACGACCGATTCCATGAGTTCCCCCGGCGAATCGTAACCGATCATCCGGGCGAAAGCCTCGTTGGCCATGATGAAACGTCCTTCGGGGGTGCTTCGGTACACGCCTTCCTTTGTCCTTTCGACGATGTTTCGAAACGCCTCCTCCGCTTCCCGCTTCTTTTCCTGAAGCCGCACCTCGTCCGTCACGTCGAGCATGAGGCCGTCCCAGAGGATGTCGCCGTTCTTCAAACGGCGGGGTCGGGACGCTCCCCTGTACCAGGCGGTTTTTCCGTCGATGACAAGCCGGCCTTCCCAGCGCCAGTCCGCCAGTCCGCGGGCGGATTCCTCTATGCTGGAAAACATTCCGGGCAGGTCCTCGGGATGGACCAGATCAAAAATCCGGCCGGTTTCATCCATGACCTCCCGGGGATCCAGCCCCATGGCCCGAACGCTGTCACTGACAAAAGGACACCCGTAGGACCCGTCCTTTTTCCTGAGAAACTGATAGAGTATCCCCGGGACATTCTCGGCGATCCGGTTCAACTGTGTCAGCGTTTCGCGGCGCTCACCGCGGGCACCGGCGGGGAGGATACCGTTTTCCTGAACGGGCCTTTTGTTTCGGGACCCTCCGGGAGAACTCCCTTTCCGTGTACTCATAACCGTATTCCTTTCGGAGAAGAAACTTTTGAGGGGGAACTCTTCTTATCGGTAAAAATCGGAAAGAATTTCGCCCAGGGTGGGATGGGGCAGGACCCAGGCCCCCAGGTCTTTTTTCGCCATCCTTTTCGTGACGGGAAGCGACACCGCCCCGATCAGCTCAGCCGCCGACGCCCCGACCACCGTAACCCCGGCGAGACGATCCTCGTGAAACAGGACCTTGACGAACCCCGGCCCGAGAAGTTCCGTCCGGGCGGTCAGGTTTCCCCCGTATTCGACCCTTCGAACGGCGACGGACAGGCCCCGGCGCCGGGCTTCCCCCTCGGTGATCCCCACCCTTGCGAAGCCGGGGTGGGTGTAGACCACGACGGGCATATCCCCGTCACGATGGGGCGGGAAGGTCTCCCCGAAGAGCGTCGCCGCCAGGGCCCTGCCCTGGGCCATGGCCCGGTGGGCCAGGAGAAGCCCCCCGGTGACGTCCCCCACGGCATGGATGCCGGGAACGGAGGTTTCGAATTTCTCATCGGTGTGGATCCCCCGGTCGTCATGGGCGATGGAAAGCTTCTCCAGTTCCGCCTTCCGAAGGTTCGGCCTACGACCGGTGGCGAGAAGGACCAGGTCGCCTTCCAGGATGACGTGTCCGTTTCCCGCCGTCCCTGTCAGCCAAACCTCCCCCGGCATTTCTTCAATCCTGTCGACGCGGGCGGACGTGTGAAAGCGGATGCCTTTTTTCTTCAGTTCCCCTTCCAGGAAACGGGCGGCGTCGGGATCCTCCCCGGGCAGGATCTGGTCCAGAAGTTCGACCACGGTGACGGTCTTCCCGAGTTCGGCCAGAAACGTGGCGAACTCCAGCCCGATGGCCCCGCCGCCCACGACAACGGCTTTTTCCGGAAGTTCCTTCCGCGCCAGGAACCCCGATGACGTGACCACCCGGTCCGAGAGATCCCAGCCGGCCGGCCGGGACGACCGGGAGCCCCAGGCAATGACGATCCGTTCGCACGAGACGGTCTCCGTCCCGGCTCCGGGCCGTTCGATGGCCACTTCCCGCGGCGACTTCAGGGTCGCCTCCCCTTCCAGGACGTCGACACCGGCTTCCGCGAGGCTTTTTTTCGTTCCCAGGGCGGAAACCCGGACCATCTGCTCCATGTGTTTCCGCAGGGCCGGAAAATCGAACCGGGCCTCCACGAAGGAAATCCCAAGACGGCCGCATTTTTTCGTTTCGTCATACCGTTTGCTCCCGGCAAGCAGGGCCTTGGTGGGGATGCATCCCCGATGGGTGCAGGTTCCCCCCCACCCGGCCTTCTCGACGAGGGCCACCGACGCGCCCCGCCGGGCCGCCTCGACGGCGGCGGCGAAACCGCCGGGGCCGGAGCCGATGACCAGGAGGTCTCTCTTTTTCATGGGTCCTTCCTCACATCCCCGGCCATGTCGGCGGCCCGGTAGGAACTGCGCACCAGGGGACCGGCCTGCACGTGACGGAGTCCCTTCTCGAGGGCCCGGTCCCTGAGGCGGGCAAAAACGTCGGGATGGTAGTACTTCCGGACCGGCCAGTGCTTCCGGGAGGGCTGCTGGTACTGGCCGATGGTGAGCCTGTCGCATCCCGCTGCGGCGAGATCGCCGAAGAGGGTCTCCAGTTCGTCCTCCCGCTCTCCCAGGCCGACCATGATTCCCGATTTTGTCACCAGCCCGTACTTTTTTTTCATGGTTTCAAGAAGCTCCAGCGATCTCCGGTAATCGCCGCCGGGCCGCAACGAGGAAAAAAGGGATTCGACCACCTCAAGATTGTGGTTCACCACGTCGGGAACCGCCCGAGCGACGGTTTCCATGGCCCGGGGGCTTCCCTGAAAATCGGGAATGAGGACCTCCACGGGACGGGCGGGGTCCTGCCGGCGAAGGGACGCTATGGTTCGGGCGAAATGAGCGGCGCCGCCGTCTTCCAGGTCGTCCCTTGTCACCGAGGTGACGACCACGTAGCGCAGCCCGAGTTTCCGGGCCGCCGCCGCGACCCGGTCCGGTTCCGTCTCTTCCGGAGGGCGGGGATTGCCGTGCTTGACGTTGCAGTAACGACAGTTCCGGGAGCAGACGTCCCCCAGGAGAAGGAACGTGGCTGTTCCCGACTGGAAACATTCCGCCCGGTTGGGGCAGAGGGCTTCTTCGCAGACCGTGGAAAGGCCGGCCGTCCTGAGAAGCCTTCGAACATCCCGGTATGTTTCCTCACGGGGCAGCCGCACCTTCAGCCACGGAGGCTTCCGCATGGGGGACCGGGTCATGTTTCCTTCCGCCGGCGCCACGCCACATCGGGCTGACGGGCGGCCCGCACCTCGTCGAGACGCCCGACGGCCGTTACGTGGGGAGCCGATTTCACACGCCCGGGATCGTCCAGGGCCTCCCGGGCGATGGCGATCATGGCGTCACAGAAGGCGTCGAGGGTCTCCCTGCTTTCCGTTTCCGTGGGTTCGATCATCATCGCCTCCGGCACGATGAGAGGGAAATAGACCGTGGGGGGGTGAAAGCCGAAATCCATGAGACGCTTGGCCATGTCCGTCGTGTGGACGTCCCCTTCCCGGACCTGCCGCCGGCCGGAAAAAACGCACTCGTGCATGCACACCCGGTCGTAAGGCAGATCGAAGTGGGGTTTCAGTCTTTCCTTGACGTAATTGGCGTTCAGAACGGCGATTTCACTTGTCCGCCGAAGGCCGGCGGCGCCGAGGCTCCGGATGTAGGCGTAGGCCTTGACCATTACGTTGAAATTCCCGCAGAAGGCCCGGACCCGGCCGATGGAGTCGGGGAAGTCCTCGGAGAAACGGAAGCGCCCCCCCTTCCCGGTAACCCGCGGAACGGGCAGGAACGGGACGAGGGCCGCCGCCACGCCGACGGGACCGCTTCCCGGCCCCCCCGAGCCGTGGGGCGTGGAAAAGGTCTTGTGCAGGTTGAGCTGGATCACGTCAAAGCCCAGGTCACCGGGCCTCACCTTACCCAGGAAGGCGTTGGCGTTCGCCCCATCCCCGTAAAGGAGGGCGCCGCAGCGGTGGACCCGCTCCGCCACCTCCAATACGTTCCTCTCGAAAAGCCCCAGGGTGTTGGGGTTGGTGAGCATGAGTCCGGCCACGTCCTCTCCCAGAAGGGATTCGAGCCTCTCCAGATCCACGTTCCCGTCCCTGTCCGACGGGACGGTGACCACTTGAAACCCGCACAGGGCCCCCGACGCGGGGTTGGTGCCGTGGGCGCTGTCGGGGATGAGGATTTGCGTTCTCTTTTCCCCTTTTTTCTCGAAATACTTCCGGATCATCATGACGCCGGTGAGTTCGCCGTGGGCTCCCGCGGCAGGCTGGAGGGAGAAGGCGGCCATGCCGAACACCTCGCAGAGATACCGCTCCAGTTCGTGAAGCAGCCGCAGGTTCCCCTGACCAAACGACGGGGGGGCTCCGGGGTGAACGGCGGTGAAGCCCGGCAGGGCGGCCACGTCCTCGTGGATCTTGGGGTTGTACTTCATGGTGCACGACCCGAGGGGATAAAATCCGAGGTCGACACCAAAGTTCCGCCGGGAGAGATGGGTGTAGTGGCGGACCACGTCGATTTCCGAGAGTTCCGGCAGTTCCGTGTCTTCCCGGAGAAGGTCCGGGGGAATCAGCTCCGCCAGGGGGGGTTCGGGGACATCGCAGGGCGGTATCCGGAAGGCCCGGCGTCCGGGGCGGCTTTTTTCAAAGAGAAGTTCCACGTCGTCCCTCCTTATCTCGCCGCCCGGTGGATGACGGAAACGGCACGG
>Ga0209096_1000315_pt1 | contig 69939 bp, 70 predicted proteins | sample AD_UKC034_MetaG_FD_184407 | JGI IMG/M metagenome (GOLD analysis project Ga0209096, IMG submission 184407) | Active sludge microbial communities of municipal wastewater-treating anaerobic digesters from USA - AD_UKC034_MetaG (SPAdes) (version 2) | ecosystem: Engineered > Bioreactor > Anaerobic >...
CGTTCCACCAAGACAAACATCGATGACTACCTGACGACGATCCGCACGCTGGGGGAGAAACAGGACAATGTGCTGCTGAAGAATCAAACGTTGGCCTACGCCGACTTCATGCAGCGGCTCATTGAAGTCGCCGAAATCATGCAGAAGCGCTTCCTGATCGTCGTTCCCATGGACCATGGGATGCGCAAAAAGACACTCATCGAGCAATTCTTCGACTGGCTCAATCCCGATGACACGGCCTCCAAAGCAACGGTCCGACGCCGAGATTTCAACAGCGGCATCAAGCTCCTCAATGAGCGCGTCGAACTCGTTTCCTCGGGACTGAGCAACATCGGTCTGCATCTCAAGCGCCTCTCCACCCGTCAGCTCATCGAACTCTACTATCAGATCTACAACCCGAAGAACGCCCAGACGCAAAAGATCCCGAACAATGAGGAGCAGCTGCAGATGCAGGGGATGACATTGTGAAGAAGGGGCGAAAGGGTACGGGCGGGAACCGGGGTTTTGGGGAAATACCCTGATTCTTTTGACAAGTTCACTTCCCACTGGCAGAGTACTCGTCCCGGATACGGTTGCTCGTGCAAGGGCCGTATGCGCTTTCTATCTCTTCCGCTTGCACCCCCTCTTTCTATGACCAAACAACAATCCCGGACAACCGGCACAACCATCCTCATGGATCAACTGATGAAAGACTCCCCGCAAATTTTCCGGGCCCGCCCGGGAGAGCTGGTGGATGGAACGGTCGTCTTCAGGGGAAAGAACAAGTTGCTCTTGGATATCCGCGGCGTCTCCACCGGCATCATTTCGGGTCGGGAACTGCGCGATTCCTTCAACACATTCCACGAACTGCAGGCCGGCGACATCGTCTCCGCGATGGTGCTGGAAGAGGAGAACGACGAAGGTCTGGTCGTGATGAGCCTCCGGATGGCCAGCCAGCGCAAGGCATGGGATAAGTTCCATAAGCTGATCGAGCAGGACGGCACCATGAAGTTCACGGCGCAGGAAGCCAATAAGGGCGGACTCATCACGAACATCGACGGCATCCGCGCCTTCCTGCCCGTCTCGCAACTTGCACCCGTCAACTACCCGCGCGTCAGCAACGCCGACTCCACGGAAATCATCGGCCGCCTGCAGAAATTCGTCGGACACACGTTCACGGTGAAGATCGTCACGATGGATGAAGAGGCGGGAAAGATCGTCGTCTCCGAGCGCGATGCGATGGCCGAAGAACGGTCGAAGTCGTTGGAATTGCTCAAGATCGGCGACGTCAAGGACGGCGTGGTCTCCGGCGTCGTGAAGTTCGGTCTCTTCGTCACCTTCGACGGTCTGGAAGGACTGGTGCACATCTCCGAGATCGCCTGGGGCCACGTGAAGAATCCCGCGGAGTTCGCGCAGATCGGCGACAGAGCGCGCGTGAAAGTCATCGGCGTGGACGGCGATAAGCTCAGCCTCTCCATCAAGCAGCTCACGCAGGACCCGTGGGAAGAGGTGGCGGAGCGCTATCCCGTCGGCAAGAAGGTCACCGGCACCATCGTCCGATTCGCCGATTACGGCGCCTTCCTGAAGCTGGAGAAAGATATCAACGGACTCGTGCACCTCTCAGAAATCGCCCACCACAAAGTGACCGACCCGTCCGAAGTCCTCACCATCGGCCAGAAGATCGATGCGCAAGTCATCAACATCGATATCGACGAGCGCCGCATCGGACTTTCCATCAAGGCCCTCAAACCCATCGACCGGGAGACGATGGAACGAATTAAGAAAGAAGCGGCGGAAGCGAAGGGGGCGAAGGAAGTGAAGGAAGTGAAAGAGTCCGATGCAGACACGCCCAAAGCAAAGAAAGTTTCCAAGAAGGGAGAATCGTCGGTTGCCTCGGAATCATCTGCTGCTTCGGTTGCCCCGCAGGAAGGTTTTGTCGCTTCCAAATCCGGGAAGAAGTACTACCCGGCAGATTCCGCGGCAGGCAAGAAGATCGCTGAGGAGAACCGCGTGCACTTCAAGACGATGGAGGAAGCGGAGAAGGCGGGGTATGCGGCGTAGGGATTGGGAATTGGTCTATTGGGGATTGGGACGGATCTGAGCATGAACGAACCCTTTTAGATCGTCCTCTTCCCAATTCCAAATCCCAAACCCCGAATCCCCAATCCCCCATGCACGCCTTCCTCTTCGACTTCGACGGGGTGATCGTGGACTCCGAGCGACACTGGGCGCAAGCGGATACGACGTTCTTTCCGACGATCGCACCGGGGTATGACGCATCCGATGTGCGCAACATGATGGGATTGGGACTGCGATCGGGGTATGACTACCTGCGGAAACGACGAGGATTGTCATTGTCTTTTGAGGAATACTCAACGGTAGTGGAGGCAGAAGTCGGCGACATCTACACGCAAAAGGCACAACTGCTCCCGGGAGCGGGCGCATTGATTGCGCGCATGCAGTCTCCGGAGATGCGCATCGGGATCGCCTCTTCGTCCAAGCGCGCCTGGATCGACGCCGCGCTGACCCGACTGGGCCTGGTTGATGCATTCCCCGTCATCGCCACCGCAGACGACGTGAACGGCCGCACCAAGCCCGATCCCGCCGTCTACCTGCACGCGGCGGACGCATTGCATGTGGAGCCGACGACTTGCATCGCCCTGGAAGATTCCGACAACGGCATTGCGGCAGCCCTCAGCGCCGGCATGACTTGCATCGCACTCAGGACAGACATGAATCCGACGCAGACACTCACACAGGCGCACCACACTGTCTACGGCCTCGATGAGGTAACCGACGCACTACTGAAAAACCTTTCCCGGTCCATCCTCCGTCCGTAATCCGTCCGCCCTAGTTCTTCGCACCCTCCTCCACCATTTTCTCCTGCGAAAGGAAATGCAGATGCAGATAGTAGATTTCCTGTCCCCCGCCGCGGCCCACGTGGTAGACCAACTTATACCCGTCGATACGATGAGCGGTGGCGAATTCTTTGGCTTTCAGGATGAGCATGCCGGGAATGTGCGCCGTCTCCGGCGTCAGTTCGGCGATGGATGCGACGTACTGCTTGGGGACAAACAGTAGGTGCGTGGGCGCTTTGGGTCGGATATCCTTGAATGCCACCACGTCACCATCCTCATACACGATGTCTGCGGGCAACTCATGGGCAATGATGCGGTGGAAAATAGTGCGCTCCATAGGCCTGTATTCTAGGAGAGAACGAGCGATCATCCAAGTAATGCCGGATTCAAAAAGAAGCGCCATTTCTGCTTGCATAAGCGATAAAACATTGAAATGTAGGCGAAATAAGCGCATAATGGTACCCGGCATGGCCACACCGGAGCACAACAACGGGCAACCCCGTTCTCCATCCGCACTCCCCGAGCGCGTGGTACAACCGACCATGCGATTGGATTTGAGCAATTCATTGGGCATGATCCTGGAAGAGGTCAATCGCATCAGTGAATCGGCGGCTGCCGGACCCGGCGAACAGTGGAACGGTGGTGGTACGGCTGCTGCTGCAGCAAGCGGTGGATCTGCTGCGGCCGTCTCGGCCAGACAACAGGCCATCGCCCGCCTCCCCGCGCCGCAAGTCATGCAGAAGCAATTGGAGAAGCACATCACGACCGAAGTGAAGAAACTCCGAAAGGAAGCAATGCACATCGCACGCCTGTCACGTCCCGGCGCCGCACATCGCCTCAATGTCCTCTATGCGCGCATCCGCAACCTCAACAGCCTCCTCAGTGAGCTGCTGCAGGCTTCCTACGACATCATCCAGCGATTCTTCATCCGCGTGTTCATCGATAAACAGCAAATACTGTAAACAAGCGACGACGCCACGGCAGCCCCCTGTCACTTCTCTTTCTTCGTGTGATGCTTTTTGGCTTTCTCCTGCAAAAAAGATTGCATCCATTCCAACGCGCTGTCCGTCATGCTGAGAGGCTTCATGATCACCGTTTCGATCTCCCGCGTGACCCGCTCGACGCGCCTGGCCACCTTGCGCGCATCCACGGCAATGAAGATGATGTGATACAATGCGACGATGAGCATCACGGCGACCGCGATGTACAGTCCCATCATGATGTCCTGCGGTGCCCACGTCATGTCACACAGTCTACCTACTCTCCGCGCATGCGCAATCCGATCCGCACCATCATCGCGCTTCCACGCAACACCATACTGGCGTTCCTCACGCTGTACCAAGCCACGCTCTCCCCCGATCACGGCCCGCTCAAGCACCTGCATCCCTACGGGTACTGCCGTCATCATCCGACCTGCTCGCAGTACGCAAAAGAACAGATTGCATCCCGCGGCCTCCTCATCGGCGGGCTGCAAGGGCTGCGACAACTCCTCACCTGCCACCCGTGGCGCAAGCCCGATGAGGAGAGGATCCGAAAGGCACTGGACCGATTGTGATGCACCGCATGCCGGTGGTGAACATGGAAAAATCATTTCTCTGTTACCCGGCTACTCTGTTATTCTGTCGCTTTGTTCCACTGTCATCCCCCCTCTCCCATGCTCAAAGAATTCCGCGACTTCGCCATGAAAGGCAACGTACTGGATCTTGCGATAGCCGTCATCATCGGTACCGCATTCGGCAAAATCGTCTCATCGCTGGTGGGAGATGTCATCATGCCGACGTTCGGACTACTGCTCGGCAAACTCGATTTTTCATCTCTCGCGCTGAACATCGGAGATGCGAGCATCAAGTATGGCATGTTCCTGCAATCCGTGGTGGATTTCATCATCATCGCCTTCTGCATCTTCCTGATGGTGAAGGCCCTGCGGCGCTTCAAGAAACCGGAACCCCCTCCCACGCCCGCAGCGCCGTCGGAGGAAGTGCGCCTCCTCACGGAGATACGGGATGCATTGAAGAGATGAAATTCGATTGGCAAAATACCTGCGAGCTGGGATGAAAAGCATGGCGCAATCCACATCGTTGCGATGATTCCATCGGGAACCTTTTTCCAACTCACAAACATTCCAAACGCAACGATCCCCGCTCCGGCTACTTTGCAGCCTCTGCCTCCCTCTCCGCACACCGCTTGAAGGAATCCAAAATCGCCTGCCAGCCCTGCCGCTGCATTTCCACCGAATTCTCCTCTTCGGCATCAAACGTTTCGGTGATTGATGTTTCGCCTTCCCGATCCTCAAACTCCACGGTAACCGTCCGCCCGTCGTCCATGGTGTACGCAAGGCGCTGCTGCGGAATGACTTCCGTAAAGGTACCGGCAAAATCGAAGCCCTCACTCCCATCCTTCGCCTCCATCCGACTCATGAACGTGCCGCCTTCCCGCAAATCCGTCGTGGCGCGGGGCGTGTGCCAATCGTCGGATGCGGCGTTCCACCGCATGATATGTTTGGGTTCCGTCCAGAATTTCCAAGCGGTTTCCACGGGAACGGCAACAGCGGTTTTGACGGTGATGCGGGTACGTTCAGTCATCGGGAATAATGACGCACACAGAGGGAAATCGTATACGAGAATCGTAAGGAAACTGCGGGCACTACGTCCTAGAATCATCGTTTTTCTCCCCCCTTTCCCATGCGTTACGTTGATGGATTCGTCCTCGCGGTTCCCAGAAACAAGCTCGATGCGTACAAGAAAATGGCCGGCGACGGCGGCAAATTGTGGATGAAGCACGGCGCCCTGGAGTACGTGGAAGCCGTGGGTGATGACATGGAGCCGGACATGGGCGGCATGAAGGCACTGACATTCCCCAAGCTCACGAAGCTGCAGGATGACGAAGTCCCGATCTTCTCATTCATCGTGTATCGTTCCAAAGCGCACCGCGACCGTGTGAATGCGAGAGTCATGGAGGAAATGCAGGGTCAACCTCCTCCCGACATGCCCTTCGACATGCAGCGCATGGCGTACGGCGGGTTTCAGGCGTTCGTAGATAAGGCACAGAAATAACCTGCATCACCGCACCTCCCTTGCGCCGGCGGCGCGTGCGGCCCGGGTGAATATTGAAATATTTGGAGCGGGTTACTGGAAAGTATTACAACTATGGTGTTCCACGATAAGGTCTGTTCTTACAGTGGGCGATGCCGTTAGGTGCCGTATGAATCTTCTTGAATTTTTTGTATTCTCTCTAGCTCTTTCAGTAAAGTTTCCCGCGCTGCTGCCTCTAAGTTCATTGTGAGCAATCGCAAGATATAGTGAGGCATAATTTTTGCTGCCGAGCATGTATTAAAACTCGGATCCCTTCGCATTACGCCACGAGTGTATTTGCGATCGTGACCCTCGGGTTCTCGGCCCCATGCAATTCCATTTGCATGTTCTAATGCTGCTGGCATGTGTTCGGATGTGACAAGCTCTTCGTTCTCTAAATATTCCCCAATAATTTTTTCCGCAGATGCTTTGTGTTCTTCTGGTATTAATAATACGATGTTGTCATATCGTCGCGGAATATAATAGGGTTCAGAAGCTTTGCCAGTTACGGGAATCCCAGCATTCTTTAGTAGATTAATAAGTGCAATAAAATGGATACCCACATCATTTCTGTGTTCCGTATTCAGTGTGATATATAATCTCAAAACATTCGAATTACGCCAGAAATCTACATTCTCCGGTTTATCAATATGCAGAAAGGAAAACCCTGATAACGTTGGATCGCAGATAAAGTGTTCTTCCGATCGAAACTGACCTGCCATTGCCTCAAGATTCGATGCAAACTCTTGAGTGTATACAGGAGGAAAAGAGGCATTGGTATTTCGGATTTCTTCAGCTCGTCTCTGAGCTTTCTCAATTGCCTCTTTCCGTAACGAAGCCCTTTGTGATTGATCTGGTTTCTCAGATGTGGGGCGTTCTACAAGCTGGTTATAGACATGATCCGCAATTCCCAAATGAGGAATTTCAAAACCTAAGCACTCTCGAACATCATCAATACTAAGGCCTACAAACTCTTTTGGAGTCTTCAGTTGCTCTGCAGGTATCGGGAAACTCATTGCCAGATCATGATACTTTATCTCTTCTCCCTTTGGTTTAGAGCCGAGAAGATGATCAATATTGACTGTGAAATGAGTAGTGTTCACCCCGTCGGATGTGGGTGACATTGTATCTTTCGAGACGTCCTTGTCCGAATCTTGGTATTCGTTGTGCACTTGAATATTATAACATATATAAATATTATTACAATGGATCGGGTAACCCATTGTGTGCACGATGCCCTCTATAAATGTTTCTTCGCGAATGCCCGGCCAGAGTGTGACTTGAGATACCGTTCGAACTTCTCTGCTCGTTTGCGATCTGTAAATGCGGTTAAGCTTTTCAGGTGCCAGGGTTTGTATTGATTCGTGTGGATTGACTTCCCATCATTATGCTCTGATAAGCGACACCGGACATCGTCAGTGATTCCTACATACCAGTGAATGCCGTCTTCGGAGTCGAGGGAGTAGACGAAAAACATAGTGGTTGAGTATGCCCGGCTTCGTCCGATTTTGCCACGCAAAATCGAGACTCCGCCGTGGCACCCTCGGTTTTTTGGGAAGACGTGGCAGCAGAAACCGCGGCGTAGTGCGACGAACGGAGTGAGTCGCACGGAACTAAAATTCTTCAGAAAATCTCCTTCTTTGTTCTGCCACGATAACATTGATATTTTCAGTGGGTCTGACCAGAGTTCCGTCTGCGTACATAGTCCTTTCCATCTGTGCAACCTGTGTATGCACCTTCCTGAGAGTTGCAGGGTCTATACCATCCAAACCTTCATTGTAAACATCATCGGCATTTACCCCCGAAGGCAATTTTCCCTTCTGTTTGGAATAATCACGAAAATGAAACAGTTCCACCCCCTCAAAGCTCACACGAAATGTACCCGCCAAATCATCTGTAGATTTTGTTACTTCAATAGTCATAAATGGAGGATTCTTTCTGTCATAAGCTGTCGCATTATCAGATACTTTTTTAATGATCGTGATCTCACCTCCATCAGGTGCATATCTTGTAACAATTCTTCTTGGATTTAATATATAAATGTAATTTTCATCTTCAATTCTTGTTCTATCCTTCGCTTTCAAAAGGTCACAAAGAATTGAATTTTGCAACAAAGATACGGTCTTCCTACGTTCTACAAGTTGGTCTGGTACTGATAAATTCGAGGGAGTATTCATGAAAATATAATAAACCTTATTACCTAATTTGTCAATGGAGCGGGTAACGGGAATCGAACCCGTATCCTCAGCTTGGAAGGCTGATGTACTACCACTGTACGATACCCGCTGGGAGAAAGACCGAACGGACCAAAAAAACACCACATCCGACCAAAGTATACGGCGTCCGGCCGTTCCTGTGAAGAATACAAATCACCCCACACCCTTCGCCTCAGTCTGTTCCTGTCGCCAAAGCAGATATCCCCGTACATTCAGCAACGACAACCCGACATTGGCAATCAGTAAACCCGACGATTGGATCATCAACCCAATAACCAGCCACAGTATGTTGCCTACCAACGTACAAAGAAAACCTACCTTATATTTGTTACCCAATAGCCAAATGCCTGCGAACGTCACCGCCGTCGCGAGGAGATCGATCCCGTAGTACTGACTGAACCAAGAGAGCAAGCGCCTGCATTATACAATTCCCTTCGCCTCTTCGTACACCGTGGAACGATGACCAAAGAGAAGGATCTCCACAACATCGCCGTGGAGGCGGTAGATAATACGATAATCGCCGACACGAAGTGCGCGACAGCCGCGCAGAGACTGCTGAAGCGGCTTGCCATAGTGCAGTGGGTCAACGGCCACCTTCTGCTCAAGAGCATGCAGCAAACGCTTTTTGTCGTGCAGAGACAACTTCTCGAATCGCTTCCAATCGACAAACTCGCTATAGAGCAGACGGTACTTCATAGCACTTGAGCCCAGAATTCCTCATGCGACAACCACTTGGTGGTTTTCTCCACTCTTTCATCGGCAATGGCACTGAAGTAGGCGTCCTCCTCGATCTCCAATGCTTTCTCAATGAGTTCCAACGCCTTCGCAGACTGCGAAACATCATCGCGCAACGCCATCTTCTCCAAGAATATCGCAGTATCATGCGGAAGAGTCAGGTTCAGTCGCTTCTTCTTTGTAGGCATGGGATCGGGGGAAAACTGCGATAAGTGTAACACCGGTGTTACACCTTTACAAGGTGCAAAGAGTCCACATCCCTCTCCCGATCCCCTACACTCTCCCCGTGGTCATTTCTCATTTTGCATTTTTTACCCTGAGCGAGTCAGCCGCAGATGACGAGTCGAAGGGCGCATTTCTCCTCATCAATTATCAATTTTCCATTATCCATTCCTCTCCGATGCTCCTCACCCTCTTTTTCTCCCTCAATCTTTTCCTGACACCTTCCGTCTCCGCGCAGGAAGCCGCCTGCCTGCCGAGGATCACCGATGCCGTGCCTTCTTCTATTCAAATAGACCGAGTGGAGCGCGTGTGGCTCAGTTGGAACAATCGCCTCCGCCGCAGACTGAAACTGACACCCTATGCACCCCATGCCGCCCTCACTGCCACGGCGACGGAGTGGTCTTTGCAAGCCAAGCAAAATGGCACCATCGACCATAAACGCTCTCCCGATGCCGCCTACTACGATTACACGATGATCGAGCAATGGTTTGCCGACCGCGGTTTGACGTTCGCCAATGTCAATCGTACCACCTTCACCGAAAATATCGGCTGGGGAACCTACACATGCACGACGGATGATTGCACGAGGTCGCTGATTCGCGCCGTGCGCAAGACCTTCAATTTTTACATGGCCGAGCGCTTGAAACCATCGCAGCCGCACTGGAAGAGTCTGGTGAATCCGGAGTTCCGACAGATCGGACTGGGGATTGCTGTGGACGAAGCGGCAGGACGCTACTACCTGACGGTTCACTACGCCACGGAGATCACGTCGACTCCTCAGAGCTGCGCAGCGATGACTTATCGCACGGAGATATAATCTTCTGTCGGCTTCTTGCTGAGGACGATTTGCCACAATTGAATGCTACGCGCGCGAAACACCCCGGCGCAGGAGAGCAAGTAGTACCGCCACATGCGGCGGAAGCGCTCTCCGTATCGATCGGCAAACCGCGGCCAGGCGGCTTCGAAATTCCGATTCCACGCGAGAAGGGTTTGGTCGTAGTGCGCTCCGAAATTGTGCCAGTCTTCCAAGATAAAGAGACCCTCCGCAGCCCGCGTGATCTGCGCAGCGGACGGAAGATGGCTGTTGGGAAAGATGTAACGATTCAACCAACGATCTCCTGTCCGATGCATGACATTCGATCCGATGGTATGGAGTAGAAAGAGTCCTCCGTCACGCAGGCTGCGATGGGCGATCTCCATGAACGTGCGATAATTCCGGGAACCGACATGCTCAAACATCCCGACGGAGACGACCGCGTCGAACATGCCCTGCACGTCACGGTAATCCTGCTGCACAATCTCCACGGGCAATCCCTTTGTCCGCCCCCGCGCGAACGCAATCTGCTCCCGGGAGATGTTGATACCCGTGACACTGCACCCGGCCTGCTCCGCCATGTACTGCGCCAATCCCCCCCCCACCCGCAACCGATATCCAACAAATGCATGTCGGAAGTAAGCTGTAATTTCCGCCGGATGAGATCGAGCTTCCGACGTTGTGCCTCCGCCAGATTGTCGGTATCCCGAAAGTAACCGCAGGAATACTGCATCAGAGGATCGAGCATCGCGGAGTAGAAATCATTGCCCAGATCGTAGTGCCGCTCCGCCACTGCTTTCGACCGGTGCCGGCTTTGAGTGTTGCGAAGCAACGAAAGACCAACTCGAAGCACTATCCGCCAATCCAAGCCCAGATGCGCATACAGATCCGCCCGCAACAACCGATCGATCAACTCATCGATGCACTCACACTCCCACCATCCGTCCATGTATGCTTCACCGAAACCAAGTGTCCCCTGCGAGAGAACACGGTCGATCCACCGATCGTCCCGCACGGCTATATCCCACGGACGGACGCCGTCGAGTCGAATGTCAGCGGCATCCAAGAGGGATTGGAAGGGGGCGGGAAGGGCGCGCATGCCAAGGACGCAGTATACAGAAATTGCCCCCATTATCATACTTCCGATCTTCACCGGCCTTCGTATGACAAGAATATTGTACTGACCAAATAGATATTACATCATATTTACGCAAAATTTTATGAAAGGAGTGAGTGTGTACGACATGACAGAAATCAGCGCATGTATCTGTTATATGAACACACAATGTATTCAGAACAGAAATGTGGATATTCAGAAATGCGGAAGAGTTGCAGCCATTTCTACCTTGAGTATGATGACACGATTTGCTTCAGGCAGATCAACACAGAGAACAAAGACAAACACGATCTTTTCTCACCAACGACAATCAGAAGAGAGAGCGGTGGTCATCGGAGCATCCTTGCTCGTTCCTCCCGGCCACTCACACGCCTCCTTGTGCAACCTCTGGGTATAGGATACGTGATCATTGGTTCTCCCCTGCGGGTGACTACCGCTCTCTCTGCTCTGCAATGATTCGTACGGAGAAGAGAGGTCAGCTCTCCGTGCGCATCCCCCTTTCTTCCCAGTGTCCGCCTCCGCCCTCATGGGTGTTGCGCTGGACCGGTCCGGGAACTTCGGCTGGTCCCGAGGAGAAACAAGAGACCGGAGCACGGCAGAGAATCGAGGGCTCCTCCCCTCAGTCTTCCTCCAGGCATGATCAGCGGCTCAATGGTCTTTGCACCATCGATAGTCGCGGAGGCAGACGAAACACCCAAACAAAAAGGCACCGAGGAGGTGTCTTTTTGTCATGCAAAGATACTGTGCGAAGCGCGGGTCTCGTGGGTTCCCGCGCTGGAGCACTCCCGAAAGGAAGGGTGGGTTCACGGGAGGGAAACCATCGGTTTCCATCCCGTGCATCAAATTGGCACCGAGGAGGTGTCTTTTTGTCATGCAAAGATACTGTGCGAAGCGCGGGTCTCGTGGGTTCCCGCGCTGGAGCACTCCCGAAAGGAAGGGTGGGTTCACGGGAGGGAAACCATCGGTTTCCATCCCGTGCATCAAATTGGCACCGAGGAGGTGTCTTTTTGTCGAAGCAAAAAATCCCAGTAAAAATGCGCATTCCTCATTAAGGAAATACATTGCAACACACTCAGACTATTTTGAAAGACCTGTGGATGGCAGGAAAATGGCTTTTTTGCTAGAATCAATAGATTAATTGACACAAAAAAACTAACACTCATGTCTCTCCACACCCTCATGTTCGGATGGGAGTATCCCCCGCTTCACTCGGGAGGATTGGGGGTGGCCTGTCAGGGGCTGGTGAAGGGACTCTTGAAGAACGGCACACGCGTCACACTGGTCCTGCCGATGAACGCATCGCATGACGAAGGAGCGCAGCTTGCCATGCGCGGACCGGGACAAGGCATGGACGGCGACGAGCCCGATATTCGGTTCATCGAGAGTGCGTTGCAACCCTACGAGGGAACGGCGGAGTATGAAGAGCGTATGATTGCGGCGGCGACTGCAAACGGCCAACCGTTCATCGATCTCTACGGACCGGATCTCGGTCAGGCAGTCGAGCGATTCACGGCCATGAGCATCGAAAAGACGAAAGACGTGCAAGCGGACGTCGTCCACTGCCACGATTGGATGACCTACGATGCTGGAATCCGCGCGGCAACATACCATCGTAAACCGCTGGTTGCACACATCCATGCCACGGAACTCGATCGTACGGACTTCCATCCCAATCAGTGGATCGCCGAGCGCGAACGATCGGGCTTCCTGCAAGCGGATCGCATCATTGCCGTCAGCCAGTACACAAAAAATATTCTGGTACGACACTACGGCATCGCCGCGGACAAGATCAGCGTGGTCCACAACGGCCACAACGTATCCGCGCCCGTCGCGCATCACAACACCATCGTGTCCTCTGCCATCCACAAGCGTGCGCCGCTCGTGCTCTTTGTGGGACGTCTCACGCTGCAGAAGAACCCGCGACAATTTTTGGACACGGCGAAGATCGTGCACGAGCTGCGTCCTGATGTGCAATTCGTGATGGCCGGCGACGGCCCGATGCTCCCCGAACTCATGGACCACGCCTGCGCGCTGGGCCTCACCGACTGCGTGTCCTTCACGGGCACGGTCACTCGCAAGGAAGTCGATCAGCTCTATAAATCGGCGGACTGCTTCGTGATGCCCTCCTTGAGTGAACCCTTCGGATTGGTTGCACTGGAAGCCATCGCCCAAGGGACGCCCGTCATTCTCAGCAAACAATCCGGTGCGGCGGAAGTCATCGAACACGGATTCAAAGTCGATTTCTGGGACACGGATAAATTCGCCGACTGCATCCTCACAATCCTGCGGGAGCAACCGCTGGCCGAACAGCTCATCGCCGAAGCTCCGTCCATACTCCACCGCCTCAACTGGCAAAACCAAGCGAACAACGTGATGTCGATCTATAGAGACTTACTGAAGACGTGAGTGATGACTTATGAGACGTGAGATATGAGACATAAGACGTAAGACACAAGTAACCAGATACGAGACAACGAGATAACGAACTAACGAATTCTCTCCACTCTCAACTCTCAACTCTCCACTCTCAACTCCCCCGTCCTTCGTCCTTCGTCCCTCGTCCTTAGTCCTTCCTCCCCCGTCCCATGCCCGCCGTCTGCTTCTACTTCCAGGTCCATCAGCCCTACCGCCTCAAAGATCTGCGCATTCGACACATGGACTGTGAGCACCCTGCGTACTTCGACGAAGAGAAGAACCGACAGATCTTCCGGAAAGTCGCGGAGAAGTGCTATCTGCCGACCAACAAGCTGATGCTGGATCTGCTGAATCGACACAAGGATTTCCACATCGCATACTCGCTCTCCGGCGTCTTCCTCGACCAATGCAAGGAATACGGACCCGACGTACTGGCATCCTTCCAGGAGTTGGCAAAGACAGGCAAAGTAGAATTCCTCGCGGAAACCTATTACCACTCGCTCTCCGCCGTCGCATCGATCGGTGAATTCGCCGAACAAGTGGGCATGCACGTGCGTGCCATGGAAGAACTCTTCGGCCAAACCCCGCGCACCTTCCGCAATACCGAACTCATCTTCAACAATGAAATAGCCCAGATAGCGCGGCTCATGGGCTTCTCCGGCATCATCGCCGAAGGCACTGACCATCTGCTGCGTGGCCGCAGTCCCAATAACCCCTTCCGCATCCCGCAGTTCCGCGTCAGCCGCGGCCAGGAGCGCGCCATCGGCACCAAGCGTCCTCTGGCGGAACGGGCGAAAGACATCACGGTCCTCTTGAAGAACTATCGCCTCAGCGATGACATCGCCTTCCGTTTCTCCGACCGCAACTGGTCCGGGCATCCCCTCTCCGCGGAAACGTACGCCGACTGGGTGCAGCACAATGACGGCCACACGGTCAATCTCTTCATGGACTACGAAACCTTCGGCGAACATCAATGGGCCGATACGGGTATCTTCGATTTTTTGGAAGCATTGCCGCGCATACTGGGAGCGCGTGGCATCCCCTTCTTTACACCCGCACAAGCCATTGATACCTGGAAAAACAAACACCGTGACCTCTACGACGTTCACTCCACCATTTCCTGGGCGGATACCGAACGCGATCTCTCCGCGTGGACCGGAAATCGCATCCAGCAGAGCGCCCTGCATGCGGCATTCGCATTGGAACACGCCATCAAAGCATCGGAGGATGCAGAACTCCTGAACGTTTGGCGCAAACTCCTCACCTCAGACCACCTCTATTACATGAGCACCAAGTACTGGAATGACGGCGACGTACACAAATACTTCAGCCCGTACGAATCCCCCTACGAAGCCTACCGCCGTTTCAGTCACGCGCTGTGCGACCTGAGGGAGCGCGTAACGATCGGCGCAACGAGTGCGGTGAAAACGAAACAACGCACCAAGAAACACGCGACCATAAGCACGGGGCGGAAGATACAAGACGCAAGACACAAAAATGCGACGAAACGAGAAACGAATAAACGAAATAACGAAATAACGAACAAACGAACTTCTATCTCCTGATTCAATCCCCTTCTTCATGCCCCGTTCTCTCGTCCTCGGCAACGGCTCACTCCTCTGCACGTTCGACGCGAACATGGAGATGCGCGATCTCTACTTCCCGTTCGTGGGCATGGAGGATCACACGACCTACGGCAACGTCCATCGCATGGGCTTCTTCGTGGAACACAAAGGCTTCTCCTGGGTCAGCGACGGTACATGGCAAATCACACCGGGATACAAGCTGGATACGCTGGTGGGACAATCGACACTGCGCAATGACCGATTGGGACTCAGCATCGTGCTGGAAGACTGCGTTCACCCGGTGCACAACGTGCTGCTGCGACGCATGCGCATCTCCGCCACCGATGGAGAGGAAAAGGTCGTGAAGTGTTTCTTCCATCACAATGTACACATCTACGGAGACAACCAGAAGGACACGGCGTTCTACGAACCCTACACCAATGCAGTCATTCATTTCCGCGAGCGACGGTACTTCCTGATCGGCGGCGTCACCAACCGCGCCATGGAATGCCGGATGCCCGTGAACGCAGGCAGCGCGGAATCCGTGCTGCACAGCAAGAGAAATCTCCTGAGCTCCGGCCTCAGTTCCTACTCCATCGGCAAGGCCAACTACCGCGGACTGGAAGGAACGTGGCGCGACGCCGAAGACGGAGAACTGAGCCGCAATCCCATCGAGCAGGGCTCCGTGGATTCCACCGTGGCCATCCATTGCCGCGTGAGTCCCGCGGAACCGACGGATGTGACACTGATGGTCTGCGTCGGACGCTCGCTGGATGAAGTCATCAATCTGGAACAGATTGTGCTGGAGGAAACACCCGACCGCCTCTTCCGCAACTGCGCCAACTACTGGAAGAGCTGGGTGAACAAACTACCCCTCCCCGAACAAGACATCGAAGCCGATATCCTCCATCTCTTCCGGAGAAGTCTCTTCATGATGCGCGCCCACGCAGATGCCAATGGCGGCATTCTGGCAGCGGCAGACAGTGATATCATGGCATTCAACCGCGACACCTACACCTACGTTTGGCCGCGCGACGGTGCATTCATCAGCCTCGCTCTGGATCAAGCGGGTTACAGCGAAGTCTCCCGGCGTTTTTTCGAATTCTGTCGACAGATTCAAACGCCTGACGGGTATCTGATGCACAAGTATAACCCCGATGGCTCCGTGGGTTCTTCGTGGCACCCGTGGTTCCGACGAGGCGAACTGCAATTGCCCATTCAGGAAGATGAGACGGCGTTGGTGCTGGTCGCCCTCCTGCACCATTTCGAACACACGAAAGACTTTGAATTTTTGCAGAACATGTACGAGAGCTTCATCAAGAAAGCCGCGCAGTTCCTCTGCGACTATCGGGAAGATGAGACGGGGCTGCCGCTCCCCAGTTACGACCCGTGGGAGGAGCACCGCGGCATCTTCACCTACACCAGCGCCACCACCATCGCCGGCCTCTCCGCCGCCGCGCAGATCTCGCAGATGCTGGGACATGTCACGCATTCCGAAAAGTATCAGACTGCCGCAGACAACATGAAGCAAGCGATGCTCTTCCATCTCTTCGATGAGGAGACGAAGCGCTTTGTGAAGAAAATCCAACGTCGCGACGGTCACACGATCGAAATCGACCGCACGCCCGATGCCAGCTTGGGAATCATCTGGAAGCTGGGTGTCCTGCCTCCGGATGACCCGCGCGTCATCTCCACCATGAACCAACTGAGAGACACCCTGACGGTACGCACATCGATCGGAGGTTTGGCCCGATTCACCAATGATTGGTACCACGCCGCCGTCACCCCTTCCGCCGAAGTACCGGGCAATCCCTGGATCATCACGACGCTCTGGGACGCACAGTGGCGCATCGCCTTGGCCAGGAAACCGGAAGATCTGGCGCCCGCACGTGAAATCTTGGAATGGGCCGTCAGCCGCGCCTCCGTCGCAGGGCTCCTGCCCGAGCAAGTCCATCCATTCGACGGCACTCCCCTGTCCGTTTCTCCTCTCACCTGGAGCCACGCAGTCTTTGTGGAAACGGTACTGCAGTATGCGGAGAAATCTCAAGAATTCTCACATAAATAGCCCTTCCCCCATTCATCAATGCAACCCAAAGAAAACAACGAAACATTTTCACCGAATCGAGTGGTCGAATATGTCCGTAACCATGTGCAGGAATTCTCTCCGACAGAAGCAAAGGAACTAATTGCTTTACTCCAGACAATAATCGAAGCAACAAACAATACGACGACAGCCACTCCTATATTGACGAGATCCCCACCCACAGAAATGCCGATTGATACTATTCAAAAAGCGATCCACGACAAGCTACCCAACATAACGGATGAGAAAATTTGGAATGCATGGAGCAATGAACCACTGAAAATTGCGATAGGAACATTAAGTAACGAAGAAAAAAAGATCATTGAGAGTATGGCAGCCGCCCTGGTCCGTGATTGCAGCAACTTTACTATTACAGCGAGTAAGCCTATTGGGGACCCCAAAACACCCGACCATTTCGACCATTGCAGTTTCCGAATACGGGAAACATCCCAAGAACACACCCTCTCAGAACTTTCCGAATCTCTCAAAAAATGTCTGCCTAATGATGCACAACTACTCATGAATCATGGAGGAGATATGAGCACGGCGCGATCAATACTTCTCCTGAATCACCCGAATGATCCGAGTAAAACAATTATTTTATATCGGATGCTCAACCCCGGAGGAGCAAGTAGCTTGTGTCAACAACAGGATTCTAGGAAAAGTACACAAGCAGCAACCATCGTCATTGATTCTCATAGTCCCTTTTGCGATTTTTTGCGCAGTGGCAGCTACGGGAAACTCATTTCATTCATTTTGCGACATGCTGCAGTGCAAATGCATCCAAAGGCATTGGGATATTTTGATGCAACACTGGAAGGATACCGAGCATACGGAAAAGAAAATCCACTCGTCATTTTGGATCAGGCACAACATAATGGCTACAGTTTCCTATGCACTGAGAATGAAAAAGATGCATGCAAAATAATTAAGAATGCCGATGCATCGCAGCTAGTCATTTTTGGAAAGAGTGCAGGCCTCAGATATGCGCAATTAGAATATAATCCACCCACTGTTGCGCCCAGATGGAGAGAATACATTCCGAATGTGAGCATACAATGATCATCCCCTCGTTGTCTGTCATAAGAAGAAGGATAGTAACCCATCCTATCACGCCTTCCGCGCACTCTTCGCAAAGGCCAGAAAATACCGATCCAGAGAATCGGCTGTCGAATGGTACTCATTCTCCTCCACCAAGAAATCGCAGAGCACCTCCCGCATCCGGCAGAGTTCCCGCAAACGACCGCGATGGCGGGGGTCACTGATCGTCAGATCCAATAATTCCAACGCGCGATGAAACGCAGGCTCAAATCGAACGGAATGCTGTTCCCGTGCCCGTAGCGCACGACTCACTTCGCTTCCCACATTCCCCAGCTGCTCACTCAATGAGAGTGTCCGCCACCGTCCCGCCGCGAGATCGTCGTGTACGGGTGTCATGTGATCCATTGGGAAACGACTGCGCGAATCCGTTGCTGCAACAAAGGATCCTCAACCGATCGGGAACGATTCCCCTGTCCGGGGCGAATATTGATCATGGAATCAAACTCCAGCCATTCCTCCCCTTTTTCCCGGGGATAGAGATTGATACCTCCACATCCGATTGCGCAGACCCATCCTCCAATGGCAATTGCTCCGCATCCGCATGCAATTCACAGCCCACCGCCACAAGTTCACGCTTACAATCCACGACCGCCTTCACCATATCGCCGAATCTCTCCTCCGCAAGTATACGCAAGTCATCGCGACGGAGACGATCCCGAAGAATGTGCAACGGCGACATCGGCGGAATCAAAACAGGAACATTGCACCTCGTCCCCCATTCCGTCATTCTGTTCTCCGCCATTCCCACCGTCTGCATGCAGCACACGTTTCTCACCATCCTCCTCATTCTCGCATCCCTCACGGTCGTGCCGATGACGACATTGGCGCAGGAAACGACGGAAACGGGAAGCGGCATGACGGTGGAAGAAAGCGGATCGGGCAGAACGCTCAGAGATATGCTCGATGCCATACAAACGACACTGGGAACGCCGAAGGACGCTACACCCTCCACGATCGCCGTCGATGAGAAACTGCTGCAGGAATGGCAGACGGAATCCGTGCGTATGCGCAAGCGTATCACACAGAATCGACAGGACTGCGCCGAAGCGATACGTCGCGCAAACCGCGATACGCTGATGGAAACGGCCGCACGCTGCGTCCGCAACGATCTCCTGCAGGAAACGGCGTTGCTGCGTGCGCATCAGGAAGTGCTCGATGCCACTCCGCTCAGCAGTGAGGCGACACGCCTAAAGGTGCAGGAGGCGATGACCGCCTTCACCGATGCCTCGACCGCCATTCTCAACGCCATCGATGCGGGACTCTTCCGGCAGATGGACACGCTGCGACAGGCCACCCGCAATCTCCACACGCAGTACCGACAAACGCTGCATAGCCAGTACACGCTCCTGCGCCTGGAACGGGAGAGGACGTGGATGCTCTCCCTGCGCGACAGGATGTCTGCGCTGCGCGAAGCCGATCCTGCCGCCGACGCGCTGCTTCTGCCCGGCGCCCTCTGTCTGGCAGACGCAGCCACCCTGCTGCAGGGGAAAAGCGGGACTGGCTACGGCATCGGATCCACCGATCATTTACAAATCGTGCGCATCCAAAACAACGAGTGTCGAATTTTGATGCAACAGGCTGTTTCTGCGGCGCGTACACCCGAAAAACCGCTAGAGTAAGCCATGTGTGTGCCCATCAAAGAATCCGCTATTTTATAGTATTCTGAAACATTTTTTGGAAATAGAACACTTCCAGTCCCCCGTTTGGGAGCCTACGATCTGTGACCCCTCTCATGGCAGACCGCAGTTTCCGCCACCGGGTTGAACACACGAGAAACAAGCATTCTCGCGCAATTTGCAAGGGCGATACCATCATCATCCGCTTGGCACGCAATCTCTCCCGCACCGAGGAGCAGGAACACATCCAAAACCTCCTCCGGCGCATGACGCACCTGGTCCTCCAAGAACGGCAGAAAACCATGATCAATCCCTTCGATCATCTGCTGAATGGCGGCCAGACGCAGACGGTGCGATTGGCCAGCGGGCGCAGAATGCATCTCTCGATGACCCCCGGACTGCGCACAAAAGCCGAGCGCACCGCGCGCGGCTGGAACATCGCCGTGAGTCCGCAGATTCGCCGCAAGGCTTTGCATCGCTTCCTCTGGTCTCTCGTCGCCAAGGCGGAGGAGGAGCGCATCGAAAAACTCGTCTGCAGCATCAACCAAGCGACGCTCCGCGTCCCCGTGCGAGAGGTGCGTCTGCGCTTCGCATCCACGCAGTGGGGCAGCTGCTCTCCCAAGGGCGTCCTGACGCTCAATGTCGCGCTTCTCTTCCTGCCGTCGTCGCTCCTGCGCTACGTGATTATCCACGAACTGGCCCACCGCATCCATGCCAACCACTCCCCCGCCTACTGGCGCGAAGTCGAGCGCGTGCTGCCGCAGTACCGTCGCGCGTACAAGGCGCTGCAGGAGTACAGACTCCCGCAAGCGTAGGCAAGTGAATAATGCAAAACGAAACGTGACGATGGACTGAGGAACTATCTCCAATGAACATTGCACATGTAGTACTTTGGATGTCGCATTTGCCACGCATCTTCGTTGTCAGACCGACAAGAATGGCAGTATACTGATCCGGCATGCTGAGCTCCATCTCCTCCACCGGCAGACGCGACGGCGACGACGATGACGAGAACGGCACCAAAGACAATCCTCTCCAGGGAACGGATACCGGTGTGGAAAGCGGTGAGTACAAACACCCTGTCGATCTCAATATCCCGGGAGATCCGGCAGAAGACAATTCGCAGCTCTGACTGCTCACAGAGCAATTGCCAATCCCACCTTCCGAGCAAGCTCCCCGAAGAGAAACACCGGGAATCCGACGATGCTCGTAAAGTCTCCTTCGATGCGTTCGATCATGAGTTGGCCGAGTCCGTCGATCTGAAAGGCGCCTGAGCGTCCCCGCCACAGGTCCGTACGCAACCACCAATCGATCTCATCGGCGGAGAGAGATTTGAAGGTGACGGACGATGAGCTGAGACCATCCATCATCACCCCTGCGGGACTCAACACTGCAAGACCGGAATGCACGATCGATGTGCCGCCGCTCTGGAGCACAAGCATCCTGCGCGCGTCCGCTTCATCCAACGGTTTTTCCAAAAGAGAGCCATCCGGCGCAACCACGAGCGTATCGCACCCGATGATCCACTCGCCGCGATGGCGCTCCCCCACCTCCTGCGCCTTCTCCCGCGCCAACCGGACCGCACGCTGCGCGGGATCCCTCTCCGTACACATTTCCTCTTCTATGCGACTGGGAATGGCGGAGAACGTCAGCCCCAGACCTGCGAGAAGCGCTGCACGCTGCGGACTGGCGGAGGCGAGAATGAGGGGATGCATGGAAAGAGGAGAAGAGGGCGCACAGTTCACTCCAACCCCACCGCCTTCATCACCCGCTCCAGCGTGACATCGGCGATCGCACGAGCCTTCGCCGCTCCTTCCGCAACAATCTTCGCAACGGCATCGGGTTTGGAAGCCAGCTCTTCGCGACGCAGGCGCATGGGAGCAAAGAAATCCATGTACGTCGTCAGTAAACGTTTTTTTCCTTCACCATACGGCAGGCCGCTCCTGTACTCGTCGGCCAGCGCCTTCTGATCGCCCTCGTCCAAAAACAGTTTGTGCATCTGATAGACGATGCACCCCTCGGGATTCTTGGGATCATGCACCGCGCAGGAATCCGTCACGATCCCCATGATCGCTTTCTTGATGGCGGCATCGGACCCGAAGAGCGGAATCGTATTGCCATAGCTCTTGCTCATTTTTTGCCCGTCCGTCCCCGGCACCACCGCCGTACTCTCCCGGATCACCGGCTCGGGCATCGTGAACGTCTCACCGAATGTACCGTTGAATTTCCCTGCCAGATCCCGCGCGATCTCCACGTGCTGCTTCTGATCTTTGCCGACGGGCACATGCGTCGCATCGTAGAGGAGAATATCCGCCGCCATGAGGACCGGATAAGTGAAGAGTCCGACGGACGCGGCGATCCCTTTCTCCACCTTCTCCTTGTAACTCACCGCCCGCTCCAAAAGTCCCATCGGAGCGATGGTGGAGAGAATCCACAAGAGCTGTGCGTGAGCGGGAACGTGCGACTGGTAGAAGAGAATGGATCGTTCCGGATCAAATCCGCACGCCAGATAGTCAAGAATAATGTCTGCACGGGCTCTCTCCAGCGCCGCGCGATCCTGCATGGTCGTCATCGCATGCAGATCGGCAATGAAAAAAATGTTCTCGCCCCGTCCCGCCATCGCCAGATTTGGCTGAATGGCACCGAAGTAATTCCCAAGGTGTAACTGACCGGAGGGCTGGATGCCCGAAAGAACGCGCTGGGGATGTGTGGAAGCAGCCATACCGATGCATGATAAATGCGAAATGATAAATGCGAAATGCGAAAATGAATAATAGTGACAAGGACTGCAAGGATGACAAAGACTACAAGGAATACAAAAATGACGTCGATAACAATATTCCTCCTTCATTACACATACATACATATATCCTTGTCTTCTTTGTAATCTGTTCCCCTCATTATTTTCTACCCCCTACAACCTACCCCCAACCCCCTGCCCCCTTCATCGTCCCCGCAACTCCTGCAACACCTCCTCAAACGCCTTGGGAAGCGGCGCATGGATGGTGAGGGGTGTGCCCGTGACGGGATGCGGCAGCGTGAGCGAAAACGCATGGAGGAAGAAGCGACGGTAATGGTGCGTGCGCTTGAAGACGCGATCGAGGCGCGGATCGCCGTAGAGCGCATCGAGCAGGAGCGGATACCCGATCATCTGCATATGCTTGCGAATTTGATGCTTTCGGCCCGTGCCGATGACGAGTTCCACGAACGACGCTTTGGGAAAGACGGCGAGTGTGCGAAAGTGCGTCACGGCATGCACTGGTTCCCCGGATGCCCGAGCCGGGAGTGCGCGCTCGATGACTCCTTCCTTCCGGTCCATCTTCCCCGTCACGATGGTGCGGTACGTCTTCTTCCACTCCGTAAAACCGCGCGCGCGGATCGCCGTGACGATAGCCGCGCTCTTGGCAAACACCAGCACGCCGGAGGTGGCGTAGTCCAATCGGTGCACCACGCGCAGGCCGGGATACGATTTGTGGAGGAAATCATAGAGCGCTTCCTTGGACTTGCCTCCACTCCCGCCCTTCTTCAGCGGCCCATCGGCGCCGGCGACGGACAGTTCGCCGCATAGCTTATTGACGACGAGCAGGGCGTCATCCTCAAAGAGTATCCTATCGGGCGCGATGGTCTTCATGCGGGGAGTGTACAGCAAAAACGTCACGCATCGATGCCAAACGCCTGCCGCACGGCAAATCCTATCCCGAAGTTCACCAGGGCGACTGTCAGACTGATGAGCGCCATCTGCAGGAAACGCGTGCGGAAAGACGTTCCCTTGGCAACGGACGTGTAGAACGTGAAGAGGAAGACGATGAGGATGGCAACGATCAGCGTGGCACCCAGCGCCTCAAAGGGATTGGCAACGAAGAAATAGGGCGAAATAAGCAGAACAACCGTGATGAGGTACGAAATACCCGTCATGACCCCGGCCTGCATCGCATTCTTCCCTTCTTCCTCCTGCGTGGACAAGTATTCGGCCGCCGCCATGGACATTGCCGCGGCGATGCCGGTAATCAATCCCACCATCGCAATCAATCGCGTATCGGCCAGTGCCAGCGTAAGACCCGCCAGCGCACCCGTCAGCTCGACCAACGCATCATTGAGGCCGAGCACGAAGGAACTCACATACTGCAGAAACCTTTCATCGATCAATCCCAATAACTCCCGCTCATGTTTCTGCTCATCCTCCATGATGGCCAGCGCCCCGCGGTCCTCCTCGCCGATCTTCGCGTAGGCTTGCTGCGCCATCTCTTCCCCGCGCTCCATCAAACGCAACGCAAAACTCAGACCGAAGACGGATGCCAGGAAGGAATACCAACGAATCCTCCAATGCGAAGGAGCCACATCTTCATCGAGAAGAGCCGTCCAATGTGCGTAGTGCCACTTCTCCTGCTCCGCAATCTTCTCCAAAATGGCGCGATTCCCCGCATGCTTCGTCCGCGCGGCGATACGCCTGTAAATATGGTATTCGGTAATTTCGTTGCGTGCGGCGACCCGGACCCGTGAGCGAAGAGCGGCATCCATACGATGGATGGTAACACAGAAAAAGAGCAGACACACCTCGAGTGCGATGGGACCGCTCTACCCCTCTGTTCCCAAACCCTGTAAAAGCTTCTGCATGCTCTCATGATACAAATCCTGCAACGAAATCGCTTCAGGATGATCCGATGCGGTAGCGGTCGGAGAATCTACGGTATTGGGAACGACTGTTTCCACATCAGCATGAAATTTCTTCTGCCATCCGCATAGTGCTGCCAAAATGAGCATGGCAGGAACCGCAAAGTTTTTTGCATAGGTAGAAGGAGAGAATACACCGGGGTATTTCATATAAATATTGTACAATATTTGTTAAATTATGTCAAAACCGCCCCCTCACCGGGAGCGGTTTGGAACGTACCGACAGGTACGATTACAGGGCGGGCGTCTCGGGAGTCGGCTCGGCGGGAGCGGCAGGAGCAGGCTCGGCGGGAGCGGCAGGAGCATCCGGCGTAGGAGCAGAAGTTGGCGTGCCCTCTTCATCAATGAACGTGAACATAGGAAACAGGGGAAAGAAATACATGCATCGACCATAGGGGTGCATCTATCTCGCCGCAATAATTTACAAGTTGCGCAAATCCCGAGATGTCCTGGGATGACCCATTGGCATCAACTTCATTGCGCATAGAGATGAGGTTTGCTTCAATGTGCGGGCTTTGGACGATTAGCTCAGCTGGTTAGAGCGTGCGATTCACATTCGCAAGGTCACTGGTTCGAATCCAGTATCGTCCACCATTCGACTCGCTTCGCTCGCTCATGGTGAACCGACTGCAACTCCGAGCCATTTGTTGCAGTTCGAAGAGTCGAATGACAGTGAGCGAGGCCGCAGCCGAGTCGAACTGCCTCGTTCGTTCGGGTTCGAACGACATCCACTAACTTCCACCATTCGACTCGCAACTCGCACTCACTTCCTCGCAAACTCCGGATCCACGGAGAGTCTGCTCTCCTCGGGCAGCACCTGCCCCTGGTACTTGCTGTTGGGCTTGACGTTGTACGGGGTCTCCGCAGGACTGCTCATGATTTCAAACGCGAGCTGACACACACGCATGCCGGGATACAGCGCCACGGGAAGGCGGTTTAAATTGCTGATTTCCAGCGTAATGGTGCCCGAGAAACCCGGATCCACGAACCCCGCCGTCGAGTGCACGATGATGCCGAGGCGGCCCAGCGAACTCCTCCCCTCCACCCGCACCACCAGATCATCCGGGACGGTGATCTTCTCCATGGTGACGCCCAAGACAAATTCTCCCGGCTGTACGATGAACGGGTCGCCGTCCGGCACCGTGATGATCCGCATGTTCCCCGCAAAACTCTCCGGCTTCTTGGGATCGAGGACGGCGAACTTGCTGTGCTCGTAGAGCTTGAACGTGGAGCCCAGGCGCAGATCCATGGAACTGGCGTGAATGTGCATGAACGCGGTGACTTGCTCAGGCGTGGAGAGGTCAGGTTGATCTGATTCGATCTTCACATGGCCCGACTCGATGGCTTTGCGGATGTCGCGATCGGAGAGGATCATAGAAACCGGAGGAAAAGAACGAGCAGAGAATAGTTTGAAATGAGCGGCGGGAGAAGGGATAATGAATCACCCTCTGATGCGACCTTCCTCTCCTCCCCATTTTCCCCGCATAGCTTCTCCGCATCGTCCGGGGGACATGGATGTCGATGGGGAGATCTCAGAGCATGAAAAACAAGCGCGACTGGAAGAACGACGTGAGAAGATCATCCGACAAGTACGCGAATTCGCGCACGAAACATTTCACAAACTGGGCGCGGCATCCAGACAGGAAACGGAGACCTTGCTGCAGGGCGTGGAATACCTGAAACTCGATGAGCAGGAAATCACCGGATGGGAACAGTTCTGCGATGAACGCTTAACCGCCATGCTGGAATCAGCCCAGCAACTCTATTTCGACCAATTTATGGATCCCTTGCTGGGAGAACTGGGGAAAACGATCTCCACGCGTGTCATTGAAGACTTGAACAGGAAATTTAAAGATGAGAATGTCGATTACAAGGCAAAGGAACAGTACATCCGCTTCACGCTACCCAAGCGCATCAAGGAATGGCGGGCATTGAAAACACGACGGGACGAACTCAAGAATAAACCGCTCTTCACGTCACTCACTACCACGCTTGTGCCACGTTTGGAAGACTTTTTGAAAGAGGAAAAATTCATCGATCTGAAGTATCCCGATCGAAAAGGACTCACAGATCAGGTGGAAGCGGCAATGAATGCATTGAAAAGGCATCAAGAGAAGCAGTATGCAGATATACACGCGGAACTCACCACCTATGCGCAGGAAGAAGAAATCATGCACGCATCAAAAGTGGGCATGTGGCTCAAGCGCATTTTTGATGGCAAACGAACGCCCGAGGAAATCAATACCTATATGGAACAAGTGGTGCGTCCTTTTGTTCGCAACTGGCGGGAAGCCATGTATGGATCAGAGAAGTACAAAGGATTTATGGATTTGGAGGAAGCATTCGACATGCATGGCGTGCCCCGTGGCCTGCAGCGCAAGTCAAAGGACCAATTTCTCCTGATGAGCTATAAACAGAAAACGAGTTATCTGGCTCTCGCATGGACACGAATACACGACCCCGACGGATCACTGGAGAAAAACAAAGAACTCTCCACGCTGAAATTGCGGATCCGACATAACCTGGATACCGAAGACTGGGAAGGCGCCGAACAGGAACTTGTCAGTGCTCAACGAATAGCACCCGACGATTCCGAACTCCGATCCATGCAGACATTCCTGAACGATCACCGCCCCGATGAAAAGCAAGCTGAGAAGCAGGAACAACCCGAGCCGCACGCACTGTTGCAGGAAATGCGAGAAATCATCACTGCCATCCCCGGTCCCCTGCAACCTCTCTATCAGCACGCACTCACGGACGGCCCCGCAGTCTTCGGAAGACTCACGCAAGTCATCTGCAACCGTGTCTGGCTGCATGACTGCGCCGGATGGAATACGCTGATCGAGCGCGAACGCATCGAGTACCTGCGCGCGACCAAACAGCAAGGAAAAGGCATTCTGCTGGATTTAAACGCACAGAACGGCGACTCCATACTGCGCCAAATCCGAGAGCACGCGGATGAAAAAGCCGGAAAGACCGCGCCCGGCCTCAGCGCAGACGAGCACTGGGGATACTGGACTTCCGTCATTCCGCAGGATGTCACGATCAATCGACAGCGTGAGATCGTGCACAATGACCACTATCGTCTGAAGAGCGGGCTACGAGCACTGCGACAAATGGGCTACGTCTACACGATGTCCGGCGAACTCACGCGGATGGATGGAACCGTCGCATAAAATCAGCAGTCTAAAAACAACAAAATGAGCCATTGAACGTTACCCATCGTACGCTAGCATGAAGACGATACTACTTCCCCCGCTGTTTCATGCATCGCACGCTGCTCTTGCTCCTCCTCTCCCCCTCCCTTCTGATCGCCTGCTCACGCGCTCCGATCAAAAGCGAGGATCTGGCGCAAAAATTGGAAAACCCGCTGTATGCGCGACAGTACTACAGCGAACAAATGGACTACATGGTGTCGCTCTTCATCAAGAATGACCCGCAAACTCAGAGCGGCGCGAGCGCGCAACTGATCGATCGCCTGCGCACGGAATCACTCGACAAAGCTCGCGCGGCATCCCGACTGGAACTGGAAGGACCGCGCGGTTCCTTCAGCGGCCCGCTCAATGAAGTACGGGGCGACGTCGTGCTGCTGGAACACACGCTGTTTGTGGGACCGGACTTCTCCACCTCCCCGGGCGCGGACCTGCGGATGATGCTCACGGGGGGCGATCCGCGATCACCCGGCTTCCCGGACGAAACGACCGTCGATCTGGGACCGCTGAAGGACGCCTTCGGCGCACACCGCTACGACGTTCCTCCGGAAGCAACCAACCTGCGCACCGTTGTGCTGTGGGATGCGCAACTGAAACGATTGTTCGGAGTGGCGCAGCTGGCACAATAACGTTAGTTCGTGATCTCGTTACTTCGTTATCTCGTGTGTGCGTTACGAAATAACCAAATAACGAAATTACGAGAGTACGAACTCTATCACAATCGCTCCCGCATCCTCGCCCCCGCCTCCTCAATCGCCCGGCTGAGCGCATCGAAAGTGGAGGACACCTGCACTCCGTTCACGAGGTACGTGGGCGTCCCGCCGACATTCGCATCACGTGCAACCTGGAAGGAATCCTGTATCGCATCCCGCTTGATATGAGATGCTCTGCAACGCCGGTACAACTGCGTATCCAACCCCAACGTCTCCCCCCAGGTATCGAGCATCGGAAAGCTGATCTGATCTTGTTCCGCATACGCCAGATCCACAAATTCCCAGAATTTCCCTTGATCTGCCGCGCACTCCGCCGCTTCCGCCGCGGGGAATGCCAACGGGTGGATGGAGGAAAGCGGCATATGAAGGAACTCAAACGAAATCTGTGCACCGTACGTCTGCAGCAGCACCGGATCAATGAGCTCATGTGCACCTTTGCACGCGGGGCACTGCAGGTCGGAATAGACCCGGACGGCCACGGCGGCATTGGCGGTGGAACGCGGGTGTGGTCCGCTCTGAAGCTCCGGCGTCAATCCCGTCGTATCGACAGATGTGCACGCAGCCAGCAGCAATGCCGGCAGAAAGAGAAGGTGTCGTAAATTCATGGAAAGAAAAGTGGAAAGAGTGTGTAGAATACAGATACTTCAAGCACGTTGCCAGGTATGAGTTTCGAGTTATGAGTTGTGAGTGATGAGTGATGAGTTTTGAGACCCGAATCCCGAAGTCCCAATCCCAAATTCCTGTCCTTCGTCCCCATGTCCCTCTACCGTACATACCGGCCCAAAACCCTCGACGACATCGTCGGACAACAGCATGTCGTGACGCTGCTGCGGCAAGCGATCAACCAGGATCACCTCTCCCACGCCTACCTCCTCGCGGGCACCCGCGGAACGGGTAAAACGTCCACGGCGCGCATCCTCGCTCGCCACATGCTCACAAAAAACATCACGGATCCCATCTTGAAAACGCAGGTGGAGAAAGCAATCGATGACGATAATTTGGTGGATCTGGTTGAAATTGATGCCGCCAGCAATACCGGAGTCGCCAATATCCGCGACCTCATTGAAAAAATTCAATTTACGCCCGTTGTTGCTTCGGCCAAGGTCTACATCATCGATGAAGTACACATGCTTTCATCCGGTGCCTTCAACGCGCTGCTCAAAACATTGGAAGAACCGCCTGTCTACGCATTTTTTATTCTGGCCACCACCGAACTGCACAAGATCCCTGCGACCATCCAGTCCCGCTGCCAACGCTTCCTCTTCCGCCAAATCAGCGAAGATGCCATCGTGGGACGGCTGAGGACCATCGCGGAAAAAGAGCAGATCACCGCCGAGGAAGACGCCCTGCGAGCGATTGCACGCGCAGCACGGGGAGGCATGCGTGACGCCATATCGCTCCTGGATCAACTGCGGACTCTGCCGACCGTCACCGCCGCACTGGTGACCGAGCGCATCGGCGAATCGGAGCATGCGTTCGTCGATACGGTCCTCGCGGCACTCGAAAGCGGTGAGAGAAGCGCCATCTTGAGCGCGGTGCGAAGTCTGGAGGAAGCCGGCATTCCGCTGGATATTTTCGTTCGACTGCTTCTGGGAGCCATACGCAACCAATTGCATGACTCCGTGCGCATGGAACGGGGCACCGCGACGCAGCGCCGCCGCATCGATGTCCTCCTGCAATGCACGCGCGATCTGCGCACAGCGCCCGTCCCCGGCCTCGTGCTGGAATCTGCGCTGCTCTCCCTCGCAGAAAAGAATGACAGTACGAGAAACGAGCCCCCTCCTCCCGACCCCAACCCTCAAGTTCCAAGCACCAAAAAACAGGAACCGATGCCCAATGCTCCATCCCCGATCCTCCAACCACCCGTCTCCGCGTCTGCGGCACGCGACACAATACTAAATCCAAACAACGAACTAACGAATCAACGAAATAACGAAATTGCGAAATCCATCTCAGAACAGACAACGGCCTCCCCTTCTGCGCTATCGATCGTTGACCTCCGCCGCCTCTGGCCGGAGATCCTGAAAAGCGTGCAACCGGCCTCAGCGCGCATGTCGCTGCCAAACGGTCAACTGCATGCACTGGAGGGCACCACGCTCGTCCTTCGCTTCGCCTCCAATTTCCATCGCGAAAAAGCCTCCGCGCCCGAGGGACTCCGCTCCGTCCTGAGTGCCATCACCGCCGCAACCGGACAACAACTGAACATCAAAACGGTCCTCGATACGGAGATCGCCGAACCGCCGCCGGAACCGCCGGCGCACGATGTGGATCTGGCAAGCGCCGTCTCCGATATTTTTTAGTCACTGGTCATTGGTCGCCATGCACGAGAAGTTCACTCTCCGCCGCGCAATCAACGAGCGCCTCGCGCGCCTCAATGAAAAAGACCGCGCCGCGGAGAGTCGCAGCATCGTGCGCAGGATCCGCGAACATCTGCCGGAGGATCTCTCGGTTCTCTGCGCCTTCATGCCGATGGCAAACGAACCGGACATCCGGCCGCTGCTTGAAGCACTGCTCCAAAAGCACATCACCCTCTCTCTTCCCCGTACCGAAGGAAAAGCCTTCACTTTCCGCACGATCACCGATCTCACGCAATTGGAAAGAGGACCGTTCGGGATTTTGGAACCCCGTGTGGAAACGGATGCGCTCGATCTGAAAACGGTGCAACTCGTTCTCGTACCCGGCGTCGCGTTCGACCCCTCAGGCAATCGTCTGGGGAGAGGAAACGGCGGCTACGACAAATTTTTGGCACGACTTCGCGCGGAGAACCCCGCAGCCCTTGCGTGGGGCATCGCATTCGACTGCCAAATGGTCAACGCAATCCCCGTACAGCAGCACGATGCGAAAGTGGATGCGGTGGTGACACCGAGGGGAAAGCAAGATGTATTGAGTATGCAGTATTGAGTATGGTGTATGACCTATACACAATACCCAATACCTAATACTATCCCTCCCGATGCCCTCCTACGACTCCCTCAAACTGGCCGACCCCGATATCTACGCAGCCCTCACGGGCGAAATGCAGAGGCAAGCCGATGGGGTGGAACTGATTCCTTCGGAAAATTACGTCTCCCCCGCGGTCCTGGAAATCATGGGATCGGTATTCAATAATAAATACGCGGAAGGCTACCCCGGCAAGCGCTACTACGGCGGACAGGAATTCACCGATGCGGTGGAGTCACTCGCCATCGAACGGGCGAAGAGACTCTTCAATGCAACGCATGCCAATGTCCAGCCGCACGCAGGGGCGCCTGCAAATATCGCCACCTACTTCGCGCTCTGCGAACCGGGCGACACCATCATGGGAATGGACTTGAGCCACGGCGGTCATCTCACACACGGGCACCCCGTCACCTACCTTGCCAAAATTTTCAACTTCGTCCGGTACAAGATGAAGGATATCACCACCGGCGAGATCGATTACGACGAAATGCGAGCAGTAGCCAAACGCGAGAAACCCAAAATCCTCATGGCCGGTTACTCCGCCTATCCCCGGGAACTCGACTACGCGAAGATGCGCGCGATTGCCGATGAAGTGGGAGCGATTGCCATCATGGATATGGCGCACGTCGCGGGACTCATCGCAGGCGGCGCTCACAAGAATCCCTTTGATTTCGGCTTCGATATCTGCCTCACCACCACCCACAAGACGTTGCGCGGTCCCCGCGGCGGCATGATCCTGACGCGCGAGGCGGAACTTGGCAAAAAGATCGACAAAATGGTCTTCCCGGGCTTCCAGGGCGGACCCATCATGCAGATGGTGGCGGCCAAGGCCGTGGCATTCGGCGAGGCGCTGAAACCGGAATTCAAAGATTACGCGCATCAGATCGTCAAAAACGCGCGCCACATGGCCGTGGAATTTTTGAAGAACGGCGCTCTGCTCATCACGGGCGGCACCGACAATCACATGCTGCTCATCGATACGGTGACCTCATGGGGCATCGGCGGCAAGGAGGCGGAAGTGCTCTTCGACCGCATCGGCATCACGTTGAATAAGAACATGATCGCCGACGATCCCCGCTCCCCCATGGACCCCTCCGGCATCCGTCTGGGCACCCCCGCCATCACCACTCGCGGCATGAAGGAACCGGAGATGGAGCAACTGGTGAGCTTCATGCTCCGGGCCATCGAACAAAGGAGTGATGACGCGGCGATCAAAGCGTTGCACGAGGAAGTGAAGACGTTCTGCCAGCAGTATCCGGTGCCGGGGATAGAAAGAATGGAGAATGGATAATTGAAAATGAATCGAAAATATCGTGGTAATCCAAAGCTATGAATCACTGCGGGAACGGAGGATGCACAGCAAAATACATTCCGCTACCATATGCATACATTTCCTCTGTAATCCTATGCAATGGAAAAATCTCGCCCCTGATCTTGTAAGACAGCGTGTCATACTCGAAGGAACAACCACAACTATTGTGGAGCCCGATCAAATCAAGCAGTACCTCGATGGCCTCGCGGAAGTGGCAGAAATGGAAAAGCTATCTGGTCCGTATGCATATTCCGCACATGATATGGGGTTTGGAGGATGGATCCACTGGAAATCATCCGGTGCAGCTTTCTATTCATATCCCACTACCCCACCACTCTTCACCGTAGATTGCTACACATGCAAACCGTTCTCCGTTGAAAGAGTAGCCAAATACACACAAGAATTTTTCGATTCGATTGAGTTGGTATGGAAAGAAATCGAAGTTTAACCCCTGCAGAATCATGCCCCTCCTCAAGAGCTTCCTCCACGCACTCCACGGCCTTCTCCATGCTTACGCACGGGAGCGCAATCTGCAGATCTTCACGGTGGTGTATGTATTGATGCTGGTGCTGGGCGGATATGTCCGACTGCTGACGTGGGAGTGGCTGGCGCTGATCCTGGCCGGCGGCCTCTTCCTCACCGTGGAACTCCTCAATACCGCCATCGAGCGACTGACCGACGTGCTGGATCATGAGCGCAAGCTCCTGGGCCGGACGGAGTACCACGAAGGCATGAAGTGGACGAAGGACGTCGCGGCATCGGCATCCCTGATGAGTCTGCTGATCGTGATAGTGGTGATCGTGATCGTATTTTGGCCGTATGGAGAGATCGTATTAGGGAGTAGGTGGTAGGTTATAGGATTGGGAAATGAGCATGGGACAAATTGCATAATTTTGGAAGTGTACCATAATGGACGTTATGAATGAACAAATGCAAAAACTGCTGACTCCAATGACTGGGGTGCAGGGAGTAGCCGGAGAATTATTTCAGCTTTGCGCTCAAGAGCAGTATGAACAAGCTGCGGAACGATTGCTTGAATTATACGAAGGTGGAAATCCGGCATCAAACCTCACCAAATTTGGTGGGCGACTGGTCCTCATGCGTCTGGCATGGACCATACAAAACGATCAAACTAAAATAGAACGATTACGTAAAGTTTTTGCACAGATTCATCCTGAAGAAAGAGCCGTCTTCTTTACATGCATTCCCAAGCTCTTGGAAACAGCGGACCTCGCTCCAGAAATAAAAGAGCTGATACGGTGGTTGATACAAAATATTTTGGAAATTGGACCCGACACAACCGAAGAAGAATTGATGGAGGCAATGGATACATTCCTCCGAGCAGCGCAGCAATACTAAAATGTTCAGTCTTCTTTCAAGAAGAGGTGCCCCACAGGGGCCACGAAGTGCGACACAGCTCTTATGGGCATCCTTCGTGGCTCCTCGCTTCGCTCGAAGCACCTCAGGATGACACAGGTGACCTTTCTGCCTTTCCTGTCCTTTCTTACTTTTCTCCTCTCTTCGCCGCCTTCTCCACCGCATCCAGCATGCTCTTACTGGGAGCCGGAATACCGCCGGATTGCTCGAGCTTCCCCGCCAGATCCTGCATCGTCTTCCGCTCATCCTCCGAGAGTGCTTCCCCGAGCATCTCCCGCTTGCGCAGAGCATTGTACGCATTGAGCCACATCTCCCGATCGCGCCACGCGCGGTAGTCCTGCAGACTCATGCCCTTGGCCTTGGCCTTCTTGCGCTCCTCCTCCTCTTTTTCCTTCGATTTCTCCGCCGTCTTGGCAGCCGTCTTCGCTTCCGCGGCACCCGCCGCCCATCGCATGATCTTCTCCTCCACGATCGCACGCTTCTGCGCGTACCGCTCGCGGGAAAGATCGCGCAAGATCTGCAGACGGTTGTCATCCTGCTCGAACAGGGGAGGCGGAAGCGTGGCCACGGAAAAAGGCTTGCTGGGCACGCCGTCGATCATGAGACGCATGTACGCGTGATACTTGGGCAGGCTGAGGATGTCCTTCTGCGACACCATTTCCTCAAACTGCAGGCTCAAATCCTCGGCGTCATCGGACCCCACCTGGAAGCTGATGAGCGACCCGACGTTTCCGAAGACCGCATCACGCAGAGACGTATCATTCTGTCCGATGGTCAGTTGTCCGACGTACTGGTGCGCAACCGTCAGGGACAATCGATACTTGCGCGCTTCAGAGAGAATGGTCGCAAATGACTTGGTGGCGAAATTCTGGAACTCATCGACGTACAGGTAGAAGTCCCGGCGCTCCGCTTCCGGCATATCGGCGCGGCTCATGGCATCGATCTGGAACTTCGTCACGAGCATGGAACCCAGGAAAGCCGACGTATCCTCCCCCAGTTTTCCTTTACTGAGATTCACCAGCACGATTTTGCCCGTGTCCATCGCGTGCCGCACGTCGAGGGTCGACCGCACCTGGCCCACGATGTTGCGAATGAGCGGCGTCGTCAGCAGTTGCCCGATTTTGTTCTGGATGGCGGCGATGGCTTCCGTCCGGTACTTGTCGCTCCACCCGGCGTACTCCGTCTCCCAGAAACTCTTCACGACGGGATCGGTGACCTTGGAAACGATCTTCGCGCGGTACGCGTCATCTCCGAACATCCGGAGAATCCCGAGCATCGAAGACCCCTCGTTCTCCAGGAGCGCGAGCAAGGTATTGCGCAGGATGTGCTCCATGCGGCCGGAGAACGCCTCCGGCCAGAGTTTGGTGAAGACGCTCATGAGACCCGATGCGACGAGCGGGCGCTGATCGGGATTCGGCGCCTCCAGCATATTGAAGGAAATCGGGAAGTCGCGGTCGGACGGATCAAAGAGGATGACATCGTTGCTGCGACCCTTGGGAATGAAACGCAGAATCGCTTCGATGAGATCGCCGTGCGGATCGATGACGCCGATGCCCTTCCCCGCGTGGATATCGCTGAAGATCATATTTTGCAGGAGCACGGATTTGCCCATACCCGTCTTGCCGATGGCATAGACGTGACGGCGACGATCATCCTGACGAATCCCGAATTTCAGACGTTGACCGTGAAAAACAGCCTCACCCAGCACCGTCAAATCCTCCGCTTGATCGGTCATCCCGGGGACCGGCAGTTCCACGGGCGGTTCCAGTTTCTTACTGACGACCCAATCGATGTTCGGCGTTTTGACGAGGATGTTGGGAATATGCCAGAGCGTCGCGATTTCCTCCGCAGAGAGGATGAAGCCCGGCTGCAGGAAGTTCGTCGGCAGTACCTTCAGTACCTTCACCGGCCCGACGGCAAATCCGTTGCACTGCGGCAGGGAGAACGGCCGGAAACTGCTCGCGATCTCCTGCATCTTCGCGATCGCCTCCTGCTTGCAGGACACAGGTGCGATGACGCTGACCCGCACGTTGGCGGCGAAAAGCAGACGGTTCAGTTTATCCACCGCACCCGTCACGCCGTCTTCCCGCTCATGGCTCCGCATGCTCGTTTTTTGCATTTCCTCTTCGGCGCTGCCTTCTGATAAAGTCGCCTCACCCGTGAACAGCGAAATGGAAGTCTGCGGCGTCATGCGCGCAAACCACACGCGCCATCCGCCCAGGAGGACATCGAACGGGAACAGCAGCAGACGCTTCGGCCCGCGCGCAAGGTGGGTGCGCGTGAAGAGCTTGGCGTACGCCGGCCAGTACTTGGAAATGCCGCGACCGAGGAACGGAACGAATTTCAGCGCGCGCTTGCGAAATCTGCCTCCGACGGGCTCGATGATCACTTGCACGTGCCCGCGCATTCCGGGCGTGGGATACCGCACCAGCGTCGATGTGATGCCGGCGATCGTATCAATGTTCTGCCGACTCATGAGATCGGAAAATTGCGGATAGCGCTTGATGGGGAACACTTCCGGATCGGTGAGGTGCAAATCCGCCGTCACGACGATCTCCCCCTCTTTGGCCGCAAACAGTTCCACGGGTACTTCGTCGATTTCCGCATCGGGGTACTGACCGTAGAGCTGACTCTCCACCAAACCGGATGCCGCCCGAGTGGAGCGCGTGAAGAGCGCGATCTTCCCGTCCGCAATGCCGATTTCCAGAGAAATCCTGCCCTGCTTCCCGCTGAGCGAATGCATCGATGAAAGCGCGGTCTCCATCATGAGCGGCCCGCGCTGCGCGCTGATCTCATCCGGATCGGGCAGACTCGGACGAATGCGAAGAAGGACGGTATCGGAAACGGGAGGAGATGCCACGGAGGAAGTATAGCGGTTTTACCGATGAAACAATGAGAATTGCGAAGCGTCGCAGGCAACCCGGGAAACGCGACGTGCATCCGACGTACCTTCTCCATTCGGGTACTGCTAGACTCAGACGCGTGCCCGCTACCACTCAACCCGTAACAGCCTGTCTGCTGTCCTGGAAAAGGCCGCACAACATCCCTCGCATTGTCGGGCACTTGCGGACATTCCCGTTCATCGATGACATCCTCATCTGGAACAATGACCCGACTGCGACGTTTTCTTTAGACGACAAAAATACCCGCGTCATTCCGAGCGTCGAAAACATGATGGTATACGGCCGGTATCTTTGCACGGCGCACGCACGCCATCCCATCATCTTTGCGCAGGACGACGATTGGCTGGTGCCGCACATCGCACAATTGCATGAGTTGTTCATGGCTGATCCCACGCGCATCGCCTGTCTGCTGCATCCGGATCACATTAAAAAGCACAGGGAACAGCAGTATGGAGTCGCGCAGATGGTGCTGATGGGATGGGGAGCGTTCTTCCGATGCGATTGGGTTTCCGTGCTTGACAGGTATGTCGCAGCGTATGGAAAAGATCCGTTGTTCCTGCGTGAAACAGATCGCCTCTTTTCGATTCTCCTCCACCGCGCGCATCAATCGCTCATCGCGATGCCCGAGGCCCTCCCCGGGACAACTGCGCCGGAGGCGATGTATCATCAACCGGAACACTGGCACATGCGCCAGGAAGCCATACGCAGGGCACTCGGCATTCTGGGAGTTGAGTATGATCCCGCAGATCATCCTCTCATTCCGGCATAGGGATCCAGGAACACATATCCCGGACCATAGGCGAGAGGACCGTGCCGGAGGCTCCGAGACACCGTCGCGATGCGGTACAGTGGGACGGTGCAGAACAACGTGCTCATCGTCACCTCTCTCCTCACGCCTCATCATCCGCCGACGCACCGCGTCGAAGCCATGGCCGCCTATCTGTCTCGCAGAGGGTATGTCGTCACCGTGCTCAGCCCCGGCGGGAGCGTGGAGCTTGCCGGGACCACGCACGTGCGCATGGCATCGCAGGAGCTCCGGCTCTACTCTGCGGTACGACGCGCATCACGACGCAAGCACGCCATCATTTCATCCCTGTGGTGGCGGATGGCGGAATGTAGCTTGCGAATGCTCTATGGCGGAGAACCGAGAAGTCACTTTGCGCTGTGCATCCTGCGCGCCTACTGCACGGACCGCGCGTTCAGAGCAATGGTGCGCTCGCAGGACCACGTGCTGATCACCGTTCCGCACTACAGCTTGGGAATGGTTGGATTGCTCCTGAGAACACGAACAGTGGTGTACGACGTCCGCGATCCGCTCGTACACAATCCGTTTGAACGCAGCCGCATGTCCTATCTGAGTCGCCTCTTCTTCCAGTGGGCGGTCGACAGAGCGGACCGATTCATCGCCACCACGGAGGAGTGCGCGACGTACTACAAACGCATCGGAAAAACAGTCCTGCACATGCCGAATGGAACGTCCCTCCCCCGTCCATCAACACCAATGGTGCCGCGGGATCCTCTGAAACCCTACATTCTCATCAGGTACTGCGGCTCGCTCTATGCGGACCGGAGGGACAATCTCCTGTTGTTTCTGCGCATCCTCGAGCAATTGCCGCTCCCGGCACCCGTACGACTGGAAATTCTCGGCTCATCCGCTCCCATCCGGTCACAGCACATACCGGTCTTGCTGCGAGAGCCGCTGCATGACCCCCGGTCCTATCTCCACGCACTCATGGAAGCGGATCTGCTCCTGAATATCCAGAGCTCGCGGCAGTCGGCGGTGAGCCAAATCAGCACCAAAACGTATGATTATCTGTATGCAAACAGACCCATGATCCATCTCGGCAAAAGCCGGGAGAACAGACGGTTGATACGGGAACACGCAAGTGCATGGTTCATGATGGAGGACGAACGAACGGATGGCGCCGCATTGACACGCTTCCTCAACGAGAGCCGCACGCGAGAGTACGAGGTGAATGAGAGCATCCGAGAGAGATATGACAGGGAGACGCTCGCCAAAAATCTTGCACCATTCTTCGGCAATCTTACGCAAAAAGTCCCCCTGCACGACGTCGGGAGCGGCTTGGTGTCCGGCCCCGGGGATGACGGCATCGAGGCTTCGCCGGGAGCCTAAGGACAGTGCGGGCCGTCTTCAATCAAACGGACGGCGGTACCATGCGCAGATGCTGCGCATCACATGAGCAGACACTCCCGACTCAGAAGCGCACGATTACATGGCCGCGTGGGTCCAAACGATGCAAGAAGCAGCAGACAGTTACAACGTCCGCAGCAGATCCGCCGCCATTTCCAGCGCCACCGTATTGTACGCGTAATCCATGCGCATGGGACCCAGAATGCCGATGAGACCCTTCTCCCCCCGCACCGCAAAACGCTTCACGAGCACACTGCAACTCTGGATCTGCGGCAGGAGGTGCTCATCGCCGATGTAGTAACGCACGTTGTCATCGACCTCAACGTGTTCCAGCAAATCCGCGAGACGATGCTCCAGAACCTCCACCACGCCCGTCGCGAGCAAGGGATCGACTTGGAATTCCGGCTGACGCAACGTATTGGCAAGTCCCAGGAAAAAGACACGCTCCTTGTGCGGTACCGTGGCGAAAGCGACATTGGGAATCATCTGCGCCAAGAGCGCAACCGCCTCCTCCACGCGTTCCTGATCCTTGCGCTTTTCGTAGTGATCTTTGAGCACGTCAAAGCGTCTGCGCACCTTGAGTTCCTGCACGGAGGGCTCCATGAAATCTTTCACGTATATGCGATACCCTTTGGCCGTCGGGATGCGTCCGGCACTGATGTGCGGCTGTTCGATCAGTCCTTCCTCTCCGAGCAATCGCATCTCGTTGCGAATGGTCGCGCAGGAGAGATTGAAGTGTCCGCTCTCGATGATCTGCCGGCTTCCCACGGGGATGGCGGTTTTGATGAACTCATCGATGATCGCCGAGAGCAACTTGGCCTGACGCGTGTTCATACGGAAAGTATAGCACTACGAGTGAGAGAGTGACAGATTGCACATGATGTCTTCCCATGAAATCCACGGATGCTATTCTCAGCGTATGGTGAACAATTTCGCATTCATCGACAGTCAGAACGTCCATCTGGCCATCCGTGATCAAGGGTGGACACTGGATTGGACCAAATTTCGCAGGTATCTGAAAGACAAGTATGCTATTACGACGGCATTCGCCTTCATTGGGTATGTGCCCGGAAATGAATCGCTCTATACATATCTCCAACGTGCGGGCTTCATTGTGATCCATAAACCCACACTGGCAATCCGAAAGGGAAAAGAAACGATCATCAAAGGCAATGTTGATGCAGAATTGGTGCTACACACCATGATCGAATGGAATCAATATGAAAGAGCACTTATTATATCGGGAGATGGGGACTTTCATTGTCTCGTAGAACACTTGCTTGCCCATGAAAAGCTGTTACATCTGATGATTCCCAATGCACGAAAATACTCCGCGCTCCTTCGAGATTTTCGCGAATCCATTGTGTACATGAATGAATTGAAATCAAAAATTGGTCGAGATCACAAAACGAGAGGGAGTATCCTTCGGACGAAACCTTAGGCGTGCCCTCTCATCGTGATACTCACATTCTACAGGAAAATCCACTCTCTGCAACGGATTGTATTGAAATTTGGCATGAGAAAAAAGCATTTCCCCGTCTTGTGTCCTCAATCCTTCTTCCTTGCCTTCTCCAAACGCTTCTTGAAGCGATCCACGCGGCCGCCGCGCAGGTCCTTCTGCTGCTTGCCCGTGTACACGGGGTGGCAATTGCGGCACGTTTCAATGGTTTGCTCTGCGATCGTCGAGGGGATCAGGAAGACCGTCCCGCACGTCGAGCACGTTGTTTTGGCCTTCTGATGCATTTCGGGGTGGATGCCTGATTTCATGGTAGAGGGATTGTAGGGAAATGCCATGGGATTGCAAGCCGTAGAGACGTTCCGACGGAACGTCTCTACGGCATTCCCCAATGATTACGTCTTCACCGTCTTCTTCGCCTTCCGTTTGCTGGATTTGGCCGCTTTTTCGATGGCCTCCGCCTCCTCGAAGAGTTCCTCCATCTCCCCTTCCCGCTGCTGCTCGGCGGCTTCCTCCATCGCCTTCTCGGCTTCTTCATCATGCAGGACAACGCTCATGGTCGCCACCTTGTCCGGCGCATCGAGCCGCATGACGATGACGCCCTGCGTGGCACGACCGCGCGATGGAATATCGGAGAGCGCCATGCGAATGGCCTGCCCCTGCTTGCTGATGCAGAGCAGATCGCCCTTCGCCCCCTCCTCCAGTACCACCGCCCCGATGATATCGCCGGTCTTGGTCGTCAGTTTCGCCGCAAGCACGCCGCTGCCGCCCCTTCCCTGGAAACGATACTCCGTCACCGCGCTCATTTTCCCAAGTCCGTTCTCCATCACCACCAGCAAACTGCTGATGCGAGGATCACGAATGACGCCCGCTTCCACCACGCGATCGCCGGTCCCGAGCTTGATGCCGCGGACGCCCGCCGCCGCGCGCCCCATCGACCGCACGTCATCCTCCTTGAAACGAATCGCTTTGCCTTTCTTGGTCACGATCAAAATCTCATCCTTGCCGCTCGTCGTCACCACCCATTTGAGATCCTCGCCTTCCGGCAATTTCTGCGCGATCAAACCGGAACGGCGAATGTTCTGGAATTCACCGACTTCCGTACGCTTCACCGTCCCCTCCGTCGTCACCATGAAGAGGTAACGCGCGCCGCCCAGATCCGCCTTCAGGATGGCGGTGATGACTTCCCCGGGCTTGAGCTGCAAAAGGTTCACGATCGCCTGTCCCCGCGCGACGCGTCCCGCCTGCGGCAATTCGTACGCCGGCATCTGGAACACGCGTCCGGTATTCGTGAAGAAGAGCAGATCATCGTGATTCATGACGTGCAGGATGGAGAGCACTTCGTCATCATCCTTCACATCGGCGCCTTTGATACCCTTGCCTCCGCGATGCTGCGCACGGAATTGCGACGGACTGAGACGCTTCACGTAGCCGCTTCTGGTGAGCGTCACCATCATGGGGGCGTTGGGAATCGTGTCCTTGGCTGAAAACTCCCCCGCCGCCATCGGCACCACGGCCGTCCTCCGGTCATCGCCGTACGTTTGCTTGACTTGCACGAGCTCATCGCGGAACACGCCGTCGATCTTCTTCGGGTCCTTCAAAATCTCCTCGCACTCTTTGATGAATTTCTTCACCGCCTTCAATTCGTCGATGATCTTCTGCCGCTCCAACCCCGCCAACGTCTGCAAACGCATGTCGAGAATGGCGTTGGCCTGCAGTTCCGAGAGTGAGAACTTCTTCATGAGGTTCTCCCGCGCATCCTCCCGAGCCCGGCTCTTCTTGATGGTCGCGATGACTGCGTCGATGTTGTCCAGAGCGATGTTGAGTCCCTCCAGAATATGCGCGCGTTCCTTGGCGCGGTCACGATCGAACGTGATGCGCCGCGTGATGACGGTGCGACGGTGATCGATGAAGACCTGGAGGATTTCCTGCAGATTCATGAGCCGCGGCTGGAGACCGTCGGCCAGCGCGATCATGTTGTACCCAAAGCTCGTCTGCAGATCGGTGTGCTTGTAGAGTTGATTGAGCACCTTCTGCGGGTAGGCGTCTTTCTTCAGTTCGATGATAATGCGTACCAATTCCCTGCGATCGGATTCATCCCGGATATCGCTGATCCCGAGAATCACCTTGTCCGTGACAAGCTGCGCCATCTTCTCAATGAGCGTCGACTTGTTGACCTGATACGGGATCTCGCTGATGCGGATCTGGAAACGGCCGTTCCCCATCTCTTCGATCTCCGCCTTGCCGCGCATCGTCACCGATCCGCGCCCCGTCAAGTACGCCTGCTTGATCGCTTCCTTGTTGTAGACGATGCCGCCCGTGGGAAAATCGGGGCCCTGGATGTACTTGAGAAGATCCTCGACGGTGGCATGGGGACTATCCAAGAGGTGGATGGTCGCGTTGACGACTTCGTGCAAGTTATGAGGCGGGATGTTCGTCGCCATGCCCACGGCGATACCGACGGTGCCGTTGAGGAGGAGATTGGGGATCTTGGACGGAAGGACGGACGGTTCCCTGCGGGAGGCGTCGTAGTTGGGCACGAAATCGACGGTATTCTTGTCGATATCCATGAGGAGTTCATCGGAGATGCGCGCCATTTTGGATTCCGTGTACCGCATGGCGGCCGCAACGTCGCCGTCGATCGAACCGAAGTTTCCCTGACCATGGACCAGGGGGTATCGCATGGAAAACGTCTGCGCCATGCGCACGAGAGAATCGTAGATGGCGGAATCGCCGTGCGGGTGATACTTACCCATGACGTCACCCACGATGAGAGCGGACTTGCGGAATTTCGCGGACGACCGCAGCCCCAGATCATTCATGCCGTAGAGAATGCGTCGGTGCACGGGCTTCAATCCGTCCCGTGCATCGGGCAGCGCACGAGCGACGATGACGCTCATGGCATAGCTCAAATAGCTCTCTTCCATCTCCGTCACGATGGGCCGCGCCTGAATGCGACCGATCGAAGACAGCGTCTCACCGAGCTCCTGCTGTGCTCCCTCCTGCGAGGGGACGGACTGAGCATCGTCAGGTGATGGAGTGGAATCGTTCTTTGCCATAGGGAAAAACGGGGGACCGTTCGAAAGAATCATAGCGGAATTTCTCCATGAGGAAAGTATCTGCGATTATCCGGAGAAAATTTTATCGCCGAAGGGACGCAGCGCGTACAATGGGAGCCGGCATGCCCACTCCATACCCGCACAGAATCGGCAGCATGTCTTCACACGGAGCGATGGGAGTGCTGCTGATCATCTCGCTTCTCCTTGCGGTCGGTTTCCCCGCAAGGGCCGCCGTTTCGGATGTCACGCCACGGGACGCGAAGCGCTACATCATCCTGTTTGAGAAGCCGGTGACGCAGCAGCATGTTCGTGCCGCTCTGAAGAACGGCGCGCACATCACCCGTGCGTTCGAAAGCATTCCCGCCCTTGCCGTTTCCCTGCGCGAGGATTCCGTTGCCGCCATCCTGCAAAACGCGGGAGTGGTGCGCATCATGGAAGACAGCCCCGTGCACGCTTCGCTCACGGTGAGCGTGCCGCACATCGGCGCGAACCGGGTATGGCAGGCGGGGACCGATGGCGCGGGTGCGAGAGTGTGCATCGTGGATACCGGCATCGATACGCACCATGCCGCACTGCCCGTACCGGTCGCCCAGTATGATTTTGTCAACGACGATGCGAACGCCCACGATGATGCGGGACATGGCACGCATGTGGCGGGGATCGCGCTCTCGCGGGATGCCACGTACACGGGAGTGGCGCCGGGTGCATCCCTGATGGCGGCGAAAGTACTGGATGCAAACGGTTCCGGGTACACGTCGGATGTGATCGCCGGCATGGAATGGTGCGTCAAGAACGGCGCCGACATCATCAATATGAGTCTCGGGGGCCGAACGTACAGAGGCGTCTGTGACGTTGATCCCCTGGCGCAAGCAGCCAACGCGGCAGTCACGAACGGCGTGACGGTCTTCGCCGCATCGGGCAATGACGGGAGCATCAACAAAATCAGCACCCCGGCGTGCGCCGGGCACGTGATTGCCGTGGGAGCGGTGGATGCAACCGATCGCCGTGCATCGTACTCAAATGGCGGTGCCAAGCTGGACATCGTCGCGCCGGGCACGGGCATCACGTCCCTCTATCCGACGAACGGCATCCGCAAGCTTTCGGGCACGTCGATGGCGTCGCCACACGCCGCGGGACTGGCAGCTCTCCTGCTCTCGGCACAGCCCTCCCTCACGCCCGAACAGATACGGCAGGTAGTGCGGGACACGGCGGTTGATCTCGGCTCAATCGGCTTCGATACACGGTACGGCTACGGCAGAATCGATGCGCTCGCCGCCTACCGCAGCGTGACGCAGACGCCGATTTCTTCTTCGTCCTCCTCGTCGTCGTCTTCCCCGTCGTCCTCTTCATCCTCTTCCCCCTCTCCGTCCTCGTCGCCGTCCTCCACACGCATGTTCTTCGATGATTTTCAGAGCGGACTCAACCGATGGGATACGAGCGGTACGCCAAACTGGACAACACTCCCTCCCGCGGAACGTGCGGTGCCGGGAACGAACGACGACAATACTGTGGCGCATGCCGACGATTGTGAATCGGCCTGTGTCCTCTCTCTTCGGCAATCACTGGACCTGCGCTCGTTCGACAGCGTCACCCTTTCCTTCTGGCGATTTGTGGACCGCAGCCTCGATGACGGCGAAGAACTGCGCCTGGAAGCGTTCGATGGAGCCGCTTGGGTGACGCTCGCTGCCTGGAGCGATGGCACCGGAAACGATGATCGGTGGCACCGGGAACAGATCGTGCTCCCCTCCCGCTTCCTGCACCGGGAATTTCGTCTGCGATTCGTGACGGTGGAAAGCTCAAGAATCGAGGAAGTGGAAGTGGATGACGTGGAATTGACGGGGATGATTGCGGACCGATAAAAGAGAGGTACCCTTGCCGTATGCTCTCCATTGTGTCCACCCCCATAGGAAATCTCGGCGATATCACCGTGCGCGGGATGGAGACGCTCAGAAACTGCGCCGCCATCGTCTGTGAAGATACGCGCGTAACGGGCACTCTCCTCAAGCTTCTCTCGCTCAACAGGAAGGAACTCATCAGCATGCACGGGTACACTGATCCGCGAAAGATCGACGGCGTCTTAGACCGGCTGAAAAACGGCGAACACCTGGCGCTGGTCTCCGACGCGGGCACACCCGGCATTTCCGATCCGGGTTATGCCTTGGTGCATCGCTGCGCGGAAGAGAACATCCGCATCGAAGTTCTCCCCGGTGCCGCCGCTTTCCTGACCGCGCTCAGCGGCTCGGGATTGCCCATCAACCGCTTCCTGTACCTGGGATTCCTGCCGATGAAGAAGGGCCGCAAGACGCTGCTGGCATCCTTTGTCGGGCAAGAACAAACCATCGTATTCTACGAGTCGGTCCATCGCATCGAACGCACGCTCCTGGAACTCGCCGACGCACTCGCCTCGCAACCGACACGCGTCATCGTCATCGCGCGGGAACTGACGAAGCTGCATGAAACCTTCCACCACACGACGGTGGCCGGCCTGCCGGACCTCGCCGGAAACATTGTGAAGAAAGGGGAATTCGTAATCGTCATCGGACCGATGTAATTTCCCCGCCCCATCTCTCCCCCGCCATGCACCACAGGCTTGCCGGAGGAGGGAGCAATCTTTCAAGGAAACTACTCTTCGCTTTTCCAAGATGCATCACATGCGACGACGGACGGGCAGGCGGAGGTGAGAAGGTTTCTCCCGTGACGGAGGAGCCCGCGCGCACGGGGGGTGAAGGGGAAGCCCCGCAGCGTTTGCGAGACGTTTTCGTCTGAAGCCTTGGAAGACGAAAACGTTGAGCCGCGGGGCGGGCGGAGGGGTGATTGCGCGCGGCGCGCTTTCTTTGGTCCTTTCTTTGCGCGCTACAAAGAAAGGACGAAAAGAAAATCCGTTGCGCAAAGAAAAATCTTGCTATCCTGCCACGCCATGGAATCCATCGCAAAAATCCTCCCGGCCTACGACTACCACTGTCCGAAAGAATTGATCGCCTCCGCGCCCGCGCACCCCCGCGACAGCGCCCGCCTGCTGATCTTCGATCGCGCGACGGGCAACACATCCTTCGATACCTTCCGCACGATCACCGATTATCTGCCGAAGAATGCAGTTCTGGTTCTGAATGAAACCCGCGTTCTCCCCGCCCGCATCCATCTGACGAAACACACGGGCGGCAGGGTGGAAGCGCTCTATCTCTCCACGCAACCGTGCACGATCCGCGCGTTGATCGGGGGGAAAATCAAACCCGGTGACCGGCTCACATGGCAAGAGGGCCACACGTTCATCGTCGAAACGCGCAAGGAAAAAGAGGCGACGCTGCGACCGTCGTTCCCCATCGATCAGCTGCACGATCTGCTGGAGCGCTACGGCGAGACGCCGCTGCCGCCGTACATCAAGGATTCTCCGCTCACGGAAGCACGGCGCCGCGAGGAATATCAGACGGTTTTTGCGAAGGAAAACGGTTCCGTAGCCGCTCCCACGGCGGGTCTGCATTTCACGGCGGAACTTCTGCGCAAGATCGAAGCGCACGGCTGTGATATCCGACGCGTCACGCTCCATGTGAATCTGGGAACCTTCGCGCCCCTGACGGAAGAACAACTCCGCACCCGCACGCTGCACGAAGAATGGTACGCCATCGATCCGAAAACCGCCGCCTTCCTGCAGGAAGCCAAAGGAGCGGGCCGTCCGATCATCGCCGTGGGGACGACGGTGGTGCGGACGTTGGAAGCGGCATTCGGGGCCGGGCGTGCAGACGTTCCGGCGGAACATCTCTGCCGTACTACCGGCTCCACGACGATCTTTTTGCATCCCGATCGTCCGCCAACGTTCGTCGACGGCCTCATCACCAATTTCCACGTCCCCAAGAGCAGTTTGCTGATGCTGGTGGCGGCATTGACCGGAAGAGAGACACTCTTTGATCTCTACGAACAAGCCATCGAGAAACAATTCCGCTTCTTCAGTTTCGGAGATGGGATGATGGTGATGTGAAGAACCAGGCTGCCCATCCGGCTGCTTTCCGTTGCGGACAAGAGTACAAGTGAAAAATAATGAAGGAAGAAGCTATGTTCCACTTGCATCCATCAAGAATAAGTATAACAATCCTCCTCCAATGGGTGACCCGGAGCAACCAACGGGAAATACTGACCCAATCCACACCTTCCTAGTGTGCAAACAAATGGGGGAGGTCCCCGGCATCTGTGCAGACTTCCCACATGGAATAGGTGGTGGGTATGTGGGGGCTACACCAGAAATTGCGGCTCAACGTATCGCTAAGGAAGCTCGAAACCTCAGACTGAGTGGTCCATTAGCGATAGGACACAGAAGATTGGGGCGGTATGGAGATGGAGATTTGATGCCATTAACTGAAGAAGAAATGAGAATAACACGTGCAGAATTGTCAGAACTTATTGTGGGAACGCAGAACAGTCTCGTTGGAAGCTGCGTTTGAGGTACGTTGCATCTACAAAACAACCCACCATCACGGCAGCACGCTCCGCGGATCAATGTGCACGCCGCCCTTGATCACTTCGAAGTGCAAGTGCGGACCCGTCGTCATGGGACCCGCGCCGCGCGTGCCCGGCTGTCCTCCGCTCATACCGATGATCTGCCCCGCATCCACATCCTGTCCCGCGATCACCGCAGTGGAGAGGAGATGACCGTAGAGCGTCGCGTAGCCGTCGCGATGGCCGATCAGCACGTACGTGTACCCGGTGGCGCCTCCGTCGCGCACGAGGAAGACGACGCCGTCGGTGGACACCGCTACGGGGGTGTTCTCCCCGACGACGATATCAATGGCATAGTGCGGCACACCGAAGAATTCCTTGTAACCGGGACTGAGGAACCCGGCGGAAATGCGGCCGTACACGGGCCACCCGAAGCGCGGCGTACCTGACGCGATCGCCGTTCCGCCCGCCTTTGGGTCCAGGAGCCCTTTCTCGATGAGATCGCGCTCCGCCCGTCGCTTGATCCGCGCGTCGATGCGCGCCAGTTCCCCCTGAATCTTCAGCACCTGCTCGTGCACTTCGGCCATGATGCGCTTGATCTGGTCCAGTTGCGCCGCGCTCCGCGCCGCCGTCGCCTCCGCCCTGTCGTAGGCAGCCTGCGCCGCGCGATACGCGACGAGCGCTTCCTCCCGCTCCTCCTCCACGTCCGCCAGACGATCGAACACCTTCCGCGCAGCGACGAGATCACGCAGATACGTCATGGAATCGGCACTCACCTGCACGACGGGATCATGGGCCGCGCCGTGCATGACGGCCCGCAGCAGCACCCCGCCGACTTCCGACGGACTGTCCCCGATGTGCCGCAAATACTGCTCCTTGAGCATGCGGGAGAGCCGCGCCTTCGCGGATTGAATCAACAAATCCGTCTGCGCGGCGGTGACCAGTGTCACATCGTGCTTCTCTCCGATGGTCCGCAGGATGCGGCGAAGACGAACGACCTCCGCGCGCAGCGCCGCCCTCTGCTCGTTGAGTGGACTAAGCTCCCGGGAAAGTGCCTCCTTCTCCGCTTCACTGCGACGATGCAACCCTTCGACGCCCGTCCGCTGCTGATACCGATTCGCCGCAGTATCGATCGCCTGCTGCAGCGATTCCTGCACCACCGTCTTCTCGTCCAGCGAAATGAGCGCAAACGTCGCCGGCGGCACGAGCACCACCAGGAGCAGCAGAACCGTCAAAATCCGATTGAGGGTGTGCATTTCCGACCATTATACCTCATAATCACCATAAAGAGAAGCATCCGTCCCGCATAGCTCTGACCATGGACCCCATCTTTCTCAAAGAAATCCGCAATCGCATCGATCAATGGGAACACCCCAAACACACGGCGCTCTCGCAACGTGTTCCCCTGCTGCGCTCCCCTCTGATCATCGTACGACGCGTCCTGCGCAAAGGACGCAATCTCTGCGACAGACAGATCGCACGACAACAAGGGTACGTGCCGCTCCCTTGCATCATCGCTCGTCATCAATCGGTGCTCCTCCGCACACTGGGCGACTCGGACATGCGTTTGCAACGGGGAAAGATACGCAACATCGCCGCCGCGCTCCCATCGTTGCAGTACCTCCTGATCCGGCCGGGAGAAACATTTTCCTTCTGGGAAACGGTGGGGAAACCCACGACGCGAAGAGGCTTCGTCCCGGGGATGCTTCTCTCAAACGGCACGGTGATCGAAGGCGTGGGCGGCGGTCTCTGCCAGCTGTCCAATTTTCTGCACTGGCTCCTGCTGCACGGAGAAACGGAGATTGTGGAGCATCACCACCATTCGTTGGATGTCTTTCCGGATTCCGGACGCGTCCTGCCCTTCGGAAGCGGTGCGACCGTCTTCTACAATTACGTGGACCTGAAAGTGCGCAATAGCTCATCGCATCCGCTGCAACTTTGTCTGTGGCTGACGAATACGCACCTGAAAGGACGATTGCTGTCGGATGCGCCCGCAGTGCGGAAATTCCACATCGAAGAACGCAACCACTGTTTTGTGCGCTCCGGAACGCGCCTGTTTCGGTGCAACGAACTCTGGCGTGAAACACGTGTGCAAGGAAACACGATCGATGAGTCGCTGCTGACACGAACGGTGGCGCCAGTCCTCTACGCCATGGAGGAAGAGGAGTTGCGACGACGAGGAATGATCACGCTGGACGAGCACGCGTGACACCGATCGGTTGCTTCCTGCTCCCCGTGCGATCTGGTACGCTGCGTACGATGATCGCACATCTGCGCGGCACCATCGGCAAGATCGCTCCCGGGGAGGCGGTGGTAGATGTGGGCGGAGTGGGCTACCGCGTGCGCATGCCGATGCATGACTGGGACGCACTGCACGACGGAACGAGCGTGCACCTGCACACGGTGACGTACGTCCGGGAGGACCGCTTCGACCTCTATGCATTCATCGATACGCACACGCGCATGCTTTTCGCGGCATTCATCGACCTCAACGGCGTCGGTCCGCGCATGGCCCTGGAACTCTGCGCCGTGCCCCGTGCGCTTCTGACCCGCGCCATCAATGAGAAGGATGCGAGCATCCTCAGCTCCGTCAAAGGCATCGGACGCAAGACTGCGGACAAACTGCTCGTCGATCTTGCCGCACTGGCTCAGCGCCATCCGGAAGCATTTTTCTCGGAAGACACTGTGATGGGCGCTCGCTACGATCGCGACACCGTTGCCGCACTGACACAACTGGGGTTTGCCACCCAAGACATCCTCCGCGTACTGGAATCACTCCCCAACGATCTCACCACAACCGAGGAACGCATAGCCGCGGCATTGCGATCATTGTAGTTTTGAGTGATGAGTGATGAGTTCCGAAGTCCAAATCCCTAATCCCTAATCCCTAATCCCTAATCCCCATGCTACACGTCGACATCACGGGCACCCTCGCCCGCATTCTCACCCCCACCTACGGCATTGCCGACCAGGATCTGATGAGTCTGCGCACGAACATCAAACGCTTCATCGGCGACTGGATGGACGAAATCAAAGTGGGACAGCACGCATGGACCCAGGATCTCTACAATGAAGTCATCATCCGGAATGTGCAGGAGATCGCCAAGCGCGTGAAAAAGGAACGCATTCAGACGGTGGTGTGGATCGGCATCGGCGGATCGGGTTTGGGACCCAAAGTCATGCAGGAAACATTCGAATCGCCGCAGACGGTGGAATTCATTCTGGTAGATACCGTGGATCCCGCGACGCTGGCGCTCTGCATGGAATCAGTCGACTGGAAGCAAACGCTGGTGGTGGTCGTCAGTAAATCCGGCGAAACGCTGGAAACCATGAGTGCGTTCTTCCTCTTCTGGGAAGCGCTGAAACGGGCGCGAGGATCCAAAGCCGCCAACCGCGTCATCGCGCTGACGGATCCGCAGCAGGGATTCCTCCGCAACTTCAGTCTGGAACAGGGCATAGAGATCCTGCCGATCCCCGCAGGCGTCGGCGGACGCTACTCCATCTTCACACCCGTCGGTCTGCTCGCGCTTGCACTGCTCGACGCCGACGTGGAACAGTTCGTGCAGGGCGCCATCGACATGGACGAACTCTGCCGCAATGAGACGCTGGAAGATAATCCGCCCGCGCTCCTGGCCGCCGCGCAGTTCCTGCTGGATACGAAAAAAGGCTACATGATCCGCGTCGTCATGCCCTACTCCCACCGCCTGCAATCCATGGCGCGCTGGAACCAGCAGCTCATCGCGGAAAGTTTGGGCAAGAGCGAAGTGAATAACCCCATCCCGCTGGCCGCCCTGGGTTCCCAAGACCAGCACTCCCTCCTGCAGCAGTGGATGGCGGGCCCGCGCAAGAGCTGGCATCTGTTCATCCGCGAAATCGAAAAACCGCGTGTCTTCGTCCCCGGCGCGCTGAAGGAAGAATGGGGATTCATCGCCGGCAAGAGCTTCGGCGAATTGCAGGATGCGCTCTTCGAAGGAACGAGCCAGGGCCTCACCTCCGTCAAACGACCGTTCGCATCGATTTCCCTCACGCGGCTGGACGAGTATCACTTGGGACAGCTCTTCTACTTCTTCCTGGTGGAAACGGTACTCCTGGGCAAACTCTACCGCATCGACCCCTACGGACAGCCGGGCGTGGAACTGAGCAAGCGCATCGCCAGGGGCATTCTGGGCGACCGGACGATGGAATGACGCAGGCGGAGCGGCAGAGCGCACGGTGAGCACTCCGCTCGGCACGACCCCGACATCCGATATTCACAGTTCACAACGCACCCATCCTTCACTATCCTCTCTCCGCGATTCTTATCCACCTTCCTTACACTGTATGCCGATTGCGATCACCGATGCGGAATTTGAAACGAGAGTCATCAAATCCGATCTCCCCGTCCTCGTCGATTTCTGGGCGCCGTGGTGCGGTCCCTGCCGCGCGATGCTGCCGGTCGTGGAGGAACTGGAGAAAGTCTACGAAGGCCGCGTTTCCTTCGTGAAGATCAACGTCGACGAAAACTCCATGGTCCCCTCGATGTTCAATGTGATGAGCATCCCCACGTTCATTCTCTTCAAAGAGGGCAAAGTCGCCCAACAGTTCGTCGGCGCGCGCTCCAAGGCGGATATGCAGCGTGAGATCGACGCCGTTCTCGCCTGATTGTTCGATGAAATTCTTCCTCATACTCATCGGCCTCGGCGCCTCGTACGTCTTCGTCCGCTACCGCGAAATGGTGGGTGACATGATCGGCGGACGCCACATGCTGGCCGTGGGCATCGGTGTGCTCGTCTTCTTCTGGACCATCGCCTACGCCGTGGGCGCCACCGAATTCTTCCTCTCGCCGCTCCTATGGTTATTCCCGGGAGGAAGGGGGTGAAAGAAGATAAGAAGAAAAGCACAGCGAAGAGTGCTGCAGAAAAATGGCTTGCCATGAGCGAATCCGCCCAAAGGCGGATGAGTCGAATGGTGGAGTCGAGGGGATTCGAACCCCTGACCCCCTGCTTGCAAAGCAGGTGCTCTACCAACTGAGCTACGACCCCGCACCAGTCGCTGCGCTTGCCCTGAGTGAAAACGAAGGGCTCCGGTACGAGGCAAGCCCCACACCGTGCGCAGCAGGAATGCTCGATGGAAGGAAAAGAACACGCGACCGCGGCAGGATACAGAAAAAGGTCACCGGACCCAAGGTCTTTCGTCGCGTGCCCGAATTCCCTAGACTGTACCGCACCGGCGCCCGTCTGCGCTTCGACTCCGGCGGACATCCGTTGATCCTTCGCCATCCCGACATCCATCCCTCATGGTGCCGTAGCCAAGCAGTAAGGCAGGGGTCTGCAAAACCCCCATACGTGGGTGCAATTCCCACCGGCACCTCCACTCAGAATACATAGCCACAAATCGCTCGTCTTTGGCTTAGTGATGCCATTCAATTGGTTGTACTCTACCGAAACGCTGTACCAAATACCTCATTCCTTGTGAGAGAGTGGAAAAGTGCTTCTTCATGGGGAAATCAAGTTGTTGATCATTCAGTTGTACTCCATTGCTGAGCCGCCTCACAATCTGCCGTCGAACCTCCGGCGACGCGGTGAAAAAACGATCCTGTAGATACTGTGCGAATGTGAGTTCATCCGATAGGGATATATTTGCAGTCCGGCTTGCGGATCGGAATCGCTCATACTTCTCTACTGATGCACTCATTTGTGCCTCCATCTGCATGTGTTTTTTGTCTCAGGATGACACACTATGACCCGAATGAGGGTATCATGGTGATCCTGACAAACCATGAGAGCATGGTTTTGGGATAGGCTCTTAGTGCATCCAGCTTTTGGGTGACTCAATATGCATCCCAAGGAACACGGCCAAGCGGTCCAGCGCATCAAGTGCTGTATCGTTTTTTTCGATTTCTGCAATGCGTTTCAAGTTCTGAAGCACAAACGGTATCCCCATATCAGCGCTCTCCATACGCTGCCGCAATTTATCCTGCACGCTGGGTTTCGCTCAGAGCTGCGCGGCCATCGTCCGTGCAGTGGAAGCACGAAGATCGCGACTGCCGCCCTTCCCACCGATGTTGTAGACTCGGCGGGCTGCTTCTGCGCCATTGAAGCGACATTGAATATATTCATCGATAAATAAGTCTTCCTGGGTGCATCGCAGTTGAGCTTTAACACGAATAGGCATTACGGACTTATAATACTCCCATGATTGAATCCGCAATTTCAGCTCTAAACAATCGGGAAAAAGCTCTTATATTTTGGATAATTGTAATAGTCATTTTTCTCCTGACAAAAGCAGGGGGACGTCGATCAATCCTTTCGTTAATCAAAATCTTCTTCTCGTGGACAATTTTTAGAATATTTCTCCTGATGACGTTTTACCTTTCACTGATAATTGCAGGACTTTATAAAATACATTTCTGGGATTTTTCAGCGACAAAGGACACATTATTCTGGTTCACTGGTACCGCACTTGTCATGTTTGTTAACTACAACAACGCATACAAGGATCATTTTTTTAGGAACTCTGTATTAGGCAGTATAACGGTCGCCGTTTTCATTGAATTTCTTATCAATCTTTATGTTTTCAACATCTTCGTTGAGCTGTTGCTCCTGCCAATTTTAGTGATCATTACGGGAATGATTGTATTGGCTGAAATAAAAAAGGAACCTGAAATTGAACTGACAAAAAAATTTCTTCAGTGGCTTCTAGCAATTATCGGCATCGCATTCCTTCTCCATGCAATAATCTCTGCAATAGAGCACTTTTCAACCTTCGCAACATTGAGGAACTTAAGGGACTTCATTTTGTACTCTCTACTTACGGTTCTATTTCTGCCATTTATCTATCTTCTTGCCGTCTATTCCCTGTATGAGAGCATATTTTTAAGGGTAGATAGGGCTGCCAAGTCCGATCAGGAAATCGCCCGTTTTCTTCGTAGAAAAATTTTCCGACTATGTTTATTGAATCTCAAAACACTTAACGATTGCTCAAAAACAATCATCGCCCATTTGTGGACATTGCGTACAAAAGAAGAGGCAATGCTTTTAATGCAGAAGTATCAAGCTAACCAGCTTTCACTTCCTGAATAGGTTGAGTTCCCGGCTGATAATCCGCTGAACCAAATCTTTTGGCCAAATCATCAAAGTGCTTTCGTATCGGGTACACCAAGAACAAGAAACTGGTATCCAATTCAATACTGCCGATGCTTGCTGCGTCAAATCCACCGATAAAAGACATTTGAACTGGGTAATCCTTATCTTCCAATCGTGGAAGTTGCTCAGCACTTACCATAAAAAAAAGTCTTCTGAGATTTGTCCATCAAAAACCATTCTTCTAGGGTTCGCCCGTTTCGATATTTAACCGTGTGATAAGCAGGAACTTGCGGATATTTTTCATAAGGCTTCAATGCTTCCAATAGCTTCTCTTGAGAGGTGTAGCAGTAGAAAAGAATTTTGTAAGCATCATCCTTCTTGTCCGAAAAACAACAAGCCAACGGATGATACTTTTTATTGCTCACCGGTTTGTCATCGGCAGATTCAAACAATTCCGTTCCTTGAAGGATGATCGTACCAAAATGTCCGTTGCATTCAGTGATAGGGAAAGAACAAGACTCAATTCCAAACCTATGCGTACTAAATATCTTCCTGTCTTCACTGAAAAAGCAGCGACCATCGGCATGATGGTGAAATTTTACGTTATGAGTTGTATATCGCAATGGACGAGGATTAGGAGCTTTATGAAAGTGCTTCTTTCCTCCGGGTAAATATATTTTTCCTAGCTGCCCTTTTGACTCTGAGCAATAAGGAAAGCTAATAAAAATCCCTCCTTTTATAAAAGAAATGAGACAAATTTTCTTCAAGCTTTCTTCGATTCGGAGGGCAAGGCAGAACTTATTATTTTCTGAGCAAGCGGGATTCACAACACAAGCCATGGCCATATTAGACACCAGATGAATGTATGCTGAAAGCACAAGTTTTTGTATGACAAGGGACTCCTACCCAACTTCGTAGTGTGGGTTTCTCCCCCTCCCCCCTATGGACAGAAACTCCTATGGGGTGGCCATACATTGTTCCTTCCATGCAGTTGTGACTGCCTGTAGGATGGACCTCCAAAGCGCGAAAGGCGCATCATAGAAGGCATGATGCGATTGATGGAAATGTGCGGCTTAGACGAAAGCATGCCGCCGTGTAGAATGGATGTATGCACATCGAAAGCGTGACCACCGTCTTCCTCCCGCTCTCTTTCCCGGCACTCTTCGCGGTGATCTGGCTGTTCTCCACTTCCTTCCCGAAGCATTCCCGGGAAAAACGCACGATGTTTCTTATTTCAGGTGCCGTCGCTCTTATCGTCGGTATTCTTGCGTTTTTCCTCAATACCGCCACGTTCTTTCGCGGCAATTTCCTCTTTTTGCTTACCGGACCCTTCTTTGTCCTCATTCTCGGCGGATTAGCCGGTATCGCATGCTTCGTGTTCCTGTTCTTTCTCTACTACATCCCCGCGTCCCTCCTCCACACACTGCGTCAGCCGCGAGAGGTTGCACTGCCCGGAGAGGATCGATCACAGATCAAATACGTCAGACTGCTGCTCGCGGCAGTGATCGCCGTCCTGCTTGCTGCAGGAGGGTTGCTCTTTGTTGAAGAAACAAAACTGAAGGAAAGGTACGGCTCTCTTTCCGACAACGAAATTCGGCAGCTCTCGGCGGAAGAAATCCGCACAGCCTACGACAATGTTCTGTTCAGAAATCACCATGACCTCCTCCGGGGACTGCTGGCTCAGGAGAATATCCCCGAAGATATCATCGAAGATATTTATCGCCGCATGGCGGCGAAAGACCGCAATGTGCTCTCAGCAATACTCTGGAATGCGCGTACTCCCTGCAGCCTCCTTGCGGAGGCCTATCGCACGCTCACATCCCCGCAACAATCCCCCGCACCGTACGCGAAATATGCGGAGAACTGTCTGTAACAGATGATGGCTTTTACCATTCCTCCACCCTCTGACACAAAATCAGGGTGATGCGCGCCACCGACGTAGCGACACGTGATGGTTGCGAGCGGCGATCAGTCGATCTCCTTGCTTGATCTGACACTTCCGACCACCCTCACTCTCCCGCAGCCCCCTCCTCCCCGTCCGGCGGAACGAAGCTGAGACTCCCGAGCATGGCGATGATTTGCGTTTCCAACTCCGGATCGACCGAGACCGGCGTCGCGGCCGTCACGGTGAATCCCATGTTCTGCGAGACGGCGCTCACCTGATAGAACCGCTCACTGAGCGCGTCCGGCCGCGGCTTGGCGGAGAAGACGTGCACCACGATGTCTTCGCCATCCACCGCCGTCTCCCGCCGGTCGATTTCCTCATACTCCGGCAAACCGGACACGGAGAGAATGCTCGCTGCGCTGTACTCGGGCGTCGTCATCGTGCGGGAGAGAATTTCTCGCGTGACGACCACGGTGGCAAACTGTCCCGCATAGGGCCGCTCGGACTGAAAAGCGATGATTGCTTCCTCGGAGACGCCCCGCTCATCGAGCTCGCTGCGATCCACCACGCGCCATTCCGGAGAGACGCAGATGCCCATTTCCCCGTTCCAGTACGCATGTTCGCAGGAGGTCACCCCATCGGTCACATTGTCGCCGCAGGCGGAGAGGAGGAGAGCCAAGCTCAGAAGGATGAGTCGTGCGCGCATGGGCCCATCGTAGCAGAGAACGCAGGTCCGAATGACATGGACATCTGCACAAAATGTTCTCTCGCTGCTACCCTGTGCATTGAGCCAACACGGGAAGAATGGTATAGTGGAGAGAATATGCGTTTGCCCCTAACACACATCACCATCGCACTGTTTCTACTTTGCGCCCCCCTCACTGCGACTGCGGGAACGATCCAAGCGGAAGATTCCGTCGCAGGGGTGGGGCTGACCGTGACACTGTCGGACTTCACGCCGCAGGCATCCGTTGAAGTGCAACTCACTGCGCCGGACGGCACGCCCGATTCGTTTGCCGCACAAACGGATGAGACGGGCACTGCGGAGCTGGCCATCGCCGGACGCTTTGCGCAGCGCGCGGGTATCTATGTCCTGCGCACGCCCAACGACACCTCCGGCATGACAACGGTTCTGGTGGAACCCGATTCCATGGACCCGCGCACGTCTGCACTGCAGGTCCAAACCCCGCGCATCGCCGCCGACGGACACGAGACCGCCGCCATCGAAGTCACCCTCCGGGACCGCTACGGCAACCCCCTGCCGGGGCGCGCCGCGAGCGTCCTCTCCGGCCGCACGACCGATACCATTCGCGCACTCACGCCGGAAACCGATGTGCAGGGCACCCAGCACTTCTCCTTTTCGACGCGTACGCCGGGAACATCGTCCCTCCGCGCAATCGATCTCCTCAGTGGCGCACCCGTGCTGGAATCGGCTACGGTGGAAGCACGAGGGACGGCCGTGGGCGGACAGACGGCATACGCATCCCCCTATGCGGCGCAGACCTCTTTGGACGGTCGCTTCTTCTACGCCCAGGTACTGCCGTCCTTCGATATCATCGATCACTTCGAAGTGGAGGCGCCTCAAACGATGCAGCCGGGCGTCGAAGCGCAGAAACTGACCGTCCGCGCCGTGGACCGCTCAGGCAACACCGTGGAGAACTACCTCGGCACGGTTCTCTTCTCCTCCACCGACCCCGCGGCCACACTCCCCAATTTCGGCACGTACACGTTCCGCGAACGGGATCTGGGAGCGATGACGTTTGCGCTGGCGCTGAAGTTCCGTTCCAGCGGCACGCAAACCTTCCGGGTGGAAGATGCCAATGACGACCGCATCGCCGGCGAAGCGACCATCCAAGTGGGCGGAGACGCGACGAACCCCGGCACGGGCACCATTGAGATCACCTCGCACAAAAACGACGATTACATCAATGGCACGGACATCCTCGTGGAAGGACGCGGTCCACGATTCGCCAATATCATCGTCATGGGCGGACCGCAGGATGCGACGGGCGCCACGGACGGCGAGGGCAACTTCTCCGTTCCGGTATCGCTGAATCCCGCCCAGACGGACCACACCATCCGCGTGCGTGATGAAACGGGACGCAACGACTCGGGTCCGATTCACCTCATTTTGGACAGGAGCGCAGAGGAGATCGAACTCATCCAATTTTCTCCCGAGAAACCCGATGCAGGCACGCAGGTGCTCGTGGTCGTACGGAGCACGCCCGACCTCGCACAGGTGATGCTGCGGCTGCCGGCGGGCACCGCCGTCCAGGAGACCATTCTGACGGAGAATGCGATGCAAGCGGGCTCGTACCAAGGATTTCTCACCGCGCCCGACGCGGGCACATACCAACCGTCCGTCATCGCCACCGATCGAGCGGGCAACCGGACGGAGGTACGCACGACGCTCACGGTCGCGTCCACGCAGCTCCCCCGCGTGGAGAATCTGCGGATCGAACCGCGGGAAGAAGCCATCGCACTCCGCTGGGACGCCGTTGAGGGGAGCGTTACCGGGTACCGCCTCTACATCGGAGAAGGACCCGACAACTTCCTCTACACGTTGGATACGGGCGGACCCGTCACCCAAGCGGTCGTGCGCGGCCTCCTGCCGGACCGCGTGTATCACTTCGCCGTCACGGCTCTCCGGGAAGATCTGGAAAGCGAGGGGAAGAGCACGGTTGTCACGGGGCAACCGCTGGGCATCTCGCTCAACGTGATCCCCGAAGAGAGCGCATTGCAGGTGCGCTGGACGTCTCTCTCCGCAGATCTCCCCCTCTCGTCCTTCGTACTGGAGTACGGGACGGACGAAACGGCGCTCTCCGAGAAGCGCATACTGAACGGCGAACTGCGCGACGTCACGCTGCGCGACCTGCTCCCCGGCGTTCCCTACTTCCTGCGGCTGACGCCCGTGACCGTCTCCGGCGAGGAGATGACGCAGCTCTCCGCCACGGGCAAAGGCACGCCCGGCGGTACGGGCTTCCATGCCGCGCCGCGCGATGAAGCGCCGTTTGACATCACCCTCCATCCCGGTGCACAGCTCAATCCACCGCCCGCAGTGAATGACGTCGGACTCCCCCGCAGCGCCTGGATGGCAGCCGCGGGCATGGGCGCGCTTTGCATCCTCTGGTACGTCCGGCGCAAACAGTCCGCCCGCAGAACCGATCGCTTCCTGCAAGCGGTCTCCGCCCGCTATCATTCCTGATATCCGATGACGCTCCGCACGCTGTCCATCGGCGGGGCCACATTCGACTTGTTCGTTCGGACCGATCCGTCGGTGATCCGTTCCCATGAAGAGAAACGCGCCTTTACGCTGCCACTGGGGGAGAAACTGCGCATCGAGGATGTCACCGGCACATTCGGCGGCGGTGCGGCCAATTCGTCGGTGGGGTTCGCGCGTCTGGGATGCGCCGCGTCCTTCGGCGGCCCCCTCGCCTCGGATCAGTGGGGACAATCGATCCGCTGCAATCTGGAACACGAACACGTCCGTCTGGAACAGGCGACCATCGTGGAGGAAGAAGCATCCAGTTTCTCGCTGATTCTCTCGGCCGAGAGCGGCGAACGCACCATCCTCACGCACAAAGGCATCGACCGGCACCTGGCAGACCCGACCTTCGCGCTGGAAGCCGCGCGCACGATGGACGCGATCTACGTCACCTCCATCCACGATGACAGCCGCGAGATCAGTGACGACATCGCCTCCATGCTCACCGCCCTGCCGCAGATCCACCTCACGTGGAACCCGGGAGGGAATCAAATCGCCGCAGGGATGACCGAGGCAAACGCACGGCTTCTCCTGCCGCACGTCGACCTGCTCCTGCTCAACAGAGAGGAGGCACTGGGCTTCACGGGACGCACGACGGTACACGATGCGCTGCGCGCGCTGACGGAAGCAGGTGTGCAACGCATTGCCGTCACGGACGGTCCCCGCGGCGTCACGGCGACGGACGGGACGAAGCTGTACCGCTGCGCGGCACTGCCTTCAACCGTCATCGATACCACGGGTGCGGGCGACGCCTTCGGCACGGGAGCCACCTGGGCGCTTCTCACGGGCGAAGACTTGCCAGATGCCCTGCGAGCGGGTACGATAAACGCATCCAGTGTCGTGGGAATGATCGGAGCCCAGGACGGACTCCTCACAGAAACCCGCATGCGGCAACGGCTCACGGAAACGGACATTCCCGTTGAGTGCGAACCCTTCTGATCCTCCGATACCCAGAACCACTCCCCCACCCATTTTCCTCCCTCCGTATGGCAGACGATTCGCTGCTTCACATCCAGGAACTGCTCGAGAGCGCCCAGGCGTCTCTGAAGACCGCCTCCGCACTGCTGCGCGATCTCACCGGCATCGCCGATCCCAACCGGGAACGGCACATTCAGCGTGCGGCACTCACCCCGTCGAGCGGTCCCGTGAGCGGACGGGTGATCGAAGGCGTCTTCGACGGACAGAACATGATGGACGGCAACGGCCAGAGCTATCCCGTCCCGGCCAACTACGCATCCAAGAGCAAATTGGTGGAGGGCGACGGCATGAAGCTGACCATCACCGACGAAGGCAAATTCATCTACAAGCAGATCGCCCCCATCGAACGCCGCATCACGAAAGGCGTCCTCATTCAGGAGGACGGACAGTACAAAGTGCTCGTCGAAGGACGCGCGCTCCGCGTGCTGCTCGCCTCCGTCACCTTCTACCGCGCCGAAGTCGGCGACCAGGTCACGGTGCTGCTGCCGAGTGAAGGCCAGGCGCAGTGGGCCGCCATCGAAGCCGTTCTCCCCCGCCACCTGGCCGACGCCGCCGCACAGGAACTGGTGGCCGGAAGCAGGGACGCTGAAGCGGACGGCGAACTCTCCCCCGTGCTCAACCGTGCGCTCTTAGCCGAGGACGAGGAAGAGGAAACACCGAAGACGACGAGGAAGAGGAAGGCGTAAGTGGAACTCGCTACCACCAGCCCCCGTCACCTGCTACCATCCGGGTCCATGCACGTCCCGGCCCGGATCACTCTGCCGATAGCCGCCGCCCTGCTCCTCGCGGGAGGCATTCTCACGTTCCTCTTTCTGCAACTGGAGGGAACGCGCGCGATGCTGATGGCGGAGCTATTGGAGGAACCGGCGGCGGGAAGCGGCGCGCGGCACGAGACGCCGACCACCACTCTCCTCCCTCTCGATGAAGAGGGCGCGCTCCTGCATCTGCGGCGCGGAGACGTGCACGCGCTCAGGGGTGACTGGAAGAAAGCCGAACAGGAGTACGCGGAGGCCGTGGAAAAGGACGGCGGACTGCCGGCGCTGCGCAAACTGGTGCAGGCGCAGATCCAGAGACGGGACATCCGGGGGGCGCGTACAACCCTTGAGCAACTGCAGCGTGTGGGCGCGAGCGCCGATGACCTGCTCCTCTGGGAGAGTACCATCGCGCTCCGAACCGGCGAGCTCACCAAAGCGCAAGGGCTGCTGGAGGGGGCGACGGCATCACCGCAACAACAGTACGGCCTCGGACTGCTCTTCCTCATGACGGGCAAGCACGAAGAAGCACGCGCGGCCTTGCGGGAAACGGCGGGCGGATGGGAGCCGGTGCTGCGCGCGCATGCGCGGGAGATCCTGAATGCCTACGAGGAGTATGCGCTCTTTCCGGAGAGCCCGGAAATCCACCTGCAGACACTGCTGAGTCGGGCGCTGGCGGAGGCGGGCGAATGCGAACTGGCGCTGCCCATGCTCTCCCGCGTCACGCGGCAGCAGGATGACTACCGCGACGCGTGGATCGTCCGAGGATTTTGCGAACTGACGACGGAACGAACGGAGGAAGCACTTGCGTCACTGGAGCAGGCCTATCGCATCGATCCGCAGAAACCCGAGACACAGTACTTCCTGGCACGGGCCTACGGCGATCGGGGGGATCATGCCAACGCGCTGACCTTCCTGCAGTATGCGCTCCGGAACGCGTTCCAACCGGAGGCGGAGGTGAGGCAACTGCTGGCTGCCGAAGCGCTGCAACTGGGACAATCTGCTCTCGCACTGGAACAGTTTGACACGCTCACCAAGCTGCCGGGTGCCACCATCGAAACATTCGATCAATGCATCCAAGCGTTGCTCGCGGCCAATAGGCCGCAAGAAGCGATCGTGAAGGCGGAGGAAGCGCGGTCTCGATGGCCTTTGGATCCCCGCGCGCAGATGCTCCTGCAACAGGCGCAGGCTGCGGCCACCCCGGCGGACGCATGAAAGCCCGGCGCATCGCCCTCATCGGAATCACTGCGCTGCTCGCGGCATCGGGAACCGCCATGGCCGGCATAGCACTGTTCGTCGTGCTCCCGCGCGCCTCCGCTCCTCTCCTGCCCGTCCGATCATCGGGCGCGGTGCTGTGGGTGGCGGATACCGCCGTCCTGACGGAGATGGCGACGCAGTTTCTACAGAGCGAACAGCGGCAAGCGCTGGATGCCGTCGTACGCACGTGGGGCAGAACCACACTGGGGCCGGACGTGAGTGTGCGGTACGACGTGCTGCCCTTGTTGAACGAAGCACTTCTCATATGGGATGACGCAACGGGAGACTGGACACTGCGCAGCGTCATCGACGGCGGTGCGGAAGCTTTTCTGGATCGTCTGCATGCATCGTACCGCGCAGGAATCCCCAATGTCGTACGTACGCAGCGACTGCTGGATGACCGCTTCCCGTTAAACATGGTAGAGATCGACGATCAGACCGTGACGGACGACAGCACGCAGGAGAACGGATGGACCGTGCGCATCCAGCGCTCACTCACCGGAAGCGGCACCCTCGCCTCCGCCCGCAGGGGCCGCGAGATCATACTGGGAGCAAACCCCGCCGCCGTGCGCGCGCTCCTGCAGAAGACGATCACGCCTCCCGCTCCCTGGCGCGGTATCCTCGCCATCGGCTCCCTCCCGCGCAAGCTGCTTGCCTCCGAGACGGCCACCCTGTTCCTGCCCGCCACCTTGCAGGGAACGATCGGCGCCGGAAGCGGTGATACGATCCTCTGGTCACTGCGGCGGCAGAACGATACGCTGACCGTCACGACGCACTGAGCGATCGTTTGCCTTTCCGTGCCACGCCCGCTACCCTCCTCACCCGATGTCATTCCTCCGTTTCTCCCGGCTCGCCCTTCCGCTCTCCGCGCTGCTGATCGTGGCGTCCTTCGTCGTTTTTTTCTCGCCGGGGCCGCAGGTGGGCATCGAATTCACGGGCGGCACGCTCATGGAACTGTCGCTGCCGGAGACCGCAACCCAGGAAGATCTCTCCGCCGCGGTCGCTTCTTTCCAGCGGGAAGGCGCACCTCTCCAGGGCGTTACGATCGCCCGCACACGCACGGACAGCTACTTCCTCCGTACGCCGACCCTGAGCAGTGACGACCACACCGTCTTCCTCGCACACATCGAATCCTCCCTGGGAGAGGTGCAGGAACAGCAGTACACGACCATCGGCCCCACGGTGGGAAGCACCTTGCAGAAACGTGCTCTCTGGGCGCTGGTTGCGGCGGGCCTCGCGATCGTCCTCTACCTTGCCATCGCCTTCCGCAAGATCCCCCGGCATCTGAGTCCGTGGAGTTTCGGCATCAGCGCCATCATCGCCCTCCTCCACGATGTCATCATCACCATCGGACTCTTCACCGTCCTCAGCTGGTACACCACGTTCCAGATCGACACGCTCTTCATCACGGCGCTCCTCAGCATCATGGGGTACTCCGTGAGCGACACCATCGTCATCTTCGACCGCATCCGCGACAACCTGCTCCTGGAAGGGAGGAAGGGCGCGACCTTCGACGTCATCGCCGAACGCAGCCTGCTGCAGAGCTTCACCCGCACCATCAATACGGGGCTCGGCGCACTCATCATGCTCTTCGCCCTCTTCTTCTTCGGATCGGAAAGTATCCGCTGGTTCATCCTCGCGCTCATCGCCGGCACGATCATCGGCACCTACTCTTCCTACTTCGTCGCAACGCCGCTCTTGGTGCTGTGGCAGAAATGGAGGAAGAGTTGAGGGTGAAGAGTAAAGAATAATTACGACAAGGCAAAATGGGATCGCAGGTATGCTTTGATCTGTTCACCCCACTCACTGTCCAGATCACCGATCTTCTTCAGAAATCGTGAACGATCAAAACTGTGAATGTGTTGTACTTTGACCAGTGTCGGTTTCCAGAGATGATTGCGCTCCGAGACAGGGATAAGAATGTCATACTCCCAACGCCTCTCTTTGTACGAACTCATCAACATCACGGTATACAGACCCTCACTCTTCGGAAGCCAATTCGCCTGTATCACCACGGCAGGTCTCTTGCCATGATACTCCCTGCCCACACTCGGATCACTCTTCACCAGCCAAATTTCCAGAGGGTTGATCCGGCTAAAGGACATGGCTGCGATCGGGAAGATTCTCATAATACCGGAGTTCTTCTGCGGACATCGGTTCCAAGTGCTGCTCGCTATCCATCGCAGCGGCATCCTGTGCCATGTGCAGCATCTCTGCTTCCGTCCGCAGGGCATAGGGCTCGGTGCGCATGTACACCAATTCGTAGTCGATCGGCTGTCGGTGCTCCGTCGCTTCCCACGGCACATCACCATGAACGTACTCTTCAATCTGCGTCGCATTCATCAGACCGAGTTTCTCCGCGACCTCCTGAATCGTTCGATGTTCTTGCGCACTCAAGACGGCGGGATCAGGATCACAGAGCGGAATGTAGCGTGTTTGAGGCATCCCGAAATACTCATGCAATACTTTGTTCAGCTGCTGCGCTTGCAGCATCTTCTCCACCACGGGAACAAAATGACTTAGCTGCGGAACAGGACCGAATTGCATGCGCTTGTACGTCATGCCGGTGATGGACTGTCCCGTTTTCTCGTAGTGATTGAAGTCGCAAAAATAAAGAAGCTTGTAGAGCACGGTCTCCCCCACGTTCGCATGTCCGCCGACGAATTGCAAAAGCGTGAGGAGCAATTGACGCAACTTTTCGGGTTGGAAACGAACACCGGACTGCATCGTCTTCTCCTGTGGCTGTTTGCGCTGAGGTGCAAGAATATCGTCATAACTGATCTGCAGAAAGTTTGCGAGCGTATCAAGCTCCACCGCAGTCAGATCGCGCTTCCCCTGCTCCAGAAGTGAAATCGTCTGACGATGTACGCCAAGAGCCTTTGCGACATCGTCCTGCGAAAGCTCACGATCCAGGCGAATCTTGCGTATGCGGATGCCTATTTCCTTTGGAGAAATGCCAACCATACGCGCACGGTACATGATGCAATCTTTTGTTGCAACGTTTTTATTGACAAGTATTCTGACGTGAAATATTATAAATGCATGGCAACTAATCCACCAAAAGGTGACAAGCACAGACAGGGGGCTGTCCGTAACCGCACTCAATTCCTTAATCCTCTGACTGGCAAATGGACTAAGCAAGATACTGAAACCAGCAAGATCCTGGATGTAAAGGCTGATAATTGCCCATTCAAGGGGGTGCGAAAGAAATAGTTTTTCAATTTCCCCAATCCTAAATGGAATTTAAAGGACACAGGTCCATATCCAAGCACGACGGCAGTACACATGATGCATGGCTGGAATATATATGCGGACACTGCAATACAAAGGTCTCTGGGGCCGTAATTTGTACCGAACATAACAGTAGACCATTTATTAAATGGCTCCTTTGTCCCAATTGCAATAATGGCTCAGTGCAAGCGAGAGATGGAAACATATATCCCGGGGTGATGCTTGGTCCAAATATTGAAGGATTGCCTGAAGATATTCATTCCTCATATAACGAGGCAAGAAAATGTATGTCTGTGAATGCCTTTGCAGCAGCGGAATTAATCTGCAGAAAAACTCTCATGCACATTGCTGTGGAAAAGGGGGCAAAGGAGGGTGATACCTTTGCCAACTACATCGACTTCCTCGCAAATGCAGGTTATGTTACGCCACCCATGAAGGGATGGGTCTCTCTGATCAAAGATCACGGCAATAATTCCACGCATAAACTTGAAAAAGTTGAAAAGGATCGTGCGGAGGGAACGGTTATGTTTACAGCCGAACTACTCAGATTGATTTACGAGATGGCTCACATGTCGAAGAAGTACAGTCCTCCAAAAAATGAAACTACGAAATAGCCCCCATACTCTTCGATCACTGCACCTCCTACTTCATCGCCACGCCGCTGCTGGTTGCGTGGCAAGCGTGGAGGAAGAGTTGAGAGTGGAGAGTTGGACGTACTGCAAACTTGTAAGGATTCCTTACAAGTTCAAGTAAAGAGAGAGAAAAATCACCATTGTCATCGCATGAACGGAAAAAAGATTCTTGACAATACCCCTTGCATCTATACCCTATTGGGTATAATATGAATGTCTTCTGCCTCCAAGCCTCCGCGCATCCCAAGGCCTTTGCAAGGCTGCTCGCAGAGCTCGCTCAACAAGAAGATGAAGACACGCTTGCGAAGATCCTTACCACCATCGCTCACGTTGCACGTGTCGGCGGCCACCCACAGGAACCGGCAGCGCGCAGGCTCAGCGGCGTGGACATGTGCGAAATACGGTCCAAGTACCGCCGCGGCGAACTCATCCGCATCTACTACTTCGTCGATAAAAAAAGCGACAAAATGCTCCTTCTCAATTCCATCATAAAGCCGGACGGATCGCATAAGCCGTCACGGTACGAGGGGAACGCCGGCAAACGTCTGGAAAAAGACCTTCAAGAATCCATTGCCCTCGCACTTCAACTCAAAGAACTTTTCCCTTCTTCCTCTCCTCAATATGACTCCCTCCCCACTCTCCTCCAAACTCTCTAAGATGATGCAATCAGAGAGCTTTCGCGCGAAATCCGCTCACCACAAGCGGATGATTCTCCTTGCGGAAAAAATCTTCGGCCGCCGGAAGGATCTTAATTTCTCACAGTGGGAACTCGCTGCAAAAGCAGGAACGACTCAGAGAATTATCAGTGAACTCGAGAATGCATCCTATGCACCGGAAAACGGTATAGGTATGGAACTCTACGACAAGCTTGCAGAGGCTCTGGAAATTGATCGTGACTACCTTCTGTCTGACAAAATCGACCGCAAGACGTTTGAACTATATTCATACATCGGTGCAAAGTTGGACTGGCATTGGGACATCATGCAATTCATGAAATTACCGTACTTCATCGATCTGGAAATGACAAAAGCGCTTGGTTTTCAACTCTCCAATCTATCGTATATCCGCCACAACTACGGCCCATTCGATAAAAGCATGTACGCATACAGAACTCTGTTTGAGGGTAAATCATACGAGCTCCGGCTTTCATATATTCAGGACTTCATGGATGTCATCAACAAAACACTCGACGCTTTGCCGATACGAAACGGGGAAAAGCTGAAATTATTATCGTATGAAACAGAGCCGATGAAGCGCCTCGGTGCAACGCTTGGTGGAAAAGAGGGATGGAATGAGAAACTCATGATGAACGCCAAGCAATAATGTGCTCCAATCCCCGTATATTTCCCATTTCGCATTTCGCATTTCTTCCCTATCCTTCCCGTCCCGTTCCCCTTTTCCTATGCCCGCAACCCCGCCGACCATCGAACGCCTCAAGCAGTCTCGCATCCGGGCCACCGTGACGTTTACCGTGGAGGAAGTGGCGAAAGCCGAGGAACAGGCGCTGCGGGAGATGGGACAATCCATCATGATCAAGGGGTTTCGGCCGGGACATGCGCCGATCGCAACGGTACGCGAACGTGTCACGAAAGAAGCGCTGACCGAGCAGACCATCCGCGGACTCATGAAAACGGCGCTCCCCGCGCTCATCGAGGAGCACAAGATCGTCCCCGTCATCCCGCCCAAGGTGGAAGTCATCGGCAGAGAACCGATGGTGCTGGCGATTCTCTTCGTCGAGCGACCGGAAGTGACGGTCAAGAATGCCGATACGCTGGCGCCCGCGAAGAAGGAAATCACGGTGGACCCAAAAGACGTGGAGCGCGTGATCGAAGGGCTGCGCCGTGAGCACAGACGCAAGCAGGAAGTTGATCGCAGTACGAAGGAAGGCGATGATGTGACGATCGATTTCTCCGCGACCGATGCGGACGGAAAAGAGATCGCGGGACTGCGCGGGACCGATGAGGAAGTGACGATCGGATCTCAGACATTCCTGCCGGGATTCGAAGACGCGCTGCAGGGAACGAAGAAAGGCGAGGAGAAAACATTCACCCTGACACTGCCGGAGAAATTCCCCGTGGAGGCGCTGCGCACCAAGCCCGCGTCGTTTCATGTGACCGTGAAGAAAGTGGAGGAAAACGAGCTGCCGGAACTGACCGACGCCTTCGTGCAGAAGGTCTTCGGACAACCCACGGCGGAGGCTTTGCGCACGCGAGTGACATCCTCCATCCGCATGCAGGAAGAGCAACACGATCGGATGGAACGCGAGCGAAAATTGCTGGAGGAAATTCGCAAGCGCACCACGGTCGACCTTGCCGAGGAACTGCTGGAAACGGAGGTGGGAGACATGGTGCACGAATGGTCAACGCGACTGGAACGGCAGGGCACGACTATCGCGGAAGCGCTCCGGAAGGAGGGAAAGACCGTGGAACAGGCGGAGCAGGAACTGAAGACACAGGCGCTGGAGCGATGGAAGCTGCGCCTGGGACTGCAGAAACTCATCGAAATGAAGGCCATCCATGTCACCGAGGAAGAAGTGGAGCAAGCGTTTGCGCAGGCATTGCAGCAGATGCCAAAAGACCGCCAAGAGGATGCGAAGAAGGAATGGCAGCAGCGCGGTGCGGCATATCAGGAACTGCGCTGGCGGACGCTCGTGGAGAAAGCGATCGATGCGCTGCTGGCATAGCGCACCCGAAGTCCGAATCCCTAATCTCAAATCCCGGCTTATAGGGAAAAAATGAATGCTAAAAATATGTTCTGATCACTTTTCAAGAAGAGCATCGATCATCTGTTTTCGTCGTTTCTTGGAAAGTCCTCGATGGAGTTTCACTTTATTTTTCCAGTGTGCGAAGGAACCATCGCA